>BNJS01000989.1_pt1 | contig 83830 bp, 74 predicted proteins | sample 8540461 | NCBI WGS metagenome assembly BNJS01 (sample SAMD00202454, study PRJDB9452) | human saliva metagenome | isolation source: human saliva | place: Japan
TATTTTAATTTATCTTTAACACTGTCGATAGCACCTTCTACAGCTTCTTTTAGCTCCTTCAGCAGCTTCTTTTACTTTAGAAACTACTTGTTCTGCTAATCCTTCACCTTCTAATGATTTATCTCCAGTTAATTTTTCCTAAACCTTCTTTAACTGATCCTTTGATTTCGTCGAATTTGTTCTCTAATGACATAGTTGTGCCTCCTGTATATTACCTATCAATTATTTCTATAAATCGAAATTAAATATACTTTTTCTTTAAATATTTTTTTATAGATATTAATTTATTAATTTCTATACTTTATATAATATATCATTTTAAAATTATCAATCAATGAAACTGCTCACAGAATTTAAAAAAAGTTTTATTATTTATCATGAAACAGTGTAAAAAGATACTAGAAACAGCATTCCCACTGTATTTATACGACAATAATAAATCTTATAAAAACAGTATTTCTATTTATTTTTTTGAATAGTTTTTATTATGAATACCAACACCGTTCTTTTTCAAACAGTTTTTACAACTTAAATTTATTAATCTTTTTTTAGATTTCTTTATAAAAAAAGATAGACTTTACTCGATTTATCAAATAAGAGAAACTAGGAATCCTAAATCTATGATAAATGTCAACCATATTTAAACTTATAGAAACATAGAAGAAAAAGCTATACTACTTAATATAGAATAGCTTTCTCCTAATTTTCAAAAATCAACCGAATTTGACAAAGAACCTTTTTTTCTTTATTTATAAAGCGGTAATTCCCACTTGGTTAAAATATTTCTTAAATAGGAATTTTCCTACACCTATTTCTACATTTTCTCCTATATTTAATCTATAGTCAATATAGACATCTATTCCATCGACTACATATTTTTGAATATAATTCTTTATTGAATTTGCTTTGCTATCGAAACCTCGATAACTTTAGTTACTTTCCCACCTCAACAAGTTTGTTTAAATAGTGATACTAATACATAGTTTTTTTATTTTTTTATCTTTTAATAATTTTTTTGCTTCATCACTTATTATAATTGCCATTTTTCTTTCTCCTATTCAATATTACTCATATTTATAAATTTTTCCACTATAACCTTATTTTTAATTTATCTTTATCACTGTTAACAGCGTATTCTGCAGCTTCTTTTACTTTTAGAAACTACTCGTTCTGCTAATCTTTCACCTTCTTATTATTTATCTTCAGTTAATTTTCCTAAACCTTCTTTAACTGATCCTTTGATTTCGTTGAATTTAATTCTAATGGCATAATTTTTGCCTCCTGTATACTACATATCAATCTTCTATGAATTGAAATTAAATATACTTTAGATATTTTTTTATAGATATTAATTTGTTAATTTCTATGCTTTATATAATATATCATTTTAAATTATCAATCAATGAAACTGCTCACAAAATTAAAAAAATAGTTTTATTATTTATAACGGAACAGCGTTAAAAAGCTACTAGAAATAGCATTTTCACAGTATTCATCCGACGATAAAAATTCTTATATCAATGGTGATTTTTTTATTTATTCTTTAAGTATAAATTTTACTAAAATTATCAAATAAGAGAGACTAGGCATCCTAATCTCTCTTTAATTTTATTTATTGTATTTTTCTACTATTTTTCTTGGCATTAGCTAGATTCATATGTTTTTCATTTCTTAACTCTTCTACAACTAATTCAATATTTTCATTAGTAGCTCCAGCTAAAATCGCTAAAGATTTAGCATGTAATTTCATATGACCTTTTTGAATTCCGTCTCCTACCAACGCTTTTAGAGCTGCTAAGTTTTGGGCTAAACCTACTGAAACGAGTATACTCGCTAATGTTTTCGCATCCGGATTGTTCAATAATCCTCGTGCTACTTTTACAGTAGGATTGATTCCGATAGATCCACCTACACTAGCAACCGGCATAGGTAACGTGATTTCTCCAACAAGTTCCTTAGCCTCTTTATCACAATGCCAAGTGGATAACCCTTTATAGTTACCGTCTTTAGTTGCATAGCTTTGACATGCCGCTTCTATTGCTCGCCAGTCATTACCACTCGCTATTACAACACTATCAATACCGTTAAAGATACCCTTGTTGTGAGTAGCTGCTCTATAAACATCTGCTTTAGCAAATTTACTCGCAAGCTCAATTCTTTTAGCTAAATACTCTCCATTTTCTCCTAAGTTTTCGAATGGAATAGTACATTTCGCTGTAACTAGTGAACGTGTCGCGTAATTCGATAAAATCGCCATAAGAGCAACACCTTCAGTTAATGATTCTAACGAAACTTTAAGCGCTTCTAGCATAGTATTTAACATGTTGGCTCCCATCGCCTCTAAAGTATCGACGATAAGATAAACAACTACGAAATCTACACCTTCTTCTGATAGAACTTTGACATCAATATCACAAGCTCCACCACCACGTGCTACGATAGATGGATATGCTTCGTTAGCTGTCTTCAAAAGAAGTTCTTTACTCTGTAAAATACGTTCCACAGCAACAGTAGCATCTGCTATATCGTATAATGCAACATGACCGATCATTTTTCTATCAAGGATTTTTGTTTTGAAACCTCCCGATTTCGCTACTATCTTCCCAGCATTACTACAAGCTGCAACTACCGATGGTTCTTCTGTAACAAATGGTACTACGTACTGTTTCCCATCAACAGTAAAATTTGGCACAACGCTAAAAGGTAGCGAGAAAGTTCCTATTACATTCTCAACCATATTATTAGCCGTATCAAAGTCTAAAACTCTGTTATTTTTAAGAAGTTCAAGGTGCTCTTCACTTAAAATATCAGCTTGTTTAATAACCTCTAAGCGCTCATCAATATTTTTTTTATAAAATCCACTCCAAATTTTTTCCATAGTTCCCTCTATTAAAATTGTTTTTTTATAGACTCTCTTGTGATTTTCAATTTTTTTCTAAAAACAAATCTGCTTTTCATCTTGAATATCAGAAATATCTAAGTTTCCTTCTTCGTCAACTGTAGTATCTCTGAAGAACATTTTTTCGTATTCATCTATTGAAATACGTGTTCTACTGTCAAAATCGTCAAAACGATTATTTCTTAGTTGTTCTCTATAACCATCAACTAAAGTCATACTAAATACTTCCGCAACAGCACCACTTCCATAGCTATATAATGCAATCTTATTACCCGCTTCTAAAGTAGTATTGTTCTCAAGTAAAGATAACAGTCCTAAGAATAATGATCCTGTATAAATGTTACCTACACGTTGACTGTATAAAATAGACTCATTAAAACGAGCAAGTAATTCTTCTTTTTTATCTTCCTCAGCTTGTTCTAATAATAAACTTAAACCTTTTAACCCTAATTTAGGATATGGTAAGTGTAGGCATACTGCTGAAAAATCATCAAGATTCTGTTTTGATTTTTCTGAGAATCTTCCCCAAGTAGTAGTTAAACAATCAAGGTATTGTTCCGTTGAAAATCTTCCTTCTACAAATGCATAATGTGAGTAATTAGGACGCCAGAAATCCATAACATCACGAGTTAAACAAACATTATCATTATTAAGTTCTAAGATTCTAGGATTGCTACTAACTAACATCGCACAACTTCCAGCACCTTGTGTCGATTCACCAGATGATTTAACTCCATATTTCGCTATATCACTAGCGATAACTAGTACTTTTGATTCTGGATTATTTATAACATGATTTTTCGCAAAATCTAATGCTGCCGTTGCACCATAACATGCTTCTTTCACTTCAATAGCACGTACAAATGGCTGAATATCTAATAGCCCATGAATAAATACCGCAGAAGCTTTACTTTGGTCAATTCCAGACTCAGTTCCTACGATAATCATGTCAATTTTTTCTAAATCATCTTTATCTAATATTTCATATGCAGCTTGTGCCCCAAGAGTTACTATGTCTTGAGATACCGGTGGAATACTCATTTCAAGTTGTAATAAACCTTTTGTAAATTTATCTGGTTCTATTCCACGCGCTGTGGCTAAATCACGAATATCTAAATAATAATTTGGCATTGCAAAACCAATCTTATCTATTCCTATTTTTCATTTTTCAAATTCCTTTCGATTAAAAATTCGAATCATTTATCTATACAATTTTTTTCCAACTATATTATACTATTATACTATTAAAAAAATTAAAGTGTAATAGCTATAAATTTCCTATCATGATTAAAAATAATTCATGCAAATACTATTGTATAAAAATTTTTTTATAAATTAGTCCATAGATAGCTATTAAAAAAATTATAAAACTTGAGCATATTTATTATAAAATATAAATAACACTATAGATTACTAGATATCTTATTCCAAACCCACTTATTCCAAGTGTTTAATTAGTTTAAATTAGTTGTTATTACATCTAATAAAAATAGTTTTTTTCTCGGGAAAAAAATTTTTTTGTAAGCATTTTTGTTGTTTATTTTTAATATTTTTCATATAATAATTATATATTTATAAAAAAACCCCAGGAGGATTATTACTATGACATTTAAATTACCTGAATTACCTTATGGATTCGATTTCTTAGAACCAGTTATCGACGCTAAAACTATGGAAATTCACCACGACAAACACCACGCTGCTTACGTTAACAACTTAAACGCAGCTTTAGAAAAACACCCAGAATTCGAAGCTAACTGCATCTGCGGTTTATTAAAAAACATTGATAACGTACCTGCTGATATTCGTCAAGCTGTTATCAACAACGGTGGTGGACACCACAACCACAGCCTATTCTGGAAATCTCTAACTAAAGCAGATTCTTCTGAATTCGCTGGATTAGTAAAAGAAAAAGTTGAAGCTGAACTTGGTGGATACGAAGAGTTCGTTAAAAGCTTCTCAGCTGCAGCTGCTACAAGATTTGGTAGTGGTTGGGCATGGTTAGCTTTAGATAAAGAAGGTAAACTAGTTGTTACTTCAACAGCTAACCAAGACTCTCCATACTTAACAGGTCTTACTCCAATCCTTGGATTAGACGTTTGGGAGCACGCATACTACCTAAACTACCAAAACCGTCGTCCAGACTACATTAAAGAATTCTTCCGTGTTGTAAACTGGGATTTCGTTAACGAACGCCTAGCTAAACACTTAGAAAAATTAGGTAAATAATTACATAGATAAAAAAAGCATCCAGGAGATCTAATTTCCTGGATGCTTTTTATTCAGCAGTTTCTAAAGTAAATTTTTCAATTTCAACATAATCACTTATAATCTTATTTATTTCAATCATAAGGTCTGTATTATCTACAGATTTTTCTTGTTTTTCTTTATATACTTTGACAACTCATTATAAACAGCTTATTCTCAAAGTAACTTCTCAAAGTAACTTCCACCTACCTAATCAAAGTGGAAACTACTATGAAATGATTTTTTTAGGTTGTGATTAAGTGTTAACGTTTAAATTAGAAATAAGACCAACTATGATAATACATAAATATCTTACCCTTTTTATATCGTAATGATATCCAATTAGAGCTTTAGAACGCAATGAAACCTTCAAAGTTACTGGGCAAGACTTAATTACTATTTCTAAAAAAATCAAACTAAAAAGACAAAGATTGAGGATATAGGATATCCTTAACCCTTTGTCTGCTTCATTTTTCTTTTACAAAATCTTTTTTTGTGAATCTTTTTTTCAGATAGTTTTTGGTCGATATATTTATTAATAATTTCATAAAAATTCCTTGGTCGCTTCACTATCTAATTTTGTCGAATTCTGAACTTGATTAACTTTCAATTGAACAGATTGAATACCGTAAGAGGCTTGTTTTTGATGGATTGTTTCTAATTCTTCTTCTGAAATCGGATCACCAACAATTGTTAAGATCAATTCATTGTCCCTTGACTTGTAGACTTGATTGATAACCGTATGATTGGCAAACTCTTTTCCTACAAACTGTTTGACACCTTCTTTTCGGGCTTGTTCTATCGTCAGAGTAACTGCTGAATAGCTGGCTGGAACAACCAATAATACAATCAAAGATATCAACCCAATTTTCATTTTAATGTTTAGCTCTTTGAATGAAGTTAAGGGAGATTTTCTCATTAAAATTTTTGCTCCAACAATGTTGGCTAGCATTATAAAGACACAGTTAATCAAGAAAAGATAGAGAGCTCCAAATAAAAATCGTATATTTCCATTAGCTAAACCATAGCCGGCAGTGCAGATAGGCGGCATCAAAGCTGTAGCAATGGCTACTCCTGGCACAATATTATTTGCTTCTTTTTTCCTTGAACCGATCACACCAGCAACCCCACCGGCAATAGCAATTAAGACATCCCAAATCGTTGGAGAAGTTCGTGCAATCAACTCGCTACTTGCATAAGATAAGGGAGTAATCCAGAAATACAGAGTCGATACAAGTAAACTGACCAATACTTGAGTAAGTAAAACCCCTAGAGCTTGCTTGACTAAACGAATGTCAAAAATAGCTAAACCTAATCCTAGTCCAACAATTGGTGTCATGAGAGGTGAAATTAACATGGCTCCTATAATAACAGCTGTTGAATTCATATTTAGTCCGATAGAGGCAATAAAAATTGCACACATCAAAATCGCTGTATCTCTCGATCTAACATGAAGATCATCGTATAATTTTTCACGATATTCACGTGTTGAATAATTTCCAGGCATCTGTTTCTCCTTTCATTTAATCTATTTCTATTTATCTACTGATGAGGATAGAGTGAGTTTCTATCAAATATTACATATGTATGTAAATTTCCTTAGTTCTCACCTGTAAGTCTTTCAAAAAAATATCTCTTTTTTTCTAGACAAATAAAAAAAGCATCTATCAGTTGATTCTTTATATTATATCAAAAATTTCACAGTCTTTCACCAAGAAAAATCCATCAGTTTAAAAAGATTTTTTTATATCCTTCCCAAGATAGAGAACTTACAAAATTCCAATTTCCTTATTCTAAGAACACAAGACTGGGAGCGACTCAAAAATCATGATTCCTTAAGAAATGATATGTGGGGTTGACCAAAAAGCATAAAGAAAAAGCAAAAAGATTGATAAAAATTCTTTTCTTGGCTCTTTGTCAGGTTCGGGGCATAGAAAAATCACTCTAGAAATCTAGGCAACAGTTTGTTGCTTAGATTTTTCCTTACTTTCATTAAGTTTGATATTATTTTTTTATATTTAGAAACAAATAATCTAGACATAATTAAAATGTGTAATCTGAAATTACTAAAGCTAGAATATACATAAGATAGTCTCTTTAGTAGTTTTATTTTATTATTAAATCCTTCTAATGGACCCTCATATTTAAACAGCGTTAAGCATATCCTCTTGGTGCTTTTTTTCATATTAGCTGCACCTTTAGATAATCCTCTAGTCTCCATATCTATATACTTCTTTAATTCTATACAATCTTTAGCTTTAATAGCTTCTCTTATCTCATGTACTCTCTCATAGCTAGCTGTAAATTCAGCATCTATAACTACTATATAATCTAATACCTCTTTTCTAGTTACATAGCATTCAAAAGCTTCTAGAATAAACTGTTTTTTTGTTGAACTTACTTTTATCTCTATTTTCTAATCTTACTTCCAGAAGTTCTCTAGAATAGTATAAGTAGAGGCTTTTTTTATTCTTATATTAATTAATTAGTTTTACTCTCTAGCTTTGTTTAATTCTCTATTAATATTTTTGAACCATATGGAATCTATCTATTATTATCTCAGCGTTAGGGAACATTTCTCGATACCTTGTTATTGGATGCTTACGATATTTATTATCAATCGTATTTATTATGAGATCAAAAAAATCCCACAAACTTATGTTTGTGGGATAATTTTATGCTTTTTGTTCTTCGCCTTTTTTGAAGAAAATTCTATTTAATCTATCAACGATTGCTGATAAAGCTCCATCTCCAGAGATGTTACATGCAGTTCCAAAGCTATCTTGAGTGATATATAATGCGATCATTAGAGATAACATGATTTCGTTGAATCCAAGAACTGATTGTAATAATCCAAGAGCCGCCATAACTCCACCACCTGGAACTCCAGGAGCAGCTACCATTGTTACACCTAGTAATAGGATGAATTTAATCATTACTGCAGCTGATGGGAATGCAGCACCGTGTTGTAACCAGAACACTGCAGATGCACATGTAGTTAATGTAATTGTACTTCCTGATAAGTGGATAGTAGCGAATAATGGAATTGTGAAGTTCGCGATGTTTTTATCAACACCCATTTTTTTAGTACTTCTTAGTGTTACTGGGATAGTAGCAGCTGAAGATTGAGTACCAATCGCTGTCATGTATGCAGGTAAGATGTTAATAAGCATCTTGAATGGGTTTCTAGCGTTAAGTGTTCCAGCTACGAAGTATTGGATAATAATGATTATTACGTGCATAATAATAATTAATACGAATACCATTGCGAAGATTTTTAAGATTTTAAATACTTCACCAGAAGCTGTGATGTTCATGAATACACCTAGGATGTAGAATGGAAGAAGTGGAATAATTACTGTAGAAAGTAATTTTTCGATGATTTCTCCGAAGTCTGCGAATCCTTGTTTAAGTCCTTCTGATTGAGTTGCTGAAATCCCGATTCCTAAGATGAATGAGATAATAAGAGCAGTAGTAACATCAAAAATTGGAGCCATTTTAAACTCGATGAAAGGTTTTAATAATAAATCCTCTGGGTTTTTGAATGATTGTAATGTTGCGTTAGCCAAGATGTTTGGTAATACTGCTTCAGCTGTTAAGAATGCAAATGTTCCTGCGATAATTGTGGAAATATATGCAACTCCTGTTGATAATCCAAGTAATTTACCAGCGTTGTTAGAAACTTGGCTAATACCTGGTACGATAAATCCAACGATAATAAGTGGAATTGTGAATCCTAAGAATGAGCTGAAAATTGATGAGAATGTAACGAAAACTCTAATGATTGATGTTGATAGAGTACTTCCTAAAACTATCCCTAATGTTACAGCTATAATAAGTTTTGCTATTAATGGAATTCTTTTATATAAACTCATTGTCCGATCTCCTTTTTTTATTTATTTATTGTATTTTTTAAAAAGACATGTGTACATTATACAAGAAAAATGTTTGTTTGTAAAGGGATTAAGACATATTTTTTTAAATTATTTGAAAAATTGTAAATACCCAAAGTATATTCCAGTTCAAATACTATATTATATTTTTTTATTTTTATCATTATTAGTATAGAAGTAATGACCTTAGAAATTTCACAGATTTAATATCTCTTCTGTGTGCTAGTGAAAAAAAGAAAAAAAGAAAAAAATGTTTTTTTAACATATAATATTTAAATAAAGAAGAAATATCAAAGTTCAAAAAGTTTTTTTCAGTGTATATTTATGTTTGTGGAAGATAGCGAAAGATTTAGTAAATCGAGATCAGGGGGAAAGATTTTTTTGTATTTAAGAATTAAATTGTTACTACTTACTGTAAAATATAAATTTATGTTATAATATTTACATAAAAAAATTCTTTGTGGAATACTGAGATTTAAATCATTTTAAGGGGTAGGGTTGATAGAACTTTCAACGCTCAGGAGTATTGTGAATTTTTAAAATGAAAATTATTATAATATATGAAAAAAATTTATTTTTAGGTGGATATAAAAATGAAAAAGATATTAATAACTATATTTAGTACAGCTCTTATTTTTAACTGGATGTCAAACGAAAAATGGTAATATTGATGATAGTTTAACGAATCAAACAAGAGGAATAAATCATAATTTAGACGAAGTTGAAAAAAATCTTAATTATAAAATTTATGCTAGAGGGAATGAAACTAGTCTTATTAAACCCGCAACATTAAATTTAATTACTATTGGAAAAGGAGGATAAAGATATTAAATTAAGTAGTGGCTTTTGCTGTAGATATAAGTGATGTCGTAGATTTATTTAATGAATATTTACCCGGTACATATTCAGAAGATGATGTACTGAAGTTACTTAGAGAAGATGAAAATTTTAAAGAAACTAATAAACAACTAGATTTGAACAATACTAAAAATGATATTGTAAAGTATTACAGTAAAGATAAAAAAATTAATAGTTAATTTCCAGGAACAAGTGCAAATAATATTAAAACAGAATCTAAAGATAAGTGGAGAATAGAGGGGGATAAGGTTAGAATTAGTATATTAGATCCAATAGAAAAGGAGAGTAAAATTGGAGAAATAACTCTACGTCTTAATAATAAAAATTATAAAGATGGCAAAAAAAGATCGTATTATTATGTAGAAAGTGTGACTTATGATAATTCCAAATCAGAAAAAGAAAAAAATACGCCGACTAATCATAATTATGAAGCTGCAGCAGGTTTAGCTGAAGCAGTAGTTATTGGTGGTAATAGTGTAGGGCAATTTGGAAATCCATTATATTTAGAGATGGTTACAGAACAAAGAAGGAAAAAAATCTACCTGGTAGCGATCGTGTCTATTCTATATCAACTGCCGATTACCTTGATATAGTTAATGCACTTAAGGAGAGAACTTATACTATGGATGAAGCATTAGACTTGTTGACTGCTTCTAGTGTTTATAGAATTGAAAAAGGAAATTCTAGTAGTTATAAGTATGAACGTAATGACGGAGGGAGTATTCGTTATTTTAAAGGAGATGATATAATAATCTTTACTATTGGACAACATGGAAGTTATTGGGCAAATAAATTATCTGATAAATCTTCTTGGAAAATAGATGGAGATAGAATAATAGTACCTGTAATTGGGAATACTCCTGTGAATCAAGATAAGGGAATTGTTGGTTCTGGTTACCCTTAGACTCAATAATAAACAATATTCTGGTGGTAATAGAAAATCAATTTATTATGTAGAAAAAAATTGAAAGAGGAGAGAACTATTAATTTTAACTGCTCATGCTTTCTGAATTATTTTGCGAGTTTGGAATCGTATGAAATAATATTATAGAATCTAGACAGTATTTTTTTGGATTTTTGTCAAAATTCAAGATGTGTAGAAAATAGAATCTAGGTAGCAGCTTGTTGTACAAACGTCAATTTTAATATGTCAAAAAAATTAAAAATGAAAAAGGTACATTTTATTTATTTTGGCAATGAGGTTCTAATGAAAACAGTAGTAGTCTTCTTAGGGAATATTATTCTAAAAAAAGACAAATTTAAGTTTAGTTAAATTAATTGAAATCTAATTCAATTAAGCAATAGGCTCCGAAAATATCTAAATTGTAAAACACCATTTGAAGGATCTACACATCAAAATCATGATTTTTTGAACCACTCCAAAAATTGAAAATCAATAAAAAGCTTAAAATCTCAAATTATTATTGAGATTTTTAAGCTTTTTTGCAGTTATTAGATTAATTTGAATACATCATTTAAGTTCTCAGCCATTGTTGGGTGAGTGAAGATTTGATCTCTGATGTAAGTGTAAGGAATTTTGTTATCAATTGCCATTTTAATTAGGTTGATAATTTCTTCTGAGTTTTTACCGAATAAAGTAGCTCCAAGAATTAAGTTAGTGTCTTTATCTACAGTTACACGGAATAATCCACGTGGATCTTGGTTAACAGCTCCTCTTGGCATGTTAGCTACTGGTAATGATGCTACTGCAACATTAGAGTAAGCTGCTTCAGCTTCTTCTTTGTGTAATCCAACGTGAGATAATGCTGGAGAGATGAATGTTGAGTAAGGTACGTTTTTACGGTCAGCAGTTGTGTATTCTTTATTACCGTGTAAGTATCCATTAACTACTCTGAAGTCATCTAATGATACATAAGTAAATTGTAATCCACCGTTAACATCACCAACTGCAAATACATTTTCTACAGCTGTTTGACAGAATTCGTCAACTACGATTGTTCCGTTTGGACGTAATTCGATGTCAGTGTTTTCTAATCCTAATCCTTCAGTGTTAGCACGACGTCCAGTTGCGTGTAATACTGCTTCGAATTCTAATGGACCATATTTTTCTGTATCAACAACTACAAGTTCTCCGTTGTTGCGGATTTCTTTTGTTGCAGTTCCTAGTTTGAACTCGATTCCTGCTTCTTCTAAGTATCCTTGAGCAAGTTCAGCGATATCTTTGTCTTCTCTTCCTAAGATTCCAGGAGCGAAGTCAATAACTGTAACTTTAACTCCAAGACGAGCGTAAAGGTTAGCGAATTCTAATCCGATGTTACCTCCACCGATAATTCCTAAAGTTTTAGGAGCTTTTTCTAATTTTTGGAATTCAGTGCTATCGTAAACATTTTTAGATGTTGTTAAACCTGGAATTGGTAATACATTGTTTTTAGCTCCAGTGTTAATTACTACGATTTCACCTTCAAGTTGTTTAGTTTCTCCATTAGCAGAAATTTCTACTACTTTATTTGAAACGAATTTAGCGTGAGCTGTGTAAACATCAACATTTGGGCTGTTATCTAACATAGCGAAGTTTTTAGCGTTAAGTTTAGAAACAACAGCATCTCTTGTAGCTTTAGCTTCTGCGAAGTCTTTTTTGTTATCTGCAGCTACGATTAAAGTTTTAGTTGGGATACATCCGATATTGATACAAGTACCACCGTACATTGCACTGCTTTCTTCAACTACTGCTACTTTTTTCCCTTCTTTAGCAAATGTTGCTGCTAAAGTTTTTCCGGCTTTACCAAATCCTACTACTAATAAATCATATTTAACCATAATTTGATTCCTCTTTTGCTTTAAATTTTATTGTTTATATTTATATTTTTAGAATAATCGCTATTTAATATAGAATGATAACTCTTTAATTCATATTTTACTCCTACTTTCTCAAAATTTCAAGTACTTTTGCCTACAAAAAGTAGACGATTTTTTTAAAAAATTTTTTAATAAGCTGAATTACGCTTTTAAATCGTTATCATATCAACGTTTTTCAAGAAAATAATTTTTTTGATATTGTTTTGATATTGCTTCTCATTATGGTATAATATTTTTTTGTACAAATTTGAAATTTTATGGAGGAAAAACAATGACATTACCTAATTGTCCAGAATGTAAAAGTGAATATACTTATGAAGATGGAAATATGCTAGTATGTCCTATGTGTGCCCACGAGTGGTCACCAGAAGATGTTAGTTCAACAGAAGAGGAAAAAGTTTATCGCGATGCTAATGGAAATGTACTTCAAGATGGAGATACAGTTTCTGTAATTAAAGATTTAAAAGTTAAAGGTAGTTCTTCTACATTAAAAACAAGGAACTCGCGTTAAAAAAATATCAGATTAGTTGATGGAGATCACAATATTGATTGTAAAATTGATGGTTTCGGTGCTATGAAACTAAAAATCTGAATTTGTAAAAAAATATAATTAAACAAAAGAGCTTTTTCTCTAGTAATTTTGATGAAAGGTACTGCACCCAAAAAGTTGGACAAAATATTAAGTTATTTTTGTTTAGTATTTTTAAACTTTAAAGTCAGTAAATTTTTATTACTTTTTAGCAACTTTCATTCCTTACAGTTATTTTAGATTTTTTTCGAATTATTTAATCAAGGATTTTTTTAAAAGGCGTAGCCCTTGTCCTTGATTAAATAGGAGGAAAAATCTAATCTATAAAAGGGAATGAAAGTTTCTTTTATTTATATTAGTTTCTATTCATTTCCCTGTAATTTACAGGACTTAGTCCACCTAAGTTCAATTTTATTCTCTCTTCATTATAATACGTTATATAATCTATAATGGCTTCTTTTTAATTCATATTTATTCTTAAATGTATCTTCGAATCCGTAAAACATCTCAGATTTTTAAAACACCAAAAAGGATTCCATAAATGCATTATCTGCTGATGTTCCTTTTTCTAGACATTGATTGTGTAATTCCTTTTCACTTTAAGGAATTGTCTATATTCAATATGTTGATATTGCCAACCTTGATCACTATGTAATATCATACCATCGTATCTTTCATTTTTGAAGTTGCGATAACATTTCATATTGTTGTGCCATGTTAGGTGAAAATGAAACACTATACGCTATTATCTCTGCATTATATCCATCAATTATAGGCGCTAAATATACCTTATCCTCTCCAACTTTGAATTCAGTTACATCGGTATAACATTTCTTTAATGGTTCTGAAGCGAAGAAATCTCTATCTATTATATTATCTGCGATTTTTCCCAGTCTCCCCTTTATAAGAATTGTATTTTTCTTGTAGGCCTTACGAATGATAGTACATCTAGTTTTTCTCATCAATCTCAAAAACTTTTTTTATGGTTTTACTAAAAAAATCCCATGTTTCTAAGTTCTGATGTTACTCTTCTATAACCATATCTTAGTTTGTTCTTTTCCTGAATAGATTTAATAGCTTCTTCTATACTTTTATTTTTTTATCTTTATCTTCTTTATTTTTTTGTATAATAATATGATGAACGAGACAAGCCTAAAAATTTCTAATAGTATATTTAATTTATGTGTTTTCTTTAATTCTTCTACTATTTTTTTGTTTTCTCTTCGTTTGAGATTGTTTTTAACCTTATCTCCCTCAACTTTTTAAAACTGCATTTTTCCGCACGTAGGTACTCAAGTTCCTTCTCTAGTTGTTCAACTTTTGATAATTCGTTTTTCTATCTTTTTTTAATATTTTTTTCATCTTACTAGTTCTTCCTCTCGGTTTCTCTAGTATATTATACCCGTTTTTCTTTAAATTTTTGAAATCCAATTACAAAAGTAAACCAGTATTTGGTAATGCGTACTTTAATGAAGTAGTGTATATAGAATTTCCCATTATTAAAACTTCATTGATTATATCTAGTTTTAATTCTGGTGGATAGTAATTATTTTTTTCCCTTTAATCAGTACGGTTTCACCATGTAAATCAACCAGTTTGACCATGTATTTTCATATTACTAATATTAATTTTTAAACTTTTTAGCTAGTTCCTTATATAGATATCCTTTTTTTCTTAAGTCTATATATTTCTATCTTATTTTTCATCTGTTAATTTCATAATAAATAGCCCTCCAAAAATTTGTCCAAATTTTTGGGGGCTATACTAAATCACTAGAGAAAAAGCTCTTTTAATTTTATATATGAATTTAGCTTTCTTATACTACTGTTTTTAATGTAGCTTAGGGAGTGACTCGACAAGAGCGATTTCTACGAAATCATGATTTTTGAGTCGCTCCCATTATATATTCTTAATCTTTTAAAAAAATAGAAAAAGATAGTATATAATAAATAAATGTGTTGAAAATAAATTGAAAAGAATTGAAAGGAAATACAATGATGAAAGTTCAAAAACGTTTATCTATGATAGCTTTGCTTTTAGCTAATTTTATAGGTGGACTTGATACAACAATGTTGAATACTGCCTTACCGCAAATTATTAAGGATTTTAAATAGTATAAATCAATTAGGGTTTATTAACTTCCATGTTATTATTTTTTTATAGCTATGACAACGGTTCTTTGGGGTAAGCTTGGAGAAGTAATAGGTAATAAAAAAGCATTTCAATTATCAATCTTAATCTTCATAATAGCTTCTATCTTAGGAGGATTTTCTATAAATATCTGGATGATGGTGTTTGCTAGAGGATTAATGGGTATTGGTATAGGAGGAATGATTTCTATTCCTTTTGTAATATATGCTAAGCTTTTTCCTGATGCGAAAGAAAGAGCCGTTGCTTTAGGATGGGTAACAGCCTTCTATGGTGTGGCAAGTATTTTAGGTCCTATTGCTGGAGGTTTTGTAGTTGATGTATTGGGGTGGTCTTGGATATTTTTTAGCCTTGTTCCATTTTCAGTAGTTTCTTTAGTATTAATTCAAATTTTTTATAAGGAAACTGTAATTTCACAAAAACCAAGAGTTGATTACATTGGAAGTGGACTACTAGTGATTATTTCGGGAGTTATTCTTTATTGGATTAGTAATCTTCCGAGGCTTAATATATTTATGAATAGTTTACTAGCAATATTTGTAATTGTTAGTGGTTATATACTATGGAAGTGGGAAAAAGAGGAAACAGAACCGATTCTGCCAATCAGTCTGTTAAAGAATATGTCTTACATTACGAAAAACTTAATTATGGTGTTGGTCTATGCTTTTGCCATCGGATATAGTATTTACGCTCCAATGTGGGCACAGGTTGTGTTAGGAACTAGTGCAACTATGGCAGGTGGAACACAGATTTTTAGTTCTATCGCAGTTATGTTAGCAACGAGATTTTCTGCTAAATTTATAAGTAAATGGTCGTTTGAAAAACTTATAAATATAGGTTTTATGGCGATGGCTGTTTCAGTATTTATGATGGCCTTTGCTCCAATAGGTGTTTCTTATTACTATATTTCGATTAGTGGTGCTTTCCTTGGACTTGGCCATGGTTTGATTTTCCCATCAGCACAAGTAGCATTCCAAGAAGTTGTACCTAAAGAACAACTTAATATAGCGACTACTTTTAGCTTATTATTAAGAACATTAGGCCAAACTCTTATGGCATCAATCTATGGTTTAGTATATGCTAGTCAAGTTAATGGCATTAACAGTATAGAACACTCATATCAAGGATTACATATAATCTTTATTATTGCAGCTGTTTCAGTTATATTTGGATGGATAATGAACAAAAATTACTTGGAAATTATAATAACAATTTTTCTTTTTTTATATACATTAAAATAGTAGATTAAAACAAATAGTCTGTAAACCATAGTGATTTACAGACTTATTTTTTTATCTTTTATTAGTTTTAATATTTTTTTCTTCTTAATGGTAATCCGTAGTTGTACATTAGATTGAATGTGTGAGAGTTACTAAATCGAACTCTCCATAATATTCAACAATATTAGGAGCGAAATTAGATTTGAATGCTAGAAGGCTGTCGCTTAAATCACCTTCGATACCTCCCATAGAAGCAGTAGTGCATCCTAGTTCTTTCATTTTTTAACATACTATCAACATATGTTTTTATATTGTGCTGGAATTTTTAGAAAATTTATCGTTCATTCCTGCATATAGCATCTCAACATTTTTTTCCATAGGCGATAGAAATAACTCCACAAAGTATTTCTTCTTGTGTACTATTGAAACTTTCGAAGAATTCAATTAGTTTTTTTGTAGAATTAAATTGATCTTCCAAAGTTTTTCTTTTCTTATGCATATTTTTCATCAAGTTTAAGTATTTCTTGTTCTAGAGTTTCTTTTTTTCTCTCTAGTCTTAGCTAATGCATTAGCAATATCAAGATACGCTATATAAACAAGTGCACGTTCTTTTATATAATTCCATAAGTTTTTTTAAAATAATCTCTGTTTCGTAAAGAAATATTTTTTCTATTTTTCAGTACATTCTAAAGCAAACATTAAGTCGTCTAACTTATCTATTTCAACTTGTCTAACTTCTACAAAACGCTTATCTACATCTTTTTAATAAACGTTTAGTGTGCTTTAGGAAGTTTCTCAGGAAAAATCTTCTAACATAGTTACAGCATTAAAACGAGGCTGAATAGTATCACTCATTTTCATAGTTAAACCACGATGAGAGAATTTGTTCGATTTAAAGGCATTTAATATTTTTTTATCTACTAGATTTTTCTGATTCTTTATTAAATGCTTCTAATCTTTCATTATTTAAGGGTTTAGGTATATCTATTTTTTACAAGTTTAGCTTTTATTCTTTCTAGCATATTTAGCTAGATTTTTCTAAGAAATAGTTTAGTAATTCTATGTTATTGTAATCTAATAGTGGACCTCTAGGTAGATACCACATACCTTTTCTTATAAGTATTTGTACAGTCGCTAATAGATTGTTATTATCATCCACAACTCCAACACGTTTAAAATCCCAATTATCTTTTTATTTGAGTCCATTCAGGAGATTGAAAAATGGTACAGTAGTCATTTTGTAAGATAAAATCTGTATATTGATTAATATCTATATTATCAATGAATTTCATTTTTACATCCTTTCTTTTGTCACATACATTCCATATATGTTTTTATACTACTATTAGATTATACAATATAACCGTAGAAAGAAACACATAAATAAAAACAGCATATAAAAAGAGAAAAATATGATTAAACTGATAATAGACCTATTTACAATCGCATACAAAACTTATATAATTAATATATAGAATAATTTAAAGGAAGTAATTGCGATGAACATGAATACAGTGTACATTATGCTTGGTTTTATATTTGTCTATGCGATGATTGCTAACGCAAGAGATAAGATAAAAAAGCGTGATGAAAAGAGCAAAGAGGCGTTTGAAAGACTCCAAAGCGCGTCTTATAAAAAGGAATTAGAAAAAGTTATAAACTTAAGTCAAGATGATGCATTTAACATTGCAGCATTAAGAAAAGCATACTTTTTAAATGGAAAAGATGCAAAAAAACTAGTAGAGATTTTCATAAAAAATAGATAGAAAAAAAGAAACTCAACAAATCGATTTTTATGGATCGAACTGTTGGGTTTCTTCTATATATTGATTATTTTCCTTCGATAGTAATCAGCCATACTTCACTACGAGCTGAAGTTTTGAAAGGTGGTCCCCAAAAACCATAACCTGCAGAAGTGAAGAAATGTTTATCATTAATCTTCGCATAGCCATGATCTAGAGTATACACTACATCTGTGATAAAGTTTAACGGCCATAGTTGTCCGCGGTGAGTATGCCCAGAGAGTTGAACATCTATAGGCAAGGTAGCGTGATAATCTACAGCATCAGGTTGATGATCGATAAGAACAATTGTCTTGTTTAAATCAACACTCCTAAGAAGGTCAGCTGTATCAAGTCTATCGCGACTGACACTCTTATCCTTACGACCTACTAAAGTTATATCGTTATTAAGTGTAATACTTTCATCAAATAGTGGGATTATCCCTGTCTTCTTAACTTCATTTACTATTTCTAGTGCATCACGGTCGTGATTCCCCATCGTAGTATAAACTCCTAGGGGAGCTTTTAACTTACTAAGATTTTCTTGCATATTACGCTTTTTATACATAACCATATCATCATCCATAAGATCTCCTGCGATAACTACAGCATCTGGCTTCTCTTTATCAACAATCTTATTTAGTTTATCAAGTTGAGAATTTGAGAAAAATGCCCCAAGATGAAGATCGGATACCATGGCAATTTTAACTGGTTTATCAAGGTGTTTATCAACCTTGATAGTCTTATTAATAACAATAGGTGAGTATGCCCAAAATAGTCCAAGAGTAGTCATACCTATTAAGTATAGAGTAGTTATGCTTAAACTAAGTCCTTGAGTAAGATTTAATTTAAAGATTTTCATTAATAACTTAGCGGCTAATAAAATAACACCTATTACAGCACCATTTAAGAAATAAAAGTACCAAATATTTCCATAATTTATCCAAGGTGCTCCTAATCTTAGCATATAAGCTATGATAGAAAAGTTAGCGATGATAAATAACATAATACCAATAGCTAATTTAACCTTAATGGGAACAAAAGGTGAAATCATCCATTTTAACCCTAGCCACATCAGTGCTACAAGTATTTCATATACTGTGAATACTCCGATGAAAGCAACGATAAATTTCCAATTATTCAATATCAATTCTCCTTTAAACTATTTATTAACAAATGTAAGGGAGTGACTCAAAAATCATGATTTCGGAGAAACAAGATTTTGTTGAGTCACCCCCACACAGTTTATTAGATATCTAAAAAGCTTTTATAAAGCGAATTTAGATATCAATAAACCACTGCGTCTATGAATTATCATATACACTTTTTTAAAATTTAGGACTTTTGGGTCAGTACTAACAGCGTGCTTTTCATTATACAATATCTAGCTTCAATTGTCATTAAATTAGGGTTGGGAATGTAGTAGAAATGCATTGTGTTTATCTTGTTTTTTTATTTATTATTGATAAAAATCAGGTAAAGATAAATTACTATTATTTAAGAAATAAATAAATTATTCAATATCATTACTATATATATTTGTTAAAATTATTTTTAGCATCATGTGTAAATTCACTTGTATTAATTAGATTACAAGTTCTATCAAATCTATCTTCACCCTTGGAATATTCGTTATTTATGCGTTAAATAAATAGAAACATATCTTTTTCTAAAGCATTTATTTTAGTATCGTTATTTATCTTATAATCAGGAGATTTAAAAATATAATAGAGTCTCTATGAATTTTTCTAACATTATTAAAATATGGAAGTTATTTTTCGTTTTTCCTCCTCAGTAGAAAGTACGCGTCTAATGGTACAATTTGTTTTGACATCTTGTTTTTCCTCCATTCCTTCTTTTTATGTTTTTTTATTATAAAGGAAGTTATGTTCAGAAGATAGATACCTTGGTATTGGACGCTTACCTTACAAACAAAAAGCCCTCGAAAAATATCGAGGGCTTTTCTACTATATTTAAAGATTTATTATAAACTTTAAATTAGTTTTTTTGTCGTTTTTACGACGTCTTGCTGCTGCAAGTAATCCACCTAAGATTCCTAATCCTAATCCTGCTAATCCAGTATTAGTTTCAGTTGTACCTGTGTTAGCTAAACGTTGTCCTAATTTAGCATTTCCATCTGTACCATTACCGTTGCTTCCATTATTAGCTGCTTTAGCTTCTACTAAGTCACTTGCTGGGATTACTACTTTTTGTCCATCTGGGTAAACAATTGTTGCTTCTCCGTTATCAGCAATTGTGATCTCAGCATCTTTAAGTTTTGGATTTGCATCGATCAATGCTTGTTTAACAGCTTCTTTTTCTGCATCTGTTAATTTAGCTGGATTTTCCACTGCAACTTTTCCTGGTCGTGTTGGAACTTCTTGTTGTCTAAAGATATCTTTAGCTGCGATTGTGTAAGCTTTACCATCTTCAGTAATTACAGTTGCATTTCCTGCTTTGTCGAAGATAACTTCTTCTACATCAGCATTTGCTCCTTTAATCTTAGCTTTTGCAGCTTCTTTTTCTGCATCTGTTAAGTTATTAAAGTCTGCTACTGTTTCTTTTTCGAAGTCAAGGTTGATGTTTTCACCATTATTCTTAGCTGCAACATCTTTAGCATCTTTAACTAATTGAGCTGCTGGAATTGTTGCTGTTTTTCCTTCTGGTGTTGTTACTGTTGCATTTCCTCTATCATCTACTACAACTTTAGATCCTGGATTTACTGCTTTAACTGATTCTTTAACTTTTTCAATTTCATCAGCTGTTAATTTAGCTTTATCTCCAACTAACACTCTAGTTGCTGGTGTGTTTACTGCATTTCCTGCATTTGCTTTACCTGCATCTGCTGCTGACTTAGTTACGTCTGCTCCTGGAATTGTTGCTGTTTTTCCTTCTGGTGTTGTTACTGTTGCGTTTCCTTTATCGTCTACTACAACTTTTGATCCTGGATTTACATCCTCTACTGCTTTCTTAACTTTTGCTTTTTCTTCATCTGTTAATTTAGCTGGATCTTTAACTTCTACCTTACCTGCTGGTGTGTTTACTGCATTTCCTGCATTTGCTTTATCTGCATCTGCTGCTGACTTAGTTACGTCTGCTCCTGGAATTGTCGCTGTTTTTTTCCTTCTGGTGTTGTTACTGTTGCGTTTCCTTTATCGTCTACTACAACTTTTGATCCTGGATTTACATCCTCTACTGCTTTCTTAACTTTTTGCTTTTTTTCTTCATCTGTTAATTTAGCTGGATCTTTAACTTCTACCTTACCTGCTGGTGTGTTTACTGCATTTCCTGCATTTGCTTTTATCTGCGTCTGCTGCTGACTTAGTTACGTCTGCTCCTGGAATTGTTGCTGTTTTTTTCCTTCTGGTGTTGTTACTGTTGCATTTCCTCTATCATCTACTACAACTTTAGATCCTGGATTTACATCCTCTACTGCTTTCTTAACTTTTGCTTTTTCTTCATCTGTTAATTTAGCTGGATCTTTAACTTCTACCTTACCTGCTGGTGTATTTACTGCATTTCCTGCATTTGCTTTATCTGCATCTGCTGCTGACTTAGTTACGTCTGCTCCTGGAATTACTACTGTTTTTCCTTCTGGTGTTGTTACTGTTGCATTTCCTTTATCGTCTACTACAACTTTAGAATCCTGGATTTACATCCTCTACTGCTTTCTTAACTTTTTGCTTTTTTTCTTCATCTGTTAATTTAGCTGGATCTTTAACTTCTACCTTACCTGCTGGTGTGTTTACTGCATTTCCTGCATTTGCTTTATCTGCATCTGCTGCTGACTTAGTTACGTCTGCTGCTGGAATTACCGCTGTCTTACCTTCTGGTGTTGTTACTGTTGCATTTCCTTTGTCGTCTACTACAACTTTGAATCCTGGATTTACATCCTCTACTGCTTTCTTAACTTTTGCTTTTTTCTTCATCTGTTAATTTAGCTGGATCTTTTTACTTCTACCTTACCTGCTGGTGTGTTTACTGCATTTCCTGCTTCTGGCTTAGCTGCTTCTTCTGGTGATTTAGTTAAGTCTGTTGCTGGAATTACCGCTGTTTTTCCTTCTGGTGTTGTTACTGTTGCGTTTCCTTTATCATCTACTACAACTTTAGATCCTGGATTTACATCCTCTACTGCTTTCTTAACTTTTGCTTTTTCTTCATCTGTTAATTTAGCTGGATCTTTAACTTCTACCTTACCTGCTGGTGTGTTTACTGCATTTCCTGCATTTGCTTTATCTGCATCTGCTGCTGACTTAGTTACGTCTGCTGCTGGAATTACCGCTGTCTTACCTTCTGGTGTTGTTACTGTTGCATTTCCTTTGTCGTCTACTACAACTTTAGATCCTGGATTTACATCCTCTACTGCTTTCTTAACTTTTGCTTTTTCTTCATCTGTTAATTTAGCTGGATCTTTAACTTCTACCTTACCTGCTGGTGTGTTTACTGCATTTCCTGCTTCTGGCTTAGCTGCTTCTTCTGGTGATTTAGTTAAGTCTGTTGCTGGAATTACCGCTGTTTTTCCTTCTGGTGTTGTTACTGTTGCATTTCCTTTGTCGTCTACTGCTACTGTTGCACCTGGGTTTACTTCTTTAACTTTATCTTCGATTGCTTTCTTCTCAGCGTCTGTTAATTTAGCTGGGTCTTTAACTTCTGTCTTAGCCGCTGGTTTAACAATGTCGTTTCCTGCGTTTGGTTTAGTTGCTTCTTCTGGTGATTTAACTAAGTCTGTTGCTGGAATTACCGCTGTCTTACCTTCTGGTGTTGTTACTGTTGCATTTCCTTTATCGTCTACTGCTACAGTCGCACCTGGGTTTACTGCTTTAACTTTATCTTCGATTGCTTTCTTCTCAGCATCTGTAAGTTTTTCTGGGTTAGCAGCTACAGTTTTATCTGCTGGTTTAACGATGTCGTTTCCTGCGTTTGGTTTAGTTGCTTCTTCTGGTGATTTAACTAAGTCTGTTGCTGGAATTACCGCTGTCTTACCTTCTGGTGTTGTTACTGTTGCATTTCCTTTGTCGTCTACTCTTTACAGTCGCACCTGGGTTTACTGCTTTAACTTTATCTTCGATTGCTTTCTTCTCAGCATCTGTAAGTTTTTTCTGGGTTAGCAGCTACAGTTTTTATCTGCTGGTTTAACGATGTCGTTTCCTGCGTTTGGTTTAGTTGCTTCTTCTGGTGATTTAACTAAGTCTGTTGCTGGAATTACCGCTGTCTTACCTTCTGGTGTTGTTACTGTTGCGTTTCCTTTGTCGTCTACTGCTACAGTCGCACCTGGGTTTACTGCTTTAACTTTATCTTCGATTGCTTTCTTCTCAGCATCTGTAAGTTTTTCTGGGTTAGCAGCTACAGTTTTGTCTGCTGGTTTAACGATGTCGTTTCCTGCGTTTGGTTTAGTTGCTTCTTCTGGTGATTTAACTAAGTCTGTTGCTGGAATTACCGCTGTCTTACCTTCTGGTGTTGTTACTGTTGCATTTCCTTTGTCGTCTACTGCTACAGTCGCACCTGGGTTTACTTCTTTAACTTTATCTTCGATTGCTTTCTTCTCAGCATCTGTAAGTTTTTCTGGGTTAGCAGCTACAGTTTTGTCTGCTGGTTTAACGATGTCGTTTCCTGCGTTTGGTTTAGTTGCTTCTTCTGGTGATTTAACTAAGTCTGTTGCTGGAATTACCGCTGTCTTACCTTCTGGTGTTGTTACTGTTGCATTTCCTTTGTCGTCTACTGCTACAGTCGCACCTGGGTTTACTGCTTTAACTTTATCTTCGATTGCTTTCTTCTCAGCATCTGTAAGTTTTTCTGGGTTAGCAGCTACAGTTTTGTCTGCTGGTTTAACGATGTCGTTTCCTGCGTTTGGTTTTAGTTGCTTCTTCTGGTGATTTAACTAAGTCTGTTGCTGGAATTACCGCTGTCTTACCTTCTGGTGTTGTTACTGTTGCGTTTCCTTTGTCGTCTACTACTTACAGTCGCACCTGGGTTTTACTGCTTTAACTTTATCTTCGATTGCTTTCTTCTCAGCATCTGTAAGTTTTTTTCTGGGTTAGCAGCTACAGTTTTGTCTGCTGGTTTAACGATGTCGTTTCCTGCGTTTGGTTTAGTTGCTTCTTCTGGTGATTTAACTAAGTCTGTTGCTGGAATTACCGCTGTCTTACCTTCTGGTGTTGTTACTGTTGCGTTTCCTTTGTCGTCTACTGCTACAGTCTGCACCTGGGTTTACTTCTTTAACTTTATCTTCGATTGCTTTCTTCTCAGCATCTGTAAGTTTTTCTGGGTTAGCAGCTACAGTTTTATCTGCTGGTTTAACGATGTCGTTTCCTGCGTTTGGTTTTAGTTGCTTCTTCTGGTGATTTAACTAAGTCTGTTGCTGGAATTACCGCTGTCTTACCTTCTGGTGTTGTTACTGTTGCATTTCCTTTGTCGTCTACTCTACAGTCGCACCTGGGTTTACTGCTTTAACTTTATCTTCGATTGCTTTCTTCTCAGCATCTGTAAGTTTTTTTCTGGGTTAGCAGCTACAGTTTTTGTCTGCTGGTTTAACAATGTCGTTTCCTGCGTTTGGTTTTAGTTGCTTCTTCTGGTGATTTAACTAAGTCTGTTGCTGGAATTACCGCTGTCTTACCTTCTGGTGTTGTTACTGTTGCATTTCCTTTGTCGTCTACTCTTGACAGTCGCACCTGGGTTTACTGCTTTAACTTTATCTTCGATTGCTTTCTTCTCAGCATCTGTAAGTTTTTTTCTGGGTTAGCAGCTACAGTTTTGTCTGCTGGTTTAACGATGTCGTTTCCTGCGTTTGGTTTAGTTGCTTCTTCTGGTGATTTAACTAAGTCTGTTGCTGGAATTACCGCTGTCTTACCTTCTGGTGTTGTTACTGTTGCGTTTCCTTTGTCGTCTACTGCTACTGTTGCACCTGGGTTTACTTCTTTAACTTTATCTTCGATTGCTTTCTTCTCAGCATCTGTAAGTTTTTCTGGGTTAGCAGCTACAGTTTTGTCTGCTGGTTTAACGATGTCGTTTCCTGCGTTTGGTTTTGCTGCTTCTTCTGGTGATTTAACTAAGTCTGTTGCTGGAATTACCGCTGTCTTACCTTCTGGTGTTGTTACTGTTGCATTTCCTTTGTCGTCTACTACTACAGTTGCACCTGGGTTTACTTCTTTAACTTTATCTTCGATTGCTTTCTTCTCAGCATCTGTAAGTTTTTCTGGGTTAGCAACTACTACTTTATCCGCTGGTTTAACGATGTCGTTTCCTGCGTTTGGTTTTGCTGCTTCTTCTGGTGATTTAGTTAAGTCTGTTGCTGGAATTACTGCTGTTTTTCCTTCTGGTGTTGTTACTGTTGCATTTCCTTTGTCGTCTACTACTACAGTTGCACCTGGGTTTACTTCTTTAACTTTATCTTCGATTGCTTTCTTAGCTGCTTCGTCTACTCCTTTTGCTGGATCAACTACTACTTTATCCGCTGGTTTAACGATGTCGTTTCCTGCGTTTGGTTTTGCTGCTTCTTCTGGTGATTTAGTTAAGTCTGTTGCTGGAATTACTGCTGTTTTTCCTTCTGGTGTTGTTACTGTTGCATTTCCTTTGTCGTCTACTACTACAGTTGCACCTGGGTTTACTTCTTTAACTTTATCTTCGATTGCTTTCTTAGCTGCTTCGTCTACTCCTTTTGCTGGATCAACTACTACTTTATCCGCTGGTTTAACGATGTCGTTTCCTGCGTTTGGTTTCGTCAAGTAAGCTTCTGATTTGAATAAATCAACTTCTGGAATTGTTGCTGTAGTACCATCTTTTAGAGTCACTGTTGCATTTCCATTTTCATCAAATATAACAGATTTAGCTTCAGGATTTAATTCTCTTAGTTTTTCTTCTACTGTAGCTCTATCGTCTGGATTTGTTGGGTTTCCAACTACTTTATCCGCTGGTTTAACGATTTTACTATTTCCTGCATCTGGATTAGCAGTGTCTTCTTTAGTTCTTACTAATTCTGATGCTGGAATTGCCGAAGTTTTACCTTCTGGAGTAGAAACAGAAACAGTTCCATTTTCATCGATTGTTACGATAGCATCTGGATTTACCTCTTCAACTTCAGCAATAATCTTAGCTTTCTCTTCGTCAGTTAAGTTCGATGGGTCTTTTACGATAACTTTATCAAGTGGCTTGTTAATGTCGTTTCCACCTTTACCATTATCTAATTGATCTTCTGTTTTCACTAATTTTGTTGGATCGATAATTCCTTTATCGCCAGCTTCTGTTGTTACTTCGATGTTTCCATTTTCATCATATTTAACCTCTTTAGCTGTTGGGTTAACTTTCTTAACCTCTTCTAAGATTTTAGCTTTTTCTTCAGCTGTTAACGCACTTGGATCTTTTACTAATACTTTATCAATTGGTCTGTTTACTTCTCCAATTGCTTTAATAGCCGTCTTATCAGCTTCTTCTATTGTATTAACATCCTCTACACTACTTACTGCATCAATTGCTTTTTTAGCTTTTTCCGCAACTTTATCTACTTTAGCTTTTAATACTTCTTTAGCTTTAGGACTAAAGTCTGTACGTGCATCAATTTCTGCTTTCTTAGCTTTTGCTTCGTCTTCAATTGCCTTACGAGCATTCGGTTTATCTTCTACAACAGGTACAGATTTTTTAATTTCACCTTCAGCTTCTTCTTGAAGTTGCTTAACTTCTGCATCTGTTCCAGCTTTATCGATTTCTTCCTTAGCTTTATCTGCTAGATCTTTTGCTGCATCTGCTGCAACTTTCTTCTCTTCATCAGTAGCATCTGGAGTGTTAGCAATGTCTTCCAATTGTTTTGCTAATTTATCTTCGATTGCTTTCTTGGCTGCTGGTTTAGTTACTGCTTCTGGATTTACAGCTTTAACATCCGCTACACCTTTATCTTTTGCACCATCTACTGCTGTTTGTGCTTCTTTTGCTTTCTCTGGTGTTTCTGCGTTATCTGGCTGTGCGTTAATAGCATCTGTTGCTTCCTTAGCTTTATCTTGTGCATCTTTCTTAGCTGCCGCTTTTTCTTCGTCAGTTAAGTCAGTACGTGCATCGATTGCTTCTTCTTTCTTAGCTAATTCATCTGCGATTTCTTTCTTAGCTGTTTCTTTCGCTACTGGATTTACTTTCGCAATTTCTCCAGTACCAGCTGTTTTAGCTGTATCTACTGCTGCATCTGTTGTTGCTGCGTCAATTGCTTCTTTTGCTTTCTTAGACTTCTTCTGCTGCTTTTTTCTTTAGCTGCTTGTTTTTCTGCTGGAGTTAAGTCTTCACGTGCGTCAATTGCATCTACTTTAGCTTTAAGAGCGTCATCAACTGCTTTCTTAGCTTCTGGTTTCTTAGCCGCTGCTGGATTTACAGCTTTAACATCCGCTACACCTTTATCTTTAGCGCCATTTACTGCTGTTTGTGCTTCTGCTGCTTTTTCTGGTGTTTCTGCGTTGCTTGGTTGAGCGTCGATTGCGATCTGTTCTTCCCTTAGCTTTTATCTTGTGCATCTTTCTTAGCTGCTGCTTTTTCTTCATCAGTTAAGTCAGTACGTCCGTTGATTGCTTCTTCTTTCTTAGCTAATTCATCTGCGATTGCTTTCTTAGCTGCTTCTTTCGCTACTGGGTTAACAGCTTTAACGTCTGCTACACCTTTATTTTTTGCACCATTTACTGCTGTTTGTGCTTCTGCTGCTTTTTCTGGTGTTTCTGCGTTATCTGGCTGTGCGTTAATAGCATCTGTTGCTTCTTTTGCTTTCGCTTGTGCGTCTTCCTTAGCTTTTGCTTTCTCTGCATCTGTTAAGTCAGTACGTGCATCGATTGCTTCTTCTTTCTTAGCTAATTCATCTGCGATTGCTTTCTTAGCTGCTTCTTTCGCTACTGGGTTAACTTTCGCAACGTCACCTGTACCAGTTCCTTTAGCTGTGTCTACTGCTGCATCTGTAGTTGCTGCATCGACTGCTGCTTTAGCTTTATCAGCTGCATCCTTAGCTGCATCCTTAGCGGCTTTCTTCTCGTCATCAGTTAAATCTGTACGTGCATCAATTGCTGCTTCTTTAGCTTTAAGTGCATCGTCAATCGCTTTCTTAGCTGCTGGTTTCTTAACTGCTACTGGATTTACAGCTGCAACTTCATCTACACCTGTTTTCTTAGCTGCGTCTACTACTTTTTGTGCTTCTGCTGCTTTTTCTGGTGTTTCTGCGTTAGATGGCTGCGCGTTAATAGCGTCTGTCGCTGTTTTAGCTTTTGCTTGCGCATCTTTCTTAGCTGCATCTTTTTCTTCGTCAGTTAAGTCTGTACGAGCGTCAATTGCTGCTTCTTTCTTAGCTAATTCATCTGCTACTGCCTTCTTAGCTGCTTCTTTCGCTACTGGGTTAACTTTCGCAACATCACCTGTACCAGTTCCTTTAGCTGTGTCTACTGCTGCATCTGTAGTTGCTGCATCTACTGCTGCTTTAGCTTTATCAGCTGCATCCTTAGCTGCATCCTTAGCGGCTTTCTTCTCGTCATCAGTTAAGTCTGTACGTGCATCAATTGCTGCTTCTTTAGCTTTAAGTGCATCGTCAATTGCTTTCTTAGCTTCTGGTTTAGATTTAGCTTCTGGATTTACAGCTGCAACTTCATCTACACCTGATTTTTTAGCTGTGTCTACTGCTTTTTGTGCTTCTGCTGCTTTTTCTGGTGTTTCTGCGTTAGATGGCTGTGCGTTAATAGCCTCTGTTGCTGCTTTAGCTTTATCTTGAGCTTCTTTCTTAGCTGCCGCTTTTTCTTCATCAGTTAAGTCAGTACGTGCATCGATTGCTTCTTCTTTCTTAGCTAATTCATCTGCGATTGCTTTCTTAGCTGCTTCTTTCGCTACTGGGTTAACTTTGGCGATTTCACCAGTTCCAGCTTCCTTAGCTTTATCTACTGCTGCATCTGTAGTTGCTGCATCGACTGCTGCTTTAGCTTTATCAGCGGCATCCTTAGCTGCATCCTTAGCGGCTTTCTTCTCGTCATCAGTTAAATCTGTACGTGCATCAATTGCTGCTTCTTTAGCTTTAAGTGCATCGTCAATTGCTTTCTTAGCTGCTGGTTTAGATACTGCTTCTGGATTTACAGCTGCAACTTCATCTACACCTGTTTTCTTAGCTGCGTCTACTACTTTTTGTGCTTCTGCTGCTTTTTCTGGTGTTTCTGCGTTAGATGGCTGTGCGTTAATAGCGTCTGTCGCTGTTTTAGCTTTTGCTTGCGCATCTTTCTTAGCTGCTACTTTTTCTTCATCAGTTAAGTCTGTACGAGCGTCAATTGCTGCTTCTTTCTTAGCTAATTCATCTGCTACTGCCTTCTTAGCTGCTTCTTTCGCTACTGGGTTAACTTTCGCAACATCACCTGTACCAGTTCCTTTAGCTGTGTCTACTGCTGCATCTGTAGTTGCTGCATCTACTGCTGCTTTAGCTTTATCAGCTGCATCCTTAGCTGCATCCTTAGCGGCTTTCTTCTCGTCATCAGTTAAGTCTGTACGTGCATCAATTGCTGCTTCTTTAGCTTTAAGTGCATCGTCAATCGCTTTCTTAGCTGCTGGTTTCTTAACTGCTACTGGATTCACTGCAGTAACTTCATCTACACCTGTTTTCTTAGCTGCATCTACTGCATCTTGAGCTGTTTTAGCTGCTGTTGGTGTAGTTGCTGCATCAGGTTGCTCATTGATTTTCGCTAATTGTGCATCAGCTTTATCTTTCGCTTCATTCTTAGCTGCTGTTTTTTCTTCATCAGTTAAGTCTTTACGCTTATCAATTTCACTATTTTTATCTTCTAATGCTTTCGCAATTGCTTTCTTAGCTTCTTCTTTTGCTACTGGAGTTACATTTGCAACTGCTGTAGTTCCATCTGCTTTAGCTTTATCAACTTCTACATTTGTAGTTGCTGCATCAACAGCACCTTTAGCTACGTCTGCTTGCGTTTTTGCTACTTCTTTCGCTTTAGCTTTCTCTTCTGGAGTTAAATCTGTGCGATCATCGATTTCTTGGTTTTTAGCTTCTAACGCTTTATCGATTGCTTTTTTAGCTTCTGGTTTAGCTTTAGCTGCTGGATCTACAGCTTTAACATCTGCTACACCTTTATCTTTTGCACCATCTACTGCTGTTTGTGCTTCTTTTGCTTTTTCTGGTGTATCAGCATTATCAGGTTGAGCATTAATTTTTGCTAATTCAGCATCCGCTAGTTTCTTAGCTTCAGCTTTTGCTGCGTCTTTTTCTTCTTTCGTCAAATCAGTACGAGCGTCAATTTCTTCTTCTTTCTTAGCTAATTCATCTGCGATTGCTTTCTTAGCTGCTTCTTTCGCTACTGGATTTACTTTATTAAGTTCATCTCCAATTTTTCCTGCTGCAGTATCAACATCCGCATTAGTTGTTGCTGCATCGACTGCTTCTTTAGCTTTATCAGCTGCTGCTTTTGCTGCTTCTTTAGCTTTAGTTTTCTCTTCTGGAGTTAAATCTGTGCGATCATCGATTTCGTTGTTTTTAGCTGTCAATGCACCGTCGATTGCTTTTTAGCTTCATCTTTCTTAGCTACTACTGGGTTATCTTTTTGCGATTGCAGCAGTTCCTGCATTTTGAGCTTTATCAAGAGCATCTTTTGTTGTAACTTCAGGTTTTGCAATTTCAGCAAGAGCTTTTTTCTTTATCAGCATTTACTTTAGCGATTGCTGCATCTTTTTCTTCTTTAGTTGCTTCTGGGTTATTATTAATAGCCTCAATTTGCTTCTCAGCTGCTTTATTAACCTCATTGATAGCAGGTTGTTTGTCTAGAGTTACAAATTCTGACAATGGTTTTTTATCTGTAGATCCATCTGTATATGTTACTACAAGATTTCCATCAGCATCTTTTGTTAATGACTTGATTTTAGAATCTTTATCTGTAACTGGAGAATCTTTTGAGATATTCGCATCATCATTTTTCTTATTGTATTCAAGTTGTAGTTTTTCTTTGATTTTAGCTAAGTCATCTTCTGTTACGTTAGCTGGGTCTGCTACAGCAACTTTTTCAGTTGGAGCTGCTATATCATATTTAGATGTTTGATTTTTAACTATAAATTGAACATATCCTGGTGTCTGAGTCGCATTCGGATTTTTATCTAATGCTCTAAAGTCACTAGCTGATGCTGCATTGTCATTATCATTAGCAACAACAAAACTAGTCCATTTTTGACCAGCTGAAAGGTTAGTAACCCCAGTCATTTTGATAGTAGCTGTTCTCTTATCGTCAGAGACTGATCCTTCGCCAGTTACCGCACCATTCTCAACTTTACCCGTTGGTAATCCATAACCAGCTGTATTATTCCATGAAACATCTCCAGGTCCACGTAGGTAAAGATTTTTAACTTCTGCATCATCTGAACCTTTGAAAGTTAAATCAGTGTTTTCACCAGTGTAGACATAGATTTGTTTCTTATCTGGATTTGAGTATGGAAGTTCAACTGTTGGTGCTGGGTTTGTACGTGCAAAGTCAGTTAATGGTTTGATATCTTTAGAACCGTCTTTATATGTTACTACTACATTGTTTCCATCTTTAGTGATGCTTTCAATACGATTATCTTGATTTTCTACTTCTGTACCTTTTTTATCAGCTAGATTTTTATCTGGGTTTTCGGTAGAGTATTGAATTTTAATATTTTTCTTAATCTCATTAAACTCAGCATCTGTAACATTATTAGCATCCACTACAGGAACTTTTGTCTCTGGAGCTTTAATGTCATATTTTCTTGTTTGTGCTTTTAACACAAGAGTAAATGCCCCTGGGTCAGTTGCATATGAATTTCCAACTGCTGTATTCTCAATAATCGCATCATCAAGGTCAGTCGCTGTAGCATAACGAGTTACTATACGATACTCACCATTTTCATCAGTTGGGAATTTAGATGCTGTTAATCCTGGAGTTTCTTTTGTCATTTTTCCTGTAATTTTTACAATTGCAGGTGTGGCTGTTTCAGCATTAATTTGTGTGAATTGTGTATTATACTCATTATTAATGATATTTGGTTCTGCACTATCTACTGGTGATAATGCTTTATTTCCACCCTGTTTAATAGTTGCAAACTTAATTTTTCCTGAATCATCATTATACTTAAGATCTACATCGATATCTTCATTAGCATATACATAAATATCTTTTTTTACCTTCTACAGAGAATGGAATCTCTACCGTTGGAGCTGCGTTTGTACGTGCTACACTTGCAACTGGAGTAGTATCTACTGAATCGTCATTATAGGTAACAGTAACTGTTCCATTTGCAACAGTGACTTCTTTCACTACCGTAGATCTATCTGCTAGGACTTCTCCTTTTTTAGATGCTAGTCGAGCATCTTCTCTAGTTGCAGTATCAGAGTATTGAATTTTGATTTTCTCTTTGATTTTATTAATATCAGTTGAAGTTAAGTTGTTGATATCTGCAACACCAACTTTATTCTCTTCTGCTACTGGTTGAATATCATATTTGTATGTTTGAGATTTAACAACTAAGTTGAAATAACCAGGAGATGATGCATTCCTACCTCCAGGTAGTTTAGCACCAGTAGAATCTTCAAGTTCTAGATATCTTGCCCCTAATACTGCTCGTTGATCTTCAGTTTTTGTGTAAGGTGCAAGCCCTTTAAAAGTATCATTTGGTTTACCAGTGATTTTAATTGTTACTGGACCTTGAGTTTCAGTGATTATTTGATGATAACTCCAACCAAAATCATCTATTTCAACTTCTTCTTCTGGAGGATTATATGAGCTTTGACCTTTCGCATAAGCTATCGCTTGTTTACTTTTCGAACTTAGTGTGAACTGACCACTTCCAGCTTTAATTGTTGCTCTTTTGATTTTTCCAGCTGTTGAGTTAACTGTAATATTGACATCTGCGTCTTCTTCATTATATAGGTAAATTTCTTTTCCATTAGAATACTCCATAGAATAAGTAAAGTTACCACTTGTTGCAGTTGTCTCAGCTCTAAATGCATTGTTTCTATCTAATGCTTGTCCATTACGCGGATCTTTAGATCCTGTGTTTTCGATTGAGTTAGAATCAGATTTTTTCTCTGTGTTTTCTGCTTTTTTACCTACAGTTTCTTTTCCGTTAGTAGTGTCTACTTCTGGAGTTTCTTTTTTCTCTACAGGTTTGTTTTTTAATTTAGTGTTAGCTGTAGTTACTAATTTACTGTAAGCTTTTGTAATTTCATCTTGAGTTTTAGCGTTTGCTAGTGTTTCTTTTGCAGAGTCTAAGTCAGCTTTTAATACTGCAACAGATTCTTCTGTTTTGTTAGCATATGTTCCATCTACAAGTTTTGCTTCGATTTCTGCAACGTATTTTTCTAGTTTAGATTTATCTAAAGCTTTAACTTCTTGTGCAGTTTCTCCACTTAATTTTTGCTGCTACTGCTGATGCTACGTCTTCTTTAGTAGTTTCTTTAGCTACTGGTTGTGCCGTCGCTACTGGTGCCGTAGAAACATTTTCTTTATCCCCAGCGTTTGTTGTATTATCCGCTGTTGTGTTGTTTGATACTTCTTCACTAGCTTGAGCTACTGCACCAGCACCAAGAAAAATACTCGCACCAATTACTACTGATGCTGCACCTACTTTTAAACTTCTTGATAGAATACGATTCTACCTTTGTACCATCTTTGGTATCTCTTAAATAGTGATTGTTTTTTTCCTATCATGTATTACCTCCTAATATAAATATAAACATGCAAAATCAACGATAATTTTAATATTTCATAGAAAATTAAATTTTTATCGTTTTTCTTACTATTAAACAGTTATAAATAAATTATTAAAAACTTATTTATAAAACATATTTTTATACCCTAATTCTATCAAATTGATACTACTTTGTCTATAAAAAACTCATCTATGCTTATAAAAATTTTTCTTTTTTTATAGCATTATCCTCTATATATCACTATATATAACTAATACTAATTTTTCCGTTCCAGAAAAAAATATAATTTTTATAGGAAAAAAATCTTTAAATTCTCTATAATTTATTTCAATTTAATTTTCTTTCAACTTATCATAATACAAAAATTTTTAAATACTTGCTATGTATCATTAAGCATTTAAGAGGTTATAAAAATACTTTTAAATCTACTGTTTGAAGTATATAATTTAGAATATTCTCTATTTTAAAAATTCCCATTATTAGCTAATTTGAATTAATTGTGCTAGAATTAAGGCGTGGAATTGTTATCATTACACTAGTTAGCATTAAACTGCTATGTTAATAAAAAAATTTTTATTAACAACGCATAACACTCTTGAATTTATTCTTAAATAAATATTCAACATAACCAAAACATAGAATTAACACAGGATAATCAACTTACTATCGTGGTCAAGGGACTGACCCAAAAGCCCTGAAATTTAATTAATACAACATTTAAATAAACAACACAATTAACGGAGGTTCTTTATGATTACACTTGAAGATATTAACATAGTTATAGAGAAAATTAAAAATAATAGTCGTGAATGCATCAATATTATTATAGAAGAAAAATAATTCTCTTAATTTAACAGACAGTAAATTCGGGGGGCTTCCATATATCTCAACAGATGCGGATACCCCTAAAGATTCAAATGACAATCAACTAGCATTGCTTGCTCAAATAAACTGTAGCGACTTGCCTGAAAATACTCTATATCCAAAAGACGGCTTATTACAATTTTTGGATTAGCAGAAATGACGATTTTTGGTTTAGATAATAAAAAAAGATTATTGCGTAAAATATATTGAAAATATTGAGGATAACATAACAAAGGAAAGTATTCTTAATAAGTATAAATTATTAGATGAAGAAAATAGCGAGGAACATTCTCCATTTAGTAAAAATACCTCTTTTGCATTAAAATTCGAAAAAGGTATATCTACAATTACTTCAACTGATTTTCTTTTTGAAGACACGGCATTAAAAAAACAATACATGAGTTATTCCCTGATGAAAATATAGAAGATTTGTACGATGACTTAGAACGCGATGTTTTCGATACTTTATTCAAAGCTTTTAATGGTGTAGATCATGCTATAGGTGCTTATCCTACATTTACTCAGTGGGATCCTCGTAATCCGGAAGAAAAAAAGATGCCTACGGTATTACTTTACTTCAAGTAGAAAGCCACTGGGATAACGATTCTAATAACAATGAGATTATGTGGGGCGATTCTGGTGTCGCCAACTTCTTTATTAATAAGGAAAAGTTAGAACATCTAAACTTCGAAGATGTATTATTTAACTGGGATTGTTTATAATCAATATTTTTTTCATCTCTTTTTAAAATTCCAAGATTAATCTAAAAAGCTAATAGCCCTCCAAAATTTGTCAAAATTTTAGAGGGCTATTTCTAATCCTAAATAAAAAAATGGTTTTATTTTTCTTTTTAATACTACTCTGTTTTTGAGAGTTACTTTTTATTTTTCCATTCCCCGCACTTTTCAAAGAGCTAATATATAACGATCCTCCTTTTACAGGAAAAACTTGTAAAAGGAGGATTCTTCATCTTTGTATTAGAATTTTTTTCTACGTTTTATTACGTAAATATATTTCTCAATAAATCTTATATGTAATTATATTATTTATATATAGACTCTTTGAAATCATCTGTAATACGAAGATATGCATTATAGATTTTTTTGTTTAAGTAAATGCACCCAACTTGCTGGAGCATGACTTGTTGTACGGTCAATATTAGTAATATCTCTCGCTACCGCTTCATTTATTAACTCTTGCATTTCTTCGGCAGATGTTATAGTTACTTCTTTCGTACTATTCGCTTTTCCTAATTCGTACTGGATAGTTATAGGTTTTAAGTTATCTTGTTTACCTATACGCTCATAGAACATTTCTTTCTTAAAGTCTCCCCATGTTTCATATTCACCATCAAATACTTTTTCTAGTACTAATTCATCTGTTACTAATCCAACATCTCTACCAAACCAAGCCGAGAACGTTCGATTTCCTCTAGTAAATGCTTCTCCCGCGTATTGATTAGATACATAAGGTAGGAATCCTTTATGATAACCTTTTTCTGCAAGTAGTTCATAAGCTATCTTTCTAAACATAATATCTCCTGGTGCTCCTTTTGAATTACTCAATGCCGAATATACAGGAGAAAACATATTTATCATATAATATCCATTTCGTCTATACTCTCTATTGTCATCATAGCCACGTCTATTGATGATATTATTGTCTATTAATGACTCTAACGTTGTTAGTTGTGCGACTTCTTCATCTGTTAATGGACGGATTTTATTTCCTGCATGAGTTTCATTATTATACCTAGGGTCACGAACATAATAGTTTTCTAGTTTTCTAAACCATTTTTTCTTAACATCATTACTTTGTCCTAATACCGCTGCTGCTTCCATAGCATCAAGCGTATATAAAACATCATACGAACCATGCATATAGCTTTGAATGGCTTCATCTGAATTAAAGCGTTCAACTGGATTATAAGCATGCACCCTATTTAAGTCATCTTTATTCCCTTCGTAAACTGTATTAAGCACCAATCCATGAGAAGAAAGGCTCTCTGCTGATTCTAGAAGTCCAAGCGCAAATAATTCTGCACCCTGCCCTTCTCTTCGACCATAACCTTCAAAATAAATATTAGAATCTGAATTATGTACCATTTCATGACTGTACACTGTTGGACCTAAATCATCTAATAATCTATCAGTTACAAAATGCATCGCACTTCCGTTCGCATATGCTCCATCTGTAGGACGAATTTCATACCATTTTCCTACTGGACCAAAGAAGTCTCTTATCGAAGCAATATTTTTATCATTTAATCTTGCCCAATAAAGTTCTCCTGCTTCATTCTTAACTCTGAATCCATCATATACTATTAGAGATCTGAATAACCTTTCTTTAGCTTCTGCATTTAGAAGATTATACCAAATATCATAATGATCTCTTAATCTTTTAGCTGTTAAGTCAACTCGTCCTCTTACGTAAGTACGTAAAGCATCGCCTGATAGAATTTTTCCATTTACGTTATCTCTATAACGCTCATATGAACCAAATGCTAGTGTAGAAAGATTCGACATTACATATACAGATTCTTCTGGCAGCGTCAATAGTGGTAACAACATATTACGATAACCCCAACTTGGAGCTGATATTCTATCATATACACCTAGCGTATACTTACTATCTGCAGTTGCCGCTTCTTGTTTTTCACGAACTTCTTTTATACTTGATTTACTTTCTACTATATAGGCTTTTGAATTATCTTTTAGCCATTGGTTATTAGTTTTAGTCGGCAGGAATAATTTGCGATATGCTTCTACAAAGTCAAATACCGTATCTTCTCCTTTTAATTGAGCAAGGTAGTTTCCATACAATCCTACCGTATTCGATCCTTGTAAATTCTCTAGACCACTCTTTCCTAATTCTATAATTGTATCTAATGTCGAAGTCGAGTTGTTACCATTAAAGTCAAATTTATAAGTCGATAAATCTTTTGTATTTATATCATCATAATTGATATTGTACCAACGATTCATATAAGTAAGACCCTAACATGAATGCTTCTTTATTTTTTTCTTGATTTTTCTCACTCACATACTCAACTACACCCGCTCCCGCTGTGTTAATTGATTTATCCATAGCTAAGACTTTTCTTAAGTGTTCTGCTATATTAGTTTTTACTTTATCAAACTCTCTATCTAAATATAAATTGTCTAAGGCTGCATTATCAGTTATTCCTAATACTTTCTTAGTTTCATCTGAAGTAAGTGTTACACTTTGCAGTTCATTTTAAAACGTTATTTTGCTATTGCCGTATAATCAGATATGAAGGCTTCTGGCGTATATATATACTCTTTACCTGCAACATTATATTCTACTACTTGATTATTTTTGAAGTTTTCTTTAAATGTTACATCTAAATAGTCTACTGTATTGTCTTTAAAGTGTAACATAATTCTATTTATAGAATCTTTATTTGCATGAATATCTGTTACTATCTCATTACCTTTCATCGGTACAACATCCAATAATTCTGTCGTGTATAATTTATCAGTCGAAGCTACTTTATTACCATATTTTACAATTAATTCTTTATTGTAGAATGGCATTAGTTTTTCGATATTATTATACGCTGTTTTTCTAGCACTTTGTGCTTTGTTTAGTGTTGTATAGTCTACTTTTCTCTCATTACCTTTTAAGTCTACACCCGTATCATCAAGCGTTACAGTTATTCCATAAGATGCAATCTTAGCCGTTAATTGTTCTTCTGATATTTTTGTTGCGAACATATCACGCTTTTTATTGTTAATAGAGGTAACAGCATTTTGCACCTCTGCTGCATTATATTGATCTCCTGTAATAACATATCCATCTCCTACATCTACGTTACTCACAACATCATTTACTCGACCATTTTTCCAAGTAGACCCGACTATTCCTCCTACTCTAGAATATCCTTGACCATTTCTTATTTCTCCAGTAGCGACCGAATTAGATACTAATGCACCATTTTCTAATCTACCTACTATTCCTCCAGCAACCTGATCAGTATTACGAGCTGAAGAAGATATCTTAACATCAACTTTAGATTTATTAATCCTTGCATTTTCTCCTATTAGATTCCCAACTATTCCTCCGGCATATTTGGCACTAGAGTCAGTATGATTCGCAACAAGTTTACCAGTAAATGCACTATTTTCTATTGTTGTATTTGTTGCACTAACTACTAGTCCTGCTACTGATTTTCTTCCTGATATTTTCCCTTCTACTGCTACATTACTAATTTTCGCAGTATCTGCTACTTTAGCTATTGCTGCAGCATTCTCATCACTATCTATATCTACATTTTTAACATCTAGATCTTTTACTGTTGCATTTTTTAATGTGTCGAACAGTGGTTTTTTCAGGTCGTATATAGCATATGCTTTACTTCCTTCTGCGCCAATTAGCGTACCTGTAAATTCCCCTGATAAATAACTTGTTTGATTATCAGTTAAGCCAACTTCATCTGCTGTCATATCGGATGCCAACTTAAATACCCCTGACATATTACTTCTCATAGCTGTTATCAACTGTTTAAATGAAGTATATACTCCTGGCTGAACTGCTTTTGATTTCGCTATATTGAATGTGTAATTTTCTTTATAACCATTTGTACTATCTTGTACTAATTCATCTACTGTAGCGGTCACTTTGTATGTTCCATCACTATTTTCTGTGATAGATTTAACAGGTAAATACATTTCTTTAAATCTGTCTGATTTTTACTTTTACAAAAATAGTTATTAGTTCCTGTCGGTACTTTATCTAAACTTAAATATCTACGATAACGTCCATCATCTTCTTTACCATATAATTCTACTGCATCTACATCTTTGATTTCTATTTTTCTTATATTCTAATTCGAAATCTTTTATAGATATTTCTGTACTTTGTTTATTATTTTTCACCTAAATTATATGTTAAAAAGTGTTTTTAATTGTATATGGTGTATAATGATCTAACCCTGTTATGACTTGTTCTTTCGCTAAATTTTCTATATCTACTTCTTTTACTAATCGATTCTCATGGAATATCTGTGCTTTAGCCGAAATATACGCCGATGTAGAGTCTGTTAGGTTGTAACTTACAGTTATTGATTTTTTATCTTCATCTTTTACTAAATTAGTAATCTCTACAACAGGTTTTGTTTTCACAAGCATCCCTACTTTAACGATTTCTTTCAATGGAGCTACTTCAGTTCGTGATAATTCTTTAGTTTCTACTACATTGCCATTTACGATGTAGTCTTCATATTGAATTGTACGCGTTCCTACTTGACCTGGTTGTTCAGTTTTACGACGATTTTTTAGAAGTGTTGAATCTTGAATTTCTTCTGTTGTATAAGGAATATTTTCTATTTCCGTTCTATTTCTTGTAGTAACTTCTAAAGTAGGAAGTTCTTCTGTTACTACTGATTCTCCCTCATGACCTGGTTCTTGTGTGCCGTTTGTCCCTACTGGACCAGTATACTCTGGTAATTCGTTAACCGCCGGTTGCCCTTCACGCCCTGCCTCTTGCGTCCCTTTTGTCGACACTGGTTCTGTGTATTCTGGATCCTCTTCTCGAACTAACGCTTCACCAACACGTCCTGGCTCTTGCGTTCCTTTTATTTCTAATGGCTTAGTATATTCTGGAGTCTCTTCTCGGACTGTCGCTTCGCCCTTATGACCTGGTTCTTGCGTTCCTTTTGTTTCTAATGGCTTAGTATATTCTGGAGCTTCTTCTCGAACTACTGATTCTCCTTCATGTCCTGATTCTTGTGTTCCTTTTGTCGCTACTAGGTCAGTGTACTCTGGTAGTTTCGGTTGAATCGCTGATTCGCCAACTCGTCCTGGCTCTTGCGTTCCTTTTGTTGACACTGGGCTTGTGTACTCTGGTAATTCCGATTGAACCGCTGACTCTCCTTCATGCCCCAGTTCTTGCGTTCCTTTAGTTACTAATGGCTTAGTATATTCTGGAGTCTTTTCTCGGACTGCCGATTCACCCTCATGACCTGGTTCTTGCGTACCTTTTGTTTCTAATGGCTTAGTATATTCTGGAGCTTCTTCTCGGACTGCTGACTCTCCCTCGTGTCCTGGCTCTTGTGTTCCTTTTGTCGACACTGGGTTTGTGTACTCTGGCAACTCCGATTGAACCGCTGACTCTCCAACACGTCCTGGCTCTTGCGTCCCTTTTGTCGCTAATGGCTTAGTGTATTCTGGAGTTTCTTCTCGGACTGCTGATTCTCCCTCGTGTTCTGATTCTTGTGTTCCTTTTTTCTCCTCTGGAGCTTTGTACTCTGGCAACTCCGGTTGAACCGCTGACTCTCCTTCTTGTCCTGGCTCTTGCGTTCCTTTTGTCGCTACTGGATCAGTATACTCTGGAAATTCGTTAACCGCTGATTCACCAACGCGTCCTGGTTCTTGTGTTCCTTTTGTCGCCACTGGAACTTTGTACTCTGGAGCTTCTTCTCGGACTGCCGATTCTCCAACTCGCCCTGGTTCTTGTGTCCCTTTTGCTTCTAATGGCTTAGTGTATTCTGGAGCTTCTTCTCGTATTACCGATTCACCAACTCGCCCTGACTCTTGCGTTCCTTTTGTCGCCACTGGATTTGTGTATTCTGGCAAGTCTTCTTGGACTGCTGATTCCCCTACGCGTCCTGGTTCTTGTGTTCCTTTTGTCGCCACTGGAACTTTGTACTCTGGAGCTTCTTCTCGGACTGCCGATTCTCCAACTCGCCCTGGTTCTTGTGTCCCTTTTGCTTCTAATGGCTTAGTGTATTCTGGAGCTTCTTCTCGTATTACCGATTCACCAACTCGCCCTGGTTCTTGCGTTCCTTTTGTCGACACTGGGTTTGTGTATTCTGGCAAGTCTTCTTGGACTGCTGATTCCCCTACGCGTCCTGGTTCTTGTGTTCCTTTTGTTTCTAATGGCTTAGTATATTCTGATAGGTTTTCTTGCACTAAGGATGTCCCTTTTGACATTTCCTCTATGCCTCCATTTTCTTCTATACGCTCTGTTTCTTTATTTATTGATATTCCTCTTACATCACCATCTTCTAAAAATCCTACATACTTATATCCTGGTATATGAATTATACCTGATTTTAATTGTGTACTATCATTTACTTCTTTTGACATATTATAGTGTTTCAATATTTTATTCTCTAAAGCAAATGTTTCATAAGGAACTATTACACTTTGTCCCAACGCCCCAATTAATAATACGCTTAATACTTTATTTTTTTATTTTTTTCTAGAAATCAATAATACGACTAACGCTGCTGTTCCTAATCCTAACCCATAAAGTGGTATAGAACTATCTCCTATATTCGGTAATAACTTTTCTTCTTTTTGTTAATTTTTCTTATATACTAAATAATACGTTCGATTTTTCTTTATATCTTTCTGGTATTTCTCTCTTTATTAACACCTTTTTCGCTTTCATTCAACTCATTTTTCTTCTACATATTTGAAAGTTATCTCTCCTGCTTTTTGCAATATTTTCTGGGGTATAATTTCCAAAAATTAATGCTCCCACAATCACCGCGGCAGCACCTAAAGAAAGTTTCCTTATTGAATACCTTATTATTTTGCTATTAATGTTTCGATTCACTATAATTTCTCTCCTATTATGTTCTCTATTTAAATCACTAATTTCTACATTATAAATATTAACAATTCATTATATCAAATTACAACAATCTATTCAAATAAATATTTTTTTAAGATATAGTAAAATAATTATGTTAATTCCCAAAGTAAATTCCAGTTTAAATAAAAAAACTACAATTTAACCTTAAACTAATTTTATAACAGGAACTTAAATTGAGACTAAAACTTAAATTGAAACTAAATAATCATGAAAAAGATATTTATCTAACTTTATTACGTTATTTTTAAATTCTCTTTATACTATTAAACAAGTTCTAATTTTTTAAAAATCTTGATTCTATCTTAGTACTTCGTAAAAATTACTTTTTATACTAAAAAGATGGTATGCTAACTTAGATGAGAATGTGATTTATCCAAAAGTCCTAAATTTTTTTAAAAAGTGTATATTATAACTCATAGAAGCAGGTAGTTATTGTAAATTCACTTTTATAAAAAGGTTTTTCAGATATTTTATAACACTCTGAAAGAAGTGACTCAATAAAATCTTATTTCTTAAGAAATCATACTTTTATCGAGTCACTTCTAGATTCATATTTTAATTTTACCTAGATTATTTATTTCTAAACACAAAAAAATACTGTCCAACTTAGGTGAAAACAAGAAAAATCTAAGCAGCACCTTACTGCCTAGATTTTTCTAGAACAATTTTTCCCTATTATCCAAACTTGGCAAAGAGCCTTTATCTTTTTATATTTGTATTATAAAGGAATTTGCGTTTGGAGGATAGATACCTTGTTATTAGACAATTACTAGCTACCTCGTTATTGGACGATTACAATCAAAAAAGATACCCTTGAAATTTCAAGGGTATCTACTAAGTTAATATTATATTTTTACTTAATATTATTTTTTTCTTTACGACGTCTTGCTGCTGCAAGTAATCCAAGAATTCTAATCCTAATCCTAATAATCCAGTATTAGTTTCTGTTGTACCAGTATTTGGCAATTGTTTGTTGCTAACCTTATTAGAAGATTTTTCAGTTGTATCTGATTTAGCAACATCTGAAGTTTTTACTGTTGTTTCTTCTTTAGCAGCTACTGGATTAATCTTCGCAATATTTGCTTTTCCATCTTCTAATACTTTATTAATATCTTCTGATGTTGTTGCCTTATCAATCGCATTTTTCATTTGCTTCTGCTTCTTCTCTTGCTCTTTTTTAGCTGCTGCTTTTTCTTCATCTGTTGAGATCAGTTCTTGCATCGATTGCTTTTTCTTTTCTTTGCTAAGGCTTCATCTATTGCTTTCTTAGCTTCTTCTTTAGCACTTGTTACTGTTACTCTCTTAATATCATCTTTTCCAGTTTCAGTTACTTTATCAAGATCAGATAAATCTGTTGCTTTATCAATAGCATTTTTCAGCTGCTTCTGCTTCTTCTTCAACTCTTGCTTTTAGCCGTAGCTTTTTTTCTTCATCTGTTAGATCAGTTCTTGCGTCGATTGCTTTTTCTTTTTGCTTTGCTAAAGGCTTCATCTATTGCTTTCTTAGCTTCTTCTTTAGCACCTACTGGATTAATCTTCGCAATATTTGCTTTTCCATCTTCTAATACTTTATTAATATCTTCTGATGTTGTTGCCTTATCAATCGCGTTTTTCAGCTGCTTCTGCTTCTTCTCTTGCTGCTTTTTAGCTGCTGCTTTTTTCTTCATCTGTTGAGATCAGTTCTTGCGTCGATTGCTTTTTCTTTTTGCTTTACTAAGGCTTCATCTATTGCTTTCTTAGCTTCTTCTTTAGCACCTACTGGATTAATCTTCGCAATATTTGCTTTTCCATCTTCTAATACTTTATTAATATCTTCTGATGTTGTTGCCTTATCAATCGCATTTTTCGCTGCTTCTGCTTCTTCTCTTGCTGCTTTTTAGCTGCTGCTTTTTCTTCATCTGTTGAGATCAGTTCTTGCATCGATTGCTTTTTCTTTTTGCTGCTAAAGGCTTCATCTATTGCTTTCTTAGCTTCTTCTTTAGCACTTGATTACTGTTACTCTCTTAATATCATCTTTTCCAGTTTCAGTTACTTTATCAAGATCAGATAAATCTGTTGCTTTATCAATAGCGTTTTTCGCTGCTTCTGCTTCTTCTTCAACTCTTGCTTTAGCCGTAGCTTTTTCTTCATCTGTTGAGATCAGTTCTTGCGTCGATTGCTTTTTTTCTTTTTCTTGCTAAGGCTTCATCTATTGCTTTCTTAGCTTCTTCTTTAGCACCTACTGGATTAATCTTCGCATGATATTTGCTTTTCCATCTTCTAATACTTTATTAATATCTTCTGATGTTGTTGCCCTTATCAATCGCGTTTTTCATTGCTTCTGCTTCTTCTCTTGCTCTTTTTTTAGCTGCTGCTTTTTCTTCATCTGTTAGAATCAGTTCTTGCGTCGATTGCTTTTTTTCTTTTTTGCTTTACTAAGGCTTCATCTATTGCTTTCTTAGCTTCTTCTTTAGCACCTGCTGGATTAATCTTCGCAATATTTGCTTTTTCATCTTCTAATACTTTATTGATATCTTCTAATGTTGTTGCCTTATCAATTCTTTTTCATCGCTTCTGCTTCTTCTCTTGCTGCTTTTTAGCTGCTGCTTTTTCTTCATCTGTTAGAATCAGTTCTTGCGTCGATTGCTTTTTCTTTTCTTTGCTAAGGCTTCATCTATTGCTTTCTTAGCTTCTTCTTTAGCAGCTACTGGATTAATCTTCATGATATTTGCTTTTCCATCTTCTAATACTTTATTAATATCTTCTGATGTTGTTGCCTTATCAATCGCATTTTTTCATTGCTTCTGCTTCTTCTCTTGCTCTTTTTAGCTGCTGCTTTTTCTTCATCTGTTAGATCAGTTCTTGCGTCGATTGCTTTTTTTCTTTTTCTTTGCTAAGGCTTCATCTATTGCTTTCTTAGCTTCTTCTTTAGCACCTACTGGATTAATCTTCATGATATTTGCTTTTCCATCTTCTAATACTTTATTAATATCTTCTGATGTTGTTGCCTTATCAATCGCGTTTTTCAGCTGCTTCTGCTTCTTCTCTTGCTCTTTTTAGCTGCTGCTTTTTCTTCATCTGTTAGATCAGTTCTTGCGTCGATTGCTTTTCTTTTTCTTTACTAAGGCTTCATCTATTGCTTTCTTAGCTTCTTCTTTAGCACCTGCTGGATTAATCTTCATGATATTTGCTTTTTCATCTTCTAATACTTTATTGATATCTTCTAATGTTGTTGCCCTTATCAATTGCTTTTTCTTTGCTTCTGCTTCTTCTCTTGCTCTTTTTTAGCTGCTGCTTTTTCTTCATCTGTTAGAATCAGTTCTTGCGTCGATTGCTTTTTCTTTTTCTTTGCTAAGGCTTCATCTATTGCTTTCTTAGCTTCTTCTTTTAGCAGCTACTGGATTAATCTTCGCAATATTTGCTTTTCCATCTTCTAATACTTTATTAATATCTTCTGATGTTGTTGCCTTATCAATCGCGTTTTTCGCTGCTTCTGCTTCTTCTCTTGCTCTTTTTTAGCTGCTGCTTTTTTCTTCATCTGTTAGAATCAGTTCTTGCGTCGATTGCTTTTTTTCTTTTTGCTGCTAAGGCTTCATCTATTGCTTTCTTAGCTTCTTCTTTAGCACCCTACTGGATTAATCTTCGCAATATTTGCTTTTTCATCTTCTAATACTTTATTGATATCTTCTAATGTTGTTGCCTTATCAATTGCTTTTTTCGCTGCTTCTGCTTCTTCTCTTGCTCCTTTTTTAGCTGCTGCTTTTTCTTCATCTGTTAGAATCAGTTCTTGCGTCGATTGCTTTTTCTTTTCTCTGCTAAGGCTTCATCTATTGCTTTCTTAGCTTCTTCTTTAGCAGCTACTGGATTAATCTTCGCGATATTTGCTTTTCCATCTTCTAATACTTTATTAATATCTTCTGATGTTGTTGCCTTATCAATCGCAGTTTTTCATTTGCTTCTGCTTCTTCTCTTGCTCTTTTTTTAGCTGCTGCTTTTTCTTCATCTGTTGAGATCAGTTCTTGCGTCGATTGCTTTTTCTTTTCTGCTAAGGCTTCATCTATTGCTTTCTTAGCTTCTTCTTTAGCACCCTACTGGATTAATCTTCGCGATATTTGCTTTTTCATCTTCTAATACTTTATTGATATCTTCTAATGTTGTTGCCTTATCAATTGCTTTTTTCGCTGCTTCTGCTTCTTCTCTTGCTGCTTTTTTAGCTGCTGCTTTTTCTTCATCTGTTAGATCAGTTCTTGCATCGATTGCTTTTTCTTTTGCTGCTTTGGCTGCTTCGATTTCTGCTTTCGCTGCTTCTTTTTCTATTGCTAGTTTTCCTGATTCTTTAGCTGAGGCAACCTCTTCTGTTGTTGTTGCTTTGTCAATTGCATCAATTGCTTTTTTAGCTTCTTCTGCAATTTTCGCTTTGGCTTCTGCTTTTTGGTCAGGTGTTAAGTCTGCATTTGTATCAATTGCTTTTGTTTTTTCTGCTAGTTCTTTTTCGATTTCTGCTTTTGCTTTATCTTTTCCTACTGGATTTACTGCTTCTACTGCTGCAGTTCCTGTAGTTTTTGCTCCAGCAACACCAGCATTATCTGTCGCTGCATCAATTGCTTTCTTAAACTTCATCCGCCGCTTTCGCTGCTTCTTCTTTCGCTGCTTGTTTTTCAGCATCAGAAAGTTTATCGTTGGCTTCGATTGCTTTTTCTTTTGCTGCTTTGGCTGCTTCGATTTCTGCTTTCGCTGCTTCTTTTTCTATTGCTAGTTTTCCTGCATCTGTTGCTGCTTTAATATCATCTTCTGATTTTGCTTTATCGATTGCGTCAATTGCTTTTGTTGCTTCTTCTGCTACTTTTGCTTTTGCAGCTGCTTTTTGTTCAGATGTTAGATCATTATTAGCCACAATAACATCTGTTGCTTTCTTCGCTGCATCTTCAACTTCTTTCTTAGCTACTGATTTATCGATATCTTTAAGAAGTTTTGCTGCTTCTGCTAGTTTAGATTTCAACTTATTAATCTTAGCTTGAACTCTATAAGCTTCTAATTCTCCAGCATTATCTCCTTTATCTACTAAATCTTTAGCTGCTTGTTTTGCTGCTTCCAACTCATCGCTAAGTTTTGCAACTTCATCATTATAAGCTTTGATACTGTCTTTAGTTTTACCCGTTGTATCTGCTAATTTAAGATTTTCTTCAGCATTTGTTAAATCATCTTTTTGATCTTGAGTTATCTTATCTACTAATGCTGCTTTTGCTGCTTCTAATGCTGCTTTCTTCTCATTTACTTTCGCTAATGCATCTGCTACTTCTTTTGGTGTTGCATTGTCTTTAGCGATAATTGCTTCAGCTTCTCTTACTGCTTCTTCAGCTGCTGTTTTTGCTGCTTTATAAGCTTCTGCTGTTGCTGTTGTTTTTCCACTAGTTGGATCTTCTTCTTTTGTTTGTCCATCTAATCTTCTTTAGCTCTTTGTTAGAACTCTTTTATCTGCTTTGATCTACTAGTTTTGCTTTTGCAGCTTCTAGTTTTGCTTTTAATGTTTCTACTTTTGCTTGAGCTAACGCTGCTTCTGCTTGAGTTTTGTTATCTGCATCCGCTACGATTGCTGCTGCAGCTTGTTTTGCTGCTTCAATTTCAGCGTTTAATTTAGCTACTTCTCTTTTATATGCTTCTTTAGATTCTTCTGTTTTTTTCCTCTTTAAGTCTGCATCACCCTAATACTGCTAAGTCTGTTTCTGCATTACCCTAACGCTGTTTTTTTGTTCTGGTGTTACTTTGTCTACTAATCTGCTTTTCGCTTTCTTCTAATGCTGCTTTCTTCTCATTTACTTTCGCTAATGCATCTGCTACTTCTTTTGGTGTTGCATTGTCTTTAGCGATAATTGCTTCAGCTTCTCTTACTGCTTCTTCAGCTCTTTGTTTTCGCTCAGCTTTGTAAGCTTCTGCTGTTGCTGTTGTTTTTCCACTAGTTGGATCTTCTTCTTTTGTTTGCCCATCTAATGCTTCTTTAGCTGCTGTTAGAGCTGCTTTATCTGCTTTGTCTACTAGTTTTGCTTTTGCAGCTTCTAGTTTTGCTTTTAATGTTTCTACTTTTTTGCTTGGTAACGCCTGCTTCTGCTTGAGTTTTTGTTATCTGCATCCACTACGATTCTCTGCTGCAAACTTTGTTTTTGCTGCTTCAATTTCAGCGTTTAATTTAGTTACTTCTCTTTTATATGCTTCTTTAGATTCTTCTGTTTTTCCTGCTAAGTCTGCATCACCTAATACTGCTAAGTCTGTTTCTGCATTACCTAACGCTGTTTTTTGTTCTGGTGTTACTTTGTCTACTAATGCTGCTTTCGCTGCTTCTAATGCTGCTTTCTTCTCATTTACTTTCGCTAATGCATCTGCTACTTCTTTTGGTGTTGCATTGTCTTTAGCGATAATTGCTTCAACTTCTCTTACTCTTCTTCAGCTCTTGTCTTTTCGCCTGCTTTTGTAGCTTCTGCTGTTGCTGTTGTTTTTCCACTAGTTGGATCTTCTTCTTTTGTTTGCCCATCTAATCTTCTTTAGCTTTGCTTTGTTAGAGCTCTTTTATCTGCTTTGTCTACTAGTTTTCTTTTTGCAGCTTCTAGTTTTGCTTTTTAATGTTTCTACTTTTGCTTGAGTAACGCTCTTTGCTTCTGCTTGAGTTTTGTTATCTGCATCCATCACGATTCTCTGCTGCAAACTTTGTTTGGCTGCTTCAATTTCAGCGTTTAATTTAGCTACTTCTCTTTTATATGCTTCTTTAGATTCTTCTGTTTTTCCTCTTTCAAGTCTGCATCACCCTAATACTGCTAAGTCTGTTTCTGCATTACCTAACGCTGTTTTTTTGTTCTGGTGTTACTTTGTCTACTAATGCTGCTTTTAGCTCGCTTCTAATGCTGCTTTCTTCTCATTTACTTTCGCTAATGCATCTGCTACTTCTTTTGGTGTTGCATTGTCTTTAGCGATAATTGCTTCAACTTCTCTACTGCTTCTTCAGCTCTTTGTTTTTGCTCTTTTATAAGCTTCTGCTGTTGCTGTTGTTTTTCCACTAGTTGGATCTTCTTCTTTTGTTTGCCCATCTAATGCTTTCTTTAGCTGCTTTGTTAGAAACTCTTTTATCTGCTTTGTCTACTAGTTTCTTTTTGCAGCTTCTAGTTTTGCTTTTAATGTTTCTACTTTGCTTGAGTAACTGCTGCTTCTGCTTGAGTTTTTGTTATCTGCATCCACTACGATTCTTTGCTGCAAAGCTTGTTTTCGCTGCTTCAATTTCAGCGTTTAATTTAGCTACTTCTCTTTTATATGCTTCTTTAGATTCTTCTGTTTTTTTCCTCTAAGTCTGCATCACCTAATACTGCTAAGTCTGTTTCTGCATTACCCTAACGCTGTTTTTTTGTTCTGGTGTTACTTTGTCTACTAATGCTGCTTTGGCTGCTTCTAATGCTGCTTTCTTCTCATTTACTTTCGCTAATGCATCTGCTACTTCTTTTGGTGTTGCATTGTCTTTAGCGATAATTGCTTCAGCTTCTCTTACTGCTTCTTCAGCTGCTGCTTTTTTTGCTCTTTATAAGCTTCTGCTGTTGCTGTTGTTTTTCCACTAGTTGGATCTTCTTCTTTTGTTTGTCCATCTAATGCTTCTTTAGCTGCTGTTAGAGCTGCTTTATCTGCTTTGTCTACTAGTTTTGCTTTTGCAGCTTCTAGTTTTGCTTTTAATGTTTCTACTTTTGCTTGAGCTAACGCTGCTTCTGCTTGAGTTTTGTTATCTGCATCCGCTACGATTGCTGCTGCAGGCTTTGTTTTGGCTGCTTCAATTTCAGCGTTTAATTTAGCTACTTCTGCTTTATATGCTTCTTTAGATTCTTCTGTTTTTCCTGCTAAGTCTGCATCACCTAATACTGCTAAGTCTGTTTCTGCATTACCTAACGCTGTTTTTTGTTCTGGTGTTACTTTGTCTACTAATGCTGCTTTGGCTGCTTCTAATGTTGCTTTCTTCTCATTTACTTTCGCTAATGCATCTGCTACTTCTTTTGGTGTTGCATTGTCTTTAGCGATAATTGCTTCAGCTTCTCTTACTGCTTCTTCAGCTGCTGTTTTTGCTCTTTATAAGCTTCTGCTGTTGCTGTTGTTTTTCCACTAGTTGGATCTTCTTCTTTTGTTTGCCCATCTAATGCTTCTTTAGCTGCTGTTAGAGCTGCTTTATCTGCTTTGTCTACTAGTTTTGCTTTTGCAGCTTCTAGTTTTGCTTTTAATGTTTCTACTTTTGCTTGAGCTAACGCTGCTTCTGCTTGAGTTTTGTTATCTGCATCCGCTACGATTGCTGCTGCAGCTTGTTTTGCTGCTTCAATTTCAGCGTTTAATTTAGCTACTTCTGCTTTATATGCTTCTTTAGATTCTTCTGTTTTTCCTGCTAAGTCTGCATCACCTAATACTGCTAAGTCTGTTTCTGCATTACCTAACGCTGTTTTTTGTTCTGGTGTTACTTTGTCTACTAATGCTGCTTTTGACGCTCTTCTAATGCTGCTTTCTTCTCATTTACTTTCGCTAATGCATCTGCTACTTCTTTTGGTGTTGCATTGTCTTTAGCGATAATTGCTTCAGCTTCTCTTACTGCTTCTTCAGCTGCTGTTTTTGCTCTTTATAAGCTTCTGCTGTTGCTGTTGTTTTTCCACTAGTTGGATCTTCTTCTTTTGTTTGCCCATCTAATGCTTCTTTAGCTGCTGTTAGAGCTGCTTTATCTGCTTTGTCTACTAGTTTTGCTTTTGCAGCTTCTAGTTTTTGCTTTTAATGTTTCTACTTTTGCTTGAGCTAACGCTGCTTCTGCTTGAGTTTTGTTATCTGCATCCGCTACGATTGCTGCTGCAGCTTGTTTGGCTGCTTCAATTTCAGCGTTTAATTTAGCTACTTCTGCTTTATATGCTTCTTTAGATTCTTCTGTTTTTCCTGCTAAGTCTGCATCACCTAATACTGCTAAGTCTGTTTCTGCATTACCTAACGCTGTTTTTTGTTCTGGTGTTACTTTGTCTACTAATGCTGCTTTGGCTGCTTCTAATGCTGCTTTCTTCTCATTTACTTTCGCTAATGCATCTGCTACTTCTTTTTGGTGTTGCATTGTCTTTAGCGATAATTGCTTTCAACTTCTCTACTGCTTCTTCAGCTCTTTGTTTTTTGCTCTTTATAAAGCTTCTGCTGTTGCTGTTGTTTTTTTCCACTAGTTGGATCTTCTTCTTTTGTTTGCCCATCTAATGCTTCTTTAGCTGCTGTTAGAGCTGCTTTATCTGCTTTGTCTACTAGTTTTGCTTTTGCAGCTTCTAGTTTTGCTTTTAATGTTTCTACTTTTGCTTGAGCTAACGCTGCTTCTGCTTGAGTTTTGTTATCTGCATCCGCTACGATTCTTTGCTACAGACTTTGTTTTGCTGCTTCAATTTCAGCGTTTAATTTAGTTACTTCTGCTTTATATGCTTCTTTAGATTCTTCTGTTTTTCCTGCTAAGTCTGCATCACCTAATACTGCTAAGTCTGTTTCTGCATTACCTAACGCCGTTTTTTGTTCTGGTGTTACTTTGTCTACTAATGCTGCTTTAGCTGCTTCTAATGCTGCTTTCTTAGCTTTTACTTCTGCTAATGCATTTGCTACATCTTCAGTTGTTGAATTTATATCAGAAATCACTGCTTCGGCTGCTGTTACTGCTTGTTCGGCTGCTGTTTTAGCTGCATCATACTTATCTGATGTTCCTTTTGTTTTACCATCTGTAACATTTGGCACTTCTGCTGCTGTTTTTAGTTCGTTTTTAGCATTTTCTAATTCATCTGTGTTTCCTTTATCTTTCAATAAAGCAGCTGCTTTATCTAATTCAGCCTTGATTTTGTCAACTTCAATTTGAGCATCAGTAGCTTCTACTTTACCGGCATTTACTTCTTTATCTAATACTTTTTTTAGCTTCTTCTTTTGCTTTATTTAATGCTTCTTCTAATTGTTTTATATCGAGCATTATAAAGCTTCAATACTTTTTGGTGTTTTACCATTAGTATCCGCAGGTTTCAAGGCATCTGAATCATTTTTTAATTTTGTTTTTTGATCCTCTGTTGCTGCAACTACTAATTCAGCTCTTGCTGCTTTTAATTCTGCTAATTTTTTTCATTTAATTTACTTACAGCTGCAGCTACTATATCTGGATCTGGATTTTTCTTGATTTAATATACTTTGAGCATCTGCTTGAGCTTTTTTAGCTTCTTCTTTTTGCAGAATCATAAGGAGTTATTGAGTTCGGCGTCTTACCAATTCTTGGATCTGGAGTTTCATTTATTAAATCTAATAACTTAGTATTTGAAGTGTCTAATTTTGACTTATCAGTTCGTAAGGCTTGTTGACCTGCTAATACAGCAGTTACGATATCTTTATAGGTTTGAGTTGGATTCAATTCTCCAGCCAATAAATTCTCAACATTTTTCAATTGTTCTTTATAGGCACTAATAGTCTCGTCTGTTTTCCCTTTAATATCTTGAGCTTCTGTTGCTTTTAACTTATCGTAAACTCTTTGTAGTAAATTTTTAGCTAATTTTCGAGTATCTTGTTCAACAGAAAAATCTAATCCTGTTACAGGTAACGCATAATGTCTCAATGGAGACTGGTATCCCATACCCATTCTTTCTGTATCTGTCACTTTAATTCGAACTGTATACTCAGTAACTCCTGCTGGTAAATCTATATCTGAACTTGTAAACGTTCCCGCTTGACCATTTGGCTTATAAGCGTCTTCCGCCATTTTCGCCTCTACTTCAGCTTTATTTAAAGTGTAGTTATTAAAATTACTTCTTATATACGCTCTTCCTGTACCATCCTTAGCTGGTGTTACTATACCTTTGTCATTTTTTACAGTTGCTCTTGGTTGTGGCGCAAAAGTATATGTATAAGCAGTTACTTCACTACCATTCTGACGATAAACTACTTCAACTAAATATTTTGCTTTTGTACCATTTAAATCTCCAGTAAATCCTGTTTTAAAGGCAACTTTTACCTTAGATCCCGTTTCTGGAGAATGAGCTTTAAAAGTTTTTTCAATCCCACTAAAACTCTTAATAGCGTAAGAATCACTACCTCCTAAACCAGTTCTTTTATAAGGCTGACCATTAAATGTTTGTTCTGTTTCACTAGCAATAGTTCTAACTTTCCCTAAGAATAACATATAGTCTTTTGATCTATCAAAAGCTTGTTCTCCTACATAAGTATCATAATAGTAATTTCCACTTTGGTTAGTATATACTGTATTTACGGTCTCAACTGGGAAAACACCACTCTCTGTTTTTCTTGCAATAGCAAATTTTCCTGGAGTACCATCTGGTTGATTAATCGCTTTCCATCCGCCAAATTCTTGAATCTCTTTTACTTCACCTCTAGCAACTCCTGTTTGATCTCCAAGGTCATTCATATCTTGAATTTTTGTATTATTCTGAACTGCATCTGGTAATTTTAATAATTCACTTTTAAGTTCATTCAAATCTGCATTCTCAGCTGGTGCAGTATAAGTTTGATGCGCAGCAGGATCAGTATCCGTTGTAGCCGCATCTGTACGGAATGGATTATTAGCATCTAATACTTTTCCATTACGTTGATCTTTAGAACCTGAGTTGGCGATCGAATTAGATTCTGAAGCTTTTTCAGTGTTCGTTGCTTTTTTACCTACAGTTGGTTGTCCATTGGTAGCATCTACTTTAGGTGCTTCTTTTTTATCTTCTGGTTTTGTTTGTAATTTTGTTGTTGCTGTAACTAATTTAGCTTGTGCTTGTGATAATTCAGCTTGTGTTTCCGCATTATTTAAAACTGTTCTCGCTTCTTCTAAAGCTGTTTTTAATTGGTTTACACTTTCTTCTGTTTTAGAAGCATATTTCCCGTTAGTAAATTTCCCATCAATTTCTTCAATTAATTTTGTTAAGGCAACTTTATTTAGAGTTTCTTTTTCCGAATTCTCTAGTTTTGAAGCTAATGCAGCTGATACACTCTCTCTAGTGTTTTCTACTACTGGTTTGGCTTGTGCTTTTGGTGCAACTTCCAGTTTTTTCTCTGTTCCTAATGATTCATCTGTTGCTGTATTGTTTGAAACAGACTCACTAGCTTGGGCTACTGCTCCAGCTCCAAAAAAGATACTTGCACCTATTACTACAGACGCAGCACCTACTTTAAATTTCTTTATTGAGTACGACTCTACTTTGGTTCCCTCTTTTATATTTTTTTAAATGATAATTGTTTTTCCCATCACTTTGTTCTCCTTGTTTTTTAAAAATATTAATCTTGTTTGAAGTTGAAAAAAATAAATACTTTTTACATCAAGACATTAAATCACCCTTCTAATTACTATTATCCTCACCGATGCTTACAATAATTAAAATCATTATAACATATTATCAATATAGAATCTAGTTATTTAAATAGAATATTATATAAGATAAATATATTTATAGTTTACATATACGTAGAGACTGGTAGTTATTGTAAATCCATGTAAATGTCAATATAAAACGTACAATTATTCAAAACTGTACATTCTTATTTTATCATTTTCATTTTGGAGGTTAGATACCTCGTTATTGGTCGCTTACGTTATAACTGATTCAAAGTATTTATAATTTCATAACTTACATTTATCTATAATAAAAAAACAGGGGCTGACCCAAAAGTCCAAAAATTTTAACAAAGTGTATATGAGAACTCATAGACGCAGTGGTTTATTGATATCTAAATTCGCTTTTATAAAAGCTTTTCAGATATCTAATAAACTTTGCGGGGGTGACTCTAAAAAAATCGATTTCTACGAAAAATCACGATTTTTTGAGTCACTCCCGCTTAATAATTAATTTATTATTTGTATATTTTTCTCTAAAAAAATATCTTTGTTATTAAATAGTAATTCATATATTCTAGCTACTTTAATATCTTGTTCAAAGTTCATACTGTTTTTTTACTATTCAAAAGTGGATGAAGTTTGATTTTACCAACTTTATTAATTTCTCTAATGATGGCTGATTTATCCTTTTTCACAGCTAACACTCTAAAGTTATTAGAAGAAAAAAATATTTTTTTATAATCTTCTTTCGTTGTATTAGTTAGTACGTGAAGTAATACCCTTTGAATTTTTTTATTACTATATCTTTTAGTAGCAATTAATTTTACTAAATCACTATAACTTTCTGCTTTTAATCGCTGCTTTATAAATTCTATTTTTCTAACCCCTCATTAACATCATAAATTTGTTCTATCCCTGATTTATCAAGAGATAATATCTTGTATTTTTAAATACGGAAACAACTCTGTTTCTGATGCTATTTTTTTCTTTTTTTAAATCTCTTAACATCTCATTTGAAAGATATTTTTTTAATCTTTTCGTCAGCTATATTGTTTCTTATGGAAGTTGCACTAAGATGCACTTGATCTGACATCTCTGTACTATTCAATCCTTGACCTTCTCTTTTTATCGGAATCATTTGAATCTCTAACCCCGCTTCTCTAATAGCTTTGTAATAACTATATGCCAAACTGAAATTCGGATTGTTATTCTCAAAACCATATAATATGCTATTAATTTTTCGCATGATTAAGACCTGATTTTTAACAATTTTTTTATAATTTTCTTCTGCAGTTTTTTTGTTGTTTTGTGTAAATTTTATTAAAAATACTAACATCATCATTTTCTGTACCAAAAATTAAATGTGTTATCCCTGCACCAAATAGTATCTCTATACTCTTTTTAGCAAAATCATCACCATATGCAACACTACCTAAATAAGGTAGCGCAACAACTAAATCACAACCACATCTAACAGCTTCCTTAGCACGAATATAACCATCTACAACAGCAACTTCACCCCTTTGAGTGAAAAATTCACTCATTACACAGATTACTTCTCCATTATTTTCATCTGCTATTTTTCTTGCACATTCTATTAAATATCTATGTCCGCTATGTAACGGATTAAATTCCGCAACTATTCCTATCCTCATGCTTCTACCTCACTTTTTTACTACTATTGTGTAAATATGAAAAATAGCGAGTTTTTTACTTAATACTTTTATACTAAGCAATTTTCTCGCTTTCTTTTTCCTATTCTTTACTTCTATTATTTTCTGTCGGATTAGAGACTATTTTCTCTACGCTATTACCTTCAAAAAAATATCTACAGTCCAACCTACTAGACTTCCATCTTTCGCCGTTACCTTACTTATAGAAAATTGTCTAGGTTTTTTATCTCTTCCAGTTAACTTTTTTTAACCTCTTGTTTCCCAAAAATCTAATGCTTCTTTTTGGGAATTAAATATTTTACCGGTGGTACCAACACCTTCTGATTCTGATAATTTTTTTCCCTTTATAATCTTGTACTCTATTATTCTTTTTGAGATATATTATTGCTTATTTTTTTCTTTGTTTTTGCATAACTTTATTATTAGATTCGCTATCTTTATTTTTCAGATTTTTTTGTTCTTCTTTTTATCTCTGTAGACTGATTATTATCTTCATCATGGTTATTATCTTTATTATTTTTCTACCTGTTCTTGTTTATTTTTTTACTTTGTGATGAATCTTTCTTCTGAACAGATTCTTCCTTACCAAAATAACTAATTGTTAAAAAAATAACAATCGCAATAATACAGGGTAAACCGCTATATAGCATAATCTTAGTGATTTTTATTTTTTCATAATTTCCATACTCTCTTTTGTACTTACTCTATATTATATCACTTATCATAATATTTTGCTAAAAATAAGAAGATATTTATCCTCTCTTTTTACGACAAAAAAAACAGCCTTTAGCATATCTCTAAAGACTGTATATTTGGAATTCTAACCTTCTTTAATGTTTACAACAAATTCTCCTTTGTTGTTTCTATCTACAGTATAACTATAGTGTTTTTTTATTTTCTTTTTGCTAATCTAGCTATTTCATCATTCGCATATTTTTTTAGCATCCGCTGAACTACCATATGTTCCTTGCGTTGATGAAGCATTACTAGTGGTTGTATCACTATTATCATTTTTTTATCTTTAATTTCTTCTTTTTTTAGCTCCATTATTGTTGCTATTTGAAGTAGAATTATTATTACTGCTTGATTTATTATTTACAACTCTGTCAGGATTATTTGACTTGTTGTTTTCTGATTTAGAAGAGTTTGAAGATGATGAATTATTTCCATCATTAGAATCTTTATTTTTCTCTGTATTTTTTTCTTCATCACTTTTTATCTTTTTGATTTAGATTTTTGAATCGTTTTTTTATCTTTAGTTTTTTTGATGAAGATACACCTGTAGTATCATTATCCTTTTTTTCTTACTTGAACTATCTCCACCCGTAAAATAACTTATCCCTATGAATAATGCACTACATAAGAATATAGCTAATACTATACCCCACAATACTTTCAATAACCTATTATCTTTCATTATATTCCCTCCTTCGTTATTAATATATTATAATACTATTTCTAGCAGATTTCCACTACTTTTTTTATTATAATCTATTTAAATTAAATTCTACTTAAAACTTTCTCCAGAAATAATTATTTATTTTTTTGACAAACTATAACTAATTAATTCGATATATATAATGTCAGAGGCCAAAGACAAATAACAAATAACTACAAAGGAGATTTAAAAATGAAAGTATTAAAAAAAGTTTTACATTTAAACTATGGCGAAGAGAAAAAAATCAAAAAGCAAGTTGTTAAAAAGTTATAACTTTGAGGTTGCTACAAACGCTGAAGATAACACTTTTAAAAAGAAGTAGGAGAAGAATTGAAAAAAACTTATCGATAAAAAAATATCGATACTATTACTACTAGCACTAAAGAATCACTATAATTTAGGAGGGAACATATATCATGGAGAAAAAAATTAAATATTTATTTTAATACAGAAAATAAAAAAACTTATCACATCGCTTTGTCACATCCAAAAGAGGATTTAAGTAAAGCTACTGTTGAGGCTGTTGCACAAAAAATTGTTGATACAAAAATCTTCAACAACGAAAAACATACTCTTACAGGTTTTAAAAAAGCTACTTACGTTACACGTGAAGCAAGCGAACTTCAATAATAGAAGGGAGGGAGGTGCGGTATAATCCGCACCTTTTTTTATGGATATTTTAAATTTCATTAATACTGTAGGATTCCCTATTTTTGTTGCGGTATTCTTTTTATTAAAAATTAGACAACACTCTACAAAAACATAGGAAAAAAATTTAAATGAACTTACTCGTATTATCGAAACAAAATTAAATCTAGATATTAATAACAAATAACACAAACGAGAGGAGTAAATATTATGACAAGTCAACAAACAATGGTAAATTGGGCCAAGGATAATGTATATAAATGGATTGATATGGATGGTATGTATGGTGCACAGTGCGTCGATCTTACTATGGCCTATGTAAAAAACTTCGCAAACTTTCAAATATACGGTAACGCTATAGATTATCTAACTAACTCTATACCTCCTGGATGGAAAAGATACTATAAAGGGGATGTAGAAATAGCTCCCGGAGACATAGCAATCTGGCATTGGGGCAATTGGGATAAATATGGACATGTAGGAATAGTTATCGAAGTAAATGGTAACACTATAACCTCTGTAGAACAAAATGTTGATGGTACTCCAGAACGTGGAGGTATCGCTCGTATCATGAGTCGCGATAATACTTACCTTGTGGGATTTATTAGGCCTAGCTATGATTCTAGTGAGGAATGGACTAGAATCCCTGAAAACGGGCAGTTCATAGTAGAAGTTCCTTCAATAAATGTTAGGGTTAAACCAAGTAAACTAGGTAAAATTGTTAATACTTATTATAAGGGAGAACGAGTATACTATGATAGCTATGTAATTAAAGAAGGTTTTATTTGGATTAGCTATATATCTTATTCAAAAGAACGACATTACCTAGCTACTGGAACCCATGATGGTACTAAAAGAACTAGCACTTGGGGAAAATTTTAATAATTATCTATTACTCTATTTCAATATATGTTAATAAAACTTAAACCATAACATTATAATACAAAAAAGCGACTGGAATGTTTTCCAATCGCTTTTCACTGTATTTCTTTTGATTATTTAACGCGGATATATACTGCTCCACCTGCTACATTCGCAGAGTTAAGCACTGTTTGGTTACCTAACCATCCACCATGAACTGCTTGTCCATTACCTGCATAAACTGCAATGTGAGCCATTCCTAATCCACCGTTTGCATAGTAAATTAAGTCTCCAGGTTGAGCTTGAGATGCTGGAACAACAGTTCCTAAACTCATGTATCCTGCTGGCCAGTCGTGGAAGTTAATTCCTACTGCTTTAAGAGCGTTTGTTACTAGCATTGTACAGTCTTGGTATCTACCTAATTGAGCTAACGCTGCTTGGTAAATTGCTGCTCCTTTGTTTGAAGAAGCTGCTTGTGTAGTTGCTGCTGCCGCTGGTGCTGCTGGTTTTGCAGCTACATTTGGTGCTGCTGTAGCTACTGGTGCTTCTTTTTTAACTTCAGCTTTTGGTGCTGCTGCTACTTCTTTTTTAGCTTCAACTTTTGGTGCTGCTACTTCTTTTTTAACTTCAGCTTTTGGTGCTACTGGAGCAACTGTTGCTTTAGCAGGTACTGTTTGAACTGGATCTACTTTTACTACAGTTTTTTCTGCAGTATTTTCTACTACAGCTGCTTTGGCTACAGTTCCCTCTGCTTTGGCTACTTTTACTTCAGCTTTTGGCGCTGCAGTTTCACTTACTTTTAATACTGTTCCAACATAAATTAAGTTAGGGTTGTCAATGTTGTTTAATTTAACAAGTTGGTCTACTGTAACACCAAATCTATTAGAAATTTTTCCTAAAGTGTCTCCTAATACTACTGTGTAGTAACCTTCTTCTTTAGCTTGAGCTACTTGCGCTACTGTTGTGTTGTAAGTTAATTTATCCCCAGGGAAAATTAATGAACTTGTTAAATTGTTATCTTGCATAAGTTGATCAACAGTTGTACCGTTGTTAATTGCGATATTCCAAAGAGTATCTCCTTTTTTTACTGTATATGTGTCAGCATCAGCGATTTGCGCTAAACCTACACCTACTGTCGATACGATTGCCGTAGCGGCTACTAGTTTGTTTAATTTACTCATATATTTTAATCTCCTTAAAACTAAGTTCGAGTCACGCGACTCATTTTCACTATAATTCTTCTTTTAATTTCTATAATTTATTTCTATAATTTTTATGTCTAATTTCTAACGTCTAAATTTCCTCTCGAATTACTTCGATTACTTTATACCTTTGACGTAACACCATTATATGTTGAACATATTCATTTTTCAAGGTTTGTAACAATTTTTGTAACAATAACGATAACTCTCTGTTACATTATATTATGCTCGGAATTTCCAGTCACTTCCTACCAATAGTAACCTACCCTCAAGAGTATAGAAATTATCACAGAACAATAAAAAGAACATCACATAGAAAGAGCTATAAAAAAAGAAAAAAATTTAAAGATGAAAAAAACCAGAATCTTCTGGACTATTTAATTAAATACTCTATTTCACTACTAAAATTCTCCACAATACATAACAAAAACAACTCAAAAATCATAATTTCTTTCAAAAATCTGATTTTTATCGAGTCGTTCTTATATTATTTTTTTATATTTCTATTATCTTAGTCGGAACTACTGGATCAGTATCCATTATAATTATTTTATCATTACAATCGATAGTTTTTTTATCTGTTTCTAGTATACAGTCTATATCTTTATTTTTAAGAGTCATATCCGCTGCCATACGAGCAAGTTCTTTCGTATTGTTTTGCTCACTTAGGTGAGCTAACAAGACATTTTTTGTATTATCTCCTACTATTTTCGTTAAATAATTTGCAGAATCTGTATTCGATAAATGACCCATGTCTGATAATATACGCTGTTTAGTCGTCCATGGATAAGGTCCACTAAGCAAAACATTTTCCTCATGATTACTCTCATAGACAATCGTATGTGAGTCTTTCACATAATCTATCATCTTATCAGAAACATAACCCGTATCCGTAAGAATACTCACTCTTTTTCCCTCACATTCAAAAGTATAAAACTGTGGGTTAATCGCATCATGACTTACTCCAAAACTATTAACTACTACATCATCAAAAATTTTACTTTCTTCTTTTTCAAAATGGAACTTTAGATTCGAACTGATTTCACCACATTTGGTCATGTTTTGCCAAGTAAGTTTATTAGCATAAACAGGAATGTTATACTTCCTTGCTAATACTCCCACTCCTTTAATATGATCAATATGCTCATGTGTTACAAAAATCGCATTTATATCTTTAATATCTCGCTCAATTTGCGCTAAGTTCTCTACTACTTTTTTCCCAGTTAGTCCAGCATCTACTAAGCATTTAAAATTATTATGCTCTATATAGATACTATTTCCACTACTACTGCTGGCTAATACTGATAATTTCAAATCGCACCTCCATACCTGATTTTTTCACTTTTATATTATATCACTTTTACATCGGTTTAGATAGAGAGAACTACTACCTAGAATACACTAATTATTTCTAAGAATATCTTGCCTTATAGATTGAACGTCAACTCTATCAATATAATTCCTTTCTTTGAATTGTCAGAAAAAAATTTAAAAAAATTCACAAAAAAAGACTTGATTTCTTAAAAAAATAATGTGTATAATAAAAAAACAACAAACGAGAAGGAGGAACTACAAATGAAACAAACAACAACTTTTAAAATCTTGGCAAAACTGGCGTAGATAATGTTGTGTGTATGTTTTTATGACGTAGACGCAACTTTAGTGTACTCTAAAAAGTGTCTATGTCGGCTGTAGAAAATTCGTTTTAAATTTCGCAAAAAGGCCGTATAGAATTCTATATGGTCTTTTTCTTTTTGGAGTAAAAAAACTTATACAAATCTTATAGACAATTTGAAAGGAAATAAACAATTATGACAAACTTAGAAAATAACTTAAACAACTTAAAAGGATACTTTGGAGAATTTGGAGGAAGTTTCGTACCTGAAGTTGTACAAAAAGCTCTTGATGAACTAGAAGCAGCTTACAACAAATACAAAGATGATGAAGAGTTTTTAGCAGAGTACGCTCACTACTTAAAAGATTACTCAGGACGTGAAACTCCACTATACTACGCTGAAACTTTAACAAACCACCTTGGAGGAGCAAAAATCTATCTTAAACGTGAAGATTTAAATCACCTTGGGGCACACAAACTTAACAACGTTATTGGGCAAATTTTACTTGCAAAACGTATGGGTAAAAAGAAAGTTATCGCTGAAACTGGAGCAGGTCAACACGGTGTAGCTACAGCTGCTACCGCTGCAAAATTCGGTATGGAATGTGAAATCTACATGGGAGCTCTTGATGTAGAAAGACAAAGATTAAATGTATTTAGAATGGAAATGCTAGGAGCAAAAGTTCACGCAGCTCAAGAAGGAGAAAAAACTCTTAAAGAAGCTGTTGACGCTGCATTCAAAGCATGGATTGAAAACATCGACGATACTTTCTACGTACTAGGATCTGCAGTAGGACCTCACCCATATCCTACTATTGTAAAAGACTTCCAAAAAGTTATCAGTCAAGAAGCAAAACGTCAAATCTTAGAAAAAGAAGGCCGTCTACCTGACTTAGTAGTAGCTTGTGTAGGTGGTGGATCTAACGCAATCGGTGCTTTCGCTGAGTTTATCCCTCACGAAGAAGTAGCATTACTAGGAGTTGAAGCAGCTGGTCGCGGTCTAGATACAGATCGTCACGCAGCAACACTGACACTTGGTACTGTTGGTGTTGTTGATGGTATGAAAACTTACGCATTATTCAACGAAGACGGTTCAGTAAAACCTGTTTACTCTATCTCTCCAGGATTAGACTACCCAGGAATCGGACCTGAGCACTCATTCCTAAAAGATGCAAAACGTGCTGAATACGTAAGTGCAACTGACGATGAAGCTGTTGATGCTTTACTTCTATTAACTAGAACAGAAGGAATTATCCCAGCAATCGAAAGTTCACACGCCCTTGCAGAAGTGATCAAACGTGCTCCAAAACTAGATAAAGATAAAGTAATTATCGTTAACGTATCTGGACGTGGAGACAAAGACGTAGCCGCAATTGCAGACTACTTAGAAAATAGAAATAAATAAGATAAATAAAGAAATGTTTAATACTATCCCTTAAGATACGTTTAAACATTTCTTTTTATTACTAAAAAAATTAATTTCCATATTATTGTTAATAGTACCAAAAACAAAAAGCAAACACAATATATAGTATAAATTTGTTAAAATCTAATATACATGTTTTTATCACAAAAATTATAAATGATATTAGTAACTACCCTATTATTTTTATAAATCGTAATAATTAAACCCAATACCACTCCACTAATTAAAATAATATTTGTAATTAAATCTTCATTCTTTTCTTTATTCTCTTTATTTTTCTTTCAAATTATTTCTCCTTTTTCTAAATTCTGTAGTAATTTGATTTTTTTATAAACTTCTTTTTTTAAAAGTATACCACAAAAAAACACCAATAACAAAATGGAAACAAATAATAATAAAACATCGCATACTAGTTTCTCTAATATGCGATGTTTTTATTATTTACTTTAGTAGTATTACTAACTTCATCAAATTTCAATAAATTTAACTATGACCTTATTTATTCATTGAACTTTTTAGATATTTATGTTAAAATAAAATCATAAAAAGAGGAGCCGTTTTAAAGACGGTGACTTTAATTAAGAATTAATAAAAAAATAATCATCTTAACCGGTCAAAGTATAAAGATGGTTATTTTTTTATTGTCTTTTTAAGTGCTGATATACATACACCAACTACAGTTGCAATCAAAAGATTTACACCTATAATAGTTTGTATAATTTCAAACGCAGACAACTTGCTACTCCTTTCGTCCAGATTTTTGTTACTTATGAGCATAAGCACCATCTCCTTCCATAGAAAAGTAGCCACCATCCATATCGGAAGCTTTACACCCCTAACTTCTCTCTCCGATTTTTGATTATATCAAATTAAATGTATATAATCAACTATTTATAAAAAGTTGCTATATCAATGTTTTTCAACTTGTTAATAATAGTAAATTTTTATTCGTAAATTAAATATATTCTAAAAAAATAAATTCATAAAATAGAAACAAATAATACTAAAACATCGCATACTAGGTTTTCTAATATGCGATGTTTGTTATTATTTTTGAATTTTTATGTAATTCTGTATAGAATAATAATCCTATTAATGTTAAAGCTATTCCTCCCATAGCTAGTGATGTTTGTGAAATTAGAGTACTTACTAAAGTATACACCCCACCAAGAATGGCTATTATAGGAACTATTGGGTATAAAGGTACTCTATATGGTCTTTCTAGTTTAGGTTCTTTTTTACGTAGTATAATTACCGCAAGGAATGTTGCTGTGTAGAAGAACCACATTACAAACACTAATAAGTCCGTTAACATATCAAAACTACCAGTTAACATCATTAAGAATGCTATTACTAAAAGTAATAATCCTGCATTCACCGGCACAGCACCTTTGTTTAACTTCGTCCATACATTTTTAAATGGAATTTGTTCACTTTTCGCCATTGCATAAGGTACACGAATCCCAGCCATTGAGAATCCATTAATCGCTCCATATACACTAATCAGTATACCAATTGTGATAATTTTACCACCAATACCACCGAACAACTTAGCCGCTACTTCACTTGCTACAGTTTGATTACCTGCAACATGGTCTAACGGTAAAGTCATAAGATAAGCTACATTTATAAGTACATATACTGCCATAACAACAGCAAGACCTAAGAAGATTGCTCTCGGTAAATCTTTTTTAGGATTTTTCATCTCTCCTGCCATACTTCCTACGTTAGTCCATCCTTCATATGCGAACATCGCAGCAAGTAAAGCTCCACCTAATCCACTAGCAAATGAAATATCTTTCCCCGCTTCTATAGGTAATAATTGTAGTGGCTGTGAATCACTTTGGAATAATCCAAATCCAATAATTACTATTAATGGTATTAATTTACAAATAGTAGCTACTGTTTGAATTACCCCACCAATTTTTCCACCTAAAAAGTTTAAAAACATTAACGATGTTGCAGCAGCAAAGGCTATAGGAAGATGCCAAATCTTATCTAAATTTAATAAGTTTAAAACTTGTGTAGAAAAAATAACAGCAAGAGCCGCAATCATCGCAGGGAAATAAATTACCGACTGCGCCCATCCTAATAAGAATGCTGCAGTTTTCCCATAAGTTCTCTCTATCCAAACGATCATCCCTCCAACTTCAGGAATAGATGCCGCAAGCTCAGCTACAGTAAGACCTGCACAAATTGTAATAATCCCAGCAAGAACCCACGCTAGTAATCCTAGACTCATCGTCCCTGTAGTTTTATAAATTACAGCTGCCTTAAAGAATACCCCTGCTCCGATTACTGAACCTATTACAGTCATAAAAGCCGGCATGAAACCTATCGTTCTTTTCAACTCACTCATAAGAGTAACCTCCTTATTTATAATTTTTTTCATTTCTATATTATACCTTTTTTATTAGATAAAAAGAAAAAAAGAAAAAGACTCAAAATTTGAATCTTTTAAATATTACTTCTGGTTCACTAAAAACAACACTTTTTTTAAAATATATAATTAAACCTTATATATTTATATTTTATTAATTTTTGTATACAATAATTATTTCTGTTTTTAATTATCATTTTCATATAATTCTTACTATTATTAACAACATTAAAAATAATCACATTAATTCCTTGAAACCGTTGATAACTACTAATTAATCTGATATAATCAAAGATGGAGGGTGAAGTTAGAGATAGAAATATCTTGTTAAAGATGGTGACTACAACTTTACGAAAGGAGATGGTGCTTATGCTCATAAGTATCACAATCTTGAAGAAAGGAGTAGACTTTTTGTCAGTATTTGAGGCATTACAGCTAATGATTAATTTTTTTCTGGACTTATTGTCGCAATATTAGCATTAGTTGTATCTATAATCGTACTTAAAGACAAAAAAATAACCATCTTTATACTTTGACACGTTAAGATAGTTATTTTTAAAAACTATTTTTTTCTTGAGTCGCCGTCTTTTAAGTTAGTCGTTTATTTTTCAAAGTCATAGACTGAAGAAAAATATTACGAATAATTTATACTACGACTACTATAATTTCTACGAACGTAGTGAGTTAAGAAATTATTAGTAAAGTCAGTGCAAACGGTGCCCTCTTTTTATATTTCTATTTTTAACATAAATAAATTTATAAAAGCAATTATTTTACGGATTTATAAAATAATACAAACAATTATTGGAATAAATCTTTTAATTGTTTTTAATAGTTAGTACGTGCATTATATCGTTAAAAAAAGACAATAAAAAAATAACCATCTTTTTAAAACTTTGAACGGTTATGACAGTTATTTTTTAACTATAATTAATCAGAATCACCGTCTATTAAGTTAGTCGTTTATTTTTTTCAAAAGTCATAGACTGAAGAAAAAAATATTACGAATAATTTATACTACGACTACTATAATTTCTACGAACGTAGTGAGTTAAGAAATTATTAGTAAAAGTCAGTGCAAACGACTCTCTCTTTATGATTTTATTCTAACATAAATATAAAATAAGTGAAATGAATAAGTAATACTACAAGTTAATTTATAAACAACTATCTTAAATATAAAAACAACAACATATACTAGATAATCTAATATGTGTTGTTGTTTTATTTTATCCTTCCCTACTTCCCAAATAATAATTTAAAGAAGTTTAATTTGACCATATCTTAATGTTGCTAGTCTATATACTCTAACACTCGCAAATGCTACAAGTAATGTAGTGGCAGCTAATATACCATAAGATAATCCTAATTCTTGAATAGAAACATGGCTTATTGCATAACGTGTAAACATTACAAAATATGATGTGAATGGAACGTATGATAAAATCTCTGCAAGTTTAGTATCTCCAGTTGAACCCATAATGTAGTAGTTTGCGAAGAATGCACCCATAAATGTTAACATCGGTAAAGTTATCGCTCCGTTAACATCCTCAATCTTACTAACTAGTGAAGCGAATGCCGCGTACATAAACATAAACATTACGAATCCAGTTAAAGCAAACACTAGTCCGACACCAAGGACTTTCAAGTCTACGTTTTCTATAATATGTCTAATATTATCGCTATATCTAGAACCATTAATTTTTAGACCTGCGAATAAACCACCTATGATTAAGCCCATTTGAATAAGTACCGCAACAGATAAAGCTAATACTTTTCCTAAAATTAACGTTCTAGGATTTACAGTGACTACTAATAGTTCCATAGCTCTATTACTTTTTTCTTTAACAACATTTGTTGCAACTACACTACCAAATTGAACTACTGTCATATAGACAATAAATGTAAGAGCATAAACTACTACAACATTTACTACTTGTGTCTGAATATCAGAATCTCCACTTACGTTCACAGGTACAGGTTGGGGAAGATGTGCTTTTACGTTAGTTACTTTATCATAATCTAAACCATTTTGTTTATAGACTAATTTTTCTACGTTCTTTCCAAAAAGCTTCTTTGAATTCACTGCTACCTTTACTAAAGATAGATTGTCTAGATAAATATTCATAACTGTCTTTAGTTAAGACGATACCTTCATCTAATTTTTTTATCTTTAATGTCTTTTTCTAAATCCTCTTTACTATCATATTTTTTTAGCTTCTTTTAGATCTTCTAATTTAATATTTGCATCTTTTTACAACATATGCACTACGATTGAAATTATCATTGCTATCACCTTTGAAAAAGATTACTGTTCGCAATCGATGGTACAAATGTTATACCTATAGCGATAACGAAGTATATTGCCATAATAACTTTTTGTCGCTTTCTTTTGCGAAAAAAATTGTTTTAACTCGAAATTAAATACTGTACTAAAATTCTTCATAACTACTTACCTACCTGTTCCTTGAATATATCTTCTAACGATGGTTTATAAAGTTTAAATTCTTCTATATTAAAGCTGCTTCCTGCAAGTTTTGCTAATAATTCTTTTTTTAGCCCCCTCTTCTTTAAAATCAAGAAGCACTCCCTCTGGCACTAATGAGTATTCGATACCTAATGGTATAGATCTTAGATTAGCGAGCAATTCTTCTTTTCCTAAGTTACTAACACTCAAGATCATTTTTCCATGTCCTAGTTGTTTTTTAATATAATCTAGATTTCCACTTAAAGTAATTTCCCCTTTTTCTAGTATATTAATGTCTTCACAGAATGTTTCTACAACTGGCATTTGGTGTGATGAGAAAATAACTAGTTTATCTTTTTTTGATAAAATCTGTAATTATTTCTTTTAGCTTCGATACGTTCACCGGATCAAGTCCACTGAATGGTTCATCAAAAACAAGAATATCTGGGTCATTCATAACACTTTGAATAATTTGAATTTTTTGCGCATTCCCTTTAGATAATGTTTTTAAAGCTTGTTTACTATCTTCTAATTCAAAGTACTCTAACCATTTTTTTGCTTCTGTTTGTGCTGCTTTCTTCTTCATTCCTTTTAACATTCCAAAGTACGTAAGCTGATCTACTAGTCCAACACCGTCATACATTCCACGTTCTTCTGGTAAATACCCAATTTTCACCTTACTGTGATCTAGAGGTTTTCCGTCTAATAAAATCTCACCTTTATCTGGCTTGAATATATCTAACAAAATTCTAAAACTTGTAGTTTTACCACTACCATTTCGTCCTAAATATCCATTAGCCACCCCACTTTTTTAGCTGTGAAGCTAACTCCCTTAAGAACCTTTTTATTACCAAAACTTTTTCTCTACATTTTTAAATTCTAAAATCATAATCCATACCTCTCTTCTAACCTCTTAAAAGTTAAATCCCCTTTTTTTATTCGTCATTATTTTTTATTTCTTTTGTTAACTTGAAATATTTCGGTAAAAACATTCCAAGTCCACTTATACAGTAACCAAATATACCACCTATTAATCCACCTATTAACATGGCTAACACATCAGGTATTCCACTATTAATTACCCATTTAATATTAGTAAAATACAATACCCCTATTATACTTATTAAAATAAACAAAACTATAAATCTTAACAATCTGTACCTAACAAATTCTAATTCCGTCTCGGTATCAGTATATATTGGATACGAACTCGAAGTTCCTTCAGCTAGCCTAAACAAATTATAAAATTGAAACTTATGAAGCTTCCAACCACTTGCTTTATAATACTCTTCTATCTCTGGTGTAAAGTTTTTATCAAAGATAAACTTATATTGCTTATCGCTAGTCTCTGAGACTTTCTTCATTCTAATTGCCACTATAGCCTCTTTTTCGTATTCATATCCCTCAGCAGCAAGGTGATTCATTTTATCCGCTACTTTATCATAGCTTATAAATACCGGAACATATTTATACTTCATAAATTCAATCCTTTCTTCTCTTCAAAAAAATAAATATTTTTATAAAGAACGCTATATTTACAGCACCCTAGCCCTAGACCAAATCCAAAAAAACATTCCTAAAATAAAATCTATTACCTCAGATGCCACTAAAAAAATTCATTTATTATATACGCCACCAAAGCTATAAGAAAACATCCTAACATGATTTTCGCATTAAATCTTATTCTATATAGCCACATATATTCTTCACTCAAATTATCTGTATATAGTGTAGTTGCTGAAGGTTCACCACGTAATATTTGCCAGAAAAACTATTTCTAACTACTTTCCAACCGTTAAACTTATAGAAATCTTCACGTTCAGTATCGAACTTTTTATCATATACCAGTTCGTATTTGTAGTTAATTTTTTCTCCTTTTTCTAGTAAAATGAAGAATCCTAGAAACTGTTTAAAATGCCAACCCTTAGCACTATATCTTTCTAACTTTCTCATGAGTCTCTTATTCGTTAAAGCAAACGTGTGTATCACCTTATATTTACTCATCACTTCCACCACCTATAAACTTCTTAGCTACATCTAGTAAAAACTGTCGAAGTTTTAAATTTTTCTCCAAAACTTCCATACCTTTTGAAGTAATATGATATTCTTTTTTCGAATTGTCGATTTCCTTATCTTCAATCCAGCCTACAGAAACCATCTTACCTAAAGTCGTATACATTGTCGCAGGTCCGATAATAATATTATCATCGGTAATTTCTGCTACCTTTTGCATTATTAAATAACCATGAATAGGTTCTGTTAAAACTAGAAGTGTAAAAAATATACTATCCGTTAGTTCACCCGTTTCATAAGGGCTTAACTTTGCCATTTTATCCCTCCTAACTTAATTAGAGATATTCTTTATCTATATCCATTATTGATATATCTATCTTCGATATAATTATATATCCATCATTGATATAAGTCAATAGATTTTTTTACTGTTTTTACGAAAAAAATATTACGAAACATTAAAAACCAAAATATGTTCTTTATTTATAACTTATATTATTTATTACAGATATTTTTAAAAAAATAGACTTTATAATATAGTAATATCAGCTATAATATGATAGAATAATTCTATAATAATAAATTTATAAAAATAGATTTCTTACAACTAATCTATTTTAGTTAATGCTAAGGAGAGACACATGACAAAATCACTAAAAAAATATCTATTGCTTGTTGCAACGATTATTCTTTCAGTTACTCTTGCTGCTTGTGGCATGGGAACTTCTGCAGAACAAATCGTTAATAAATCAGTAGAATCATCTAAAAATATTAAGAGTACAAATTTCGAAGCTACTAATAGTTCTGAAATCTTGATCGGTGATCAAACTCAAACAATTGAAAACACTGTATCTGGTTCATTAATTATGGAGCCACTTGCGATGAAAGCAAATACCGATGTAAAAGCTCAAGGTCAAAGTCAAACATTAGAATTATACATCAAAGATGGAACAGCTTATGCAAAATCAACAGGACAAAACGAATGGGTTAAAAGTTCAAACAACAATATAACAGCACAATTTGAAAATCTTAAAAAGATTGCTAATTCAGATCAAATTTTAGAATTCTACAAAAAAATCGCTAAAGATTTTAAGAAAACAGAAGAAAATGGAAACTATGTACTAACATATACAGGAAACGGTGACCAATTCAAAGATCTTATGGTTGCTATTGCTAACGCTTCTTCAGGAAGTGAAGTGACTGCTAGTGCATTTAACAATGTTGATTTCAAAAACGTTTCAATTAAACTTGTGGTTACTAAAGACTTCATACCTGTTAACAATGAAGTAACAATGGAACTTGCAACTAAAGATACTTCAAACCCAACTACAATGAAAATTAAACAAATCATCAAATACTCTAACGTGAATAACGTTAAAGAAATCAACCTTCCTGATGAAGTGAAAAACGCTAAAGAAGTAGCTACTGATTCTCAACAATAATAACACTAAAACCTATCTACTGAAAAAAGTAAGTAGGTTTTTTTATTAGTCAAGTTTGTACTTCAGTAATTCTAAAAATCAAGGTTAAATTTTTAGATACTTTATTTTAATACCTGAGTTTATGTAAATATATCCTTTCAGTTTACAATGCTCTTCTCATCTAGTATAATAATATGTACGATTAAATAACTAGGAGGTAAATTATATTTATAGTTATAGCGCCCGAACTAAGTTCTAAAGGTTAAATTGAGCTTAGTTGACGAGGAAAAAAGTTATCGAAAATTCGGCGGATGCTTTTTCGGAACCAGAGAGTTTCGTTAGATAATGTACAATGGGGTAGATCTTAATATTTCTAGGAACGAAGAGACGACGAAATATTTAGATATAGCGTATGCAACAGCAACTTAGTTTTTAAGGAAGAATGACGTAAAAAACTTTAGTTGCCACTGCTGGGGTAGATCTTAATATTTCTAGGAACGAAGAGACGACGAAATATTTAGATATAGCGTATGCAACAGCAACTTAGTTTTTAAGGAAGAATGACGTAAAAAACTTTAGTTGCCACTGCTGGGGTAGATCTTAATATTTCTAGGAACGAAGAGACAACGAAATATTTAGATAAGTAAAAGCATAATAATTTACAAAATATGTTAAGTTATACCTAGACGCAGTGGTTTATTGATTTCAAAGATCGCTTTGTAAAAGCTCTTTTGAAATCTAATAAACTGTGCGGGGGCGACTTGACAAAATCGATTTCTTCGAAATCACGATTTTTAAGTCGCTCCCAACTTAGTTTTCAAGGAAAAACGACGTAAAAAACTTTAGTTGCCACTGCTGGGGTGTACCTTTGTATCTTTAGGAACAATGGTGAAATACCCACCCTTCAAAATCATTATCCCCTCTCTATAAGCTCATTATATCTTCTTTTTAGATTTACATAAATTTAATGGAATATACTATATTTTGAGCATAAATATAAAACTTTATAGTACTTTCTATAAAAAATAAATTAAAGAAAAAAGCGAGGAATTTTTAATATGTGTGGAATTGTAGGATTTGTTGGAGAAGCAAATGGAGTTAAATTTTTAATCGATGGACTTAGCAGCCTTGAGTATCGTGGATACGACTCAGCTGGTATCGCTGGTGTTGTTAACGGAGAAGCTAGCGTTACTAAATCTGTAGGTCGTATTAAAAACCTAGAAGCCCTAATACCTGAAGGACTTCACCTAGAATTAGGTATTGGTCATACTCGTTGGGCTACTCACGGTGGAGTAAACACAACTAACTCTCACCCTCACCAAAGCTTCAACAAACGTTTTATTTTAGTTCACAATGGAGTTATCGAAAACTTCCAAGAACTTAAAGATAGATTTTTCAAAGGTGTAGAACTTGTTTCTGAAACTGATACTGAAGTTATCGTTCAATTAGTACAAGTTTATAGCGATCGTGGTCTTGATACTAAAGAAGCTTTCAAAAAAGCTGTATCTAAATTACAAGGATCTTATGCACTTTGTTTAATCGACACAGAAGATAAAGACACTTTATATGTAGCAAAAAACAAAAGTCCACTTCTTATTGGACTAGGAGAAGAAAATAAAAACTATGTTGGTAGTGATGCTTTAGCAATGATTAAATACACTAACAACTTCTTAGAAATCAACGACGGTGAAATTGTTATCGTGAAAAAAGATAACGTAACTATCGAAGATAAAGAAGGTAATGTTGTAGAGCGTGAAAGTTTCTCAACTAACTTAAACGCTGGAGAAATCGATAAAGGTATCCACGAGCATTACATGATTAAAGAGATTCATGAGCAAGTAGGAGCTATGCGTAACATCATCTCTCACTACTTCGATGGACATGATGTTAATATTAATAACGATATTATTAACAATGTAAAAGACGCTGATAGACTATATATTATCGGATGTGGTACAAGTTATAACGCTGGTTTAGTAGGAAGAAACTACTTTGAAAAATGGGCTGGTATTCCTACAGAGGTACACCTAGCATCAGAATTTGCTTACAACGTACCATTATTATCTAAAAAACCAATGTTCATCTTCCTTTCTCAATCAGGAGAAACAGCTGACCTTCGTGCAGTATTAACAAAATTACGTAGTGTAAATGAAGATTATAAATTCTTAGTACTTACTAACGTTGATGCTTCAACTCTATCTCGTGAGTGCGACTATACATTATTACTTCACGCTGGTGTTGAAATTGCGGTTGCTTCTACTAAAGCATATACTGCTCAAATCGCAACACTAAGTATACTAGCTTACGAAGTAGCTAAACAACTTTCAAGACAACCTAAATTTGATATCGAGCAAGAGTTATCAGTAATTACTTCAGCAATCGAATCAATCTTAGATGATACAAAAACTATCAAAGACTTAGCTAAAAACTTATTCACTGAACGTAATGCATTCTATATCGGACGTGGAATTGACTACTATAGTGCATGTGAAGCTGCTTTAAAACTTAAAGAAGTTTCATATATTCAAACAGAAGGATTTGCTGGAGGAGAATTAAAACACGGTACAATCGCTCTTATAGAAGAAAGAACACCAGTAGTGGCTCTTATCACAAGCGCTAAACTAGACTTAAATACACGTAGTAACGTAAGTGAAGTAGCTAGTCGTGGAGCTAATACTCTAATCATTACATTAGAAAAATTAGCTCGTAAAGGTGACTATGCTATTCCTAACGTAAATGAAGATCTTGCTCCAATCGCAAGTATCGTAGTTACACAACTATTCGCATACTATGCAGCCTACACTAAAGGACTAGATGTGGATAAACCACGTAATTTAGCTAAATCAGTAACAGTAGAATAATAACTAAATATTATAATTGATGTGAGTAATTCGATTAAACAGAGTTACTCTCATCTTTTTTTTAAAGTTAAACCTTTTCACTTTACAATATAGAGACTTAGGTTTATAATAAACCTATAATAAATAATTAAATTATCTTCGGGGCAGGGTGAAATTCCCGACCGGCGGTTAAAGTCCGCGAGCGCAAGCTGATTTGGTGAAATTCCAAAACCGACAGTATAGTCTGGATGATAGAAGATATAGAATTAATAAACTTGCGCATATAACCTTACTACGTATGTATATTTGTCATACAATGTATTGTGCAACGCTTATTTTTCATACCTTTCAGTCCCACTTTAAATTTTTTAAAGTGGTGTTTTTTATATCTAATATAGATTTTAAAGGCACCTTTTTAAAAATTATATTGCGGTTATTTTTTGCCTATGAAGATAGGAAAGAGGATTTAATATGTACAAAAAAAATGTTCATTCACTTGTTTTAAGTGGAATGCTTGCAGTTATTGCTCTACTTCTATCTTTTTTTAGTTTTGCTGTGCCATTCTTGCCACCATTTCTAAAATTTGATTTCACGTTTATCCCGCTGTTCATGGCGTTGTTATTATTAGGTTATAAAGATGCACTTTTAGTGTCATTCTTAAAAAACTTCCTACACTTCGCATTATTATCACATGAACCTATCGGATCAATCGCTAATATCGTTGTAGAATTTACTTTCATTAGCATTATCGTATTCTTCTACAAAAAAGGTACTGCAAAAACAATCATCGGTGGTATCTTAGGTACTTTAGCTATTACATTATTCATGTCATTACTTAACTACTTCGTGTTACTTCCAGCATATGGATATATCATGAATTTAGCTGATATCGTAACTAACGTGAAAACTATTGTAGCTGCTGGTATTATTCCATTCAACCTATTAAAAGGTGCTTTGGTAACATTCTTATTCTTCGTTACTAAGAGTGTTTACAAATCAATACCAACAAGCATCCGCAGTCGTTTTGCATAAAAATAAAACTAAACAATTAATTTAACCATGAAAAATTCCTCCATTACACTCACCTTACTGTAATGGAGGATTCCTTTTTTATTATTTCCTAGGAAATATTTTATTCCAAAATTATTTTTATACCCTACAACTATCTTATTCACTCAATAGTTCATCTAATTTTTCTGAGTGAGCTACTTCTTCGACATTACATCTTTTTTTCATCAAGTACCGTGTCAATATTTAATTTTCTCATCATTATTAACTATTAGTCTAGCGTAGATTTTTTTCTCCAACACTTCTTATACTCTCATAATCAATCTTATAATCTTTTTATTTTTCGACTTTGCAGTAAATGCCAATTTATCTTTTTCTAATATTATTTTTCTCATAAAAACCACGAGCATCTGCAGTTTTTACAACTCTAACTACCTCTTTATACTTAGGATTATTTTTCATATAAATAACTCCACCTACAGCAGCCATAAAAATGTTATTGCACCTAATATTTTTCTTTTCTCACTTAAACACATCCTCCTTTTTTACAACTACCCAATCGGAGATTTTTAAAACTCTCTTATTAGTGTACTTTTTTTAGTTATCTTATATATTATAACTTTTTCTAAGGTTTTTTTGCAATAGTTTTTTTATGATTTCTTGTACTTTATACATTGCTTCCTTTTTATTATCAATCTCGTCATAATTTCTTCACAAATATAACAGTCAAAACAATTTAAGTTTAATTAATATGATATTGTAATTGATAATATTTTCTGTAGCAATATAAAAATACGTGTGTTTTAGTACAAAAAAGTGGTATAATCTTATATAACTATACAATTATGAGAGGTTAAATAATGAAAAAAAGCTATTTTAGTTATGACATATGGAACACCTGAGGATTATACATTTGAAGGCGTAGCTAAATTTTTTTACGAATATTAGAAGGGAGTTCGTCCTAACGATGATGAAATCAACTTATTATTAAAAAAACTATCTTCGCATCGAAGGTTCTCCCTTCAAGAAATAACACTTAAAGAAGTTAATTTGTTAAAAAGAAGCTGTACGAGATGAATATCAAGTATACTTTCGCAAAATAAATTCTCTTCTCCATACATTCCCTGATATAATTTCAAAAAAATGGAAGAAGACAACATTGAAGAATGTATTTGTTTAATTTTAGAACCTCATTATTCATTCTATTCTATTATGGGATATGAAAGATTTATTAAGAGTGATAAAATCAAATTTAATATAATAAAATCATGGTATAAAGAAGAAAAATTAATTGAATTTTGGGCTGACGAAATCAAAAAAATTATCGATACAGAAGTTAAAAATGATAGCTTTAAAGTTATCTTTTCTGCACATAGTGTACCTGAGATTGCTTTGAAATATAACGACCCTTATGTTGACCAAATCTTCGATATGACCAAACTAATTGCAGAGAAAATAGGACTTGATAAAGATAACTATACAAACACATGGCAAAGTGAGAGTGATATCGGTATGCCATGGATTAAACCTGATGTTCTAGAATATTTAAGAGATCAAAAAGAGCATCCAAATCACTATATATTTGTACCTCTTAGTTTTATAAGTGAACATATTGAAGTTCTTTTTGATAATGATGTTGAATGTCGTGAACTTTGCGAAGAATTTGGTGTAGCATATCATAGACCACCAATGCCAAACTATGACAATCGTTTAATAGAAGCTCTAGTTTCTGCAATTAATGATAATAAAGATAATCCTTTTATCTATCATAATCCAGAACAAACAACATTTAACGAGATGGACAAAGAAAAAGCAGAAATGCCTGATTTCGTTAAGAAAATGCTTGCCAATCAAAAAAGATGGCGAAAAACCTGAAATGCCTGACTTCGTTAAAAAAATGCTGGCTAACAAGAAAGACGGCGAAAAACCTGAAATGCCTGACTTCGTTAAAAAAATGCTAGCCAATAAAGAAACAAGTCGTAAGGATAAAATTTTCAATTTCATTAAAAGTATATTCAGCAAAAAAAATAATAGTTTTATAAATAAATACCGAAAAAAAGATATAACTCTGTTACTACTAGCTAGTAATAGAGTTATTTTTTTACACAAAAAAATATAAATAAAACTGTCTATATCTTCTATAAATCAAATTAATAAACACATTAATTTTTTTATTAATTTTTTATATATTCTGTTTCATATTTTTTAGTTTACATATAAACATCAATATAACAACAGTTATAACTTATCTTAATATAATTAAATTTTATTATATAATTTATTTATAGTTACTATTTTTTTGTGTTATAATAAAAGTGAAAAATTAAAGGAGGAGTAAATTTATGAAAAAGAAATAAAAATAACTTTAGCTTTATCGAGCATATTACTTTCTGTATCTTTAGTAGGTTGCAGTAGTGGCGATGGTCTTAACCGTTCTGCGAAAGATGGAAAAGAAAACGAGGTAGAAAAAGCTGCCATCAAACTTGTTAAAGCTACAAAAACCGGGGATTATAATTTAATAAGTGCAAACGAATTGAAAAAATCTATCGATAACAAAGAAGATATGATTTTTAATCAATACTATACCTTCTGATCGCTTCGAGAAAACTAAAATCAAAGGCGCAGTTAACGCTGGATTACCAAAAGAAATGAAAGATTTGAAACCAGAGGAAAAAGAAGCATTTTTAAAAACTTTAGGTACTGATAAAGATAAAAAAATTGTTATTTACTGTGGATTTGTTGCTTGTGAAAGAAGTCATGTTGGGGCAACATTAGCTAAAGAAGCAGGATATAAAAATGTCTATAGATTCCCGGGCGGAATTGCCGCATGGTTAGATGCTGGAAATAGCATTGATAAATAACATTAGCACTTGCTTATGTGGATAATTATGAGGGTTTACCTCACTATTGCAATAACAATCACTGTTCGTGGGTAATTATGAGGATTTATCTACGAATACTCTAATTAAATAATATTTTTAATTGTTATATTGTTGAAACAGCCCCTTATTTATTTTTTTCAACATATCAATCAATATTCCAAAATTTTTTTATCCAAATATAACAATTTCGCCCAATAAAGAGGCAGCTAATTTCAGCAACCTCTTTATTTTTTTCTATTAAACTTAAATATTTCTCTCTTAAATAAAGGCACATTATCAAAATACTCTCCCTTATAGAAAGGATGACACTTTAAAAGTCTTTTTACAGTTAAGTAAGTTCCTAGGAAAAAAACCAAACCTTTTATAACTTTCCATTGCATAAGTCGAACATGTTGGTGAAAAATCTACATGTAGGTCTTGTATAACGTGATATATACTTTCTATATAATTCTATTAAAAATATACAAATCTTCGCCATTAAAAGCACTCCTTTCTGCTTTATTTTAACAATTCACTAGATTAATTTCAACTTATTACTCCAAAAATACAACAACTACCTTCGATACTGATTATCATTTATAATTTTTTTCACCTTGGAAAACATTGTCAAATCAACTTTTATTTTTAGATAATAATTCTCAATAACTATTATAAGACTACAAACTTTACATTATTTGTTTATGATGCTATAATTTAAGCATAAATTACAAAAATAAAGGAGAGAATTTAATATGACACGTACAACAGAATTAAACAAACTTGTAGCAAATTTAACAGTATTATACACAAAATTACACAGCTTCCACTGGTATGTAAAAGGACGTAGCTTCTACACACTACACGAAGTATTTGAAAACTACTACAACTACACAACTGAATCTTTAGATGAAGTTGCTGAAAGATTATTAGCAATCGGAGGACGCCCAGTGTCTACACTTAAAGGCGCTTTAGAAATCGCAACAATCAAAGAAGCAACTGAAAAAGAAACAACTAAAGACATGGTTGCAACTGTATTCCACGATTTTGAACTATTAATCAACGACTTAACTCATCTTATGAGTGTAGCTGAAGAAGAAGGAGATCAAGGTACTTCTGATTTAGCATTAGGTCTAAAAACTCAATTAGAAAAAAATGTTTGGATGTTACGTTCTTACTTAGCAGACTAATAACATATCTAAAAGAAAGCTATCCATCACAATAAAGTGGTGGATAGCTTTTTTATACCTATCTATGAACTATGTCCTTTTCTGTTTAAAATATTCAAGTTTATAGCATCTACATAATAGTTGCTCACCTGACCATCTTTATCACTTATTTCAACATTCCAAGTTGGTATTAATACTTGGTTTTCTGTTTGTGAAATGTAAGTATAATATCCTAGTGTAGCACGAACTCTACAATTTTTTGGAATTAAATCTTCATGATATAACCTATTTATAGCTTGATTAGAAGTAACTAGAGTTTCATTTTTTTATCTTTTCTTATGTTAGAAACTCCTGTTAAAGTAAAATGTTTTATATCCCCATTACTCTCAACACTAAAAACTATCCTAGCATTTTTTTATTTAGAAAATACTCTAAAACTGTCAATCTGTTGTTCATAAATAACCTCATTTTTTTATTAGAATTATAACTAGAAAATATATAATTTGCACTCAACTTCAATTTTTTTCAAGTAAAAATGAGTCTAATTCAGCTCTATAACTACCTTTGTTAACATTAGTTATAGCATCTTTCTGAACTAACCTTTAGAGTTGATGTTTTTATCTACATTTTCAACTTCAAATTTCACTCCACTCTTCTTTTTTTAAAATCTTTCAAATCAGAAATAGTTACATTAATATAACCAAGATTATCACGTTTTTGTTGCATTTTTCTTCAACAGTTATATTATCATTTTTTTCATAGATCGTTCTATTATTTCTTTTTTTCCTGAACTATTTCAGTTTTTATTCTTTTTGAACTGTATAGACATAAAAAGTTAATAAGACTGCATTTAAATGCGACAAATAAGTAAATAAATAATGTTTTCATCTTGCCCCAATTCATAGTCTCTCTCCCTTATCTATCATTTCTTTTTAGTTTTTTTGAAACTTACATATCTGTCATTATACTTCACATACCATGCAGGAGTATAACTAAAACTGTTTCTGTCTTTGTTGTAAGTTTTATCATATCCCTAAAAACTATATCACCTATTTCTTTTCAAATTAACTCTCTCATAAAGATAATTTATTACATACTCCGTTTTTTCTACAGAATACAATTCCGCTTCTTTCGATGAAAGATATGTCCTAGTTAATTTCTTCGGAGAAGTTAACTTATATATTCCACTACTATTATCTTCTGAAATAATATCAGCATGACCATCTTTACTAAAAGCTATAGAATCTTTATATGCTTCTTGGAAAATACTAATTCCTTCTAAAGCGGTTGTCAGTTGATAATTAGTGTCTCCAACATAACCTAACTCTAAAAAGCTAATAGTATTATTTATAGCGATAGTAGCACCTACCTCACGACCACCTTCATTAGATGGGTTTGTATATACTAATCTGTTATTCATAACTCTTAATATTCCATATCCATCGGTCACTTCATCTTCATTACTAATTTTAAGATTATCTTTTTTCTCAAAGATATCTTTCGCCAATCTATTTAAATTAACATCTTCAGCACTATATTCATCAATAACATTATCCTCATCACCCTCTTTTTAAATATATGAACTTATTATTTAAACTGTACTTAGCATAATTTTGCTTTTTTTCTCATTGAATTTACTATTTATTTTTTCATATATCTCTTGTTTTTAAAAGTAATTTGAAGATAGTTTTTATCATCTTTTTATATAGATAAATCATATTAGGTCTATCTTTTAATAAAACTATAGTATCAAACTCTAAACTCACATTTGAATTATCTTCAGAAAAGAATAATGGTTTAAGTAGCGCTGAATCTAAGGTAACTTGATAATTTATCAATATTTTTTTCAACATTGTTTGACGTAATATCTTCCATATTACGGTTTCTAACCCTAGATTCCGTACTCTCACTATCCGAAAGTAGCAATAGTAACTCTTTTTAGTGTTTTTTATTCTTTACAGCTTCTACACTCGCCACTTTTTGTTATTGTATTTTTGAATTATAGTTTCTTCCCTTGTTCCTTCTTGATTCTTCACTACACTATCAGGTATAAGAAAGTTCAAAAGACTATTTTTATTTGAATCAACTGTTTTTTGAGTAGATCTTTTTGTGAAAATTTCATAATCTGGTTGATAAGTAATAATAAGATAAGATAAAGTTAAACTTAGTAAAACAAGTATACTTAAAAATTACTGATTTTTACAGTTTCCTTTTTTTCTATTTCTCATACTACTCACCTCTATAACCATTCATCATCTATTTGTTCACAAGGTAGTGTTACAAATATTATACTTCCATAACCTTCTCTACTTTGTGCCCAAATACGACCTTTATGAGCTTCTACAATAGTCTTAGCTAAAGCTAATCCTAAACCTGTTCCACCCATACTTCTTTGTCTACTCTTATCAACTCTATAAAATCTATTAAAGATTTTATCAATATGCACTAAAGGTATTCCTACCCCTTCATCTTTTATAGATATACTCACCCTATTATGATGGTAATTCTGTCTAACTCTTATTGTAATATTCTTACCGTTTGGAGAATATTTTATCGCATTATTAACGATATTATCGAACACTTGCGTAAGTTTGTCCTGATCCCCTTCAACAAATATCGGTGTTTTAGAAATATGTTTTATGAAGTTTTTCTCTGGATGTGTCAAAGCAAACCTATCTGTAATTTGTTCAAGCATTTTATTTATGTCAATAAATTCTTTTTCGTAATGCTCTTCTTTGATATCCATTTTCCCAAGCTGCATTAGTTCGTTTACCATTCTTATCATACGCGTAGTTTCTTTATGAATAGTATCTATAAACTGAGGAGCAAGCTCCTTATCTTCAAGCACACCTTCTTCTAACGCTTCAATATAACTGTTCATAGTCGTTAGAGGTGTACGAAGCTCATGAGATACAGTCGATACAAACTCACGGCGTTCTTTTTCTTGACGTTCCTGATCTGTTACATCATAAAGTACTATAATATATCCTTCTAATTCCGTAGACATTTGCGTTAAATCTTCTGTATCTTCTTTTTCAATCTTAGAAATTTCCGCTCGTAAAAGGAGCTCATCATCAGTTTTTGAAGTACTAACAAGAAGACTATCTTCAGCTTCTAATATCTCTTCTATACTTTCATATTCCGTGATATTAAGAATCTTCAGAACATCTTTTCCTATAAAAATTTCATCATCACGTCCACCTAGCATATCTTCTGCACTGGTATTTATCAGAATTATCCTTCCGTTATTATCAGTTGTAATAATCCCGTCCATCATACTTTCGATAATAGTCGCTAGTTTCCTACGCTCTATCTCAGTTACAGCCTGTTCTTCCTCAATTCTCTTAGAAATCTGATTAAATACTTTAGCAAGATCACCGATTTCATCATCTGTATCTATACCAACTACCGTACCATAATTCCCTAACGCCATCTTCTTAACCTGAGAACTCATTTTTTCAATAGAACTCGTTACAGTTTTTGAAGCAACAAATCCTATAACAGTAGTAATTAATATCGATAATATAGTTCCCACTATGAAGATTCTCGAAATACTATTTACCTCTTGATACACACTTTCTATATCTGCCATAAGAGAGATTACGCCCACAACCTCATTATCTTTTTTTACAGGACTCACATAGATCCAAACACGCTTATTACTATCAGCATTATTTTGAATCTGTTTCGTACTTTCCCCTGTTTTTATAACTTGGCTTACAAGTGGATCAAACGATCTCTTAGCAAGATACTCATCATTTCCATTTTTTGAAGAACTCGCCAAAATTTTCGAATCATTATCTATAACATTAACTAACAATAATTTTTGAATATTAAATTCACTAACCAGTTTTGCAATTCCACTTTTTGAATCACGACTACTATTAGTAGTATTGTTTTGATTAGTATTATTCTCTAAAAACCTTCGAGTCTTCTGCATTCTTTCCATTAATTTTTATCTA
>BNJS01001705.1_pt1 | contig 83648 bp, 102 predicted proteins | sample 8540461 | NCBI WGS metagenome assembly BNJS01 (sample SAMD00202454, study PRJDB9452) | human saliva metagenome | isolation source: human saliva | place: Japan
CCATGCCATTCGAACTTGGGTATTGTAGAAGATACGTATACATGAAACCCGCTCAGCTGAGCGGGTTTTTATATGTTAAAACTCAATTTCAAGTATTTGTTGTACAGTTACTTAAATCTTGAGAGTACAAAACTTGTTCAGCTCAATCTTTCCAAGATGTCGCGTTGTACAGTTACTTAAATCTTGAGAGTACAAAAACCCTGGTTCTCTCCTGTGAGCGATTTTAAAGGTTGTACAGTTACTTAAATCTTGAGAGTACAAAAACTGATAAGGCTGACAAGTATTACAACCGAGTGTTGTACAGTTACTTAAATCTTGAGAGTACAAAAACTATTCTATAACTTTAGAATTCCCAGACTTTGTTGTACAGTTACTTAAATCTTGAGAGTACAAAAACAATCGGGTTCCTAGTGGGAAGTGTCCACGGTTGTACAGTTACTTAAATCTTGAGAGTACAAAAAGCAACTAGGAAGCCTGCAATAGCAGAATCAATGTTGTACAGTTACTTAAATCTTGAGAGTACAAAAACTGACGTTAGCTGAAATCTATAAATACATTTGTTGTACAGTTACTTAAATCTTGAGAGTACAAAAACGTTTGGTTTGGCGCTTCCCCTGTGGTTGTGGTTGTACAGTTACTTAAATCTTGAGGTACAAAAACAAAAGATTTTCCATTATATTTTCTCCTATAGGTTGTACAGTTACTTAAATCTTGAGAGTACAAAAACCTTGCCGACAGTCTATTGTTGCCTTATTTGTTGTACAGTTACTTAAATCTTGAGGTACAAAACCTTTAAGTTCTTCATTCGAATCAATGATGTGTTGTACAGTTACTTAAATCTTGAGAGTACAAAAACCCTTACTCGACTAGGTTCATTGCTTTTTGGTTGTACAGTTACTTAAATCTTGAAGTACAAAAACCGACTGCGTTTGTGGGTTGTCCGCTCACGTGTTGTACAGTTACTTAAATCTTGAGAGTACAAAAACAAAACAATCGTCTAGCACGTTTAAACGTGCGTTGTACAGTTACTTAAATCTTGAGAGTACAAAAACTTTCGATGACTTTCTTCAAATGCGACTCCTGTTGTACAGTTACTTAAATCTTGAGAGTACAAAAACTTTGTAAAGGACGGAGAAGAAAAAGGCAACAGTTGACAGTTACTTAAATCTTGAGAGTACAAAAACCTAATTCCAAAATCTCATAAACATCATTGAGGTTGTACAGTTACTTAAATCTTGAGAGTACAAAAACAAGTTGTAACCCCCTAAAAAGCGACCGACCGTTGTCACAGTTACTTAAATCTTGAGAGTACAAAAACGTCAATATCTTTTTCAAATAATGCCTTAGAGGTTGTACAGTTACTTAAATCTTGAGAGTACAAAAACATAGTTCTTTAGTATAAGCAAAGGACTATTGTTGTACAGTTACTTAAATCTTGAGAGTACAAAAACAGCCGTTGGAAGGGTTGCCATTTTGTCATAGTTGTACAGTTACTTAAATCTTGAGAGTACAAAACGCTCTCTTTTTGTTTGCGATTTAGCAAAGGTTGTACTGAGTTACTTAAATCTTGAGAGTACAAAAACGTAAGTAACGTTGATATTTAGCACTAGCGTTGTACAGTTGCTTAAATCTTGAGGTACAAAAACACATGATTTCTTCTGCCTTTGCTATCCAAGGTTGTACAGTTACTTAAATCTTGAGAGTACAAAAACCTCAAATCCGTCAATTTTTGATTTATGTTCCCTCAAAAACATTATAAAGCCTTAAATCTCACTCGTCAATACTATTCTTTCAAATATTTCAATAACATTGGATTGACCGCTTCAATACGGAATTTTGTTTTCATTTCATACTGATACAATTTGTTTAAAAATCTTTAATGCTACTTGATCCTCTATAGATAAACTCATATGAAGAATATCAGAACTAAATAAATAGGGGCTAACCTTTCTTAAAGAAGTTAAAAAGTCTTGTTCATCAGGTATTTGATTTATTGGATATTGATTGCTAAATCGTTCATACATAAATTCTAAAGAATAAAATGATCGGCATAATCAGAAACGATATTAATCTCCTCGATTACTTCTTTAGTTACATGAAGATAACCTTCATTTGAGAGGAAAACAATACAATATATATGAGTTACTATGATTAGTAAGAAACTCCATCTTCTCGCAACATTCAACAAAATCATTATAGGATAAAAATCATCCAAATTTCGTAAGACAAGCAAAAATTTTTCAGAACTGTTCGTCGCAAAGAACTTCTAACATGGAAAGAAATAATAAAAACTTTGTCTTATTGTCTACAAATTCAAAGGATATATTTTTATCATTTTTCCAAAAGTATGGTAAAAAATTTTTGAATTAATTGATCCATATTAAAATATTTTTGCTTCAGTATGATAGATAATATCATCGATTTGAAGATTCAACTTCTGATTCAATAAAAAGTGAAATCCTATCTAGATTGTCATTGATATTTTCAATTTGCTCCATTATCTCTATAGAATTAATCTTTTTCTTTATATAATCATAGCCACTGTTCCTTTTTTTATATTCCATTTGTTCAATCAAATCATTGATATTGGATATTTGAATGACACTAAATTCGAACGAGAAACAACTGTATCATCTATCAGTATTTTAGGTTCATTTTGTTCAAATAGAACTAAATCTTCCTCACTATATCCTCCAAAAATACCATAATAGTATCTGCCAAATATAGTATTTTAATTGCTGATCTTGACCTACAATTTGAGTAAATTGACCAAAAACTTAATAAAATATTATCCTTGTATGGATGACTAATATTCATTTTCATATAACTACCAACTTATTATCACTGACTACTTCTTCTTGCTTTGTTTTTCCCACCTATAATCAAAAACCATTTCAGAAAAATTGTTTCTCTGTTACTGCAAGCAAACGGACATTCCACTTGGTAAATACTCTGACTTAATTTTTATAGAATTTACTAGCAAAACTTCCCGGTTAGGACAGGTTCTATAATAAACCGAAAAATTGTAACATTTCAAAACCATTAGCAATTAAGTCTTTTCGAAAGTTACGATAGACTCTCTTTTCTTGATTGGTTTCCATTGGCAAATCAAAAAACACAATAATCTCAATGCTTCATACCTCATTTCTTTTACTCCATTCTACACTCGAAACCACCGGACAGTAAAATTTACTAGTATCCTTATCAGAGATACATTTGAGAAAACCTTTGACATACTTATCCATTGCTACCGTTACCGAACACGTTTCTTTCCCATAACGAATCTTTGCATTTAGTGTGTCCGTTAATGCCAGTCGAAATTCATACTTCAAGTATTCTTCATCTCGTAAATTTTGATAGACCCAGACATCGACAATCTGCCGAAAAGGTTCCATTAAATCATCAACCAGGTTAAATTGGTTATATTCATTCTTATGGAAAATGCCAATCAAGGGATTCAAACCGTAACCAGCAATAATCCGTGCCATCTGAGCTCTCATAATCGCATAGCCATAATTAAGACCGGCATTGATGACATCCGTTTCCTGTTGAGTAAGTCGTACAAATTTCTTACCAAATAATTCATTAAAATAAACTTTGGCAGCATGACCTTCACGATTGGTTTTATCTCCAAACTCAATATGATCTTTATAATCTGCTAATAATTGGATACTATCAATATTTTTCTCAAACATTGCAAGAACATCTTGCTGGTTATTTATTTTGAAATAGGTCACTATCTGCCATAATTTGTCTTTCTGTTCCTGTGTCCACAATAATTGCTCCTGTAATTTTTTATAGGCTCTAAAATGGCCATTTTGAGAATGGTAAATTCCAGTGGGCAAGTGTTCATTATCACAGACAATTAAAGCAATATTATGCTTACTTAAAGCACTTAATAACCTAAAAGTTACAACAGTCTCCCCTCCTTCTGCTACAATTATCGAAATATCACTCAGTGGGATAACATAGTCTTGACCCATTTTCTTAATTAAAAGGTTATCCAACTTCAATTGCATTTTTTCACTCTGACAGACATGCACAATTCTCCAAGTCATCGTATTTTCCTCTTTCATAAAACGAAAACACCCCGCCATAAATGACAGGGTGTTGAATTCGGCATGAAGCCTTATCTTTGTAGCTTCTGCAAGATTTAAGTAACTGTGCAAGGCGTCCCTTACACTTACTATTATAATTCATTGTACAGCTGTTTGCAACTCTTTTTAAAAATATTTTTAAAATTTGAGTTTTGGTTCGTCACCCTCTTTTTGATGAAATGTTTATTACCTAAAACATCTGTTTTGACTTTAAAAATGGAGATATTAGATTTATTTAATCCTTTACACATTGTGTTGTACTGTTCGAACTGTGGCAAAAATATCAATCAATTTTTCACCTTTTTCAAAATCTGATTTATTCAATGGTTTTAATTGAACTTGATGTTTTCCTTTATTATTTCTAGATAAAAATCTAAACAATTGTTCTGACCTTTTCAACATCCTTTATTAAAATTAAGTCATTTTTATATAAAGTGAACTTAAATTCAGACTGTTCATCAACACCTTCATTTATCTTTATAGAATTATACTTCTCAATAGAAATACTATATTTCCCACTACCTTTTTCAAAAGATAAATCAGAATATTTCAAACCCATCAATTCATATTTTTTAGTCTGATGATTAAAATAAACATCTGTCCTCCAAGGCTTAAGTGACTGAAGAACCACTTGATTATCACTACCATCTGGTGTTATATCAATGTGATTACCTAGTTTATTATCATAGTATTTAAGACTTTTTAATCTCTGGACCATTACCTTTTCTGCTATATTTCCGGATTGGTCCATTTTCTTGTCTGTATTTCTCAAAGGATTACAAGGAACTTCTTTATTCTTCTCGTTAAATTCTTTTTGAAGGATAAGTTCTTAGAATCTCTTCAATTACCTTTTTCAAACGTAGGGGATCTTTTGTGATACATTAAGAATTTACTTTTTATCTTTATTATAAATTTTAATAAAAGCATCATACCCTGCTTGGCTATAAATATCTTTAATATTACCTAAAACATAAGTTTCTTCAGACTTATCTTTATCCAATTTCGCTTTTCTTGTGGCGTAAATTGTTGCATCTGAAAATTTTTCTATTATATTTTGAATCCACTTGATAAGAAAATAGGATGCTATCTTCAAATTTCTTGCTACTTAATGTATCAACAAAATGGGCGTATGGTGCTTTAAATACTAATTCTTTGTATTTATCATCCGTTAATGAAATAATTTCTCCAGTCTCTGAATCGACAAATTGATCCTCTTTATAAGAAATTAGGGGATTAGCTTGTTTTTCCATAACCTTAATTGACTTGAAGCAGCAATTATTAAAGCATCCACGGCATGATGGTGGTAAGTATCACGAGATTTTTTTCAAGTCCCCACTTTCTTCTTAGCTGAGAGGTAAATTGTCCACGTACCACCGAAATAGTTGTATCGAATTTATGGGCTTTATAAAAAAATCTTGTAGAGCGTTTAAAACAACTCGAGAAGAATATCGAGTATCAACCAAATTCCGTTCGATAAATTTCTGCTTCACTTCAATTTTACTAATATCTTCTTCCGTTAAAAGATAATCTTTCTTTTTATTGCTTAGCAATTTTTGAATCTTTTACATAAGATTTAAACTCACGGTATGACCAAGCATCGTCCATACTATCTAAAGCCTGAAACGGTGTACGCTGACCCTTCTCCTGGTTTGCTGTAGCTAGAACCAATACTTTATTAGATAGACTATCATCAAACGATAAAGATAGAGGTAAAATATGGTCAATTTCGTACTTGTACTGATTGTGAATTAAATCTGAAAATTGGGATATTCTTCCCAGTATAGAGACACTTCTCTCCCTGCTGATGCCATAATCGAATCTTAGTAGCCAATTCCTTATGCCCATGAAAAATACTATCTGGTAACTCTTTTTTCCCATTGTATTGGAATGCAGCCTTTTCCATAGCAGTATTTTTCTCATCTTGGTTTGCCTTTTGACGTTTTATATAATCTTTCTTAGCATCTTCTTCGTTATTTTCACGCGCCATTTCGATAACGATATTATCAAAGATACCATATTTTTTAGTGGCTTCGTTGATTATCTTTATTGCCTGTCTGACAGATTTTGCTACCACAGGATTATAGATTTCTTCTGTCACTTCTTTTTCATCAATATACTTAGTTCTTTTTGATACTTCTTTAGATTTTTGTTTCCCCAATCGTGAGAATTGTCATTTGCTCCTCTGAAGTTTCATAGAGTTCGAGGTATCAATTCCATCATGAGTTTAAGAGAAAATTATGCCATCCGTTACTAAGTAGACTACTAGTATTTTTTCTAAATTGAACCAATTCAAGTACTTGGTCTTGGCTAAATACATCCACTAACTTCGTATTAATCGCTTCTTCAATACCTTCTCGTTCAGTATTTAGAGTTAAAATATGAGCAAGTTCATCTAGAACTTCTCTAGACAATTCTCCGACTGGAATTGTTTCTAGCGATTGCATTTTTCGATAGACTTCAAAAGTATGCATTTCAGGTTTATTGTTTACATCAACTCGATAACCACGTATCTGATCTACTGAAGCATCAAGCATTTTAGCAATGTATTTCAATAAGGTTTGAAAGCCCCTAATGTTTTCGCCGACTTAGTATATTCAACGATTGTTTTCTTTTGTTCCTCACTCAGTTTCTTGGTCTCTGTAGGAACTGTTAAATTATTTAAATCATTCAGCAAATTAAACTCTTGAGCAGTATAGGAAGCTTTTGATGCTCTGTATTCATCCGGATAAAATGTACATTTACCAATTAAAATACCAAAAATATTATCTAATGTCGTACCGTCTGTTCTGAAACGTCCATAATCCGTCCGAGATTTTTCATTACCTGGTCCATGATAGTATTTTCTTTTCTCTGTAAGGATTTTTAGATAATTCTCTATAAACTCATCCGTGATCTGATTATTAAATTCTTGCTGTTTTCTAAGAATCCTTTTCAGCTTCTTTTTCTATAAGCAGATGTTGAAAAACATTGATCAATCGCCGTTTCTCACCATTTTCTACAACAGTGAAATCTCCTCTTACCTGACCATATTTTTCGAAACGTTCTAGTTGGATTTGACCAGGTGTTTGTTCAGCGAGTAATTTTCTATTTTCCTCAACTGCCTTACCATAATCAGACGATACTGCACCACCATCCTCAGAAGCATCATCTAAATAACTAATCCCACGTCTCTTAACTATATTCTTTAATGCAATAAACAACTCTTCGGTTGTTAACGGATTATCCAATCCTTGTACACGAAGCCGATAAGGATTTAAATTAATGGACACCTTGGAAAAATCAGTTAGTAAATCATAATCTTCAAATAGATCATGAAGTCGAACACCACGATGTTTTTTTCTGCGATTTAATCGTCTAGCCTGTCTACTGTTTCTTCTTTTCAACATTATTATCGTGCAGTTTGCAGAAGGAAAAAGTCGTGAACTAGAATGAATAATTTTTCCAGAATTTTTCTAGAATTCCACTCCCACGGAGGCAATACCGATATCTAAACCTAAAAACTAAACCGTTCATAATCAAACTCCTAACTAATTATCATATTAATCAAATTTTACCCTTTACTTCCTAAAAATCAAATCATTATCTGCAATTATCTGGAATATTTTTACTTTTTGTATACTTATATTCAAATCCATTTCACCTTTAACATTCACCACATCAAAAAAAGCGTGAAATCACGCTTTTTTGTCTAACTATTTGGATTGGTTATTTTTATAAAAATCAATAGTTTATACACCCTAAGCCAAGCGAATTACTTTAAATTTTTAAAATCCTTGGTCACGAGAATATGAACATCACTATTGAGGTGTAGGCTCACCCAATTAAAAAGAACTAGAAGAAGCAAGCAACCCAGAAGTTAGAGAGATATTCGCAAATTTAGGGGCGAATTTGAAGCGAAACACCTCAAACACCCAGTAAAATCAATAGTTTCTATGCCCCCTGCAGGAATCGAACCTGCAACTACTCCTTAGGAGGGAGTTGTTATATCCATTGAACTAAGGGAGCTAGAGAAAAACCCTGCCGAATGCAGCAGAGTTTTTGTTCATCGAATTAACGACGGATTTCTTTGATACGAGCTGCTTTACCTTGAAGAGCACGCAAGTAGTACAATTTCGCACGACGTACTTTACCGTAACGAACAACTTCGATCTTTTCAACACGTGGAGTGTGGATTGGGAAGATACGTTCAACACCTACACCGTTAGAGATTTTACGAACTGTGTAGTTTTCTGAGATGCCAGCACCTTTACGTGCAATAACAACACCTTCAAAAATCTGGATACGTTCACGGTTACCTTCGACAACTTTCGCGTGTACACGAACAGTGTCACCAGGACGGAATGAAGGGATATCTGTACGAAGTTGACCTTCAGTCAAGCTTTGGATTAATGGATTCATTTTATTCTCCTATCTTTGTCAATCTTGAGGAAACTTCCTCAGCGGATAAACTGTATTTTTGTGCGTCCATTACACACAAGATACAGTTTATCAAATTTCCTAGAAAAAGTAAAGAAATTTAAAGCAAAATTCCCACAAAAATCGCAAGCAAACCACCCAAGTAAGTCACAAGTAAATAACTATAAAATGTCTTCTTGTCATTGAGCAGTCTTTGGAGTTCATCATTCAAGGTTGAAAATGTCGTTAAGCCTCCACAAAAACCTGTAGCAAGTACAGAGTAAATTTCTTTCGACTCTACATGGTTGTATAATAAGCCAATCAGAAAACAGCCCAAAATATTGGCTATGAGAGTTCCTAGAGGCAGTACTGAACCTTGATTATAACGTGAAAAGAAATAACGCACAAGGGCACCTAGTCCACAAGCAAGAGCTAGATAAAATACTACCATTTCTTCCTCCCTAGACAATAAGCAAATAGAAGTCCACCACCGATACTCAAAAGTAAATAGATGACTAAGCTAAGATATCGCCCTGTGTCCAGCAATTTCACTGCATCTAATAGGAGACTAGAAAATGTCGTTAAGCCACCACAAAATCCCGTTCCAAGCGCTAGAATAACTCCTTTACTAGTTCCTTTAGAAACCAGATATCCTTTCACAAGATAGACAAGGCAGAAAATCCCTAAATAGTTGACTACTCAGTGTTCCCCCATGGGAAGTCTGGACTAGATGGCAACCATCTCGAAATCTGATAAACGGACTAATCCTCCTAACATGGCAGCTAGAAAGATTCCTAGTGGATAGAATTGTTCTTTTTTCATTTGATTGTTTTATCCTGATAATCACGCGAACGTTTGAGAATGTCTGAAAAAGTTACAACAATCGTTTCTTCGTACTTTTTTTATTGCCTGACGCGACTTTTCTGACTTTTTCAAAAGATAACTTCTTCTCTTTTTAGTATCTAGAGATTGGTTTTCCTGAAGCTTTTTTTATAAGCAACTACTCCTTCAACTAGATGCATCCTCTCTTCTAAAAAGTTGAACGATTTGGTCATCGATTTTTATCGATTTTCTTTGTCGAATAATATCTAAAGTCCATAGAGTCTCCTTTTTTTAATTGAACTATTGTACCAAAAAGCACTAAATAGGCTAGTAATATCCTAATCCTGGTTAATAAAAACTGCACTGACTTACCCAATCAGTGCAACATTATATTATCCAACTTTGGTAGCTAATTCTTCTGCGAATTGCTCCAAGCGTTCAATATCTTCTTCTTCGGCAGATAGGTCTACTTTGACGCACTCTGAACCCTTTTCAGCTCCTGTCGCTACAAATACTCGGTCAAAGTCATCAACAGCTTTACAGAATTCATCATAGAAAGTATCACCTGATCCGACTACACCATAGATTTTACCACTTAAGTTAAGATCTGCTAGATCTTCGTAGAAGTCCATCATCTCATCTGGTAATTCTCCATCTCCGTAGGTGTAGGTTGCGACAATGGCGATGTCTGCTTCTAAAAAGTCAGAAGCATCAACTGTTGTACACTCATCAACATCCACTTCTAAACCACATTCTCTTAATTTATCTGCTACAATATCAGCGATTTCTTCAGTATTACCGGTCATACTGGCAAATACAATTTTTGCTAATGCCATAAGGTCCTCCTCAATTAATCTTTCTCCATTATATCACATCTTTTTCATTTTAAAAATAAAAACTCTTGTGCTACAATGAAATGAGAAAGAATTGAGGTTATTTATGGAAATTTGCCATCAAATTTTTAGAAAAAAATCAAAAGCATACGATACTATTATCATCCACCGTCATATGAAACCAGATCCTGACGCTTTGGGGAGTCAGGTAGGTTTAAAAGCCTTGCTTGAGCATCATTTTCCAGAAAAAACGATAAAAGTAGTTGGTTTTAATGAACCAACCTTAACTTGGCTTGCTAAAATGGATCAGGTAGAGGACACAGACTATCAAGGTGCACTTTCCATTATCTGTGATACAGCAAACACAGCACGTATTGATGATAAACGTTATCTTAATGCTGAGACAATTATCAAAATTGACCACCATCCAAATGACGAAGTCTACGGTGATCTTGTTTGGGTAGACACGAACTCTAGTAGTGCGAGTGAGATGATTGCTCTTTTTGCTGAAGCAACTAACTTAGAATTATCCGACTACGCTGCTAAAATGCTCTGCGCTGGAATTATTGGTGATACCGGCCGTTTTCTCTACCCTTCTACTTCTGCACGTACGCTTCGTATCGCAAGTCAACTCAGAGAACATAACTTTGACTACGCTGAATTAACTCGTAAAATGGATACTATGAGCTTTAAGATTGCCAAACTCCAGGGTTATGTCTATGATCACTTAGAAGTTGATGAAAATGGTGCTGCACGTGTCATTCTCACCCAAGAAATCTTGAAGAAATACGACGTTACTGATGCGGAAACAGCAGCCATCGTTGGAGCTCCAGGGCCGTATTGATACTGTTAGCCTTTGGGGAATCTTTGTGGAGCAAGCAGATGGTCACTACCGCGTACGTCTTCGCAGTAAATTTGTCCCAATCAATGAAGTTGCAAAAGAACATGATGGCGGTGGCCATCCTCTTGCTAGTGGAGCTAATTCCTATAGTTTAGAAGAGAATGAGCTCATCTACCAAAAATTAAAAAACTTGCTGAAAAATAGATAAAAAGCCTTGCCAAAATTTTCATAATCTGATAGACTAGTATGGTAACAATCTATGGCTCGCAAAGAGACCATGGCAGAAAGGAAATATTGCAAAATGAAAAAAGATATCCATCCAGAATATCGCCCAGTTGTCTTCATGGACACAACTACTGGTTACAAATTCCTTAGCGGTTCAACAAAACGCTCTAGCGAAACAGTTGAGTTCGAAGGCGAAACTTACCCATTGATCCGTGTGGAAATTTCATCAGACTCACACCCATTCTACACTGGACGTCAAAAGTTCACTCAAGCAGATGGACGCGTGGATCGTTTCAACAAAAAATACGGTCTCAAATAATCAACCGCATCACTTTGTATACGGTTAAACGAAAACAACTTCGATTCGGAGTTGTTTTTTTTGGTTCTTTTATTTTTTCAAGCTTTAATGTTTTTTATAGCTTATAATAGTCCCAATTCTTATTTCTACTTCTACTTTCGTAACAAGTCCTCTATAAAACAAAAAAACCTACTAACCAAGCTTGACGCTTGATTAATAGGTTTTTTATAAAATCATTATTTAACTGCTTCTTTAAGAGCTTTACCAGCTTTGAATGCTGGAACTTTAGAAGCTTTGATTTTGATTTCTTTACCAGTTTGTGGGTTGCGACCTTTACGAGCTGCACGTTTACGAACTTCGAAGTTACCAAAACCGATCAATTGAACTTTTTCACCAGCTGAAAGGAATTCAGTTACAGCTGCGAATACAGCGTCAACTGCTGCTGCTGAATCTTTCTTAGTCAATTCTGTAGCTTCTGCTACTTTAGCGATCAAATCTTGTTTGTTTGCCATGTTAATGAATCCTCCAAAATTATTTCTAATTAACACTTATAATCATAACCTAAAATTCCTTTAGGTCAAGTCAAAAACACGTTTTTATTGATTTTTCTTCATTTTTTTAGGAATTATAGCGAATTAAGATCGCCCAGGCGTTTTCTCCGGTGTGAGTTTGGATAATTGAGCCTGTTTCTAGAACTGAAATTGGTTTTTCAACGTAAGGTTGTAGAACAGCTTTCATCTCGTTTGCAAATTCATTTGTACCTGCATAAGAAATACCAATCTCAGCTACTGAACGATTTGAAAGAGTGGCTACTAACTCATCCAACCATTTCTTAAAGGTTTTTGAACCACGTCCTTTGACAATCGGTTGAAGCTCATGGTCTTTCATTTGCATAACTACTCGAATATTAAGTAAAGAGCTCAGCAAACCAGTAACACGGCCAATGCGACCACCTTTTACAAGATTTTCTAAAGTTGAAACACCGATGTAGAGTTCAGTGTGATTTTTTACGTCCTCTACATGGGTTAGAATAGTTTCAAGGTCTTTTCCTTCTTGAGCTAGTTTAGCAGCTTCCACAACTTGGAACTTCAAGGCCTGATCTGTGAATGAACTATCCAAAACAGTGACATCTGCTGTTGATAAACTTGCACCTTGACGAGCCGCTTCAACAGTTCCTGATAAAGCATGGGACATGTGAATAGCTAGAATCTGACTACCATCCTTACCCAAATCATCAAAAATTTCTGCAAAGAGTCCCACTGGTGGTTGACTAGTCTTAGGAAGATTTTTACTAGCTTGCATCAAGCGAAGAAATTCTCCTTCTTCAAGATCTGCATCTGAATAAAGGACACTATCAATCATTACAGATAGTGGAACAACAGTAATATCAAATTCTTTAACCACTTCCGGTTCAATAGTAACCGAAGAATCCGTTACAATTTTTACTTTTGTCATTTTGCTAATCTTTCTATTTTTACTATTGTTGATTATTCAACTTATAACTATAACAATTATATCAAAAAAATACTAAAAGTTCATACTCAATCCACCTAAATTTAAAGCAATTTATACTTCTTTTTAATAAAAAAAGAAAATCACCTATAGTTGGTGATTATCTTTTGTATTTAAGATAAATAATCATACAAATCTTGCATTTGTAAATCATCAGGTACTAATTGGAGATAGGATTGAATGTAGTCTTTTGCTTCTTCTAGCTTACCTAACTCTCTTAACAAATAAATAAACTGTTCCAAAAACTCTGGATTATCCTTGAGTTCAGTAGCAAGTTCCTTATAAAGATCATAGGCTACATCCAATTCTTCAGTCTCTTGATAGCTTCGAGCAATCATCCATTTAGTCAAGAGATTTTCAGGTTCATAGACTGCTAAAGCTAGAATATCTTCGTATCTTTCTTGTTCTTGGTAGATGGTAGCTAAGCGTAGCAAAATTTCTTCCTGGTCATCAGCATTTTCTTGTGCTTGAATCAGATAAGCTTCTGCTTGCTCAGGTTGATACAACTCATAAGATAGCTGAGATGCAAGGAGTAAGAGCCGAGTTTCAAAAGGATTTTTTGACAAGCCCTGTTGAGCTATTTTAAGAGCCTCTTCTGTCTGATGCTCCTTATGCAGTGCTTGACTATAACCATATTCATAACCCTCAAAATCTGGAGAAATAGTGTCTAGTTGTTTAAAGTATAGTACGGCTTTCTGGTAGTCCTCTTGATCAAAATAGAGACTTGCAAGCTCAAAGGCTGTTTGATCATCATATTCTAACTCTAAGGCTTTTTCTAAAAATTCTATAGCAGATTCAAACTTACCAAGTCGTGCATAAGCAAGACCAATTCTCTGATAGGTCGAAATTCCAGTTTGATCGTAGATAACTCGATTATCTAGTTGAGCATAGCCCTTAATCGCTTCTAAATCGTTTCCTAGCTCACTATCTAGCTCAGCTAGTCCAAATATTAGGAGAGGGTCATCAGAGTATCTACGAGCTTCTAAGAGCTTCTCACGCGCAACATCTGTCAATCCTTCCATCTGATATAAATCTGCTTTTAAGGCAAGAGCTGATACGTACCATTCGCTTTCTGGACCAATCTTCTCTAAATAATCAAAAGCTTCCTCAATCAGTCCATCCTCACCAGCTATTGCAGCTAGATTGATGTAGACTTCTGGAAATTTCGGTGCTAGTTTCTCATAGATTTGTGCTGCCTGTGGATAGAAACCAATCCCTTCGAGATATGCAGCAAGTTCAAGAAGAACTTCATCTGAATCTTCTTCTAAAGCTTTTTGGAAAAAAGATTCAGCTCTTGATAAATCTTGTTGCTCCAAGGCCTCGAGCATTTGTTGACTATTGTTCACAATCAGTCTCCTCTACTGGTTCATAAAGTCCACTAACTCCTTTATACCAATCAAAAATTGCTGAGATGACTACTTTTGCAGAAGCGTAGATTGGAATACCTAGCAATACACCCCAAATACCAAACATGGATCCTGAAGTTAATAGAACAAACAGAATGGTGATTGGGTGAATATTTAATTGACTACCCAAAATCAGTGGAGAAACAAAACGTCCTTCAATAGTTTGCTCTACAATGAAAACGATAATAACTTTTAAGAGCATAACAGGACCAGCAATCAAACCCAAAACAAGGGCTGGAATCATTGCAAGAAAACTACCTAGATAAGGAACTAAATTGAGAATACCGGCTGTAATACCTAAAGTAACAGCATAACGAAGTCCAATAATCTTGAATAAGATAATAAACATGATGGCGACGATTACAGCCACTGTAATTTGCCCTCGAACATAATTGGAAAGTTGTTGATTTACTTCTGAAAGAACCTTACCAACTGGTTCTCTCAATTTATTTGGTAAGAATTGAGTAATATAGTCTCTAAGTCCTTTTCCATCTCGAAGGAGATAAAAGAGCATAAATGGCATGATGATCAGAGCGACAATGACCTGTGACGTTCCACTGATAAGAGCACTCACCCAGTTAACAGCCTTAGAAGAAATATTACTTGCCCAAGCAGTTGCTTGTGTTGAAAAATTAGCTAAAACTTGCTCCAGTTGGGGTCTAAAGTCATCTGGCAAACGCTTGGTTACAAGGTCATCAATGACTCTATCAGCATCTTCTAGATAACTTGGGACATTTTGCGCAAAAATTACTACTTGACGTTGAAGGTTTGGAATTGCAACGGCTAGTCCAATAATCAAGAGAATGGCAATAATGACGAAGATAATACTGATGGCTAAGACACGGTTGAGCTTATACTTCTCCATCAGATCTACTAGTGGATTTAAGAGGTAAAAAAGTAGACCCGATAAGATAACCGGCAGCATCACTACTGATAAAAAGTCTATAACTGGGAAAAATAAAAAGCTAATTTTACTGAGAATAAAAATATTGAGACCTAATAACAAGGTCACCAAGAAAACAGTGATTGCTTTATTGTCTAAAAACCATTTAAAAAACCAAGATAAGGTAAAGTGTTTCTCTTTTTGTTCCATTTTTTCTTCCTTTCCTTTGTCCTAACATTATACCATGTTTTAAGAAAAATAAGGTTTTTTTATAGTCTTTTAGCAAGGGATAAATTTGTCTTCTTGACAAGGGAGGAGCTATTTTTTCTGACTTAGATTTTTCATCTAGCAGGCCTTTTTATGTTATAATTGAATTATCTTTTTCTAGAGGTATGAATATGAAAGAAATAGTATATTTTGGAACCTATACACGACGTATTTCTCAAGGGATTTACAAGGCTGATTTTGATACTGAGACTGGCAAACTCTCAAATCTAGAACTATTTGCAACCGAGCCAAGTCCAACCTACCTAGCCTTCGATCAGCATCAGCATCTCTATACTGTCGGAAGCCATGATGGCAAAGGTGGAATCGCAGCATACAAAACTGATGGTGTCCTCCTTAATCACGTCGTTGAAGAAGGTGCTCCTCACTGCTATGTTGCAGTCGATGAGACACGAAGTCTAGTCTATGGCGCTAACTATCATAAAGGTCAAGTTCTAGTCTATAAACGTAAAGAAGATGGCTGTCTTGAATTGGCAGACAAAGTTCAACACACTGGCCATGGTCCACATGAAAACCAAAGCTTCTCCCTCACGTACACTACACCGATTTAACACCAGACCAATATTTGGTAACTTGTGACTTAGGTACTGACGAAGTCACTACCTATGATGTCAATCTAGAAGGAAAAGTTTGACTAAACTAGCAACTTATAATTGTAATCCTGGCGCTGGTGCTCGTCACCTTGTTTTTCCACCACCACTACAAGATTGCTTATCTCATCTGTGAACTCAATAGTACGATTGAAGTATTGATTTACGATGGTGTTGGAGAATTTGAACAAATGCAGGTCATTTCAACCTTACCAGATGACTATAATGGTTTCAATGGTACTGCTGCTATTCGTCTTTCTAAAGATGGTAAATTCCTCTACGCTTCTAATCGAGGCCATGATTCTATCGCTGTTTATAGCATTTTAGCAGATGGAAGCTTAGAATTATTAGAGATTGTTCCAACCCATGGGAAAAATCCACGTGATTTTGATTTATCACCTGACCAAGAATTCCTTATCGCTGTTCACCAGGATTCTGATAATGCGACAGTCTTTAAACGCAATCCTGAAACTGGTAGACTGGCTGAACTTTCTAATGAATTCCAGGTTCCTGAAGCAGTCTGCATAAGTTTCACCAAATAAGTAAAAAAAAATGAACTTGATTTAACAAGTTCATTTTTTTATAATTTATTTCCGACATTAATACGGTTAATAGCACGTTGCAATGCAATTTTAGCACGGCGCTCTTGGTCGATTAAGTGTTTGTCTTGTGCTTCTTCGATTTCACGTTCTGCACGAAGTTTAGCACGTTCTGCACGACTAACATCGATATCTCGCGCACGTTCAGCTGAGTCAGCAATAATGGTAATGACATTATTAGCAATCTCAATAATTCCTCCGTTTACTGCAATCCAGTTCACATGAGTATCATCATCGATGCGTTTAACCTTTACTTCATCAACTGCTAGAACCGCAATCATATTTTCATGTCGTGGCAAGATCCCCATCTCACCATCCAGAGTTCGTACCGATACAAAGCTGGCATGGTGATCATAGACGAGGCCATCTGGTGTCACGATCTGGACAGTTAAATGTGCCATAGATCACCTCTTAAAATCCCATTTTTTCAGCCTTAGCAATAACATCTTCGATTGAACCTACTCCACGGAAGGCATCTTCTGGAAGGTGGTCGTGTTTACCGTCAAGAATTTCCTTAAATCCACGAACTGTTTCAGCTACTGGAACATAAGATCCTGGTTGACCAGTAAATTGTTCCGCAACGTTGAAGTTTTGTGACAAGAAGAACTGAATACGGCGTGCACGAGCAACCAAAGTCTTTTCTTCATCAGAAAGTTCATCCATACCAAGGATGGCGATGATATCTTGCAACTCATGGTAACGTTGAAGCACTCGTTTCACTTCTGCAGCTACTGCATAGTGCTCTTCTCCAACGATTTCAGGTGCCAAGGCACGTGAACTTGAAGCAAGTGGGTCAACGGCTGGGTAAATCCCCAATTGAACCAATTTACGTTCCAAGTTTGTTGTAGAATCCAAGTGAGCAAAAGCTGTTGCTGGCGCTGGGTCAGTATAGTCATCCGCTGGCACGTAGATGGCCTGGATAGAGGTTACAGAGCCCTTCTTAGTTGAAGTGATACGTTCTTGCAATTGACCCATTTCAGTTGCGAGTGTTGGCTGGTAACCAACGGCTGATGGCATACGACCCAAAAGGGCAGATACTTCTGAACCAGCTTGTGTGAAACGGAAAATGTTGTCAATGAAGAGAAGAACGTCTTGACCTTCTACATCACGGAAATATTCAGCGATTGTCAAACCAGTAAGGGCAACACGCATACGTGCTCCTGGTGGCTCATTCATTTGACCAAATACCATGGCTGTTTTTTCGATAACACCTGATTCTTTCATTTCCCAGTAGAGGTCGTTCCCTTCACGAGTACGTTCCCCAACACCAGTAAATACTGAGATCCCACCGTGTTCTTGGGCAATGTTGTGAATCAATTCTTGGATCAATACGGTCTTACCAACTCCGGCACCACCGAAGAGTCCGACCTTACCACCTTTAAGGTAAGGGGCAAGAAGGTCGATAACCTTGATCCCTGTTTCTAGAATTTCTGAAGAGGTTGACAATTCATCAAAAGTTGGTGCTTTTTTATGAATTGGCTGACGCTCTGCATCTTCACCAAAAGGAGCTTCCAAGTCAATGGTATCTCCCAAAACGTTGAAGACACGTCCTAGAGTTTCTTTCCCAACTGGTACTGAGATTGGACGACCTGTGTCCAATACTTCCAAACCACGGGTCAAGCCATCAGTTGATTCCATAGCGATGGTACGAATCATACCATCTCCCAACTCCAAGGCTACTTCAAGGACGATTTTTGTTTTTCTTTCGTCATTTTTGTAGACGACAAGTGCATTATTAATCTCTGGTAGTTTCTCACCTGCTGCAAACATGACGTCTACAACGGGACCGATAACCTGAGCAATTTTACCTGAACTCATCTACTTCTCCTATTCTGTATAAGATACTATCGGTTCCTAGTATGACTAGGTCCTAAGTTCATTTCTCTGAGCAAGATACTTTATTCCAAAGCACTAGCTCCTGCTACGATTTCTGTAATTTCTTGTGTAATCGCCGCCTGTCTGGCACGGTTATACTGGATAGTCAAATCATTGATAACTTTTTTAGCATTATCTGTCGCTGTTTGCATAGCCGTCATCCCTGCCGCATTTTCAGCTGTCTTGGCATCAATAATAGCACCGTAAATCATACTTTCTGCAAACTGTGGCAATAGTTGATCCAAGATTTCTTCACGACTTGTCTCAAGCTCAAAAGTCAAGCTGTAGTTATCATCTGCTTCATTTGGGTCCAAGTCGACAATTGGAAGCATCTGCTCAACACGCATTTGACTTGTCAGTGTATTCACGTGGTGGTTGTAACAAACATAGAGCTCATCGAAAAGTTCATTTTGATACATTTCAATGGTTTTTGAGATAATCTTACGAACTTCATCGAAACTTGGTTGACTTGCTAAACCGCGCAATTCATAAATTGGCTGAATACCACGAGCTTTAAAGAAGTCTGCTCCCATACCACCGATACAGATAACTTCAAAATCATCACCTGAAGGATGGTATTCTTGCTGCAGTTCCATGACTGCCTTCAAGATTGAAGAGTTATATCCTCCAACAAGACCACGGTCAGATGTAATGACGATATAGCCTGTTTTTTTGACAGGGCGACTAATCAACATTGGATTCGTTGATCCGCCAGCACCATCTCCGTGAAGGATATCTGTAAGGAGTTTACGAACTTTTTGAGCATAGATTTGGAAGTTGCGTGCAGCTTCTTCAGAACGACCTAACTTAGCTGCAGAAACCATCTGCATGGCGTTAGTAATTTGACTAGTATTTTTCGTTGAGGCGATTTTTGTTTTAATATCATTTAGAGATACTGCCATCTGACACCTCTATTCTTATTGGAAGCTGGATTGATTGAGAAACTCGGTAATCGCAGCATCCAAGACTGCTTCATCTGGCAAGTCTTTTGTTTCACGAATAGTTTCCAAAATCTCAGGATGTTGGGCATCAAAGAAGGCATGAAACTCTTCCTCGAAACGGACAATATCATCTACTGATATAGTATCCAAGAATCCATGAGTCAAGGCATACAGAATGGTTACTTGTTTCTCAACAGGTAGTGGTTTATGAACTGGTTGTTTCAATACTTCTACAGTACGACGACCACGGTTCAATTTAGCCTGTGTAGCTGCATCCAAGTCTGAACCAAATTTAGTGAAGGCTTCCAACTCTCGGTATGAAGCAAGGTCGATACGAAGAGTACCAGCAACCTTCTTCATGGCTTTAATCTGAGCAGAACCACCAACACGAGATACAGAAGAACTGCATCAATAGCCGGACGAATACCCGCATTAAAGAGACTATCACTTAGGAAGATTTGTCCATCCGTAATAGAGATTACGTTTGTGGCGATATAGGCTGAGATATCTCCTGCTTGGGTCTCGATAAATGGAAGAGCCGTGATAGATCCACCACCAAGCTCATCTGAAACCTTAGCAGAACGCTCAAGTAGACGGCTGTGAAGGTAGAAGACATCCCCTGGGAAGGCTTCACGACCTGGAGGACGACGAAGCAAGAGAGAAAGTTCACGATAAGCTACCGCTTGTTTAGATAAGTCATCATAAACTATCAAGACATGTTTACCTTGGTACATGAACTCTTCTGCCATAGCAACCCCTGCATAAGGAGCAAGGAAGAGCAATGGAGAAGGTTGTGAAGCTGAGGCTGTCACAACGATTGTATAATCCAAGGCACCGTACTGACGAAGTGTTTCTACTTGTGTACGAACTGTTGATTCTTTTTGACCAATCGCAACATAGATACAAATCATATCTTGACCTTTTTGGTTCAAGATAGCGTCAATTGCGATGGTAGTTTTCCCTGTTTGACGGTCACCGATAATCAACTCACGTTGACCACGACCGATTGGAACAAGGGCGTCAATAGCTTTCAAACCAGTTTGCAATGGTTCTGAGACAGACTTACGTTGCATGACACCAGGAGCTGGTGCTTCAACTGGACGAGTCTTATCTGTGTTGATTGGACCCAAACCGTCTACAGGACGACCAAGGGGATCGACAACACGTCCAATCAAGCTATCGCCAACTGGAACTTCCATGATTTTACCCGTACGACGAATTGTATCGCCTTCACGGATATCTGTAAAGTCCCCAAGAATGATGATACCAACATCAGTTGACTCTAAGTTTTGCGCCATACCATAAGAGCCATTTTCAAAAATCAATAGCTCACCGCTCATGGCATTTTCAAGACCATGAGCACGCGCAATCCCGTCACCGATATAGGTTACAACACCTGTTTCAGTCACATCAAAATTGGGTTTGAAATTTTCAATTTGTTGCTTAATTAAAGCGCTGATTTCTTGTGCGTTAATTGCCAAAAGAACACCACTTTCTATTTCAAATTTTCCTTAACAACTTTAAGTTGTTGTTTAATACTCACATCAATTGTCTTGTGATTGGCAAAAATAACAAAACCACCGATTAAACTATCGTCAATTTTTTCCTTAATGCTACGAACTTTTAGAGACATCTTTTTCTCGATTAGAGGAATTAGTCGTTCTTTCTGTTCACCAGTCAAAGGATGTGCAGACAAAATAGTCACTTCAAAACGATTGGTTTCTTTTTCAAGACGATTCAAGCAATCTACAATCACATCATAAAACAGGTTTGATCTGTGATTGTAAAGTAGAACCTCGATAAAGTTTTGTACTAAAGGTGACACAGAGTCCTGGAAAAAACGAACCGTTTTTTCTTTATCCGACTCATCTACTGCCACCTGAGCTAAAAAAGAAGGTAAGCCTGTTTCTTCAGCTACTTGCTTGATTTGAGACAAGTCTGAAAAAATAGAGTCTTCTTCTCCTTTTTCAATCACCAATTGGACAAAAGGCATGCTGTATTTTTCAATTACCTTTAGAGTCTTTTTGTCCATTAAGCTTCTCCTAGCTGATCGATATACTGATCAATGAGTTCTTTATGGGCCTGACCGTCAAGGTTTTGAGAGATAATTTTTCCAGCTAGACTGATTGTCAAGTCTGCCACATCTCCCTTAACACTTTGTAAAGCTTCAGCTTTATTTTGAGCAATTTCTTGGTTGGCTTTTTCTTTTAAGCGCCCTGCTTCAAGTTTAGCTTCAGCCAAAATATCAGCTTTACTTTTCTCAGCTGTTTCCTTTGCATTCTCGATAATCGTTTTAGCTTCGGTACGGCTACCTGCTAACTCAGCTTCGCGTTTGCTAGCAAGTTCCTCTGCCTTTTTACGGGCTTCCTCAGCACCATCAATATCTGAAGAAATCTTTTCAGCGCGTTCATCTAAGACACTGGTAATATTTCCCCAAGCATATTTCTTCACTAAAAAGATCAATAAAAGGAAGGAACCAGCGATCAGAATAAAGTCACCAATAATGGTACTAATAGTTAAATCCATCTTCTAATCCTCCTCTACTTACTCTTCCCCTTCATTTATTTTTTTACCAATGTACATAGATGACAACATGGTAAATACATAAGCTTGAATACATGAAATGAAAATCGAAAATGCTGTCCATAACATGTTTGCAATAAAGGCAAAAGGATACCAATACAAGGCATGTTGTGACAAGGCCAATAGCAATCCTGCTAAAACCTCACCGGCAAAAATATTTCCGTATATCCGAATCGCCAAGGAGGCAAAATTGGTGAACTCTTCTAAAATGTTCATCGGAGTCATAAAGCCAGGTGTAACAAATGCTCTCAAATATTCTTTAACGCCTCTACGACGAACTCCTTCTACATGAGCGATCAAAGTGATCAATAATGAGAGGGATAAATCGTATCCAAGGTTGGCTGTTGGAGAAGTCCACAAGTTATAACCGTTTGTTGTTTGTACTTTGCCATTAAGCCAATATTATTGGCAACCAAGATAAACAAGAATAGAGAAAATAGGAACAAGGAATAGTCCTTGATGTATGAATCTCCAATGTTTGGTTTTGCAAAACTAACCACAAAGTCATAAATCATCTCAAGAGCATTCTGTTTGCCCTTGGGACGGATGGTCATTTTTCGACTTGCCCAATAGACAAAGGCAAAAACCATCAAAACAGTTATAAGAGACATTGCAAGCAGGGTCAAATCAAAGGATATTGGTCCAATATTAACGGTTGGATTCAAACTTTCTTCCATGGTTTGACACCTCCATTTCTAAATAGAGTTGTCTATTTAATGACAAATGCCATCGCTAGGGTTACAAAGAAGGTACCTTCTACAAAGGCAACACCAAGAATTAAAAGGCTACGTAATTGGTTAATAATTTCAGGTTGACGAGCGGCAGACTTGAAGAGATTACTCATAATCATTCCTTCAGCAATAGATACACCCATACAGGCAAGACAAAGTCCGAAAAATGTTAAATTCATGACGAATTCTCCTTTTTTAATTTAAATTTACCTCCCTAGTTTAGTCCTAAAATTTGCTTTTGTCAACTTTTTACTAGTAATTGAAAGCGTTTCGAATCATTTATTTCTAATTTTACGATTTTCAAGACAATTATATAGAAAATTTTATTGTCTTTTCATACCACTTTCACTACCTTTCCTTGTTTTCTGAAAACAAAAAACCGAGTTTTACAACTCGGATTTGTCAGTTCTTATCTGAAATAAATTGAGTAATGATTTTGACAAGCTGGATTAAATGCAGCATTACAAAATGGACAAGTGCCCGTCTCTGTATACTCCTCATACCTTAGTGTTTTCCCACAGGATCCACATAAGATAGGTCTATCCTCTTTCAGATTTAAAGGATAGGGAGAAAATATGTGCGACTCCAGTTTATTATGACACTGATAACAGGCATAGTATTTCTTTACACTCATAGCACTGAAGGGCTACGATATCCTTATCACTATGATAATGAACACATCTGCTTTCATCATCTACTAGTAAGCCCTGAGCTTGAACCATTCTTTTTCCTTATCTAGGCACGAACTGTGACGCTTGTTCCATCTTCTTTGTAAAGATTGATCAGACCTTCTTTCAAAGCACGTACCATGTCACCCAGCTTGTACTGGTTGAGGGAACCTTGATAGTCAAAAGTTCCATTGGGTTTGGTGCACGGTCGATTTTATTTCCTTTAGCATCGTGAAGGTCTTCGATATAAGTTTCAAAATGACGGAAGCCTGGTCCGTAGAACTCAACTTGGTCGCCTTCGTTGATAACATTACGTTGACGAATAGTTGCTGTTTGTGTTGCATCATCATAAGCTACAACTTCAGCAACAAACTTGTATTCTGGAATCTTACGACGAGCACCAAACAGTTGTTCATTTTCAGATGGTGTTCCGTAGTAGAAACCTGTAGCCAATTCACGTTGGGCCACCTTCCACATTTCATCTACCAAATCTTGTTTAATGGCCTCAAATTTTTCAGGGCTCTCAAGATAAGCATCAACAGCAGCCTTTGTAGCAGTTTGTCACTGTTGAAACATAGTGGATGGACTTCATACGACCTTCAATCTTAAGACTGTCCACGCCATTTTCAATCATATCTGGAATATGGTCAATCATCGACATATCGACAGCTGACATAGAGAATTCTTCAGGAATTTCTCCCTTAAGGCTCTTACGTTCCTTACCGAATGGCATGTCGTAAAGATCGTATTTCCAACGGCAAGATTGTGAACATCCACCACGGTTGGCATCACGCATACTCATATGGTTAGAAAGGGTACAACGACCAGAGTAAGAGATACACATAGCTCCGTGGACAAAGGCCTCAATCTCCACGTCTGTACGTTTACGAATTTCCGCCAATTCTTCCATGGACACCTCACGCGCCAAAACGACACGAGTCAAACCAAGTTCTTTCCAGAAATTCTAGGGTTTCATAGTTGGTCGCACTAGCTTGGGTTGAAAGGTGGATTTCAAGTCCTGGTGCTTCTGTTGCTGCAATCATAATCAAAGCTGGATCTGATACGATAACCGCTGCAATACCAATATCACGTAACTTACGGAACCATTCTCCGGCACCTTCTTCATTTCCTTCGTGCATAACCATATTCGCTGCTACATATACCTTAGCTCCATATTTAGCCGCAAACTGAACTCCTTCTTCCATCTGTTCGAAAGTGAAGTTCCCTGCACGGCTACGAAGACCATAGGCCTGACCACCGATAAAGACAGCATCTGCTCCATATTGAACAGCTACTTTTAGTTTTTCAAGAGTTCCTGCAGGTGATAGAACCTCAGGACGTTTCAAAGTTTTTGTCATGTTTTCTCCTATTTGCAATATAAAAGTTTGACACTAATCTTTACCATTTTATAGCAAAAAGGTTCTAAAATCAAGTTTTGATTGATTGTTTAGACAATTTTAATTTTCTTGAAAATCTACGTTCAGCGAACTGTTTCTATTTGCCAAGCACTCCAACCTTTAAAACGAATGGCTCCCTTTTGGTCCGTTTTGTAAATAGAATTCCCAAGTTCTTGGTTAACTGGGTTACTATCCCCATATTTTTCTTTGTATGTTCTCTTCTTGTCTACCGAAATGACAGTGATTTTAGGCTGAAAGATTTCGAAGACTTCGATATCATGTCTTTTTCTTCGATGCTTGCTGATGAGTTAGCACTACATCTGCTTGGATTTTTGGATAAGACTCGGTTAAAAACTTCTCCTCTATATTTCCAGTGACTAGAAAAGTTTGATTTAGTAGCTTTCCATACATTGCTATTGAGGCTTTACTATCCCTGGTTTGAGTTTCGATTACTTCTAAACTACTCCCAAAAATAAATAACTGCTCTCCTGTTTTAATAGGACGTACTTTCAAGTTACTTTCCTTTAATTTATCCATAAATTCTCTTTTAGATAATGTTTCTTCAGTTACTAGAACCTCTCCAAGTTCAAAGGCCTTACTCATTTCTAACACATGATCTAGTTGCTTAGGTTCACTTTCCGTTAAAACAAGCTGATCAATCTTTGCCACTCCTCGACTTTTGAGATAAGGGATTAAACTCCGTTCGGCATTGCTAGAGGAAATCCTCTCCTGCCAGGCTTCTTTCTTGTCACGTTCAGATTTTTCTCCGACATCCAGTAGTATGGTCTTTCCTGTCATGTCTCTTAGGAAAATGCTCCGCCCCTGTTCCATATCTAGGACTGTGATTTCATTCTCCAGTGGATGCTTTGGTTACTAAAGAAAGAGCGAGACGATAAACTAGGATAAGCATAGATGCTTTTTTCAAATTTTTTTACGATAATCGTAGATGAGCGCTAAAGTAATCAAATAGACATACTAAAATCCCAAAGACTCGGTTGACCCAAAAAAACAAGAGGCCTCGTAGATAGCTGAGAAATATAGCGAATGATGTTTTCAAGCCATTCAAAGAGAAAGTTGAACTGGGTGATGGGATATATAAATGACAGACAGAAGAGAATGGATAAGAGCGGTAACAGGACCATATCAAATAAGAATGAAAAGACAAATGTCAAGAGAATGGACCACGGTTGAAATTCTGAAAAATAAAATGATAAAATTGGCAGAATTCCCAAGGAAATAATGCAACTCTCTCTAACCAGACCTTTTATCCCTGCTACTTCCTCACCAGTCATGGTCAGGATAAAGGCATAAGCACAGGAAAGAACTCCCCCAGCTGTTAAGAAGAAATTCGGCATGATTATGAACAAGACAAGGACTGTCATGGCAAAATTATCCAGAGACTTGATACCATGTTGAGCCAATAGCTTTTGTAGAAGACTACGAATAACAGAGGCTGAAAATCCTGTCAAACCTGCATAGACCAATGACAATGGATAAGCTAGCCATTTGAACTTTTCTTGCGTCAAACCCAAACGTAAGAGTGATTTTTTAAAAGCATTCATAAAGAATCCTACTTGCATTCCTGACAAAGCAAATAGGTGAATAATTCCGAGGCTAGAATAGAGTTCATTCATTTCCTCAAAGTCTGTATCTAAATGTCCCAATAAAAGACCGGTCATGTAGTTGCGCATGGGATCGGGAAAATTCCTTTTTATCCAGACAACTGTTTTTCTCCTCAAGCTTGATAGATTTTCTCCGATATCCCAACTACTTGTTTTCTTTAACTCAACAATTTCGGATATGGTCAAGGTCTGATAAATTCCTTGCGTTTTGAGATAGTTTCGATAATCAAATCCAGCAAAATTACTTGCTCCTTGAGGAATAGCTAGTTTTCCTTTTACCACAAGCTCATACAGTTCAGATAAGTCTTGAAATTTTTCCTTTTCAACTTCTGACTGGAGTTTATAATAAACTTGAAAGAGTCTACCATCAGCCTTGCCACGAAAAGACAAGCTATCACCATTGACCTTGATGGTATCAGGCAAGATTCGTACCGTATTAACTGAGTCAATAAGATGTTGACTCGCTTCTTCTTGTTGCCATTTTTGAAATAAAAACCAGCTACCAAATAGTCCACACACCAAAAGGACCTTGGTCACTGTCTTCCATGGGAATTGGAAAAAGAGACAGAACAGTAAAAAGACAAATCCCAAAAGTGCTAGCAAACTTGCTGAAAAGATAGCGTAGTAGAGCCATAGCAAAAGAAAACTGAGATAGATCTTCGAGAAAGGAAAACGACTAATCCACTGTAACATACTCTTTTAACTTTTCTATCGTTTTTGCACCAATACCAGAAACCTTTTTGAGCTCATCAACTGACTTGAACTTACCGTTGGACTCACGATAATCGATGATATCCTGGGCACGTTTGGCTCCCAATCCTTTGACTTGTTTCAGCTCCTCTAAACTAGCTTTATTAAGGTTGACTTTCTTATTTTCTTTGGTGTTGGAAGCATTTGACTGTGCCTCTTGACTAGTAGCTTCTTCCTTAGTCGGAACATAGACAAGCGCTTCGTCACTAATTCTCTGGGCAAGATTGATAGACTTACTATCAGCATTATCTGTCAGTCCACCAGCTTTTTGAACAGCATCATTGATACGACTTCCAACTGGCAAATCGTAAATCCCTGGCGATTTAACAGCCCCTTTGACATCGACAGTAATTAGATCTTGCTCTACCACTTCTTCCTTCTGATTCCCATCCTCCTTTTCATCCGTCGAATCCTTCGAAACAGTTGTAACTTCTGTCTGCAAATTACTTTCCTTAGCAGGCGTTTGAACGACTGGTTTTAAGATGAAAAATCCGCCTAAGAGCATGCCCAAACTAGCACAGATGATAATGATTTTATAATCTTTGATTTTCTCAATAAGTTCTTCCATATTTTCTCCTCTCTTAGCTTATTCGTAAGAGAAAGAAAAAACAGCTGAAAAATCTTTTCAAATGCTTACTTATTTGCAAAATAATCTTCCTTGGTTAAGATTTCTGAAAATAAGTTTGCAAGTTTTTCTTGCATTTTAAAGCGTTTTCATATACAATAAAATCATCACAAAAAATCAAAAAAACGTGATATAAAACTGAATCATCTGATAGAAAGTGAGTTATCTTTATGTTAATTGGAATTCCAAAAGAAATTAAAAATAATGAAAATCGTGTGGCTTTGACACCTGCTGGTGTACAAAGTCTTGTTGGTCGTGGTCACCGTGTCCTCATTGAAACAAATGCGGGACTTGGATCTGGTTTTGCTGATGCTGACTATGAAAAGCAAGGAGCTGAGATTGTAGCAACAGCTGCTGAAGCTTGGGCTGCAGAACTAGTGGTCAAAGTAAAAGAGCCACTTGCTAGTGAATATCAATTCTTGCGTGAAGACTTACTTCTCTTCACCTACTTGCATATGGCAGCTGCTCCAGAGTTGGCAGATGCAATGCTTGCAGCTAAAACAACGGGTGTTGCTTATGAAACTGTACGCGATACGGAAGGTCAACTTCCTCTATTGGTTCCAATGAGTGAGGTCGCAGGTCGTATGGCTGTTCAAATTGGTGCTCACTTCTTGACGAAACAAGCTGGTGGTTCTGGTGTTCTTTTAGGTGGTGTCCCTGGTGTACCAAAAGGAAAAGTAACCATTATCGGTGGTGGTGTCGTTGGTACACACGCAGCTCGTATCGCTCTTGGTTTAGGTGCTCAAGTAACAATTCTTGATATCAGCGCTAAGCGCCTCTCTGTACTTGAAGATGTCTTTGGTCACCAAATCCAAACACTCATGTCTAATCCATTTAATATTGAAACCAGCGTCCGTGATGCCGATGTTGTCATCGGGGCAGTATTGATTCCTGGTGCCAAAGCACCAAAATTAGTGACCGATGACATGGTTCAACAAATGCGTCCTGGTTCTGTCATCGTTGACGTTGCCGTAGACCAAGGTGGCGTTATTGCAACAGCTGACCGTGTGACAACCCACGATGAGCCTGTCTATGAAAAACACGGTGTTCTCCACTATGCAGTTGCTAACATTCCTGGAGCTGTTGCACGTACTTCTACTATCGCCCTAACAAATGTGACTCTTCCATATATCGAAGCCTTGGCAGGAAAAGGATTTAAGAAAGCAATTCTTGAAGATGCTGGCTTGTGTGAAGGTGTAACAACTTATCAAGGTCAACTCACCAGCCAACCAGTAGCTGAAGGTTTAGAACGCGACTTCACACCTATTAGTGAACTTGTTTAATCAGACATTCTAACAAAATGAAGAGCAGTTTCTCAACTGCTCTTTTTCTTTATTCTGTTTCCTCTTGATTTTCTTCAGCTTTGACAGGTCGAGGTTCATAGGCTCTGATAATCTGAGCGACTACTGGATGACGAACCACATCCTTGGCTGAGAAGTGTACAAAGTCAATCTGATGGATGTTCTTAAGTTTTTCTTGGGCATCAATCAAACCTGACTTAACATTACGTGGCAGGTCAATCTGACTAATATCCCCATTGACAATCATTTTAGAATTGAATCCTAAACGTGTCAAGAACATCTTCATCTGCATGATGGTTGTATTTTGTGCTTCATCCAAGATAACAAAGGCATCATCCAAGGTACGTCCACGCATGTAGGCCAAAGGCGCAATCTCAATAATTTCTCGCTCCATGAGACGAGTTGTTTGGTCTTTCCCTAAAATCTGATATAAGGCATCGTATACAGGACGAAGATAAGGGTCGACCTTTTCTTTCAAATCTCCTGGAAGAAATCCCAAGCTTTCTCCAGCTTCTACTGCTGGACGAGTCAGGATAATACGCTTGACTTGTCCACGTTTGAGAGCTGTAACAGCCAAGGTCACTGCGAGGAAAGTTTTTCCTGTGCCCGCTGGCCCAATCCCGAAGGTAACATCATGGTTCTTAACACTATCTACATAAAGTTTTTGACCCAGTGTCTTTACACGTATCGGCTTACCAGTATTATCTTTGATGATTTCCTCTTCATAGAGGGCGACAAACTTATCAATTTCATGATTTCTCACCATATTAATGGCTGTCACCACATCTGGAGTTCCGACAGTCATCCCCCGATTGACCAAGACCATCAAGGCTTGTATAACCTGTCGTGCTTCTTCACAAGAAGACTCATCTCCCAAGACTTGTACAATCTCTGTACGAGCATGGATGATAACATCTAACTCTTCCTCCATCAAACGAAGGTGGCGTTCATTGGAACCAAAAAGATGAAACAGGTCATCTGGATGACTTAACTGAATGTCTATTGAATGTTCCTTCAAACAAAGAACCTCTCTAACTCTTTAATTTCTTTTTATTATAGCAAAGGCATTTAGAAATTGCTATCCCTAATACCTATGCCATTTTAATGTTCTAAATATTCCTGCCAGATACGATCAAAGTCTCCCATATTAAAGGAAAAACTGGCGTGTTCTTCTAAAAATCGACTGACTTGATCAAAATCATCGGTATGTTTTGGGAAAGCTGACTCCTCAAAGGCAAGATCCGCTAAAATTGCTTTGGGACTATGACTTTTAGGATTACGCTCTGTCATGAGCCAAGTATAAAATGATTTTCTCATAAGCCTCCCTAAATTAACTCCGTACCAAACTGGTCTTGTTTAATTTTTCCAGCTTTCATTAAACCACCAAGCGCTTTTTTAAACTGACCTTTTGAGATACCAAAAGTTGCTTTAATATCCTCTGGTGAAGATTTGTCATTTAAGGTCATAAATCCACCATTGCTTTCCAAGTAAGTCAAGATCATCTGTGCATCATTTTCTAACATCTCAAAAGAGCGAGGTTTCAGTGAAAGATTAAGTGTACGATCCACCTCACGGAAACCAATGACACGCGCATTTAACACTTGTCCTAAACGTGGCTCTGCATAACGCTCGCTAGGATGGATAAAGCCCAGCATGTTATTCTCTGGCAGATAGACAAAGGTACCTGACAGCTTGAGACGATAAACGATTGCAGGCCAGTTTTGGTTCTGCATATTATTGTAGGCAGGGCGTGCTAATCGTTGGAAGTCCTCCTGATAAGCCAAAATTCCCCAAATACGGTCTTTTTTATCTACTTCTAGACGAATATAGAGCTTATCACCCTTCTTTGGCCAGAGCTCTTTGAGTTCAGGTAGGATATCCATTGACACAACGATTTCCTTGTCCGGAAGTCCTGTATCCACAAAAACACCCAAATCCTTACGAACTTCTGTTACTGTTCCCCAACCAAATTGATCCTGGGTCGCAGTCACTTCTATGGTCGTCAAGCGAAGTTTTTGCTTCATATCCGTGTAGGCGAAACCTTTGACCGTATCACCAACTGTATGCTGACCTTCTTCCTTAGCAAGAGCGTATGTTTGACCATCCTTTTGAACAAAGTAAAAACGGTCATTTTCATCGATAATAAGTCCAACGATAAAACTTGCAAGATTTGTATTCATGTTTCCTTCTTTCGAATAAAACTCAGCCAGCAATGCCAACTGAGTTTTTCTGTTTATTTCTTAGACTTCCAAGATTTCTTTTTCTTTATTGGCAGTCATGTCGTCGATGTGTTTAACAGCATCGTCTGTCGCTTTTTGAATATCTTTTTCAAGAGTCTTCAATTCATCTTCAGTGATTTCTTTAGCTTTTTCTTGTTTTTTAGCTTCATCCATAGCGTCACGACGAATATTACGGATCGCTACTTTAGCATTTTCACCAACTTTTTTCACTTCTTTAGCGAGGTCGCGACGAGTTTCTTCTGTAAGAGCTGGGATTACCAAGCGAATAACAGAACCATCGTTAGCTGGTGTAATACCAAGATCTGAAGCGTTCAAAGCACGCTCGATATCCTTCAATGAAGATTTATCAAATGGTGTTACCAATAGGACACGCGCTTCAGGAATTGTGATAGAAGCGATTTGGTTAAGAGGTGTTTCGACACCATAGTATTCAACAGTAATACGGTCAAGCAAGCTTGCGTTAGCACGTCCTGCGCGGATACCACCAAATTCACGAGCAAGTGAGTGGTGAGATTGAGTCATTCTCTCTTTAGCTTTTTCTACAATTGCGTTAGCCATAATTTTTCTTATTCCTTTTCTTCGATATTGTTTGAAACAGTTGTTCCGATATTTTCACCAAATACAACACGTTTGATATTGCCAGGTTGGTTCATATTAAAGACTACCAAGTCAATATCGTTATCCATAGATAGAGTTGAAGCCGTTGAGTCCATGATACGAAGACCTTTATTAATAACATCACGGTGAGTCAATTCTTCAAACTTAACAGCAGTCTTATCTTTCTTAGGATCAGCATTATATACACCGTCTACACCATTCTTAGCCATCAAAATAGCGTCTGCTTCAATTTCAGCTGCACGAAGAGCCGCTGTTGTATCTGTAGAGAAGTAAGGTGAACCAATTCCTGCACCAAAGATAACGATACGTCCTTTTTCAAGGTGGCGAAGAGCACGTCCACGAATATAAGGCTCTGCTACTTGTTGCATGGCAATAGCTGTTTGTACACGAGTATCAACCCCTACTTGTTGCAATGAATCTGCCATCACAAGAGCATTCATGACTGTCCCAAGCATTCCAGTGTAATCCGCTTGAACACGATCCATACCAGCTTCTGCTGCAGGTTCTCCACGCCAAAGGTTTCCACCACCGATAACTAAGGCAATTTCAATTCCTAGCTCGTGAACTTCTTTGATTTCTTGGGCCATGCTTTGAACGGTTTTGATATCAATTCCGACACCACGTTCGCCAGCAAGGGCTTCACCAGATAGCTTGATTAAGATACGTTTATACTTAGGTTCTACCATTTTCTCTCTCCTTTTTTCATCCTACCTATTTTATCACATTTTCAAAGATTTTTATAGTATGATGAGCGATTCTTTCAAAAAAATTAGACAGATAAAAATTCCTCTAAATCAGACAAGGCACGTTCCGCGATTTTCTCATAACGAGTCTTCTTATCACGGATTCGTTCACCTTCTAATTCTTTGATAATGCCGAAATTGACATTCATGGGTTGGAAATGTTTGCTATCAGCATGTGTGATGTAATGAGCTAAACTTCCGATAGCTGTTGTCTCTGGGAAAATAGCTTCGCTTTCTCCCTTGAAAAGACGAGCTGCGTTAATACCTGCTACTAACCCTGAAGCTGCTGACTCAACATAACCTTCCACGCCCGTCATCTGACCAGCAAAGAATAGATTTGGTTGTTTCTTAGAACGATAAGTCTGTTCAAGGAGATTTGGAGAGTCCATGTAGGAATTGCGGTGCATAACACCATAGCGAACGAACTCTGCATTTTCAAGACCTGGAATCATTTGGAAGACACGCTTCTGCTCTCCCCATTTGAGGTGAGTCTGGAATCCCACGATATTGTAGAGACTTCCAGCCGCATTATCTTGACGAAGCTGAACGACTGCATAAGGGGTTTTAAAGTCTCCATCACGAGGTCCCTTGTAATCTTCTGGATATTCTAGACCAACTGGTTTCATAGGACCATAGAGCATAGTTTTAATACCACGTTTGGCCATGACCTCGATTGGCATACAACCTTCAAAATATTTTTCTTTTTCAAAAGAATTCAACGGAGCTTCTTCCGCATTGACCAAGGCTTCATGGAAATCCATAAATTCTTGTTTGGTCATTGGAGCATTCAGATAAGCTGCTTCTCCCTTATCATATCGAGATTTGAGATAAACCTTGTTCATATCGATTGTATTGACATCCACAATAGGCGCTGCAGCATCGTAGAAATAAAAACCGTCTCCTCCATTTAGAGAGTGAATTTTCTCAGCAAGAGCATCACTTGTCAAAGGACCAGTTGCTACAACTGTAATAGCATCCGTTGGCAATTCTGTGATTTCGTTACGAACGACCTCAATCAAAGGATGATTGGCAATCTTTTCAGTAACCATTTGCGAGAAACCATCACGGTCAACCGCCAGAGCACCACCAGCAGGAACACGTGTTGCTTCTGCCGATTCCAAGATAAAAGAGCCTAGACGACGCATTTCTTCCTTGAGGAGACCAACGGCATTTGTAAGTGCATCCCCACGCAATGAGTTGGAACAAACCAACTCTGCAAAATTGTCAGTTTTGTGTTGTGGTGTTGACTTGACACCACGCATTTCATAGAGTTTAACTGGAATACCACGCTCTGCGATTTGGTAGGCTGCTTCAGAACCCGCCAATCCAGCACCGATAACATTGATATAAGATTGAGACATGACACTAATACCTCTTAGGATGTAACATAAGTCCAAATTAAAACAAGCTACCGGACTGTTTGACACCCACAAATCTTTCTAATTTTTCTTTTACTAGTATAACAAAAAAAGGGAAGAAGGCAAACTTCCCTGTTTAGTCATTCGATTGATTCTCTTCCCATTCATGATAAGCAGCGTAGAGCTGGCTTTTGTTCCACTGATAAATTTTAGCGACTTCCTTAATGGCTTGATTTTTCTTGATTCCTTGTTGGATACGTTCTTGGATTTCTGAGAATAAGTCCTCTTCATCCTTATCTTCTACTTCTTGACTAGCACCTTCTACGATGATAAGGCATTCGCCCTTGAGCGGTGTTTGAGAAATATTTTCTAATAATTCAGTAATACTTCCACGTTGGTATTCTTCAAAAATCTTAGTCAATTCTCGAACTAGAACTACTGGACGGTCACCATAGACTTCTAGCATATTTGCTAGCGTATCTGCGACACGATGTGGAGATTCATAGAAAATCTGGGTCTCAGGATAATCTTTTTTTGATTCGAAAAATTGCTTTTGTTGTCCCGATTTTCGAGGTAAGAATCCATAAAAAATATGGGGTTGTGGAGCTAAACCACTGGCAATCAAGGCAGAAATTCCTGCGCTGGCACCTGGAACTGTGACAACTGCTATATCTTCTTCAATTGCCGCCTTGACCAAATCATGACCTGGGTCAGAAATACTTGGCAAACCCGCATCAGAAACTTGAGCAATACTTTGTCCTGCTTTCAGGAAACCAATCAAATCAGGAATTTTATCCTTGGCATTATGCTCATGAAAACTGATTTGTTTGGTTGAAATATCGAAATGCTTCAGCAATAGACCAGTATTACGAGTATCCTCGGCAGCAATCCAATCCACTTCTTTCAAAGTCTGAATAGCACGAAAGGTCATATCTTCTAGATTCCCAATCGGCGTTGCGACAAGATATAACTTACCATAAGGTGACTGCCCTTTAAAACTTTTTGAATCTGCATGCTTACTCCCTAAACAACAATTCATCACAAAACATACATTCTGCATCTTGTTCACGGCGTTGACCATAAAAGTCGCGACACACATGAAAACCGTCGTCATAGATTCGGCTCACGTTTTCTCTAACATGCTTGGTCTTAGTTGGAGCTGTTTCTTCTTCCTCACTCAAGCGCTCTCTCAGTTTATCGTTCTCTAAACGAAGAGCTGTATTCTCTTCTACAACACTCTTGAGATTTTTTTTGATGGCTTCGACATCTGCCAAGGTTGCCAACAACTGTTGAGAAAAATCATCTAAGGCATCAAATAATTCTTTCTTGTTCATGAACAGCCCTTTCTTTTTCTGTTTTCATGTTCATTTTATTGTAAAACTAGGTATTCCAAAGAATTTTGGAAAGACACATTTGCTTTCCACATTTTTCTGGCTTCGAGAAGGTTTTGCAATATTGTACGTGCTACATTTTTTTGAATCTCTTGGCCTGCTAAAACTTCTAAAATTCTAAAGACTTGGTCTTGTTTTTCTTTGTCATCTGCTAAGCTAGCTAATTTTGAGACCTGTAAATAAGATTCCTTTTTCCCAGCATCTAACCAAGAATAGAATCGTTCACTTTCTTCAAGTAGAGTCCAAAAACTTGTTTGATTTGTCAGTTTTTCGGCTTCTGCTTGCGATTGACTAAACTCAGCTAAAAGCCTTGCTTTATTTTTGACCAATCCTGCTTGTTCAAGTTGATTCCTAAGGCTTTCAACTTGTTTCTTAAACTGGAACATTTGAGTCCGACTTCGGATAGTTGGTAACATCTGCTCTTGATCATTGGTTAAAAATAAAATATAGGTTTCACTTTGCGGTTCTTCAATGACCTTTAGTAGTGAATTGGCGGCATTGGCATGCATTTTTTCAGCTTGTTCAATAATAAAAACCTGACGTTGATTTTCGATTCCTGATTGAGAAAACTGGCCAACTAATTCTCGGATTCTTTCCGTTTTAATGATTTGATTCATCGGACGAATAATGGTGACATCAGGAAATTCTTCCTGATCAATCAACTTACAATTTCGGCAAGACTCGCAAGGCAAGACACCTTGTTTTTCTGTACAGAACAAACTCTTAGACAGAAATAAGGCCATCTCCATGCTTCCGAAATACCCTGAAAAGAGATAGGCATGATTCAGCTGTCTTTGTTCTAAGATGTGAATAAAACGGTCAAATTGCTGGGGTTGACAAGCTCTTAATTGCTCTTGATTCATTCTGTCAGCCCCATTCTGTCAAATAAAACTTGTTTAGTATTTTCAACTACTTGATTTAGTGGTAAACTCGCATCGATTTTAACAATACGCTCACCTTCTTTCTCAAGAAGGGAAAGATAGCCTTGACGAACTTTTCTGTGCAGGTCTAAACCTTCCAAATCTAAACGATTGACTTCGCGATCGCTGTTTGCCGCGATTCGTTCAAGCCCCTTTTCTACTTCAATATCAAAATAAAGTGTCAAATCTGGCTTGAGACCATCTGTCGCAAATTGATTGAGCCAATCAATAGCTTCAATATCCAAACCACGACCAAAGCCTTGATAAGCAACTGAACTATCAATAAAACGATCCATGATGACCAATTTTCCAGCTGCAAGTGCTGGCAAGACCTTCTCTACTAGGTGCTGTCTACGACTTGCAATATAGAGAAGCAACTCTGTCTTTGGATCCATCTGAGTATGACTAGGATCTAAAATGACTTCTCGAATCTTCTCACCAATCAAAACACCACCTGGCTCACGTGTTGTTAAAAACTCAATATTCTTTTCTTCTAACAAAGGGAGGATAGCTTCAAGCACACTCGTTTTACCAGCTCCCTCTGGCCCCTCTAAAGAGACTAAAAATCCTTTTGACATGACGAACTCATTTCTTTTTTTCTTCCTTCTATTCTATCAAAAAAACAGGCATTTGTGAAAAGCTTTTTAACCTAATAAAAATTTATTATGAAAAACTAGGATATTCATTCGTTAATAAATAAGATAATTATTTAATTAAGTTTCTGTATTCGTAATCAACTTACCATACTGTCTTATTTTGTCTTTGTATAACTAGAAAAAAAGAACCTTGCATAGCAAGATTCTTTTAATGTCTGACTTAAATAATTGTTCTTCTGGGAACTAAATCGAATTAAGCTTCGATTTCTGTAACCATACCTGAACCAACAGTACGTCCACCCTCACGGATAGAGAATGTAGTACCTTGTTCTACGGCGATTGGGTGGATCAACTCAACGTCGATTGTCACGTTATCACCTGGCATTACCATTTCAGTACCTGCTGGAAGTTCGATTGAACCTGTAACGTCAGTAGTACGGAAGTAGAATTGTGGGCGGTAGTTGTTGAAGAATGGAGTGTGACGTCCACCTTCTTCTTTAGTAAGGATGTAAACTTCACCTTTGAATTTAGTGTGTGGGTTGATTGAACCTGGTTTAGCGATAACTTGTCCACGTTCGATTTCGTCACGTTGAACACCACGAAGAAGGACACCTACGTTATCTCCTGCAAGACCTTCGTCAAGTTGTTTACGGAACATTTCAACACCAGTAACAACTGCTTTTGAAGTTTCTTCTTTGATACCAACGATTTCGATTTCGTCGTTGACTTTGAACGAGTACCACGGTCGATACGTCCTGAAGCAACTGTACCACGTCCAGTGATTGAGAATACGTCTTCGACTGGAAGAAGCAATGGTTTGTCAGTGTCACGTTCTGGTTCTGGAATGTACTCATCAACAGTGTTCATCAATTCCATGATGATGTCTTCGTATTTAGAGTCACCTTCAAGAGCTTTAAGAGCTGAACCTTGGATAACTGGAAGATCGTCACCTGGGAAGTCGTATTCTGACAAAGAGGTCACGGATTTCCATTTCAACCAATTCAAGCAATTCTTCGTCGTCAACCAAGTCGACTCTTGTTCATGAAGACGATAAGGTGTTTAACACCAACCTGACGTGAAAGAAGGATGTGCTCACGAGTTTGTGGCATTGGTCCGTCAGTTGAAGCTACTACAAGGATAGCTCCGTCCATTTGAGCGGCACCAGTGATCATGTTTTTTTAACGTAGTCCGCGTGTCCTGGAGCGTCGATGTGAGCGTAGTGACGTTTTTTTCAGTTTCGTACTCAACGTGCGCAGTGTTGATAGTGATACCGCGTTCGCGTTCTTCTGGAGCAGCATCGATAGACGCATAGTCTTTTAGGTTGGTTAACTGCTGAAGGCAAGCGACGTGCCAAAAACAGTTGTGATAGCTGCAGTTAGGGTAGTTTTACCGTGGTCAACGTGTCCGATAGTACCAATGTTAACGTGTGGTTTACTACGATCGTATTTTTTTCTTTTTGCCATTTGAGTAAAAGCCTCCAATAAAATATATTTTTATAGATAGACAGTAGGCAATACAGTCTAACTTTCCTTACTATTTTTATCAAATTTTCAGCTAAATTGCAAGTGTTTTACAAAGTTTTTTTATTAATTATTCTTAATCTCTAATCTATAAGTTGCTCGATTTATTGATAAAAAAAAAGAAAACAGATGAATCCGTTTCTTTTTAAAAATCTTTATTTTTCTCCCTTCTTGTACTTCTTTTATGATTTTTCATACAAAGTCGAGACTAAGAATTTGGATATTTCTTTTGAGAATTGAGTAGGTAGGAACGGCAACGATCATACCAATGACACCATAGATATTACTTGACAACAAAAGTAATAGCTACGAAAATTGTAATCGGATGAACTTTCATGACTCCACCAACGATACGAGGGTATAGGATATTTCCCATCTACTTGTTGGATAATCAGCATATAGATAACTGCAATAATCATCTCTTTGAGGATCCGTAAACAGATTTGAAATAATCATCGGAATTAGTCCAATACTCGGTCCAACATAAGGAATCAAATTTGCTAAACCTGAAAAAATAGCAAAAACTAATGCATATTTTTAAACCAATCACACTATAACCGATAAAAGCCAAACAACCCGATAATAAATGCATCGATTGATACTCCACTTATATAACGAGAAATGGTCTCATTCAAAGTTTGTTATTAAACCAGATATATTGAGTTTATCTCGCTTTAAAATAGTTCTTTCTAGCATCGGTAAGAATTTATGACCATCTAAAAAGAAAATAAATCAAAAAAACACAGGGTGTCATAATGATAATTAAAACAGTACTTACAAAAGCTGAAAGGACACTTCCCACACTATTTGTCACACTATTTAAGATATTTTTGTAAAAATATCGACATAAGAAAGATTTAATTGTTGGATTGTTTGCTTGAATATCTAGCTCTTTGAAAGGCTAGGATATTTCGATAAATTCTATCACTCAAATCTTGGATTCGAGAATAGATAGTCTTGGCTAGAATTAATCAAGCTGCTCAACTGATTGATTAAAATCGGCAAGAGATAGACGACAGCTATCACTATGGTTCCCAAAACGAGGACACAAAGTGTTAACAAAATACCAATGATTCGATTAATTTTCGACATTCCTTCTCTAAAAAAAAATGACAATTGGATTTGTTAAGTAGTATAGAAATCCTACCTAATAAGAAAGGGAATCATGATTGTATTTACGACACTTACAAAACGGTGTAATAATAGCACCCATTTCTCGCCATAAAGTAGAAAATAAGGGTTATTAATAATATCTCAGTGGTCCAGAAGAAATAATTTATTCTCTACGAAACATAAGGCACCTCCTCTTTTTCCTATTTTACCATATTTCCAAAAAGATTGATAACCTACATTATAAAAACAGAGAATATTTTTTTGTCTTTATGATAGAATAAAGTTACTATGAAGAAAAATATTTTTAACATCTAATCACGCTTATTTCATTTGGTTCTGCTACTACTGTTTTTGCTCAAGATTTTTGATGTCGCAGCAAAAACACGCCATCGCTGTTGAGGCTAACAGTGGTAAAGATTTTTATATGAAAAAGATGCGACTCAACCGGTTGAAATTGCCTCTATCAGTAAACTGACTTACTGTTTACCTAGTCTATGAAGCTCTAGAGCAAACGGCAAAATCACTCTTTCTACCCCAGTGGAAATTTCAGATTATCCCCTACCAGCTCACAACCAACTCCGAAGCAAGTAACGTTCCTATGGAAGCTCGTAATTACACTGTTGAAGAGTTGCTAGAAGCAACATTGGTATCTAGTGCCAATAGTGCAGCTATCGCGTTGGCAGAAAAGGTTGCTGGATCTGAAAAAGACTTTGTTGATATGATGAAAGCTAAACTTCTTGAATGGGGAATCCAAGATGCTACCCTCGTCAATACAACTGGTCTAAATAATGAAACTCTTGGGAATAATATCTATCCTGGTTCTAAGAAAGATGACGAAAATAAGATGAGCGCCTATGATGTTGCTAGTTGTCGCTCGTAATCTTATCCTCAAAAGTATCCTCAGGTCTTTAGAAATCACCAAAAAAACCTTCTTCTACTTTTGCAGGAATGACTATTCATTCTACAAACTCAATGTTAGATGGTATGCCTGCTTACCGTGGTGGTATTGATGGTCTTAAGACTGGAACAACTGATAAAGCAGGTGCTTCTTTTGTTGGTACGACTGTTGAAAAAGGAATGCGTATCATTACAGTTGTCTTTGAATGCGGACATCAAGATACCAAATCCTTACGCTCGTTTTCACAGCACATCTTCAGCTCTTCTGGATTATATCTCATCTAATTTTGCTCTCCAAACAATCGTTAAGCAGGGAGAAAGCTACCAAGATAGCAAATCTCCAGTTTATGACGGGAAGCAAGATACGGTTACAGCAGTCGCTAAAGATGATATAAAAATCTAGTTCAACGTCTTGGGTAGTCAAGCTCCCGAATCATGTTCACATTCACACCTGATGCTACTGAGCATGCTGCACCACTAGAAGCTGGGTACAGTCGTTGGACATCTGACCTATGAAGACAAGGACTTTGAGTTGGTCAAGGTTACATTACCACTGAACGTCCTAGTTTCGAAATGCTAGCAGAAAAGAAAGTTGAAAAAGCCTTCTTCTTAAAAGTTTGGTGGAATCAGTTTATCCGCTTCATCAACGAAAAATTATAAAAAAATCGCGATTTTAAACCGCGATTTTTTTGTTACAAGTTCATCTTCAAAGTCCTTGATTTTGAGTAAATCTAAAATCAAATTTTAATATTTTATAAAAAATCTAAAAACTCAAATTTTATCCAACTGATCCCTTCCATTTCGTAGCTAATCAAGCGGTTAAGCTCAACTGCATATTCCATTGGAAGTTCTTTGGTGAAGGGCTCTACAAATCCCATGACAATCATCTCAGTTGCCTCAGATTCTGACAAGCCACGGCTCATGAGGTAATAGAGTTGTTCTTCTGAAATCTTAGATACCTTAGCTTCGTGTTCCAAAGCAACTTGCGAGTTGTGGATTTCATTAAATGGAATAGTATCTGATGCTGACAAGTCATCCATGATAATGGTATCACACTCAATGTGAGAAACAGATTTCTTAGAGTTCTTGTTAAAGGTTACTTGTCCACGGTAGTCAACCTTTCCTCCGCCTTTAGCGATGGATTTAGACACGATAGACGAGCTTGTATGTGGAGCATTGTGGATCATCTTAGCACCAGTATCCTGGTGTTGCCCTGCATTGGCAAAGGCAATCGAAAGCATGGTACCACGCGCTCCTTCTCCATCAAGGTAAACAGATGGATATTTCATGGTTGTTTTGGCACCTAAGTTTCCATCAATCCACTCAACTGTCGCATCTTTCAAAGCTTTAGCACGTTTAGTTACCAAGTTATAAACGTTGTCAGACCAGTTTTGGATGGTTGTATAACGCATATAAGCTCCGTCCAAAGGCAAAAGATTTCTACAATGGCGGCGTGCAAGCTGTTGCTTGAATAAGTTGGCGCTGTACATCCTTCTACGTAGTGGACACTTGCTCCCTCATCAACGATAATCAAGGTACGTTCAAACTGACCAGTATTTTCGTTATTGATACGGAAATAGGTTTGAAGTGGAATATCTACCTTGACACCTTTTGGTACGTAGATAAAGGTTCCACCAGACCATACTGCTGAGTTGAGGGCAGCCAACTTGTTATCTGTCGGCGGTACCAACTTAGCAAAGTATTGTTTAAACAAGTCTGGGTATTCCTTGAGGGCAGAATCTGTATCTGTAAAGATAATTCCTAACTTCTCAAATTCTTCCTTCATGTTATGGTAAACCACTTCTGACTCATACTGGGCAGAAGCTCCAGCTAGATAGGCACGCTCAGCTTCAGGAATCCCGATTCGTTCAAAGGTTTCTTTGATTTTTTCAGGAACGTCATCCCAAGAACGGGCTGGTTTATCAGATGGTTTTTGGTAGTAGATCAAGTCATCAAAAGTCAATCTCTGACAAGTCTGCTCCCCAAGTTTGCATGGGCATTTTTTTGAAGGTTTCATAAGATTTCAAACGGAATTCTAACATCCACTCAGGTTCTCCCTTAGCAGCTGATAGTTCACGAATGACATCTTCATTCAATCCTTTTCCTGTCGATAGGACAGGCTCTACATCGTCATGGAAACCAAATTTATATTCACCAAGATCAATTGGTTTTGGTTCTACTCTTTCTTCAGCCATAATATCCTTTCTTTCATTCTTTATTTCTAATGATTCATAAGACAAAAGAAACTTGTCTTACTGATTTTCTTGATTTTCAATTGTTTTCTTCAGGGCATTCCAAGCTAGGGTTGCACATTTGATTCGTTGAGGGAATTTGGCAACACCTGACAAGAAAGCAGCATCGCCAAGACTATCTTGTCTGTCATCTTTTTGCCCTTGAACCATTTCAGAAAAAATAGTCGCAAGTTCTAAAGATTTCTTGCTTGGTCTTACCTAAAACGGCATCTGTCATCATACTAGCAGAGGCAGTTGAAATGGTACAACCAGAGTTTAGAAAAGCGATATCTTCCAAACGATCATCTGCATCAAACTTGACAGAGAGATTGATGACATCCCCACAGGTCGGATTGTTGAGACTGATTTGCTCAGCATCTTCTAACTTCCCTTGGTGATGTGGGATTTTTCGAATGGTCCGCTACCACTGCCATATAAAGGCTATCTAGTTTAGAAAGTGCCATTGAAAAACTCCTTTGTCTTTTGTAAGGCATCGACCAGCTTGTCGCAATCTGCCTTGGTATTGTAGATATAAAAACTAGCGCGAGCTGTTGCAGGGACTTCCAAATACTGGAGCAAGGGTTGAGCGCAATGGTGACCCGCACGAACTGCCACTCCTTCATAATCCAGAGCTGTCGCAAGGTCATGGGGATGAAGATAGCCTAGGTTAAAGGCAATAACACCTGAACGTTGAGCCAAGTCCTGCGAACCGTAAATGGACAATCCTTCAATTGCCTGTAATTTTGGAAAGACGTATGCGATCAATTCTTGTTCATGGGCTTCAATGACGTCCATACCAATCTTTTCAAGATAATCCACGGCAGCTGCAAGTCCAATAGCACCAGCCATATTGGGAGTTCCAGCCTCGAATTTCCAAGGTAATTCCTTCCAGCTAGCAGATTGCTCGTAGACAAAATCAATCATCTCGCCGCCAAATTCTACTGGAGACATTTGCTCAAGATACTTTTCCTTGCCGTAAAGAACACCAATACCAGTCGGACCAGCCATCTTGTGACCTGAAAAGGCAAAGAAGTCCACATCCAAGTCCTGGACATCAATCTTCATATGTGGTGTAGACTGAGCACCATCCACCACCATAATAGCTCCAACTTCATGAGCCATTTGTGTGATTTCTTTGATAGGATTAACCACTCCAAGAACGTTTGATGCGTGAGCTAGCGAAACAAATTTAACTTTGTCAGTCAATTTAGAACGCAAGTCATCCATATCCAGAGCTCCATCTTTGAGATAGACATAAACAAGCTCTGCCCCAGTCTTACGACAAGCTTCTTGCCATGGGATAATATTGGAATGATGTTCCATGACAGAAATCAGGACCTGGTCTCCCTCAGTCAAGATTTCTTCAGCATAACGTGCTACCCAGTTGAGACTAGTCGTAGTTCCTCTAGTGAAGAGTACTTCCTTTGTCGACTCAGCATTGATGAATTTACGAATGGTTTCACGAGCGGCTTCATAAGATGCTGTCGCACGCTCTGCCAAGGTATGAACACCTCGGTGAACATTGGCATTGTCCTGTTCATAGTAGCGATTAATGGCTTCCAGAACAGCTAGTGGTTTTTGTGTCGTCGCAGCATTATCCAAATAAACCAGAGGTTCGTCATTGACAATCTGATCTAAAATTGGAAAATCCTTGCGAATAGCTTCTGCATCTAACATAGGCTTCCCCTTAGCGTTTTGACAATTTTTCTTCGATCGTCGCAATCATTTCATCACGAACTTCCTTGACAGGGATCTCAACGATAACGGATCCAAGGAAACCACGAACAACCAAACGTTCTGCAGTGGCTTTGTCAAGTCCACGGCTCATAAGGTAGTACATATCTTCTGGATCCACTTGTCCGATAGACGCTGCATGCCCTGCAGTAACATCATTTTCATCAATCAAAAGAATTGGGTTGGCATCGGAACGCGCTTGGTCAGAAAGCATAAGAACACGGCTTTCTTGTTGGGCATCTGCTCCCTTAGCACCCTTGATGATGTGGCCAATACCATTGAAAGTCAAAGTTGCTTTTTCAAGGATAACCCCATGTTGAAGGATATTACCGATAGAGTTGCAACCATAGTTAGTTACTCGAGTATCAATCCCTTGCACCTGACGACCACTTGAAAGAGCTACGACCTTGAGGTCTGCATGGCTACCATTTCCAAATAGGTCACTATCAAAGTCAGCAACAACATTTCCTTCGTTCATAACACCGATGGCCCAGTCAATACTTGCATCGTTACCTAATTTACCTCGGCGGCTAATGTAGGCAGTGACATTCTCACCAAGACGGTCAATTGCCGCAAACTTCACTTGAGCACCAGAACGTGCAATCACTTCAACAGTGATATTAGCAGTCGCCTTAGCACTACCCTCACCGCGTGATTCTAAACGTTCGAGGTAGTTAATTTTAGAGTTTTTACCAGCAATGATCAGAATATGCTTGTTAAACGGCACATCACTATTGCTGTCTTGGTAGAAAATCCCTTCAATTGGCTCAGCAATCTCAACATTATCAGGAATGTAGAGAACCGCACCACTGTTAAAGTATGCTGTGTGGTAGGCCGCCAACTTGTCGTCATCGTATTTAACTGATGACATGAAGAATTCTTCTACGAGCTCTGGGATTTCTTCTAAAGCTGAATGGAAGTCTGTAAAGACCACTCCTTGTTCAGCCAACTCAACTGGAATTTGCTCAAAAACTGTTTGAGTTCCAACCTGCACCAATTTCAAGTGATTATCTAAAGCAGTGAAATCAGGAACATTTGCTGATGGTTCACTTTCTGTGATGGTACCATCACCAAGATTCCAACGGTGAAATTTTACACGCTCAATGACTGGCAATTCCAAACTCTCAATCTTATCAAAAGCTTTTTGACGGAGGTCTGACAACCAGCTTGGTTCAGCGTGCATTTCTGAAAAAAGTTTAATAGTTTCTTTAGTCATTTACTTCTCCTAAAAGATACGAGGGAATTACAATTCTTCCTTGTAGTCATAGCCAAGTTCTTCAGCTAGTTTCGCGTATCCTTCACGTTCCAAGCGTGCAGCCAATTCTGGACCACCAGAAAGAACAACACGACCTTCCATCATAACGTGTACCACATCTGGTGTGATATAGTTCAAAAGACGTTGGTAGTGAGTAATGATCATAGCACCAAAACCTTCACCACGCATAGCATTCACACCTTTAGAGACAACTTTAAGGGCATCAATATCAAGACCAGAGTCAATCTCATCTAAGAGGGCAAAAGTTGGTTCCAACATCAAGAGTTGAAGAATTTCGTTACGTTTTTTCTCACCACCTGAGAAACCTTCGTTGAGGTAACGCTCTGCCATTTCTTCTTTCATGTTGAGCAATTCCATCTTTTCGTCTAACTTAGTGATAAATTCACGAACTGAAATCTTCTCATCATCTTCTTTACCAGCATTCATAGCTGCACGAAGAAACTCAGCATTTGTAATCCCAGGAATTTCTGATGGATATTGCATGGCAAGGAAAAGTCCCATACGCGCACGCTCATCCACTTCCAATTCAAGGATGTTTACACCGTCAAACAAGACTTCACCTTTAGTGACTTCATAGTTTGGGTTCCCCATAATAGCAGCTGAAAGAGTAGACTTACCGGTACCATTTGGTCCCATGATAGCTGCAATTTCTCCTGTTTTAAGAGTCAGATTGACCCCTTTTAAAATTTCTTTTCCTTCAATTTCAACGTGAAGATCTTTGATCTCTAATACTGACATGATTGTTCCTTTCTTTTCATCCTTTTTACTGTATTTACTTGAAATTTAACCTTTTTAAATCCCTAGAAAAACACAGTAAAATGTCAATAAATATACCTTAATAGTATAACAAAAAAAAGCCTAAAAGGCTTTGATTTTGTCTAGAAGCTAGGAGCTACTTCTTCCCTTGAAAATGATCATCTATAGCGCTCACAATTTTACCCATGACATAACTCACGCGAAAATTTCTCAGGATCAAAATAGCCCAAAGCAAGGCCACGATATACCGTTGCTCCATGATGGATTCATTAAAGAAATAAGTCTCAGCAGCAGTAAATAAGGCCATGATAATAAATTGTTGTCTGTTCATAGTCTTTTACCACCAATTCCTTTTAGTCTTCTGCTATAGTCACTTTATCTGCTAAAAATTCAAAGCCTTGAGGAAGTATGGACTCTTCGGTTTCTTCCTTATTGACTTGTTCTTGAGAAACTTTAGCTCTGCTTGAAAATGCAGCTCGAACTTCCTTCCATTCTTCCTGTGAAATAGCTAAAATTTCTGGAGAAAAGCCAGCTGCTTGACTGAGAATATTGCCAAACATCAGATTCAAGTTATCTCGTTTCATGGTTTGACCAGCATTGAAGTTCGATTCAAAAGCCAAAATCGCATGATGTTCATTAGCAGCAACTGGTTTAGAACCAGCCAAGAGTGCCTTATCTGGACCAGATAAGCTTTCGATGACTTCTCCCCAAGCATTCTGAAGACGGATTAAGTTTTGACGGGCTAAGTCTGGATTTTCTACTGCTTCTTGAAGAATAGACTGCACCTTATTTCGGTCTACACGATAGATTGACTTACTGTTAGTCGGACGACTTGGTGTAGAAACAGTTTGTTTGGGATTAGAACCAACATTGGCAAGAGCTTGTTTCAATCGTGCAACTTCTTCTCGAAGAGAAGACAATTCCTCAGCCACCTCACCTGAAAGTTCTGGTTGAGAATCAATTTCTGCTAAACGAATAGTCATCATTTCGGCATAAATTTTAGGTTGTAGGCTAGCCTTAATATCAGCTAGACTTTCTAGTAGCAAGACTAATCATCTCAAACAAGACATCCTGCGGAAGTGCTAAGTTTCTCTCAAATACATCACTATGGTGAGTATTTTCTCCACCTGCTTGAACAATTAAGATATCACGTAGGTATTGTAGTAAATCGACTACAAAACGTGTCATGCTCTTCCCATTCTCAAAGATTAAGTCCAGATTTTTCAAAGGGCCTCTCGGTACATCCTTTTGAGACTAAAGCAGCTACGTAATGATCCAAGGCACTTAGACTAATAGTACCCGTAATTTCTTCTGAAACAGCTGTTGTAAGAGTAGGTTCTTGTGTTAAGCTTAATGCTTGGTCTAGGATTGACAAGGCATCCCGCATCCCACCTTCAGCTCGTCGAGCAATAATTTCAACAGCTTCTGTTTCGTAATCAATCCCTTCTTTTTCTAAAATCTGGAAGATATGATCTCGAATATCCTGCGTCTTAATAGACTTAAACTCGAAGCGTTGAACGCGAGACAAGATAGTTGCAGGAATTTTATGCAACTCTGTCGTTGCCAGAATAAAAACGACATTTGGAGTAGGTTCTTCCAGTGTTTTCAAAAGTGCGTTAAAGGCACCTGTTGAAAGCATATGGACCTCGTCAATGATATAGACCTTATACTGAGCTATACTTGGAGCATAGGTTGATTTATCACGGATATCACGAATTTCATCAACCCCATTATTAGAAGCAGCATCCATTTCGATAACGTCTTCCAAACTTCCTTCCGTGACAGCTTGACAGATATAACAGTTATTACAAGGTTCTCCCCCTTCTTGATTCGGACAGTTCATTGCCTTGGCAAAAATCTTGGCTACACTGGTTTTACCAGTTCCACGAGGCCCTGAAAAAAGGTAAGCGTGACTAATCTTATCCTGCTCCACAGCCTGTTTAAGTGTTCGAGCAATAACATCCTGGCCCACTAACTGTGAAAAATTTTGACTTCTATATTTTCGATAAAGCGCCTGATACATTATGCTTTCTCCTCAAACATTGAAAATATCCATTCTGTTTTTTCTAACAAAATGGCAACAAACTCTTCTAAATAGTGTTGATCAATTTCATCATAATCATCAACATAAGATGAATCCAAATCTAATACTCCAAGAAGCCGTCCATTTTTTACCATTGGAAGAACAATCTCACTACGAGCACTACTATCACAAGAAATATAATTTGGATAAGTCTTGACATCACCAACGATAACTGTTTGACGGATAGCTGCTGACTCACCACAAACTCCTTTTCCGAGTGCAATTCTAACACATGAAACTCCACCCTTGAAAAGGGCCCTTAAAATAAGCTCATTTCCGTCATATAAATAGAAACCTGCAAAGACAGTACGAGGAAAGTTCATTTTTAAGAGAGCACTGGCATTTGATAGATTAGCCAACACATTGGTTTCACCTTCTAAAAGTACCGTGAGCTGAGCATTGACCATTTGATAAATTGATTCTTTTTCGGAATATAACATAAAATCCATTATATCAAAAAATACTAGTTGAAAAAAGAAAAATCCCTTGTTTTAACAACAAAGGATTTGTAATTAAATCTGATTGATTAAAGTTCGATGTCTCCGAACAAGTCAGCCATTGAGAATCCAGTTTGTGTTTCTGGAAGTTCAAAGTCACGTTTTTCTTGACGTTTTGGACGACGTGGACGTGGAGCACGTTTTTCTTCGTTTTGTCCTTCTTCTTGAGCTGGACGTTCTTCAAGAGCTTTGATAGAAAGTGATACGCGTTCTGCATCAGCGTTAACATCAAGAACTTTAACAGTAACTTCTTGACCAACTGTAAGAGCTTCTTTTGGATTTTCAATACGTTTGTGTGAAATTTGTGATACGTGAACAAGTCCATCGATACCTGGCAATACTTCAACAAATGCACCGAAGTCAGTCAAACGTTTAACTGTTCCTTCTACAACGTCACCTTTAGCCAATTTTTGCTCAACGCCATCCCATGGTCCAGGTGTTGTTGCTTTAAGTGAAAGTGATACACGTCCTTCTTCTTCGTTAAGGTCAAGGATCTTCACTTCAACTTCTTCACCAACAGTTACAACTGATTTTGGTGAAACGTTACGTTCGTGTGACAATTCAGTCAAGTGAACCAATCCATCAACACCACCAAGGTCGATGAAAGCACCGAAGCTTGTGATACGAGCAACTTTACCAGTTACTACATCACCAGCAGCCAATTTACCGAAAACTTCAGCACGAGCTGCTGCAGTAGCTGCTTCTACAACTTCACGACGTGAAAGGATGAAGCGGTTTTCTTTAGGATCAACTTCTTTGATTTTAGCTTCAAATTCTTGACCTACAAAACGCTCAGTGTTACGTACGAAACGAGTATCCAACATTGAAGCTGGGATAAATCCACGCAAACCTTCAAATTCTACTGAAAGTCCACCTTTAACAGCGCGAGTTCCTTTAACTGTAACAACTTCTTCTTCGCGTCCTACAAGTTTGTCCCATGCTTTGCGAGCTTCAAGGCGTTTTTTAGATACAAGGTATGTTACTGTATCAGTATCTTTACCAACTACTTGACGAAGTACAAGAACATCAAATACTTCACCTACTTTTACAAAGTCATTGATATCTGCATCGCGATCGTTTGTCAATTCGCGAAGAGTCAAGACACCTTCAACACCAGTTCCAGAGATTGCAACGTTAGCTTGATTAGCATCAACTGTCAATACTTCAGCACTAACAACATCACCAGGTTCAACTTGGCTAACGCTATTTAGCAAATCTTCAAATTCATTCATCTAAAAAATCCTCCAACAATCAAGTTTTTTAACTTGACATACTTATAATTTTTTTCCTAAGCACCCGCAAGGACATGTTTATATCGTTCACGTCTTTCAATTATAAAAATAAAATACCCTAAGATATTTTTCTTTTTATCTTGAATTTATTACCTAAGAACTGGGGTAGCTGGATTCGAACCAACGCATGAGGGAGTCAAAGTCCCTTGCCTTACCGCTTGGCTATACCCCAATATTGATATGGAGAGAGAGGGATTCGAACCCCCGAACCCGAAGGAGCGGATTTACAGTCCGCCGCGTTTAGCCTCTTCGCTATCTCTCCAATAATTAACGAAAACTATTATATCATGAAAATTTGCAAAAAACAAGCATTATTTTGCTAAATTATAGTTCTCAATCAATATTTCCACAGCTTTTTCAAGATTTTTGTAAAAACTATCGACATTTCCATTCTTTATGATTGCAAATTGGTCATCTAGTTCGGCAATTTCACCGATTAACTTTTTACCAATTGTTAATGTGTAACCAGCGTACTTATCTTTTCCAACTGCTACTTTAGCATCTGACAATTGAATCTCAATTTTTTTATCTTTTTTACTCATACCATACCTCTTTTCACTTTATCTATTTTACAAGAAATTCCCTAATCTAGCAAGAAAAAACTCTCTATCAATCTTATCTTGATAGAGAGTTTAAGGATTAAAATAGGGGATTTTTAAACTTGAAAATTGAATTATTAGTGAGTCGCCCCTCCGACCAACTTCAAATCTTTATCTTTATGATCCACGATAGCACCAATCGCGGCTTCGATACCTCTGACAATATCTCTTAAGCACATGGATGCAGTATTAGGCTTATTTACCACTTGTTCTGTCATATAGGGAATATGCATAAAACCTGCCCTCATATTAGGAAATTTCTTATCCACTAAATAGAGAGCCTGATACATCAGATGATTGCAAACAAAGGTTCCAGCTGTATTGGATACTGAAGCAGGTAGCCCTTCTTCTTTTATGGCTTGTACCATTGCTTTGATAGGGAGTGTGCTAAAGTAGGCAGCTTCTCCATCTAGGCGAATTGGAGTGTCAATCGGTTGATTTCCTTGGTTATCAGGAATTCTAGCATCATCTTGGTTGATTGCAACTCTCTCAGGAGTTAAACTCGCTCTTCCTCCTGCTTGTCCGATGCAGAGCACTACATCTGGATGGTATCGATTTATTTCTGCTTCTAAAACCTCTGCTGATTTATAAAAGACTGTTGGAATCTCTACCCAGCGTATCTCAGCTCCATGAATTACAGACGGTAATGATTTAACTACTTCTAGAGCTGGATTGACCTTTTCACCACCAAAAGGATCAAATCCTGTAACTAATATTTTCATTTTATTTCCTTTACTAAAATGCCAAAAAGTACATCAGAAATACATGTATGATAATCATGACAATAGCTACTCCTACTTGCCCTTTGATAACGCCATTTGGATCTTTCATATCCAAAAGGGCTACAGGTAGAGTATTGAAATTAGCAGCCATTGGGGTTAATAGAGTTCCACAACAACCTGCTGTCATAGCAAGAGCACCCGCCACGATTGGATCTGCTCCCAAGGAAAATACAAAGGGAACACCAATTCCAGCAGTAATGACAGTAAAGGCCGCAAAAGCATTTCCCATAATCATTGAAAATAGAACCATTCCTAAGACATAAGCTCACTACACCCATCAAAACGACTCCCCGAAGGCACTAAAACCACTTATCAGATGTGACATTAAATCTCCAACTCCAGCTACAGTAAAAATAGCTCCCAAAGCTCCTAAAAGTTGAGGAACAATCCCACTAGTTGAGACTTGCTGAACCATGCGATTATTTTCTGCTAACAAGCTTTTAGGAGAACTCTTAGTAATCAATAAAAGAGAGATGGTTGCAAAAAATGCTGCAAGGCTGATAGCAATCTTACTAAACTCAGGAATCATTTTTGCTAATACTAAAGCAATCAAAGCCATCAACATGACTGGGAATAAAAAAATTTTTATTCTTTCAAATCGTTTTAGCTTCAATATTTGCCTTGACTTCATCCAGAGACGGCAAGGTTCCGATACGAACCTGTTTAAAGAGTGTTAGTAGGGCTAAGAGCACTACGATAATTCCAATACAGATAGATGGTAGATAGGAACCACCGATAAAACTGATGCCCAATAAAGCCCAAAACCCAGCCGTTCCATAGCGAACTGGGTTTGTTTTATCTCTATAGCTACAATAAGCCGTGTGAAGGAAATTGACAACCAATCACAATATAGGTTAACTCTAATAACTGTCTTGCTAGATTGGTCATTCTTCTTTTCCCTTTACTAAGCTTATTCGCTAGCAGATTTTCTATCAAATAGGTAATTGTAAATCCCTACCACAAGCAAGGGCAACTCCTGCAACAATAAGAGAAGCCGAAGCGATCCCTGCATAATTACTTTCGTAACCTAATTGGTCCAGAGTGCCCCCACCAAGAGGACACCACCTGCACCAACGAAAGTATTTCTGAGCAAAGAAATTTGCAAAATTATCATTTGCTGCTGCACGCGCTTTTAGCGCTTCGCTCTCCTGCTCCGTTAATTTTCTACCTAATTGTGACTCTGCCGCTGCTTGTCCCATGGGTTGAACCAAAGGCCTTACAAACTGCGGATGTCCTCCGATACGAATGGCAAAGAAGCTGTCGAGTTCCCGAAAAAAGAAATAAACTGTATAAAAACTTCCTACGGTCAGTCCCCTTTATCCTTTGAATCAAGTCAATCGAACGTTGCTTTGAGGCCAAAAGTTTCAGATAAACCAACCAGTGGCAAGGTTACCATAAAAATCGTAAGAACTCGTTGATTGCTAAATTCTCTTTCCCAAAATTTCCAAGAACTCAACAAGAGAAACTCCAGAAACTAGAGCTGTAACTAAACTAGCTAAGACTACCGTTGCGATGGTATCTAACTTATAGATAAAACCAATCACAATGATAACTATTCCTATTAGTTTAATCCATTCCATATAGGCCCCTTTATTCCAAAAATACTAGTCTGTTTTATTTGACATGACTTTCTAGCTCTTTTTGGTATTTACTGTTTGATTCCAATTTTTCTTTTTGCCATTTTTCAAGAGCTGCTTGATATTCTTTAGCAGATACAATCTCTTTTTGCAATTTCATTCCTTTGAAGATATATGGATCACCCTTAATACCTACTTGTGAGTATGGTTTAGAGAAAGGAACAACGTTGCTGACAACTGGTGAACCACCTGATGAAGCGGTTGGCATCAAGAGAGAGCTATCAGTGAGCCATGCTTGAGCTTTAGCATATTTTTCATATCTCTTATCCAAATCATTTGTCTCAGAAACTGCATCATCCAAGAGTTTCTTATATTCGTCCAGACCAAGTTGAGCTACTACTTCCTTGTCTTTGCCTTTCGTAATACCAAGGTGTTTCATAGCAGAACCAGTCTTAGGATCCATGATATTAAGATAACTTGCTGGGTCTTGGTAGCTTGGAGCCCATCCAGTACTGTTCAAGTCATAGTCTTTTTGGGCTGGAACACGTGCTTGCGATGTAATGCTTTCCTTTTCGTTATCGGTCATCTGAAGGACATCAATCACGACATTTTCAGAACCAAGAGTTGATTCGATTGATTGTTTGAAGGAATTGCTTTGTTGAACGGCAATTGTATCTGTCTGTTCAACCGGAACATCCAAATGAATTGGGAAGGTTACACCTTTTGCTTCCAATTCTTTCTTAGCTTTTTCGAATGAAGCTTTGGCTTTGTCTGGATTGTAGATGGTATCTTTTCCATCAACAAGCTCAACACCTTTCCATTGGTCTCCATAGTTGACCAATTCTGCTTGAGCGATATCACCAAAGTTTTTACCACCAGATTGTACAAAGTTATCTGGAACTAGACTGTTACGAATAATCTTGTCCGCACCATCTTCACCATTGAGCTGTGCAGCATATGAATGACGGTTGAAGGCAAAGTTAATTGCTTGACGGAAGTCCTTGTTCAACATCGCTTCTTTTGTAGAAGTTTTCTGTTCTTCACTTGTTTTCGCAGTCTTATTGTAAGATTGACGGTTTACGTTAAAGGTAAAGTAATAACTAGTTGAATCCTGTGGACTATATGTGATTTTATCTCCGTATTGTTCCAATGTAGAAGCAAAGTTTGAGCTACTTGGGAAGATACGAGCTGTTGTATAAACACCTGAAGAGAAGCTACGGATTAATGATTCTTGGTCTGAACCATCATAGTAGGTCAATTTTACTTTCTCAATTTTAACCTTCTCTTTATCCCAATAATTTGGGTTCTTTTCGTATTCGATTAGAGATTTTGAAGTCAATGTCTTCAAGATATACGGACCGTTATAAAGAATTCCAGATGGACTTACTGCTCCGTAGTTCTTACCTGAAGCTTTGAGGAATTCCTCGTTTACCGGCAACATGGTTGCTGAAGTCACTTTCGAATTCCAGAAACTTTCAGGTGCATTAAGAGTATACTGGACTGTGTAGTCATCCAATGCCTTAACTCCAACTGTAGAGAAGTCATTAGTCTCACCAGTCATATATTCATTCAAGCCCTTAATGGAGTTTTGAATAAGAGTGACACCGTCTGATTTACCATCTGCTACGTGTTTTAGTCCAGTAACAAAGTCATGCGCAGTTACTTCAGCATATTCTTCACCCTCTGAGGTATACCATTTAACTCCTTTACGAAGTTTATAAGTATAAGTCAAACCGTCTTGTGAGACACTCCAATCCTCAGCTAGTGAAGGAACCAAATTTCCATATTCGTCGTTTTCCAACAATCCGTCAACAACGTTACCAATAATATCCGTTGTTGAAGTACGAGTTGCAATACTGTAGTCCAAAGATGATGGGTCTACTCCATAGACATAAGAGAAGGTTGTAGGTGCATCTGCTTCTTTATCAGCTTTACCACAAGCCACAAGAAGAACTGCTGTACTCAGGACAACTCCTGCTGTTAACATCCACTTTTTCGTTTTCATAAAGATCTCCTTTAATAATGTTTAATCTACTTTTACAATCCAGCCTTCTGGTGCTTCAATGTCACCAAATTGGATACCTGTCAATTCATCGTATAGTTTACGAGTCACTGGACCAACCTCTGTTTCACTGTAGAAAACATGGAAATCATCACCGTGTTGGATTCCCCCAATAGGTGAGATTACTGCTGCTGTTCCACAAGCACCTGCTTCTACAAATCGATCCAGACTATCAATTGGTACATCTCCCTCGACAGGCTTCAAGCCTAAACGATGCTCTGCCAAGTAAAGTAATGAGTACTTGGTAATCGATGGCAAAATTGACGGACTCAATGGGGTTACAAACTCATTATCAGCTGTAATTCCAAAGAAGTTTGCTGAACCAACTTCTTCAATCTTAGTGTGGGTTGATGGGTCTAGATAAATAACATCTGAGAAATGACGGGATTTAGCCATTTTTCCTGGCAAAAGACTAGCTGCATAGTTACCACCGACCTTGGCAGCTCCTGTTCCATTTGGTGCAGCACGGTCATACTCATCTTGAATCAAGAAGTTTGTTGGAACCAATCCACCCTTAAAGTAATTTCCAACTGGCATAGCAAAGATGGTAAAAATATACTCCTCGGCTGGTTTTACCCCGATGATATCTCCAACACCAATCAAGAGCGGACGAAGATAAAGGGTTCCACCAGTTCCATAAGGTGGTACGTATTCTTCATTAGCACGAACAACTGCTTTACAAGCCTCTACAAACATTTCTGTTGGAACTTGTGGCATCAAGAGACGATCACAGGTACGTTGGAGTCGTTTAGCATTTTCATCTGGACGGAAGAGTTGAATACTGCCATCCTTTGTACGATAGGCTTTCAATCCTTCAAATGCTTGCTGTCCATAGTGAAGGCTTGGAGATGATTCTGAAATATGCAAGGTTGCATCTTCTGTTAATTCTCCTTGAGTCCATTGTCCTTTTTTAAAATAAGCGATATAACGATAAGGTAGTTTCATATAGGAAAAACCGAGATTTTCCCAATCGATCGTAACTGTCATGACAATCTCCTTTATTCTAATCAAGCTTTGTGTTCTATTCTACACTATTCTCCTAAAAATTCAAGTATTATTTGTAATTTTCTGAAAATTTTATTTATAAAAAATCAGTCACTAGGACTGATTTTCTTATTAATTATCTTTTTCTTCTTTAAAGACTTCTTTGAGGTAGGCATCGAAAACTTCCTCGTCTGAAATAGTATCTGAGATAAAGCTTCCATTACTTGTGCGCTCTGATAGATTCAAATCTTGCAAGATTGATTCGTAAATTGTTCCATTATTTGATTGGACAACCAGAGTTTGTTCACCATCTTCTACTTCTGTACTGAAGAGATCTCCGATAAATCCTTGTTCTGAGACAGCACCGGCAAGGAAGACGCGATGTGGTTTGCTCTTCAAATCTCTAAGGACTTGAAGACCACGCTTAGCACGACTGGTTGCTGGAATTTCCTCTGTTGAAACACGTTTCAAACTTCCACGTTGCGTTAACAGATAGAAGGATGAAGTATTGCAGATAAAGGCAGCTTGAAGCTCATCATCTGCTTTCAGATTCATGGCTTTGACACCTGCAGCCTTGGCTCCAACAACTGGAACCTCTTCGATATTAAAGCGAAGGGCATATCCATTTTTACTAATCAACAAAACATCATCCAATTTAATCAGAGCAACTGCAACAATCTGGTCACTATCGTCTTTCAACTTAGCATATTTGACAGACTTAGAACGATAGGTTCTCCAAGGAGAGAATTCTTTGCGTTCGACACGCTTGATTTGTCCAAGGCGAGTCGCTGCAAAGTAGGTCGTCGCATCATCAAACTGATCCACGACTTCTACGTAAAGTACTTCTTCATTGGTTTCAAAGTTTGTAATCGTTTGACTCAAGTGCTCCCCGATATCCTTCCAACGAATATCTGCTAATTCATGGACAGGACGGTAGATAACATTTCCTAGTGTTGTAAAGATTAAGAGATGTTGAGTTGTCTTAACAGATTGGATAAATAGCAATCGGTCATCATCCCGTTTACCAATTTCCTCTAACGTTGAAGCTGCGAAAGAACGAGGGCTAGTACGCTTGATGTAACCTGCCTTCGTCACGCTGACGTAAGTATCTTCTTCAGCGATCAGACTAGCTGTATCAATCTCGATGACTTTTGCTGTATCTTCTAAAGAACTCAAACGAGGTGTCGCAAACTTTCTTCTTAACCTCACGAAGTTCTTTCTTCATGAGATTGTACATAGTCCGTTCGTCACCAATGATAGCCGCCAGCATAGCAATTTTTTCGCGAAGTTCTGCTTCTTCTTCCTGCAAGACAACTACGTCTGTATTGGTCAAACGGTATAGTTGCAAGGTAACAATAGCTTCAGCCTGCTCTTCAGTAAAATCATAACTGACCTTGAGGTTTTCCTTGGCATCAGCCTTGTTCTCAGAAGCACGGATAAGAGCAATGACTTCATCTAAAATAGAGATGACACGAATCAAACCTTCCACGATATGGAGACGTTTTTCAGCCTTTTCCTTGTCAAAGCGAGAACGTGCCAAGATGACTTCACGACGGTGGGCAATATAGCTAGACAAGATTGACACAATCCCAACCTGACGAGGTGTGAAATTATCAATCGCTACCATGTTGAAGTTGTAGTTGATTTGCAAGTCAGTGTACTTGAAAAGATAGTTGAGAACAAGCTCGGTGTTAGCATCTTTCTTTAGTTCGATAGCAATGCGAAGACCGTCACGGTCAGACTCATCACGAACCTCAGCGATACCTGCCACCTTGTTATTGACACGGACTTCATCAATTTTCTTGACTAAGTTAGCCTTATTAATCTCATAAGGGAATCTCAGTGATAACGATTTGTTCCTTACCACCTTTTAACTTCTCAATTTCAGTCTTGGAACGAACAACCACGCGCCCTTTCCCAGTTTCATAGGCCTTCTTGATTTCGTCACGACCTTGGATGATAGCTCCTGTAGGGAAAGTCTGGCCCAGGCAAGAATTCCATCAACTTATCGACCTTAGCAGTCGGGTGATCAATCATGTAGACTGTCGCATCGATAACTTCAGCCAAATTATGCGGTGGAATATCTGTGGCATAACCAGCTGAAATCCCAGTTGAACCATTGACTAAGAGGTTTGGAAAAGGCTGCTGGTAAGACAGTTGGCTCTTTCTCCGTATCGTCAAAGTTCCAAGCAAAAGGAACTGTCTTTTTCTCGATATCCTGAAGAAGGTAGCCTGCAATCTCAGACAAACGAGCCTCTGTATAACGCATAGCCGCAGGTGGATCTCCGTCCATGGAACCGTTGTTACCATGCATTTCAACCAGAATCTCACGGTTTTTCCAGTCCTGAGACATACGGACCATGGCATCATAGATAGAAGAATCTCCGTGTGGGTGGAAATTACCCATGATGTTTCCGACAGACTTGGCTGATTTACGATAACTCTTATCAAAAGTATTGCCATCCTTATTCATCGAATAAAGAATACGGCGCTGAACCGGCTTCAAGCCATCACGAATATCTGGCAAAGCTCGGTCTTGAATGATATATTTGGAGTAGCGACCAAAGCGCTCTCCCATGATGTCCTCAAGGGACATATTTTGAATGTTAGACATAATAATTCTCTTTTTATTTTTCTGTTTAATAATAATTAGAAGCCAAGCCTCTCTTTAGCATACTTAATCATCTTTTCAGCCACTTCCTTATCATAGTCAAAGCCCATCTCATTGGCTAAATCTTGCGCTTCTCTATGAAAGAGACTCATAGTAGCCAATAAAGACTGACTGATTTTCTCTATACTAGATAGATCAAGGAGTGCATAGAACTCCTTCTCCTTCTTTGCAGGCAAATAGTGAAAGAGATACTTGTAGTTTTTTCCGATATCAACTGCTCCCCTATCACTTGCTACCTGCCAAGCTAAGATTTTCAAGAGTTCTTGCTGACAAATACCGTAGAGATGGTCTGTCGCATAGATGACTTGCTTACGACAAATGCCCTTCACTACATATGCGGAAACCCACCAAAATTCATTGCAGACTTTTTTAAAATCCTTCTCAGTAGCTAGACTTGTCCAGTAGCGCTGAGGATTTGGAGAATAAGGCGTAAACAAGCCCATAGTGTCCTCTAGCACCGTGAAATCCGCTTCGCTTTCTACCCACTCCTTGATATACTCTTTAGGACATAAAGTCAAATCTATACGGTTACCATCTTCAAAGAGCATGAGATAGAGACGGCGATGGCCTAGTAGGACATACTGCTCAATCATGCGCTTGCCAAAGGAATCCAGCCAAGAAAGGTCACTCGTCAGATTATCTAAGTCGTCCACGACAAAAACAACATCATAATCTTGAAACTCGTCTTTTGGAGCCTTTGGATTTGTCCGTGAACCAGACATGGCGACAGCGTCGACTTGTAAAGTTTCGGCAGTCTCTAAAATCAATCTCAGCATTTGCTCTTGCCTTCTGTATTTTCTGCACCTATCTTTAATTAAGTTATTTTTCATAACTATCTAGCTCCTCTTGTTTCTGAAGAACTCGTATTCTTTTCTTCTCAAGTTCGCCTACTATCAATTGGATTTGATGAGTCCAATCTCTCTGTTTTTAAAACAAATCTATTTTTTCCAGTATATTATAAACAGTTTTGCGTACTTCCTCGTTCTCAACTCCTTTAACTTTACATAATAGACTATTCGCTTCTAAAAGCAATTCATATTGGCTATTTTTTAGAAGTTTACCTTTTTCATTAAGAAAACAAATTTCTTTCTCTCTCAATTCATCAATAATATCAGGAGAAATTATAATATTTTTCTGAACTATCAAAGATGTAATATTTTTATAATATTTTTCAAAAGAAGCAGTATCTTTTTCATTCTTATAACTATCATACTTATCATTAAGTAACTTCAGCAATTTATCTTTCAAATAATCATTTTCTTCGTTTGGTACAACACAATAAAAAAATATGCTGGAAAAATCTCCATTTTGTGGGATTAAACCAAAACTGCAACCTAAATGATTCATAATTCCAGTATCGTCATAAGAAAACTCTGTACAGCCAGCACCGCACCACTGAATATTGTTTTTCAATTTATAACCATATACTTTAAAATGTTCATCAATTTCAGCATCACTTGGTAGAGTATGATTCATTACTTGATCAAATTTAATCTTTAATACATCTAAATTTGTTATGTTTGTTTTAGTATTTGCAATTTTTTTGTTGCATTAGCATAAATAAATTTCTTTTTATGTCTTGTATCTGGAGAAAGTGATTTGCCCACTCCTTTTTCTGAAAGCAATCATATCATGATAATCTATCAAGGCATATTTTTTTCTTTAGAAAAAAATGGTATAAAAAGAAACAGTAAGCATATAAAAAAATATATTGTTTTTCAGTAGGAATGGGGTTAAAAAGTTTCTATTGGCGAAAAAAATTTGACTGTCATGTTCTTTACAGAAAAAGCGGCATAGTTCCAGCATCATTTATATTGACTTCATAAAAAAATTCATCATGTTGCTTAGGATCTTGAAGATTACTAATAATATTTTTATATCGGACGAAAAAACTGAATATCCGTTATTAGTTAGTCTTGCAATCTGTTTTTCTAATAAATTTCTAGGAAAAGTATGCGATTTAATAGGTTTTCTATCGCAATCTGGAAATTGACACTTTTTCCCTTTAGATTCAAAAAAACGCTTCATATTGTCTCGATCGAAAGCTTGAAGTTTTTTTCTATCAGTTATAGAAATATCATGAAGATTATTTCGTTCCATTTGCTTCTTTTGCTTCTCAATTATCAAATGACAACGTTTGTATTTTTTTCCAGAACCACAATAACATTTATCATTTCTTCCTAATGACATATATCCCTCCTAAAATACTGAACTCTCCTCCAAGGTAAACTTGACATTGTCTTCAATCCACTTACGACGTGGTTCAACCTTATCACCCATGAGGACATTGACACGACGTTCTGCACGTGCTAGGTCTTCGATAGTTACACGTATGAGGGTACGCGTTTCTGGATTCATGGTTGTTTCCCAGAGTTGGTCCGCGTTCATCTCACCAAGACCTTTATATCGTTGGAGTGTTGCGCCTTTGCCAAACTGCTTACGAAGCTCTTCTAGCTCACCATCCGTCCAAGCGTAGGCTACTTCTTCTTTCTTGCCCTTACCTTTGGACATCTTGTAAAGAGGCGGAAGGGCGATATAAACATGTCCTGCCTCGACTAGTGGACGCATGTAGCGATAAAAGAAGGTTAAGAGAAGGGTTTGAATGTGGGCACCATCGGTGTCCGCATCGGTCATGATAATGATCTTATCATAGTTGGCATCTTCAAGGGAGAAATCTGCTCCTACACCGGCACCGATGGTATAAATCATAGTGTTGATTTCTTCATTTTTGAGGATATCTGCCATCTTGGCCTTGGCTGTATTGATGACCTTACCACGAAGAGGCAAGATAGCCTGGAACTTGCGGTCACGACCTTGCTTGGCAGAACCACCGGCAGAGTCACCCTCGACTAGGTAGAGTTCATTCTTAGCTGGATTTAGACTGGGCTGGCGTTAATTTACCAGAAAGCAAGCCCTTGTCTTTCTTATTTTTCTTGCCATTGCGGCTCTCATCACGCGCCTTACGTGCTGCTTCACGGGCATCACGGGCCTTAATAGCCTTACGGATCAGATTAGAAGCCAACTCCCCATTTTCCATAAGGAAGAAGGTCAACTTATCCGCCACAATTCCATCCACAACTGGACGAGCAAGGGGACTTCCTAGTTTGTCCTTAGTCTGTCCTTCAAATTGCAAATGTTCTTCAGGAACCAAGATAGAAAGAACGGCCGCCAATCCTTCACGGTAGTCAGATCCTTCAAGATTTTTATCTTTTTCCTTGAGAAGACCTGTCTTACGTGCATAGTCATTCATAACCTTGGTAATGGCTGACTTGAGTCCTGTCTCATGCGTTCCACCGTCTTTGGTACGGACGTTATTGACAAAGGATAAAATGTTATCTGAAAATCCATCATTATATTGGAGAGCTACTTCTACTTGGAAACCATTATCTTCGCCTTCAAAGTAAAGGACTGGCGTCAAGGTTTCCTTGTCTTCATTGAGGTAAGAAACAAAGTCTTGTACCCCATTCTCATAATGGAATTCAATTGCTTCATCTGTTCGCTTGTCCGTTAATGACAAGGTTACATTCTTCAAGAGAAAGGCTGACTCATTGAGACGCTCTGAAATGGTATTGTACTTAAAGTCTGTCGTAGAAAAGATACTGGCGTCTGGCATGAAGGTCACTTTGGTACCTGTCTTAGACTTAGGTGCAGTTCCAACCTTTTCTAGAGTGGTTACTGGCTTCCCACCATTTTCAAAACGTTGTCTATAAACTGCTCCATCACGAGTAATTTCTACTTCTAGCCAACTAGAGAGGGCGTTTACAACAGAAGATCCAACCCCGTGGAGACCTCCAGATGTCTTATAACCACCCTGACCGAATTTTCCTCCGGCGTGAAGGATGGTAAAGATAACCTCAACCGTTGGAATTCCCATAGCGTGCATCCCAGTCGGCATTCCACGTCCGTGGTCTTGAACCGTTAAACTTCCGTCTTTATTAATGGTCACATCGATCCGATCACCAAATCCAGACAAGGCCTCATCGACAGCATTATCGACGATTTCCCAGACAAGGTGGTGGAGACCAGCACCGTCAGTCGATCCGATATACATCCCTGGACGTTTCCGGACCGCATCCAACCCTTCTAGCACCTGAATGGCGTCATCATTATAATTGTTAATATTGATTTCCTTTTTTGACACAAGGAACCTCCTATTTGTTCATCTTTACTATTTTACAGGTTTTCTAGCGATTTTGCAAAGTTTTTCTAGTTGTAGTTCCCTATTGTCAAATCTTTCTATAACAAGATTTCAGATGTCACAATTCCAGACAAGATTCCTTACGATTCTATCCTATTTCATGGTATAATAGGAGCATGATGACAATAGTATTATTAATTATAGCCTATTTACTAGGCTCCATCCCTTCTGGGCTTTGGATTGGGCAAGCTTTCTTTAACATTAATATCCGTGAACATGGTTCTGGAAATACTGGGACGACCAATACCTTCCGAATCCTAGGCAAGAAAGCTGGAATGGCAACCTTTGTAATTGATTTCTTTAAAGGTACTCTAGCCACTCTACTTCCACTCATCTTCCATGTGCAGGGAGTTTCACCAATCGTCTTTGGGCTTTTAGCAGTCATTGGCCACACCTTCCCTATCTTTGCCAAATTCAAGGGTGGCAAGGCTGTCGCTACCAGTGCAGGAGTTATTTTGGATTTGCTCCTCTCTTTTGCCTTTATCTAGCAGTCATTTTCTTTGGAATCCTTTATCTGGGAAGTATGATTTCCCTCTCTAGTATTTCAGCTGCTATTGCTGCGATTATTGGAGTCCTTCTATTTCCTCTTTTTGGATTTATCTTGAGTGGTTATGACCTACTTTTCACTGTGATTATTATTGGTCTTGCCAGTCTAGTGATTGTTCGACATAAGGACAATATCAAACGGATCCAAAATAAAACAGAAAATCTCATTCCTTGGGGACTTAACCTAACGCACCAAGAACCAAAAAAATAAAACGTCAGTTTCAACTGACGTTTTTTTATGTTATTTAGACTTGATATAGTTGATACCATCTGCCTTCGGCGCAACAGCTTTACCAAAGAAGGCTGCTAGGACGACAATGGTCAAAAGATATGGTGCAATTTGCAAGTAAACGGCTGGAACTCCTTGCAAGAAAGGAAGTTGAGAACCGATAACTGCCAAACTTTGTGATAGTCCAAAGAAGAGACTTGAAAGCATAGCACCAACAGGATTCCATTTACCGAAGATCATAGCAGCAAGTGCGATAAATCCAGGTCCAACGATCGTTGTAACTGAGAAGTTAACGGAAATTGACTGAGCGTAAATAGCTCCACCGATTCCTCCAAGGAAACCTGAAATCACAACTCCAAGATATCTCATCTTGTAGACATTGATTCCCAACGTATCTGCTGCTTGTGGGTGTTCACCAACTGAACGAAGGCGAAGTCCAAAGCGAGTCTTAAAGAGGATAAACCAAGCTAGGAATGAGAAAGCAATTGCTAGATAACCTAGTAGACTAGTTGACTTGAAGAAGATATCTCCGATAACAGGAATATTAGCTAATACCGGAAAGTCAAAACGCCCAAAAGTTTGCGTTAAGTTATCCGTTTGTCCCTTGTTATAAAGCACCTTTACCAAGAAGACTGCCAAGGCTGGCGCCATCAAGTTAAGTACGGTACCACTGACAACATGGTCTGCGCGGAAATGAACTGTAGCTACTGCGTGAATGAGCGAGAAGATAGCTCCAACTAATCCACCAACCAGGAGAGCCAACCAAGGAGTTAGTGCTCCCAAATCTTGTGCAAATTCAAGGTTAAAAACAACTCCAGAAAAGGCACCCATGACCATGATTCCTTCAAGACCAACGTTTACAACTCCACCACGTTCGGAGAAAACTCCTCCGATACTTGTGAAAATAAGTGGTGCTGCATAAATCAACATTGAAGAAACCATAAGGGTTAACATTGTTGTAATCGACATCCTTATTTACCTCCTTTAAGTTGTTTTCTTGGTTTGACAAAGCGCTCGATGATGTAGTGAACGCTGACAAAGAAGATAATTGAGGCTGTAACGATACTTACAAGCTCAGATGGTACTTGTGCAGCATTCATACCAGGAGCTCCAACTTGAAGAACACTGAAAAGGAAGGCCGCAAATAAAATTCCAACTGGTGAGTTTGAAGCAAGTAGGCTTACTGCCATACCGTTAAATCCGATTGCTAACGATGAACCTTGAACGTAGACGTTTTGGAAGGTACCAAGTCCTTCTACTGCGCCACCAAGTCCTGCAAGGGCACCAGAAATAATCATTGATAGAATAATGGTACGTTTGGCAGAAATACCTGCATATTCAGAAGCATTTGGATTGAGACCAACTGCACGGATTTCAAAACCAAGAGTTGTTTTCTTGAGCAAGAACCAGATAACTGCAACTGCTATGATAGCAAAGAAAATCCCTATGTTCATACGAGAGTTTCCTGTTAACTCAGCAAGCCAAGGTGTTTGATATGTTGCATTTGCACTTACTCGAATTGATGAGTCAGTACTTTGCATGATTTCTTTAGGGAAGTGGTGGATAAAGGCATTTCCCACATAAAGAACTATGTAGTTCATCATGATGGTTACAATAACTTCAGATGTCCCAAGGTAGGCTCTTAAAATACCAGGAATAGCACCAACGATCCCTCCTGCAACTAAGGCAATTACAATCGTCGCAAGAATCATCAACGGTCGTGGCAAATCTGGGAAAGAGAGGGCGAACCAGCCACTCATAACCCAACCTGCGAGAGCTTGTCCTGGAAGACCAACGTTAAAGAAACCAGCACGACTTGCAACTGCAAATCCAAGGGCAATCAGAATTAAAGGTCCCATAGCACGGAAGATTTCACCGATTCCACGAACACTACCAAATGCTGTGTAGAATAGTTCTTCATAACCCCAGATAGCATCGTAACCGAAAATCCACATGACGATGGCTCCGAGTAGAATTCCTAAAATAACAGAAATCAAAGGAACCGAAATTTGTTGTAATTTTTTAGACATCACTCTTCTCCTTTTCCAATTCACCACCAGCCATCAAGACACCAAGCTCTTGCTTGTTGGTTGTTTCTGGCGTTACAATCCCTTGAATCTTACCATCATGGATAACAGCAATTCTATCAGAGACATTTAGAATCTCATCTAGTTCAAAGCTGACTACAAGGACAGCTTTCCCATTATCACGTTCTTGAATCAAGCGTTTGTGAATGTACTCAATAGCACCGACATCCAAACCACGAGTAGGTTGACTGACGATTAGGAGATCAGGATTTCGATCGACTTCTCGAGCAATAATTGCTTTTTGTTGATTTCCTCCAGAAAGAGCTGAGGCTGGAACAATCTCACTAGCAGCACGCACATCGAATTCTTGCATTAACTGTTTAGCGTACCCGATGATATTGGTGTAATTTAAGATTCCCTTCTTGCTAAGAGGTTCCTTATAGTAGGTTTGAAGAGCGATATTTTCAGAAATCATCATTTCTAAAACTAAACCATCACGGTGGCGATCTTCTGGAACGTGGCCTACACTCATTTCTGTAATTTGGCGAGGGTGTAAACCTACGATAGACTGGCCTTTCAACTCCACACTACCAGACTCAATCTTACGGAGTCCAGTGATAGCTTGGATCAATTCTGACTGTCCATTACCATCGATCCCAGCAATCCCGACAATCTCACCAGCTCGAGCATCGAGTGAGAGATTTTTAACAGCAGGGACACCACGGTTTTCCTTTACTACCAAATCTTGAATCGATAGAACAACTTCTTTTGGTTGAGCTGGCTGTTTCTCAGTTTTGAAGGAAACAGAACGTCCTACCATCATTTCTGCCAGGTCAGCGTTAGTCGCACCAGCAATCTCTACTGTTTCGATAGATTTACCACGACGAATAACGGTAACACGGTCAGATACAGCACGAATCTCATCCAACTTATGAGTAATAAGGATGATTGATTTGCCTTCCTTAACTAAGTTCTTCATGATAGCCATCAATTCATCAATTTCTGATGGCGTCAAAACAGCAGTAGGTTCGTCAAAGATAAGAATATCTGCTCCACGATAAAGTGTCTTCAGGATTTCAACACGTTGTTGAGCGCCTACAGAGATATCTGCAACTTTGGCAGAAGGATCCACAGCAAGTCCATAACGTTCAGACAACTCATTGATTTCTCGAGTTGCACGAGCAATATCTAGCACACCATTTTTGGTCAATTCACTCCCCAAAATGATATTTTCAGCAACAGTGAAAGCTTCTACCAACATAAAGTGTTGGTGGACCATCCCAATCCCTAAGCTAGCTGCTTTTGATGGCGAATCTAGTTTTACAACTTGACCGTTGACCACAATTTCACCACTAGTTGGTTCTAAAAGCCCCGCTAGCATGTTCATAAGAGTGGACTTACCAGCTCCATTTTCTCCTAAAAGTGCATGAATTTCACCTTTACGAAGTTCAAGGTTAATCTTGTCGTTAGCGACAAATTCACCAAAAACTTTGGTAATTTCACGCATCTCAATGACATTTTCGTGTGCCATGTGCTCTTCCTTTCAGAATTTTATTTTGTTTCAATAAAACCTGCTAAAGAAACTTAGCAAGCTCTATTGAGACAAAACTATTTGTCTCAATTCTCAAAGAAGCGGCCACTGGCCGCTTCCTAAGAAATGACTTCCATCAATTATTTTTTTCAGGAACTTTGATGCTACCATCAAGGATTTTTAGCTTTTGCATCTTCAACAGCTTTTTTTACCTTCTTCAGAAAGGTTTGTTACTGCCAAGTCAACACCTTTATCCTTCAATGAGTAAACGATAACTTGACCACCAGGGAATTCCCCTTTTTCAGCCTTGTTTGAGATATCTTGAACTGTTGTTCCAACTTGTTTCAATGTAGAAGCAAGCACGAAGTTAGATTCTTTACCGTCTTTAGAAGTGTATTTACCTTCATCAACTTGGTCACGGTCTACACCGATAACCCAAACTTTTTCGTTTTCATTTTTACTTTCGTTCAATGATTTAGCTTCAGAGAAGACACCAGCTCCAGTACCACCAGCTGCTTGGTAGATAACGTCTGCACCTGCAGCGTATTGAGCTGCAGCGATTGTTTTACCTTTAGCCGCATCACCAAATGATCCAGCATAGTCTACTTGAACCTTGATAGATGGATCAACTGACTCAACACCAGCTTTAAAACCAGCTGCGAAACGAGAAATAACTTCAGATTCCATACCACCTACAAAACCAACTTGTTTAGTTTTTGTAGTTTTAGCAGCTGCAACACCTGCAAGGTAAGCTGCTTCGTTGTCTGCGAAAGTAACGCTAGCAACGTTCTTTTGATCTTTAATCACATCGTCAATCAAAACATAGTTTTTATCTGAATGTTCTTTTGCTGCTTCTTCAACAGCGTTGTGAAGGGCAAAACCAACACCGAAAATCAAGTTGTAGCTTCCAGCTGCTTGGTTCAAGTTGTTAGCGTAATCAGCTTCACTTGTTGATTGGAAGTAAGTGTAACCATTGTCTTTTGAAAGGTTGTGTTCTTTACCCCAAGCTTGAAGACCTTCCCAAGCTGATTGGTTAAATGATTTATCATCAACACCACCAGTATCTGTAACGATAGCTGCTTTAGTCTTCACATCAGAAGAAGATGAAGCTGCGTTACGAGAAGAGCGATTACCACATGCAGCAAGTCCAAATGCTGCTACTGCAACTAGACCAAGGCCTAGCCATTGTTTCTTGTTCATTACTGAACCTCCTAAATAAGATGCGCAACTAAGTTGCAAGTATGGATTGATTGGTCACAAGGACCCTTGCCACTCAGAGAGTGGCACAGACTATTTGCAAGTCTGTAAAAGAATATGGAAGTAATTCCCCGACCGTCATCTCGACCGTCGTTTTATCTTTGGCGACTAGAGTCACCTTTAGATCTGGTTTAAAAAATTCGACCATGACTTGGCGACAAGCACCGCAAGGCGAAATTGGTTTTTCAGTTTGACCATAGACAATCAATTCTGAAAAGTCTCGTTGTCCTTCAGAAACCGCCTTAAAGATTGCCGTCCTTTCGCCACAGTTGGTCAAGGGATAGCTAGCATTTTCAATGTTAACCCCTGTATAGATACTTCCGTCCTTGGCTACCAATACGGCACCAATTGGAAAATGTGAATAGGGTACATAGGCGTTTTTACTAGTTTCAATCGCTAAATCAATCAACTCAGTAGTCGCCATCAGCTAACTCTCCTTTTAAGATTGCAACACCAGAAGATGTTCCAATACGTGTAGCCCCCGCTTCAACAAAGGCAACTGCATCTGTATAAGAACGAGCTCCACCAGCAGCCTTAACACCCATATCAGGTCCAACTGTCTGACGCATTAACTGAACATCTGGCAAAGTCGCTCCACCAGTTGAGAAACCTGTAGAAGTTTTGACAAAGTCTGCTCCAGCTTTTTGAGCTAGCTGACAAGCCAGAACTTTTTCTTCATCCGTTAACAAACAAGCTTCAATAATAACCTTAACAAGTTTGTCTCCGCTTGCTTCAACAACAGCACGAATATCTGACTCAACTAATGCAGCATTTCCTGATTTGAGTGCGCCAACATTGATAACCATATCAATTTCGTCAGCACCATTTTGGATGGCTTCTTTGGTTTCATAGGCTTTGACAGCTGAAGTTGTAGCTCCAAGAGGAAAACCTACAACTGTACAAACCTTGACATCAGTATCTGTTAGACCTGCTTTTGCATGCGAAACCCAGCAAGGATTTACACAAACACTGGCAAAATCGTACTCTCTTGCTTCAGATAGCAAACGATCGATTTGTTGTTCGGTTGCATCTTGCTTTAAAAGCGTATGATCAATGTATTTATTTAATTTCATTTCGGATTTTCCTTAAATCAGGAGATAATTTCAATGATTTCACGCGTTTTTATCGTTTCATCACTTATTTTAATTTTAACATATTTTTGGAAATCTGTAACTAGTTCCGGAGAAATTTTGCCATTTGCATATACTTTCGCGACAATTTCACCCTTTTTGACTGATTCTCCAACTTTCTTCTCAAAAACAATCCCTGTCTCATAGTCAAGAGCATCGGTTTTGACTGCACGACCAGCACCTAATCTCATGGCGAAAAGACCAAACTCCATGGCTGGAAGTTCTGCGATAATACCATCCTCTTGAGCAGGAATCTCGATAACATGAGCAACATTTACAGGGAGATATAGATCCTCTAAATCTCCACCCTGAGCAAGAACCATCTCTTCAAATTTTTTAAGAGCCTTGCCATTCTCAAGATGTTCTTTCACTTCCTCTACAGTTTTTTCAACATTTGCCAAAGATAATATAATCTGGGCTAACTCACAGATAAAGTGGCTAATATCTTGACGCCCTTTTCCTTGAAGAATATCCAACGCTTCCAGGATTTCTAATCGGTTACCGATCGCGCGTCCCAAAGGTTGACTCATATCAGTAATAACTGCCACAGTTTTTCTACCTACATCCTTACCAAGATTTACCATAGTTTGAGCTAATTCACGCGCCTCGTCAACTGTCTTCATAAAGGCACCTTCACCGACTGTAACATCCAGCAAAATAGCATCTGCTCCAGCAGCAATCTTTTTGCTCATGACAGAGCTAGCAATCAAAGGAATGGTATCAACCGTTGCTGTCACATCACGAAGGGCATAAAGAAGTTTATCAGCTTTAACCAGTTGGTCAGATTGGCCAATAACCGAAACCCTGATATCCTGAACCTGTTTGATAAAGTCATCCTGACTGCGTTCGACTTGAAAGCCTTTGATAGATTCTAATTTATCGATTGTTCCGCCAGTATGTCCTAGACCTCTACCACTCATCTTGGCAACTGGTACGTCAAAACTAGCGACTAAAGGAGCTAAAATCAAGGTAACCTTATCACCGACTCCGCCTGTAGAATGTTTATCAACCTTGATACCTTTAATAGCAGATAAGTCAAATTCCTGACCCGTCTTCACCATATTCATTGTTAAATCGGAAATCTCTCTAGTGGTCATGCCTTTAAAATAAACAGCCATAGCAAAGGCAGACATCTGATAGTCAGGAACGGTTCCTGCCACATATCCTTCAATCAGCCATTGGATTTCACTAGAGCTGAGTTCTTGGCCGTCTCTTTTTTTCTGGATTAGATCTACTGCTCTCATTCTTTCACACTTCTAAGGATATAATATCCCTTATCTTTCTTTACAACCTCGCAGTTGCCAAATACTTCTTCCATCTTGTTTTTGGCACTTGGAGCTCCTTGTTTTTTCTGGATAACAATGGTCAAATCACCACCGTCTACAAGATAATCAATGCTTTTCTCGATGATTTCATGAACAACTTGCTTGCCTGCACGAATGGGTGGATTCGAAATGACATGATCAAATTGACCTTCAACTTGCTCATAAATATTGGACTGGAAGATAGTCGCTTGAACTTTGTTTTTTACTGCATTTTGCTGGGCTAAATCTAGGGCTCGATTATTGATATCCACCATAGTCGCTTGAACACCATATGCCTTGACTAAAGACAAGCCAATAGGACCATAGCCACAACCAACATCCAGAATTTTTTCACCTTTTTCAACATCGAGACATCTTAGCAATAACTGACTTCCAAAATCAATCATTTTTTTGCTAAAGACACCAGCATCTGTCAAAAATGTCATCTTTTGCCCAAGTAGCTCAACTCTAAGTTCATGAACATCATGGGCAGTATCTGGATTTTCTGCATAATACATTTTACTCATAGTTTCATTTTACCATATAAATAAGTTAATTGTAAATCGTTTACATGACAACAAAGGCTTTTGTTTGCCATTGATTTATTAAAAAATAGTATAAGTTGCCTAATCCCTTAGGGGCCAAGCAAGTAAGAACCCAATGCCATAGTGATAGCAAAGGAAAAAATACAGGCTAGACCAAAGAAGAAAAGCCACCATTTTCTTGTTAAAATGGCGAGAATCAAGTAAATAAAACCAATAATTGGTAGCAAAAATAACAAGACAAAGGCAGACCAACTATAGGTTTGACTTCCTAAACTCACAGTAAACTCAATCAAAGTCGGAGATAACCACAGAATCACAACCAGTAAGCTAGTCAGTTTTAGAATTTTATCACTCACTACTAGTCTCATAACATCACCTCTTTTGATGGCTATACTACTTATATTTTAACAAAGAAAACGCTTTTTCTCAAATGATCCAGATGTCTTTCTCTGTAAATTATGGTATACTGAGTTATCAAACGAGGATATTTTATGACGAACGAATTTTTGCATTATGAAAAAATCAGCCGAAGAACCTGGCAATCTTTGCACCGTAAAACAACCCCACCTTTAACTGAGGAGGAATTAGATTCAATTAAGAGTTTCAATGACCAGATTAGTTTACAAGACGTAACTGATATCTATCTTCCATTGGCTCACCTTATCCAGATCTACAAGCGTTCCAAAGAAGATTTAGCCTTTTCAAAGGGAATTTTTCTCCAAAGAGAGAGCAAAAATCAACCCTTTATTATCGGAGTTTCAGGTAGTGTTGCCGTTGGGAAATCAACTACAAGCCGACTCTTACAAATTTTGCTTTCTCGTATTTTCCCAGAAGCAAGCGTAGAATTGGTTACAACTGATGGCTTTCTATACCCTAACAGTCTTTTAAATGAGCGGAATATCCTGAACCGAAAAGGTTTCCCCGAGAGCTATGATATGGAAACACTACTTAATTTCCTTGATCAACTTAAGAATGGTCAGGATGTTGAAATTCCAGTCTATTCTCACGAAATTTATGATATTGTCCCTCATCAAAAACAAAGAGTTCGAGCTGCGGATTTTGTTATCGTAGAAGGGATCAACGTTTTTCAAACACCGCATAATAGCCGACTTTATATCACAGACTTCTTTGATTTTTCAATCTACGTAGATGCTGCAGTTGAGGATATCGAGAGCTGGTATTTGGACCGTTTCTTAAAACTTCTCAGTTTTGCACAAGATGATCCAAGCAACTATTACTATCGCTTCACCCAACAACCGATCAGTGAAGTCAAAGATTTTGCTCATCAGGTTTGGACTAGTATTAATTTAACCAATCTACAAAACTATATTGAACCGACTAGAAATCGGGCAGAAGTCATTCTTCATAAATCTAAAAATCATGAAATTGATGAAATTTATTTAAAAAAGTGATTTCCCCTTGTCAAAATAATAGTTTTCAGATATAATGGTATAGTTAGTAAATATGGAGGTAAGAACATTGGCAAATATTAAATCAGCTATCAAACGCGCTGAATTGAACGTTAAACAAAACGAAAAGAACTCAGCTCAAAAATCAGCTATGCGTACTGCTATCAAAGCTTTTGAAGCAAACCCATCTGAAGAACTTTACCGTGCTGCTAGCTCAGCCATCGATAAAGCAGAAACTAAAGGTTTGATCCACAAGAATAAAGCTAACCGTGATAAAGCACGTCTTGCAGCTAAACTTGGTTAATCAAGAACCGCATACAAAATGAGCTCTTCGGAGCTTTTTTTGTGCACATTTTTCTGGAGGTTATCATGAAAATTGCTATTATAGGATATTCAGGATCAGGTAAATCTACTCTGGCAGAAAGCTTTCCAGCTACTACTCAATTCCAAAGCTCCATATTGACCGATTGCAATTTCAGTCTGGTTGGCAAGATAGCGATCGCGATTGGATGTTAAAGGAGATGGCGACTTTCCTTACTGAACATGAAGATTGGGTTATTGACGGCAACTATAGCTGGTGTTGCTATGAGGAAAGGATGGAGCAAGCTGATCAGATTATCTTTCTAAACTTTTCAGCCTGGAACTGCTTGTTTAGAGCCTTTATGCGTTATCTACAATACAGAGGAAAAGTTAGAGAAAGTATGGCAGATGGTTGTCCTGAACAATTTAACTGGGAATTTATACGCTGGATTCTCTGGGACGGACGAACAAAAAATGCTAAGGTAAGATACCAAAAATTAAGTGATACCTACCCTGAAAAGATGCATATTCTCCATTCTCAAGCAGAGATTGATTATTTCTTGCAATCTCTTAAAAAATAGACGATAGAGTAACATTCCATTAAGGTCAGTATGGACTGAATGACTAAAAAAGGAAGATTTTCATCCAGAAAATCTTCCTTTTGTGTTCCCTTTTATTCAGCAATTAAGGTCTCAAGACCAACTTTCATCATATCTGTGAAAGTATTTTGACGTTCTTCAGCAGTCGTATCTTCATCTGGATTAACCAAGCTATCAGAAATTGTCATGATGGCAAGGGCATCCACATGGTGTTGAGCAGCAAGATAGTAAAGAGCTGCTGCTTCCATTTCCACGGCTTTCACACCCCATTTACCAAGCTCAATGTTCTTTTCAAAGTAGTTTGAGTAGAAAACATCTGATGACAAGACATTGCCGACGTGCGTAGTCATGCCAAGGTCTTTAGCAATATGGTAAGCCTTATCTAGCAAGTCAAAACTTGCGATTTGTGGGAAATCGTATTGAGGCCAATCGTTGCGGATGATGTTTGAGTTGGTTGCAGCTGCTTGAGCCAAGACCAATTCACGGACGTGAACATCCTTATTCAAAGATCCAGCCGTTCCCACACGGATTAATTTCTTCACACCGTAGTCAACAATCAACTCGCGTGCATAAATCGAAATGGATGGCATCCCCATTCCGGTCCCCATGACAGATACACGATGACCTTTATAAGTGCCTGTGTAGCCAAACATGTTACGCACTTCGTTAAAGCAAACAGCATCTTCAAGGAAATTCTCAGCAATAAACTTGGCACGAAGAGGATCCCCAGGAAGAAGAATTTTATCAGCAATTTCACCTTGCTGAGCAGCAATATGAATAGACATGTTTAAGATATAAAGGGCGACAGAGAACAAAGGAAAAATAGGAAACTGACGACACATCGCAGATGTTAGACAGTTTATCTTTTTTACACAGTTCTCCGCCCGTATTCAGTTCAGTGAATACAAGGAGCCCATCCTTTCTTTAATTTATATTTGATATTTAGAAAGATACAAACCCGTCAAAAAGCGAAGGGAAAATAGGAGTTGGGCGCAGTGAGCGATGCTCGCTAGACCAACTATCTTTTTCCCACTGCTTTTAGGGTGGGGTCAATTCCTTTCTTTCTTAAATTTTATGATTTAGAGGAGAGTAAACAGTATTCAGTTCAGCGAATACGACTTACCCATCCTTTCATTTTTTGTTTGTAGAAAAGCTTTCCGCTCGTGTTCAAATCTGAACACACGCCCTACCTTTCTTTTATTAATGTTTATTACAATTCGGCAAGAATAGCTTTAAGCAAGCCTTTGAAGTCGCCCTTGACTCGTTCGGTCACTTCTACGACTTCTTCGTGGTTGAGCTCTTCTTGGAAACCTGCAGCAAAGTTAGTAATACATGAAATACCAAGAACCTTCAAACCAGAATGTGCTGCAACGATGACTTCAGGAACTGTTGACATTCCGACAGCGTCTGCACCAAGTGTCTTATAAGCACGAATTTCAGCTGGAGTTTCGTAAGTTGGACCTGTTACACCGATATAAACACCATCGTCAAGTTTAACACCAAGTTTTTCAGCAACTGCATGCGCTGTAGCACGATATTCTGGGGTGTAAGCCTTAGACATATCAGGGAAACGTGGACCGAAGTCATCCAAGTTTTCACCAATCAATGGGTTTTGACCAGTCATGTTAATGTGGTCAGTGATAGCCATCAAGGTACCTGGGCCAAATCCAATACCTCCAGCTGCATTGGTTACAATGACACCTTCACATCCGAGTACTTTCATCACACGTACTGGGAAAGTCACGACTTCAAGAGGATTTCCCTCGTAGAAATGGAAACGACCTTGAAGAGCCAAGACTTTTCGACCTGCAAGGTCACCATATACCAATTTACCAGCGTGACCAACTACTGTAGAGCGACCCCAGTTTGGAATCTCAGCATAGTCTACTACAACTGGATTTTCGATTTCTTCTGCCAATTCTCCAAGTCCTGATCCAAGGATTAGACCGAACTCAGGCGCTTGGATTCCCTTGTCTTTCAGGAAAGCAGCTGTTTCCTTGATTTTATCTAAAAATGTCATTCTGTGTCTCCTTTATTATTTTTTAACATTTGACCGATTTTGTCAAAGGTTTTTGCATTGCGAATGGTGATATTGCGATAAAAAGGCATCTTGAGCAAGTGCTTGTGATAGGCAGTTGCATAGTAGGATTCTTCAGAGAATTTCCCCCAGAAAATCCCATGTTTTCCAAAATGAACCACTTCATCTTTCAGTTCCAAACTGTTCACTTTCTCGATGACTTGATCCACATCCAAGCTCTCCGTGTAGAAGAGGACATCTTTTCGAGCTAGGTCTTTGGTCCACCAATCTGGCAGATTCTTCAGCTCTGCTTCATAATCTTCCTGACTCAGCAAAGAAAAGCTCTGAATAAATGGATAATGGACTTCAAAGAAAGTCTCTAACTTTTCAACCAATTGGGCTTTGGGAGCTGTCGAAGTAAAGAAAATGTTGCCACTGTTGATGTAGGTTTCAACCTTTTCCAGTCCCAACTCTGTCAGTTCTTGACGAAGTTGCGCCATAGCAACCTTATTCTTCCCACCGACATTAATGCCCCTTACCAGTAAAGCATAGCGCGTCATCTTATACCAATTTATCTAAGAAACTTTCACCAATCATGGCAGTTTCAACACCAAAGTTATCCGCAACTGTCGCTGAGATATCTGCAAAATGTCCAACTGGAAGTAAACCATTTCCTTTGAAGGCTGGACTGTATGCCAAAGTGGGATGTATTCACGAGTGTGGTCTGTTCCTGCATAGGTTGGGTCATTTCCATGGTCAGCAGTAATCAAGAGAAGGTCATCCTCTCTCATAGCTGCGATAATTTCAGGCAAGCGCTCATCGAACTCATGCAAGCAATCACGGTAACCATGAGCATTGCGGCGGTGGCCGTAAAGGGCATCAAAGTCCACCAAGTTTGTGAAGGAGAATCCTTTTTCAAACTCAGCAAGTCCCATGGTCTTCAATAATGTATCAATTCCGTGGCTGTTTGACTTGTTGTGGCCCATATCATGATTGATACCAGCGCCATTAAAGATATCGTTGATTTTACCAACAGCGTAAGTATCGATACCAGCTTCGTTTAATTTATCCAAAACAGTTGGTGCAAATGGAGAAACGGCCAAGTCACGACGATTTGCCGTACGAGTGAAGTTACCTGGTTCACCAACATATGGACGGGCAATGATACGACCTAGAAGGGCTGGGCGCTCAAGGGTAATTGAACGAGCGTACTCACAGATACGGTACAATTCATCCAAAGGAATAATGTCTTCGTGGGCAGCAATTTGCAAAACAGGGTCAGCTGAAGTATAGATAATCAACTCCCCAGTTTCCATCTGACGAGGTCCGAAATCATCGATAACAGCTGTACCTGAGTACGGTTTGTTGGCTTCACGAATGACCTTGCGTCCTGAAAATTCTTCGATCTTTGTCAAGATTTCTTCTGGGAATCCGTTCCAGAAAGTATCGAAGGCTCGGTAATGTTGAGTCCCATGATTTCCCAGTGTCCAGTCATGGTATCTTTACCGCGTGATACTTCTTCCAATTTTGTTGCATATCCTGTTGGATTGCTTTCAGCTGGTACAGTCTTTAGAGGCGTTTCGCGAGGAATATTTCCTAGACCGATTTTAGCCATGTTTGGCACATTCAAACCAACTGTTTTGGAAATGTGTCCTAGTGTGTCAGAAGCTCCATCTGGAACCCCTGCATTGACAAAGTTATTGGCATCTGGTGCAGCACCGATTCCCACGGAATCCAGTACCACCAAGTGAATACGATTAAATTTTGACATAGTGTATCTCCTTATTATGTTGATTAGTTTGCTTTTGTTGAAGTTAGAATCTGAACCCCGTCTCGTCCAGCAACGATGACCTTATCCACCATTTGGTTGAACAAGCCATGCTCAACGACACCAACGACATGGTCCAATTCTTGCCCGAAGGCAATTGGATCTTCAATGACATCCAAGGCTAGGTCAATGATAAAGTTCTGCATATCGGTCACAAAATGTTGGCCATCTTTTTCACGGAAACTTGGTTTATAGCCAGCTCGCTCAAACCGACGAAAAACCTGTTCTGCACCATACTGAACCACTTCTACTGGCAATTTAAAAGCACCTAGTTTCTCTACCAGTTTGCTTTCGTCAACCACCCAAATGTATTCTTTTGATGGTGTCGCTACAACCTTCTCCATCAGAAGGGCACCACCACCGCCTTTTATCCCGTTAAACTGGCTATCTACTTCATCCGCCCCATCAACCGTCACATCGACAAAGTCTACTTGATCAATCGACTTGAGCGGGATGTTAAGACCTTCAGCCTGTTTACTGGTCACACTGGAAGTCGTTACAGCAGTAATCTGCAAACCTTCTTCCTTGATCCGACGACCGATTTCTTCTACGAAATAGTAGGCAGTTGAGCCTGTTCCAAGTCCGACAACCATACCATCTTTGACGAACTCAGCAGCCTTAATTCCTGCCATTTTTTTCAGATTTTCCACTTATATACCTCCAAATAGAGCTACTTCTATTATATCATGAATACGCTTCAAATTCATCCAAATATTAGAAAAACCCGAACATTTTATTTCGGGTTTTTGATGCTTATTTAACCATATCAGGGTCGTAGTCGTAAAATCCAGTATCAAGGAAACGATTTTTAGGATGGAGCTTGCGAACTTCTTCATCTAACAAAAAGGCTTGGTCATGTGTAAAGTTACCTTCTTGAATCAAGTTGCGAGCTTGGATAAAGAGCTTGGCAATTTCCACAAAGTTTTGACCTGGAGTATAGAGACCTTCTAGTTTCCAGTGGGTAAAGCCATGTTCTACTAATTCTGTCAACTTGGTCATCAAATCAAGGTCATTATTGGCGAAGATATGAGTTCCATGATTATCCTCGAAAATAGAGTAATGACTCTCTGGGTCACTCGGTTCTGCAAGGAACAAATCACGTTGACGAGTTTTTTCATCATCAATCTGTGTGAAATTATAGTAGTTTTGCAAGAGTGGACGCTTAGAATGGTGGATAACACTAGCACCATAGACTAAGACTTCAGCAGGAATTTCCAAAATCTCTGGCATTTTGAAAAGTTCAGCTGATGGAATTTCCCTCGCCAAAACCGCCTCAGATGCGCCAGCCTTTTGACCCCAGAAGTTAATCTGACGACTGCTTGTTACCATGGTTGAAGCATCATAAATGGTCTTAAAGGAATAGCCATCACGATTGACCACGTAAAAGACACCTGCATCCCCAACAGTAATATAGTCTGTCTTTATTTCTTCCAAGAAATCTAGGAAAGGCTTGATACGGTCCATCATATCTTGGTGCATAAGGGCATTAACCGCAACAATCAATTCTTTGCCTGCTTCATGAACCAACTTAGCAATCTCACGCAATTGGTCATGACTAAAAGTCGTTGGCAGACGAAGTCCAAATCTTTCTCACCAACGTAGATACGGTCTACGCCAGCTTCGAGTAACTGTTCAACTTGTTCAATACTTTCAGCAGTTGCTGTAATGATAATCTTTTCCATAAGAAAAATTATACCACATTTCTCAAAAATCAGCTATATAGAAAAGTGAGTCTTATGAAGCGAAATTTCAAAAAAGTGAACTGCATCAATGGCAGTTCACTTTTTAGATTTATGCTTGTGTCTTTTCAACTAGTCGTCCGTCATTCATCACATAAATACGGTCAACCTTATCTAGCAAGCGAGTATCATGTGTAATCATGACAACTCCCCTGCCTTGCTCATGAGCAATTGAAGCCAGCATATCTGTAACCTGGTAAGCACGTTGCGTATCCAAGCTAGCTGTCGGCTCATCTGCAAGTACGATGCTCGGATTATTGTATAGGGCTCTAGCAATTGCAGCTCGTTGACGTTCTCCACCTGAGAGAGCTTTGGGATAGTGGTTTTGAACCTTTTCCAAGTCCAACAAACTGAACAACTCTTGTCGGTCACTTTTTATAGATTTCTTTTTATCTAAACGGTCAATTAAATCTAATTGCTCCTTAACCGTTAAAAAGGGAATCAGATTTGAAGCCTGGAGGATAAAGCCAAATTCACTAAAGCGCAAATCCGTTTTTTCTTTCTCGGTTAGGTTTCCAGTTTCTTTTCCCTTTACCAGAATCTTGCCACTTGAAGCTTCCTGTAGTTGGCCTAGAGTCGTTAAAAAGGTTGTTTTGCCCGACCCAGAAGGCCCCACAATGGCTACAAACTCCCCAGCATTTAGCTGAAAATTGGTCTCATGCAAAGCTGTAACTTTCATATTGCCTTCGCCATAAGTTTTTGTCACTTGAATCATCTCAATTAATGTCGTCATACTATTCTCCTTATCATTCTGCAATCGCAGTAATCGGGTCCACCTTTAGCAAGCGTGGAAGTGAAATGACGCCACCTAGAAGAGCCATTAAGCAGATGATCAGGCTTAACACAAAGTATGCTAACCAACTAGGGTAGAAAAAGAAGGTCGCAGGTAAGACTAAAATGACAGCCCAAATGGCTAACAAAGCCAATCCTATACCCAAACCAGATAAAAGAAAGATTTGACAGAAAAGGGACCATACGATGGATTTTATCTGAATCCCTTGCGCTCGCATAATTCCATAAAGGCCTAATTTTTGAATGGTAATGATGTAGATAAAAATTCCTACAATCAGACCTGTAATGACAATCATAGCTAGAATCATTCCTGAGAATACATTGATCTGAGGGGTATAGCCAGGAATTTTAGAAATCATTTTTTGAATAGAAATCTGCTTCAAACCATCGCCAGTCACTTCTACATCATTTTGCAATACCAATGCGGAGATCGAACGATTGCCTTTTGTTATTCCTTGTAAATCCCAATACGTTGTTAAACTTGTAAAGATAACAGGTTCCGTGAAAAATTTATTTTCTCTGGTCAAACCTACAATCTTAAAACTTGTCTCACTTCCGTTGAGTTGAATAGCATCCCCGAGTTTGATGCCGTAATTTTCAAAAGACTGATCCACTACCACTTCTTGCTCATTTTCTGGGTAACGCCCTTCAATCAAGGTTGGCGAGATAAAACTGTCCCACTCTTGACCAAAAATAGAGACATTCAACTTGTCACTACTATCGACAAGGTTTGTCACCGCGAACATGTAGCTTAGGGGAACAGCATCCTCAGACACTTTATCTTTGTAGTCTTTTTCTGGTATAAAGGATGCAGTCAAATTATCATTTGCATAATCAGATAGCACAACTCCTGTTGCTTGCCAATTATCAATAGCAGCCCTGTTATTTCGAACAAGCCCGAGAGCCAAACTAGTCATAAAAAAGACCATAAAAGCAATGAGAAAAATGGTTGTTAGAATTAAACTGTAACGCAATTTATTCTGTAAAATTTCTTTGATAGCAAGATACATGCCAATCTCCTTTAAGTATTCTGTTGTCGAGGGAACAAATCTCCTCTTTACCATAGCACTAAAGATAGAAAACTATCTCGTCATGAACAGCTAGAATCAATTTAAAAGAATCCTGTCCTTACTTCAAAATTGAATTTATTTGCATCTGTGTATGATTATTCGTTTTAACCATCAAATTTCCCCTCGTTAAAATAAGAAAAAAATAATAAAGTTTAAACGGTTTACTCATCCTATCATTTTCCCATCAGCATGTCAAGAATTCCGAAATTGGCCTTGATAACAGATTTTATGCAATTTGTAACAATCCTGTAATAATTCTCTCTTTAAAAAATGATAAAATAGTAATGTACTGTTAAGGAGAGAAATATGCCCGCAAGAAAACTACACCCGTATGAGTTAGAACAAGAAAGTATAAAAGCTGCTCAGTTTCAAGATTATGTCCCAGAAAATACTTCTGTTGCTAGTGTAAAGGAAGTCCTATTTTTTGTAAACATTGCTTGCTTCTGTGTCTTTTTAGCTATCTTTAGTTTTATGTTCTTATCGCTTAAATTGAACACTGTTTTATCATTTGCTTTGGCTATCGGCCTCAGTCTTGTAGCTTTACAATTTCAGCGCACTTTTATCAAGAAAAAATTCAAATAAAAACCTTCGATAAATCGAAGGTTTTTTTATTTATTCTTTCGTTTTGATGGTGTTGTGATAGCTATCTTGACTTCAAAAATTGTTCCGTTAGGTTTGTTATCTTTCACACTGATAGAGCCTTTTAAGGCATCGACGATCTGCTTAGCTAAAGACAAGCCTAAACCGAAACCACCCTTTTGCCGTGTACGTGCCTTATCAACACGATAAAAACGATCAAAAATTTTCTTTTTATCGGCTGCAGAAATACCGATACCATTATCTGCAACCGTTAGATAGAGGCTGCGTTCTGTCGTTGAAATCTCAAAATAAATATCACCCTCTTCTTCTGTATACTTGACCGCATTGTCAAACAGAATGGTCATCAATTGCTTGAGAAGAAGTTTATCTGTGATAATGGTGCGATGAACACGATTCACGAAACGAAAGACACGATTATTCTCAGATGCAATCATCTCATAGTTGGTAAAGGTGGTATCAAAGAAGTCAGGATCTACTTCCCCAAACTCTGGCTTGATTCCATCATCTCTACGCGCTAGATTGAGGAGGTTGGTCGTTAGAAATTTCATATTTCGAACTTCTTCCAAACTAGAAGCTATGCTCTCACTTGACTCCATAATAGTGGCTTCTGGTTTTCTAAAAAGAGTTTCCAGACGGTTCTGAAGAACTGCTAAGGGCGTCCGTAATTCATGACTGGCATTTTCCACAAAGCTCTTCTGCTTTTGCATACTTTCAAGCAAGGGTTTCACACTGACACGAGCAAGATAAAGACTGGCCAAGATGGATAGAATCCAAAAACTTGCCATCACCACCACGATTAACTGTTCGTGGTTTTGACTAATCTGCTCTAGTTGGCTCGTGTTAATCAGGATAGCAGCATACTTGATATTGGTCGAAACCGAATCAATGTTCATTTCTGTCAGAACAACACGATAAATCTCATCCTGACCGTAACTATTCACAACATGAAGTTGGCGAATATGGTTTAAGTCCTTTTTATTGAAAGTGATTCTGTCTAATCCTAAGAAGCGATTTCCAGTCACTAATTGATTCAAATTTGCATCGAGCAAAATCACTTCAGTGTTGGAACTCACATTTGGCTTTTTATCAGAAGCTGAAGTGACACTGCCACTACCCAAATCCTTTACGTCCTCAGTTGCGCGATTAACTGCCAATTGAATGATATCTTGAGGATTTTTGCTGAGAGACAGCAGTTTCTCATCCACTGATGTGTAGAGACTGGAGTGCATAACCTGCAGGATAATCAAGGTCATGGCAGAGAAAATCAGCGTAAAAACACCAAAATTACGGATAAAGTAACTGAAGTCC
>BNJS01002653.1_pt1 | contig 83563 bp, 133 predicted proteins | sample 8540461 | NCBI WGS metagenome assembly BNJS01 (sample SAMD00202454, study PRJDB9452) | human saliva metagenome | isolation source: human saliva | place: Japan
AGGCCAAAGTACCACCTGAACGATCGATCTGTCTGCAGTATTTCCACTACCTGGAAGACAGCTGGCGCATGGGGATCTGGGGCCGTCGTTCAAGTACCGCGACTTTTCCGTCAACGGAGCTGCTGGCGCAGGCGCTGCCCGTGTCGGTGGAAATCGGCGTGTCGCCTTTTCCATTACGGTGGTGGTCGGGATGTCGCTGGGCATCTATGCGGCGCTGCGGCGCAATACCTGGGTGGATTACACGCTGATGACGGTCGCCATGATCGGGGTGATCGTGCCCAGCTACGTGAAGGGCGCCGATCCTGATCCTGATCTGCCATCTACACTGCAGTGGCTGCCGGCGGGGATGGAATGACGGGGCGCTCATGCGAACGATGATATTGCCGGTGGCGGCGCTGGCCATCAGCTATGTGTCGAGCATTGCGCGCATCACACGGGGCGCGATGATCGAGGTGCTCAACAGCCCGTACATCCGCACCGCCCGCGCCAAGGGGCTGTCCACTCGCGCCATCGTGCTGCGCCACGCCCTGCGTCCGGCCATGCTGCCGATCGTGTCGTTCCTGGGGCCGGCAGCTTCGTGGGCATCATCACCGGGGCCATCGTGATCGAGTCGGTGTTCGGCCTGCCGGGTATTGGCCAGATGTTCGTCAATGGCGCACTGAACCGTGACTACGGCATGATTCTCGGCCTGACGATCGCTGGTGGGTGTCCTGGCCATCGTGTTCAACGCGATTCTGGACATCCTGTGCGCGCTGATCGACCCGAAAATCCGTTACTGAGCTGGCAGGGGCCCCTGAGGCAGAGAACGCACATGATAGTCAAGAAAGAAAAACCGAAGCCCTGGCAGACGCTGCAGAACGTGCCCAGATGCGGGGCGGCAGCCTGTGGGACGACGCCTGGCGCCGTTTTTCGCAAGAACCGGGCCGCGGTGTACAGCGTGACCATTCTGGTGCTGATCACCCTGTTCGTGATCTTCGCGCCGATGCTTACCCACTACGCCTACGATTTCAACGACTGGGACGCGCTGTCAGCGCCGCCGTCTGCCCGGCACTTTCTGGGGACGGATTCGCTGGGGCGGGACCTGCTGTCGCGGGCGGCCGTCGGCGGCCGCATCTCGCTGCTGGTGGGCCTGTCCGGCGCCCTGGTGGCGGTGGTGATCGGCACGCTCTATGGGGCGCTGGCCGGCTTCTTCGGCGGCAAGATCGACTCGCTGATGATGCGCTTTCTGGAAATCCTCAACGCCTTCCCGTTCATGCTCTTCGTCATCCTGCTGACGACGTTCTTCGGCCACAGCCTGATCCTGATCTTTGCGGCGGTGGGCCTGGTGTCGTGGCTGGATGTGGCGCGCATCGTGCGTGGCCAGACGCTGAGCCTCAAGCACAAGGAGTTCGTCGAGGCGGCCCGGGTGACGCGGCATGTCGCGGCGCCGTATCGTGGTGCGCCACATCATCCCCAACGTGCTGGGGGTGGTGATGGTGTATGCCTCGCTGCTGGTGCCCGGCATGATCATGTACGAATCCTTCCTCAGCTTCCTGGGGCTGGGCGTGCAGGAGCCGATGGCCAGCTGGGGCTCGATGCTGCAGGAAGGGGCGCTCACCATCGAGACGGCCCCCTGGCGGCTGCTGGTGCCCGCCTTCTTCCTGGTGGCAACGCTGTTCTGCTTCAACTTCCTGGGTGACGGTCTGCGCGACGCGCTGGACCCGAAAAGACCGCTGATGCCGGGATACACGACCATGAACGAAAACACGACAGGCATGGCAGGCATGACCGGAACGAATGGAATGAACGCGGCGGCCATGAACGGTGAGGCTGCCAGTGCAGATGCCTCCACGGCGCAGCCCGTGCTGACCGGTGCAGACCGCGAGCGCAACTCGGACGGGCAGGAAATTCTGCTGCGGGTGAACAACCTGAACGTGCACTTCCACACCCACGACCAGGTCGTGCATGCAGGTGACGCGGGGTGAGCTTTCTGGGTGGCCCGGGGCGAGACCCTGGCGCTGGTGGGCGAAGTCCGGTTCAGGGGCAAAGTCCGTGACAGCCATCGATCATGCGCCTGCTGGATGAAAAAGATCACCCGTTACGGCGAGGGGTCAGAGCATCGATTTCGAGGGCACCTCGGTGCTGGATGCCGACGAGAAAACCTGCGCAACCTGCGCGGCGGTCGCATCAACTTCATCTTCCAGGGCCGATGACCTCGCTGAACCCCTTCATGCGCATCGGCAAGCAGCTGATGAGTCGGCGCTACTGCACAACCCGGACTGGAACCGGGCCGGGGCCAGCAGGCGGGTGCTGGAGCTGCTGGAGCGCGTGGGCATCCGCCGGGCGGGAACTGCCGCATGCGGCAGTATCCGCACGAGTTTTCGGGCGGACAGCTGCAGCGCATCATGATTGCGATGGCGCTGATCAGCAACCGATCTGCTGATTGCCGAGCAGGCCCACCACGGCGCTCGACGTGACCATCAGGCCGAGATCCTCGACCTGCTGCGACCTGCGGCAGCAGATGGGCATAGCGCATCATCTTCATCACCACGATCTGGGGCTGGCCGAGCACTACTCCCCGCACGGTCTGCGTGATGCGCCACGGCGAGATCGTCGAACGCGGCAAGATTGCCAAGGTGTTTGCCGGCCGAAGCACGAATACACCATCGAGGCTGATCAACTCCATTCCCGCGGCACGCGGAAAGCCGGTCAAGGCAACCCAGACGTACGCAGTCGACGCGAAGGACGTGCGGGTGGGTTGCGCTGAAGAAGAACTTCTTCAGCAAGCCCGCAGGTGTTCAAGGCCGTGAAGGGTCTGGATGTGCAGGTGCGGCGCGGCGAGACGCTGGGTATCGTGGGCGAATCCGGTTCGGGCAGAGTCCACGTTCGGCAAGCCGTCATGCAGATGCTGAACTACGAGGGCGACATTCTCTTCGAGGGGCGCAACCTGCGCGGGCTTTCGAAGGAAGAGACACGCCGGCTGCAGGCCGAACGGCAGATCGTGTTCCAGGATCCGTACGGTTCGCTGTCACCGCGTCTGAACATCAGCGAGATCGTGGGCGAGGGGCTGAGCATCCACCAGCCGGAACTGTCGAAGAAGGAACGCATCGAACGGGTGCTGGCCGTGCTGACGGTGCAGCTGCCGCACTCGGCGCTCAACCGCTATCCGCACGAATTCTCGGGCGGGCAGCGCCAGCGCATTGCCATTGCCCGCGCGGTGATCCTGCGGCCGAAGTTCATCCTGCTGGACGAGCCGACCTCGGCGCTCGACCGGTCGGTGCAGGTGAAGGTGGTGGAGCTGCTCTGCCACCGCAGGACAAGTATGGCCTGACCTACATGTTCATCAGCCGACCTGTCCGTGGTGCGCGCCGTCAGCAACAACGTGGTGGTGCATGCAGCCGGATGGTGGAGTACGGAACATCGAGCAGATCTTCCGCAATCCGCAGACCGAATACACGCAGCGGCTGATCGATGCGGCGTTCGATCTGTAAGCAGATGCAATGATCGATGGCCGGGCCGGCGCACGCGAAAGGCGTTGGTGATATCGTGACCTGACGGGGCGGTCTGGCGCAGGCAGTTTCCTGCGGTCTTCTTCCTTTCTGGTCAGCCGGTCATGTCGGTATCCACTTCGGTTCGCTCATCTCCCTGGGCTGCGTGGGTCTGTTTTTAATGTGCGGGGCCTGTGTGGCCAGCGCCACATGCTGCTGGCCGTGCTGCTGGGCAGTTTGCTGCCACGGCCGGCAATGCCGGCCCAGCGTGCCAACCCGGTGGACAGTCCACAGAAGTGGACATGGGTGACGGTGGCCGATCATCTGAACCACCCCTGGGGGCTGGCCTTTCTGCCCGAGGGCGGTTTTCTGGTGACCGAGCGCAGTGGTGCACTGCGGCGCATCACGGGCAGCGGGCAGATCATGCCGCCGGTGAACGGGCTGCCGCGCGTGGCAGCCACCGGGCAGGGCGGATTGCTGGACATTGCGCTGGACACGGATTTTGCGCAGAACCGCCGCATCTACTTTTTGCTATGGAGCCATCGGATGACGGACGCGCCAATGGCACGGCGCTGGCAACCGGTGTGCTGTCGAAGGACTATCGGCAGCTGCAGCATCTGCGCGTGCTGTTCCGGCAGCAGCCGAAGGTGGCCAGCACCCTGCATTTCGGGTGCCGGATCGTGCAGCAGGGACAGCAGCTCTATCTGACCCTGGGCGAGCGCTTCAGCGAGGCGCAGCAGGCCCAGCGGCTGGACAACCATCTGGGCAAAATCGTGCGCATTGGTGTGGACGGCAGTGTGCCGGCCGACAATCCCTTCGTGAAGCGCAGGGGTGCGCGGCCGGAAATCTACAGCTACGGACACCGCAATGGTCAGGGGGCGACGCTGGCGCCGGATGGGCGACTGTGGATGATCGAGCATGGCCCGCAGGGGCGGTGATGAAATCAGCATCATCAGAACCCGGTGCCAATCTGGCTGGCCGTTGACCAGCTATGGCGAGCAGTATGGCGGTGGTCCGATTGGCAATGGCAAGCCGACGGCGCCCGGTACAGTGCAGCCGCGCTAGTACTGGCTGCCATCGATTGCGCCATCGGGCATGCAGTTCGTTCGCGGGACCCGCTATGGAAGGGACTGGGATGGCAACCTGCTGGTCGGATCCGCTGAAATTTGGCTATCCTGGGGCGACTGGTGCTGGACGGGAAGGGGCACGTGGTGCGGAGGAGAAAATTCCGTCGACGAGCGCGTGCGCGATGTGCGGCAGGCTCGGATGGGCAGATCTACATCATAACCGACAGCGATGAAGGACGTCTGCTGCGGCTGGAGAAACCGTGAGCAGCCCGGCAGACGGGCGGAAACAAACGTGCCGGGTGGGGCGACGAACATGCCGGTTGGGGGACGGCATGCTGGTTGAGGGTGGCGAGCATGCCGATTGGGATGACGAGCATATCGGTTGGGATACCGGGCAGCCGGTTGGGGTAACGAGGAGCCTGCAGGCCGGCAGGTACCGATACTGGATACGCCTCGCCTGTCCCTGCGGTCGTGGACGGATGCCGATCTTCTGCCGTACACACGGCTGAATGCCGATCCGCGCGTCATGCGTTATTTTCCGCGTGTACTGTCTGCCCGGAAAAGCCGTGCGCAGATGAACCGGCTCAGGACATTTCTGATGGAGCATGGCTGGGCGTCTGGGCGGTGACGCTGAAGTCCACAGAAATTCATCGGCATGACGGGGCTGCATGCGGTGGGAAAACAGTGGCATTCCCCATGCGCCGCTGACCGAAATCGCCTGGCGCATGCTGCCGGATCACTGGGGAAGGGGTTATGCGCGAAGCAGCCCGGCGCGTGATGCAGTTCGCCTTCGAGGTGCTGGCGCTGGATGCCGTGCATGCATTCACGGCGACGGTCAGCAGGCCTTCACGCCGGGTCATGACGAAAATTGGTCTGAGTGGATACGGGAGAGGTGTTTGATCATCCCGCATTGCCGCTGGACATGTGCTGCAGCGACACTGCCTGTATGTCATGACACGGGGGCGGTGGGGCAGGGAGATGGCCGGTTGATCAGGCTTCCGGAAAAAGGCTGGATCTGCATGTCGATGCGCAGCCCGGCCACGGATGCCATGTTGACCAGCGTGTCCAGCGAGAAGATGTTGATCTTGCCGCGTACCAGATCGGAAATGCGCGACTGGGTGACGCCAAACAGCGCAGCAGCCTGGGCCTGGGTCAGACCGGACTGGGCGATGTGCTGCTGAGGGCGATCATTAGCGCCGAGCGAAGACGCATGTTCTCCAGCTCGGCGGGCGTGTCTTCGAGGGCGTCCCAGACGCTGGTGAAGCGTTGTGTGGTGTTCATGGTCTTGCCTCCATTTCAGGGCCTCATGATACCGACTATTCCCTTCCCTCTCCTCCATACTTATGTACTGCGCCACCACGATGTAGCGTGAATGGGTCAGCAGGAGCACAGGCGCGAACTGGTTGGTGTCCCTACTGAACGGGGGTGGCTGTCCAGTTTCCGGAATCGTCGCGTTGCACGCTGATCCGTGCTACGGGCGGGGGTCTGGATCACCGAGTCTGCCACGCTGGGGGGCCAGTGTCGATGATCCTGGTCAGCGGTTGCCCTCCATTGGCAAAAGTTTACCTGTCACGGTCGCTCTGCGCTCTGGACCCTTGAAATTGTTCACCCGGATATCGTATATGCCAGCCTGAAGCCTGCTGCTGTCGCAGGAGGCATAGTAATGCTCAGGCCCATTGGCAACCCGGTTGTCCACGTCAAGCGTGCCTGCGGATCCCACCATGTTCAGATAGTAAACATGGGTACCGCCAGGTTCCTGCATGTGAGATCCACATCTCCTTCGCCGTCCCAGGTAAGAGTGGTTGTGAAGAAACCGGGTTGGGCTTTTGCCTCCGGGCTCTCAAGTGACGCCAGACTCTGGAGCGAAAGCTGTTGAATGTGATGCCTGCCGGCGCGTGATGCGTCTAGATAGGTTTGCAGAAGCATATGGCCACTTCTGTCTTTGTTTGACTTTGGCAGGATGAGGTTATTCGAGGGAACGCTGTGTGATCCAAACGCACGAAGTGCGCATTGATTACATGATCGATATCGGCAAGCACGTGGTTGCCTCGCAGTGTCATCGATGCGGGGCGATATGCAGGGTGGAAACACTGTTTTGTGGCGTACCTGCTCCTGGCGGCAAGTCATAGGCTGGGTTGACAAACAGATTCCCCTGTGAATGCGCCATCAAGAGAAGCTTCTGGCCTTCCAGAGCAAGCGTGTCGATCTTGCTGCGGTGCTCTGCATAGTCAACCTTTGTGGGCGGGTTGCTGAGCATGGCTGAAAGACCGGCGACGAGCTTTGTCATGAACGATGTGTAGATGGCCTCGAGGGCCTGTCCTGCAGCACTGAACACATTTGTGACCTTGTTCCAGAATGATGTTTCGCCGGATGCTGCCTCCCACAGATACTCGAAACGCTTGCCCAGTTCACCGCTGCTATCGAGATTCCTTCGCTCGCTGGATGAATGTTTCTGCAGGTCCTGGGCTCGTGGCTCCGTCGATTTCCAGAATCAGACCGATTGTAGAAAAGCTCGAATCGGACAGGGGGTTGACGCATATGTACCCCGATCATTTTCTTCAGCTCGTCGAGGCTATCCTGCGCCTGAAGTTGAGTGTTCCATACCCCATTGAAGAAACCGACGGTGTAACCCCTTGCCTCGCAGATTCCGGTTTGTGGGGTTGTTTGCGCATGGATGCTTGTGCTGACCGCCGAGGGCGATGGCGGCAGCGATGGATTTGACATGGATATGCATGATGTCGTTCATTTGTCATACATTGGACATACAGAATCCGGGACCATGGTGAAGACCGATCCTCCCAGCGCGCTGTTGTACCGCATGTACGCACGGTAGCGCTGATGGGTGTTTGCTGTCATTTTTTCGATTTGCAGGTTGCGTCTGGGCCTTTCGGCAGAGTCCTGGTAGCTTATGGATACGCAGGTTACGGATCGGCTGACGTCGTTGGCTGCCTCACGGAGGCGGTACTTGTCCTTCAGATCGACAAGCATGGCGTTGTTGAGCGCGCGCTGCAGGTTGTACAGGCGTTTTTTTTGAAGTGGCGTGTCGGGCAGGCTGTTGATGAAGGCTTCGATGTCGTCCCGCACCCCATTCTGGTTGGCGTCGATGCCAGCAATGGTGTCGGTCCGGTCCAGCATGGGCAGTTCACCTCGAGCTTCAAGCTGCGCAAAGGCTTCCTTGAAGTTGCCCGGTGGTGTGGTTGTGCTGTCGGGTATGTTTGGGCCGCCGCACGCGATCATGGATGAAGAAATCAGTGCTGCAGAAAGCAGCGTGTACAGAGAACGGGGGTTGGGCATGGCTGAATGGCTGGAGCGAAGGTCAGGCAGGAGGAGCGGAGAAATGTGTGTGCATTGCTCCGTGCATGGCGAGCATCATGCGCTTTTCGCCGGCCTTTGAAAAGGTGCCTGATCTGTCGTATGGGTTAGGCCGAATGGATAATCAGGTGAGTTACTGCACAGTTTGACCGGAGTTTTGAGAATCTCTGTAAAAATCCTGCAGCACTGCCCCATGGCCGGGTGATCCGCTGCGTTGTCGTTTACCGTCAATGGCTGCGCCACGGACGACCGGGTATCTGGCAGTGGTTGTAGCGGATACTCGCAAGAGAGGACAGGCGGTTGGCTGCTTGCTTGGGCAGGTTTGCGGGAAGTGCGTCCGTATTGCTTTCTTTATGGGTGGCCCTCCTGCGGGAAGGTACCCGCAGCCCGCGACTTCGATATCAGGTGCCGTCCCGCAGCGTTCGTGCCCTGACCCGCCAGCTCCGCCATTTCAGGTGGGAGCGGTGCACGCCCGCAGATGCCGGTACCCGGGCAGCAGGCCGCCCATGCCCAGCACCAGCATGAAAATGTCCCAGAGCGGCCGGTGCTGCAGCAGGGGCAGCAGATCCCAGCTGTGCAGCAGGGCAAACAGCCAGCGCTCCAGCCGGGCGCGGCTGTCCGACGTATCTGTGCGGTGCCGGTGGCCGGGTCGATGTGCAGCCAGAGTCGCTGCGGGTCGCTATGGACCGCGCCAGATGGGCAACGGATGTTCCTGCGGCCACCGGTCATGGTGTGGCTGGCGCAGCGGTAGTAGTAGAAGTCGTCCTGGGCGATCGTTTCGATGCGCGGTGGCAGGTCCGGGCTCAGGCCGATGAGGGGCACCCTGCAGGCGGGCAGGGCTGAAGTGCCAGGGACAGGCGTCCCGGGCGGCGAACAAGGTGTTCCTGCCATCACCCCGATTGGAAACGCGGGCGCTGAGTGCCAGTATTGGTGTGGCCGGACGTGCGTGGTTGTATCGGCAGCTGCGCTGTGGTCGGGATGGTGATGGCGGCAATGGGTGGAGGCGCAGCATGTCCATCTGCCAACGAGCTGAAAGACTGGCTGCACGACGGTCTTGTTCAGCACGATGCGCCATTGCAGTTCCACGACGGCGTCGATACGGCGCTGCTGAGGCGGCAGCGGGTTTCTGTTCGGAGGAGGGTTCTGTCCGGAGGTGAGGCCTGTCTGGATGAGGGGTTTTCTTCAGGGGCGGCAGGGTTGCCCTGCCGGATGGCCTGCAGCAGGGCCTGTGGGGTAGCCTTCGCCCGTCGGGGTTTGATCCGTTCGCTGCTGATCGTCTCGGCATCGATGGTGCTTTCCGGGCCGGTGAAGATGTCCCAGGGGTCCATGGACATCAGACCGCTGAATATCCAGCTGATGGTGCTCAGGGCAAAACACCATGCCGAGGATGTGATGCCAGCGCATCATGCCCGGGGCGAACGGCGAGTGTGATCCGCTGCGGTAGGTGCCGGCAAAGCGCCAGCGGATGAGACCGGCGACGATGCCGGTGACGGCGGTGGCGATGCCGATGAGGGCCAGCACGATGATGAGGCTGGTCCAGTTGATGGCGGTGTCGCGGAACATGAGACCAGTGCAGCCACGAACCGACATAGTTTGAGGGCGCGCTCTGGTTGCGGGGCGTCGCGCACGACTTCGCCGGTGGTGCCCGAGATGTAGAGCAGGGTGTCGTGGGCGTCGGGCAGTTGCACGAGGTGCAGCGGGCGATGGCCGTTCAGGCCGTGGCTGTGGGTGTGGGCGTCTTCGTGGACGGTACCGAGGTAGCGGGGCGCCGGGATGCGTTCAGGCTGCGTTTGCGGGGGCGTGGGTGAGCAGTGCTGCGGTTTCGGGCGATCTGCGCTGTGCATCCAGTAGACGCAGGCACTGGCGACTGCAGTGGCCCGGTCCGGTGGGCGGAACGCGCTGGCCGGTACGGGCGTCGATGGCAATGAAGGTTCTGTCCTCGCCCCGCAGGACATAGATGGGCTGGCCGGCACGGCTCCGGGACAGGCGCAGCTCTTCGACCGGCTGGCTGGTGTCGAAGCCCGCGGCCGTGAACGCCTCGGCAGGGGAGAGAAGGGTGTCCGGACTTTGGGGGCATCCGGATTCTGGAGGGTTTTCTGGATTCTGCAGGGCACTGGCACGTGCGGAAAAGTGAGCCAGTGGCGGCGTTCTCGAGCGGTGGCAGGTGCGCCAGCCGTTCCTGCAGGGTGAGCTTGGGGTGGCCGGCATACATCATCACCATGCCGGACGGGAACAGATGAAAAACAGTACGCCATGCCACGACCAGCGGTGGGTGAGCATGAACCAGCGTTGATGCAGGAGTCTTCAGCAAGGTCAGTGCTTGCGCCTGCGGCGGGATTTTCCGCCAGGTGACTGCCTCTGGAACTGCGGGTGGAGGCGGTGTGCTGCTCGGCGCGGGTGGCTGGCAGTGCTGCGGTTCTGTGCGTCGGCGTTGCCGGTGCTGGCGCTGCCCTGGTGTTGTTGTGGGTAACGCCGTCCGTGCCGGAACTGCCCTGGCCTCGCTGTCGCTGGCACGTGGGTTGCCACTTGCCGCGCCGGATATATTGGCGGTGGCAGGCGGGCTGGCAGATGGGACGCCTGTAGACGAGGTGCTGCCGGCATGACTGGCGCTGGTGGCCTGGTCGTCTGGCGTATCTTTCGTGGTGAGGGCTGGGCCGGTAGCCACTGTGACCTCCGAAGCTTCGGAGGCGCCGCTCAGGGGAGCGGTAGTTCGTGCCTGCGTTTCGGCACGTGGTTTTCCCAAAGCGGCAGCAGTGCTGCTGGCACCTGGGATCACACCGTTTGTGGTGGGCGCGCGGTTTTCCGGGGCCGGGCCTTCCAGGGCTTCGCCTGCAGAGACATGGCTTTCAGAGATGCGGCCGCTACCCCCGGGGGCAGTGCCCTGGGCACTGCGGGCAGACGGACTGCTGTTCACGCCGTGGGTTTCGGGCGCGCCGGCTTTATCGGCGTGGTCGCCGGCTGCGCCGAAAACCCAGGGCAAGCTCCAGAAGTGAGTTCTCGCTGCTTCAGCCGCCTCTTCGGGTGGACTTCGGTGGCTACTGCCCCGGAGGCCGATGTGCTGGTGATGGGTGGGGCTGTGCGCCGGCGGGGTCGTGCTGCCGATGCTGCTGGCGGGGATATTTGCCCGGGAGACGCTGTCGGGTGCTGCCCGGCGCATGGTGCGGGGTGTCAGGCCGGGCGGTGGAGGCGGTGCGGCCGGCAGCAAAGCCGGCACGCAGTTCGGCGGCGTAGGGGGCTCTTCCTGCTTTCGGGACGCCTTGCGGGCCTGTTCGTGTTCGCGGGCCTCAGCCGGCGTCGGCGGCCAGCCGCGATGTTGAGGCGCTTGGCGCCGCTGCCCAGTGCAGACCATGGAGGGCGTTGGGGTGAGAGACGGATGAGGATCCGCTCCATGGCCAGTGTCAGCTCCGTCTGCAGGTCGGCCGCGAGCCGGTCGGGCCGAGTTCTGGCGTTTGCGCCAGAACTGGGTGAACTGCTCGTGCTGGCGGGCCAGGACGTCGGTGACGGTCTTTTTCCCAGTGGGCGGGGTGTTCGGATTCGGCCCAGTCGCCGCGGCCCCGGCCGTAGTGGGCCACGGCCAGATAGGGTGAGCAGGGCCGGACTGGACGAGGCGGTTCGCGACGGCGTCGGTCCAGGTGACGGTGATGGCGTCGATGCCGCGCACTCATGTTGTAGCCCCGGCAAGGCCGGCGCCACCGAGGGCACCCAGCACGCCACCGGCGATCATGCCACCGCCCAGGGGTGAGGCCACCACTGAGAAGTCGGCCTTCAGGCCGGCCAGCGCGCCAGTGACGATGCCGCCGACCATGGCGGCGTGGCCCTCGTTGAGGTTTTCGGTCACGTCGTAGTGGTCGGCCATGCGGCTGAGCACTTCATCGGCGGCGTGGCCGGTGAGGCCGTTGGTGGTGATGAGTTCGTCGGTGGAGTGGCGGATGGCGGTGTTGAGGCGCTCGGCCAGCTGGTTCATGGCCACCTGTTTGGGGTCGTCCTGCTTCTGGCGGGAGACGCCCAGTACCTTGCCGACTTCGCGCAGCTGGTCCTTCAGGCTGCTGTTGGGGATGCGTTCGCGGTCGAGTGCGGTGGCGGCCAGACGCTCGGCCAGGATGTGCATGGACCGGTCGAAGGTCTGGCGTCGCTGGTTCTGCCACAGGCGGTGCAACCGGGCAAAGGACTCGCGCTTGGCCTGCGGCAGCAGCGGCTCGACGGCCTGCAGCAGGGCGCCTTCCTGCACCCAGCGGGCGAGGCGTCGAGCGCCAGTACCTGGTGGACGTTGCCGAAGCGGGTGAGGTAGGTGCGCCAGCGGTCGATCTCGGCCTCTTCGGCATGGTGGCTGGCCGGCGGGCCCATCTGGTTCAGCAGCACGATGATGGGCTTGCCGATCCAGGCGAGGATCTTCATTTCGGGTTCGACGTAGCCGGCGTCCTCGGGATTTTCGGCGGCGTTGACCAGATAGAGCACCACGTCGGCCTCTTCGCGGACGTTGTGCACGGCCTGCTGGCTGGACCAGAGGGCGCGGTCGGCAAAGCGGTCCCAGACCTGGCTGACGAACCAGCCGATGGGTTTGTCGGACTGCAGCAGGCGTTTGGCCAGCCGGGCACTGTCGCCGAAGCCCGGGTGTCCCACAGCAGCAGCAGGTCGCCTTGCGGGGTTTCGAGCCAGCTCGTGGCGGTCGGCGGTGTCGGTGACGTGCGGCTCATCGCGCACTTCGCCCACGTTCTCGGAAAGCAGGGTGCGGGCGAGCGTGGTCTTGCCCACGTTGGTGTGGGAGACCAGGCTGAGGGAGATGGTGTTGGCGTCTGAGGCAGGCACGGCTGTGACGGCGGGAAGGGTATCCGGTCGGAAAGGCCGGCGGCAGCCGGCATGACCCGAAGGTTGCGGCCGGTGTGACCGGCAGGACGGGAAGACAGGGGCACAGACATGATTGTGCCATCAGCCGCCCCTGCTTCGCTGTGCCGAATGCGCAGTCCGATACACCTCTGGCAGTTCCTGATACGGTGCGACGGGATTGCCTGCCGGGTACGGGAGTGGCCGGAAGCACCTGGACGCCGTGCGGATCCTGAAACGTGGTTGGCGGCCGGATCTGCCTTGTCTGGAAGCGCCGGGAGCAGGACGGATCCCATCGTATCCGGCAGGATGTGGCGGGAGCTTTTCCGGGCGCAGGGCCGGGGTCAGGCAGGCACCGCGTTCAGCAGGCTTTCCAGCTGTCCGGTGACGTCGGCAGGCTGGGCGTCGGCGGCCAGGTTGACGAAGACGGGGAGGATGTCGCTGCGGCTGCCCAGGATGCGGCGCCACGCGGTGCGGCGGCTGTCCAGCCGGGCGGTGTCGTGGCCGAAACGGGCGATGAAGGCGCTTTCGTCCACCAGGGCCAGCAGGGGCAGGCCAGCCGGCAGGGCGACGGGCCAGCGTGGCGAGGAAGGTGGCGTGGTTCTCGGCTTCGGGGGTGGCCGAGGCCGAGAAGATGGCCACGGCCAGTTGGGCACCGTCGATATGGGGCAGGGGCTGCGGCAGGTCGTCCTCGTCGCCCAGGGCCAGCGAGGGCTGCAGGCGCAGGCGGATCTGGCCGCCCAGCACGGGGGTGAGCAGCGGGTGAGCTCAGCGCGGGCGGCGTCACCAGGGTGTAGCTGTAGGGGCTGTGCCCAGACGGTGGCCGATTCGCCGCGCCGGTTGCGCAGCAGGTCGCGGAAGTAGGTGTCGTCGAGCGGCAGCGGGAAGTGCGTGCGCAGCTTGCGGACCTGCTCGCGGTGCCAGAGGCCAGCAGCAGGCGGGATGATCACCACCAGCACGACGGTGAGCGTCTGCAGGTGAATCCAGGGGCGGCGTTGACGCCCGGATGCTGCGGAAAGCGCATGGCTTCCAGCCCGGCGGCATCGGGCAGGGCAACGTGCTGCTCAGCAGGCTGGCCAGGCCCCACAGGCCGTGGGTGAGGGTTTCGACCTGCGGGGCGACGAGGAAGGTGCTCTCCCAGCCGGCCCTGTATTCGAGCACCAGGCCGTGCAGGTAGAGGCTGGCCAGGGCGCCGGTGGCAAACATCAGGGCGCCGGCGTGCAGCAGGGTGAGGGCGCGCTGGCTGCAGAGCGGCGCGGCCACGGCAAACCACTGGCGGGTGAAGCGGGCGCCCAGGTTGTCGTCGCTGTGTGCCGGGGTGCTCCAGCCCCTGGCCCGTGGCCAGCCGCACGACCAGCCGGCGCAGGGCGCCGAAGGGACCACTGCCGGTGACGGCTGCCGGGCTGTCGGGTGCGTCCGGGAGGCTGCTGCCGCGTGGTGTGGACGTACCCTGCCGTGAAGCGCGACTGGAGGCTGTACGTTGGGTGCCGTTCGGGACGGGGAGCCGGGGGCGGGCGCCATGTGGTGATGGCCTGCATCGTCCTGGGCACCTTTCCGGCCCCGGCCGCCCAGGGCACGTACGAGGGCACCGCCGGCCAGCACCAGATAGGTGAACAGGTTCCAGGCGATGATCAGCAGCAGCGGGGGGTTGAGGATGTTGATGCGGTTGCCACCGGCTGAATCCAGAAGGGCACCGGCCAGCAGGGCCACCAGCAGGGCCACGGGCGTGAACCAGCCGCGCCAGTGCAGGCGGTGCAGCAGGTCGGCCAGCGCCGGCTTGCGGGTGAACAGCCGTTCGCAGGCCAGCCGGGCGCGGGTGCTGATGAAGGTGGGGCGTCGGCCTGCGGGCCGGTCTCGCGCAGCGCCTGCTGTGTGTGGCGTGCAGACGGTCGTCTTCGGTCCAGGTGGCGGAGGCGGGCTGGCGCTCGAGGGCGCGGACCAGCAGGATCTGCTGTGCGTCGTTTTCGGTCACGGTGCGGCTGGCGGTCAGTCGGCGATGAGCGGGAAGACGGAGGTGATGTACTGTTGCCGCCAGGTTTCGAAGTCACCGGTGTCGGCGGCTTCGATGTCGGCCTGTTCGACGAAGGATCTCGCGGGCCATGGTGGCAAAGGCCTCTCGAATGTCGGCCGGCAGCGGCTGGGCCAGCAGGTGCTGGCGGTGGGCCTCGGACTGCGCCATGGTGTACTGGGTGAGCGAACCGTTGCCCTGGGTGGCGATGTCGGCCATGAGGCGTGCGGAGGGTGTGTGTTCCATGTGTTCCAGACGCTGGCGGGCCATGCGCAGGGCGGCCGCGTAGGCACCCTGGTGCTCGGGCCAGGCTTCGTCCAGGCGCTGGGCCACGGCTTCGCATTCGGTGAGGACTTCCTGTCCCCAGGCCAGCAGCGGGCGGTGGCTGCCGTCGTTTCTCGAGCAGGGCGAGGCCCGGCTCACGGCCACGCTGGGCCACGGTGTGCCGGTTGGCCGACTGGGCAGCGTTGATCTCGGGGGTGTCGCGCGGGCTGTCGGACAGCAGGCAGTGCAGCAGGAAGATGTCGAGAAAGCGGATGGTTTCGGCGGTGATGCCGATGGCGCTGAAGGGGTCGAGGTCCATCAGCCGCACTTCGATGTACTCGACCCCGCGGGCGGCCAGGGGCGGCCAGCGGCCGTTCACTCCTTGCGGATGGGCTGCTTGGGCGGATGGTGCCGTAGAACTCGTTTTTCGATCTGCAGCAGGGAGGTGGAGAGCTGACGGTACTGGCCGTCGTGCCGGATGCCGATCTTCCGTAGGCGGGCCAGGGCGAGGTGAGGGCGTCGTAGAGCGATTCGGCGTAGCTCTTGAGGCAGTTGTAACTGGCACCGATGCTGGCCTGGGCCTCGCTCTGGTAGCCCAGCGGCCCCATGCGCAGCGTGGTGGCGTGTGGCAGGCCCAGGGCGTCCCGGCCGAAGGCCCTTGAGGATGGGGGCATGCCCTCGGCAAAGCCGCGCTGCACCAGCGGCGAGGCGCCGAACAGCAGAAGCAGCAGCCAGGAGTGGTGGCGGAAGTTGCGGATCAGGCTGAAGTAGCCCTGGCTGCGGGCATGCTTGGGGTTGCTGCCGTCGAGCTTCAGGCCGGGCATGCGGGCCAGCTCGGGCCACAGGCTCTGCGGGAGGGAGAAGTTGTAGTGCAGGCCGGAGATGGTCTGCATGCGGCTGCCGTAGCGCCAGGTCAGGCCCCTGCCGGTAGATGGTCTTGGCGCGGCCGATGAAGGAGCTGCCGTACTGGCCGATGGGAATAGTCGCGGTCGGGCGGCAGCGGACAGGGAGCATGCTGGTGCACCAGAGCCGCTCGCCGTCGATGTGGGTCAGGGTTTCCTGGTGGACGCGGGTGAGTTCGGCCAGGCAGGCGTCGATGCTGTCGTGGACGCCGGTGATGAGTTCGACCTGGGACTCACTGAAATCGGTGGTGATGTGCGGGTGCGTGAGGCGGAGCCCAGCGCACGGGGATGCGGCCGCATGGACAGCTTGCCATCGGCAGTGGTCCGCAGGCTTTCTTCTCAGGCCACGGGTGATGCCACGCAGGGATGCGGGCTCGATGGCGGACAGGCGGGTACGCAGTGAGTCGGTCATGGGATAGGTCGTAGGGAGATACCAGCCCTGCAAAGGGTATCAGAAAGGGCGGGGGCGGTGAGTATGTCACCGAAGCGCGCCCGATGCAGCGGGAGGATGTCGCGCTGCGGGTGTAGGGTTGGGGGCGGGGTATTCTGCCGGATCGGCGTCCGTTCCGGCGTCCGGCTGCCACTGATTTTTCAGCTGGCGCCAGCCGTCGGGGCCCATGGCTCGCAGGCGGCCATGTTGTTCTCGTAGATGCGGTCGGTGTCGTCGCCCCAGGCGGCCACGGCGCGGTCGATGCTGGTTTCGCGCAGCAGGGTGCAGCGTGGGCCAGGGCGACTGGTTGGTGGCGTTCTCGATGTCGTCGGCCGAGCTGCCGGCAAACTGGTAGTGCGGATGGAAACTGGCAATCTGGAAGGTGCCGTGCAGGTCCAGCTCGTCGAGCAGGGCGTCGGCGGTGTCCAGAAAATCGTTGAAGTCCAGAAAATCGGCCAGGGTGTCGGGGCAGACCAGCAGTGTGGTCTCGAGTTTGGTCTCGTCGGTGTCGAGCAGGCGTTTCAGTTCGGCACGCAGCTCGTCCAGCAGGGCCAGCGGTTCGGTGGCGTGGCTGACCTGGATGCGCAGGCGCTGTTTCTTTACCGTGGCATTGGCAAACGGACAGAGGTTGAGCCCGATGACGGCCTTCTGCACCCAGGTGCGGGTTGCGTTCAGGATGGCCTCGTCGGTGGGACGCTGTCGGGCAGTCGTTGCCGGGATGTTGCTGCTGGTTGCCGGGGCGTTGCCGGCTGCGGTGGGTGATGGCTGGTCTGCGCCGTGATGGAAGGGGCAGCCGGAAGGCGGATGGTTCATGTGGAAGGTGCTGGATGGAAAGCGGGAAGGGCCAGGTGGCGGGAGAGGCAGTGACAGGATGGATGGGGAATCGGTGGCAGGATGGTGATGGCAGGCACGACCCCCCTTATTGGGCAGGCCGGAAACTGCTCATGATGCCACCGTTTGTGGGAAGGTCGCCTGCGGTGGGGCTGCGGTATGTTCTGGGGCGCTGCCGGCATGGGTGCACGGGTGTGCTGGTGCTGGCGTGCGGGTTCCGTCGAAAAACGTGGTGCACGGATACCGGCGTGGACATGGGGGAGCCAGTGCAGACGTGGATACCGCTGCGGACATGGGGGCTGGTGCCCGGATGGGCGCGGGTATGGGTGGGGCGCATGGTCCGGTCCGGCCCCTGCGACCGCAGTCTTCGGGCCGTGTGGGATGCCTGCCACGACGCCCGGACCGCCGGCCGGCCGTCCCCTGCCGTCTGGCGGATGCTGTCGGCGAAACATCACACTGGGCCGTTAGCATGAAAAATTGTTCTGGAGGAGGTGAGACCCCATGGCCGTAAGACGACTGCTCAGCAACATCAGCAGCGAGCGCCTGCAGGAAAGCCGCGATTTCTACGCGGACCTGCTGGGCATGGAAGTCGCATCCGAATCCGACTGGTACATCCGGCTGCGTTCGCCTTCCGATCCAGGGCTGGAACTGGGCCTCATCCAGCGCAACCATCCGCTGCTGCCGGCCCCACTGGCGGGCGGCGCCGGTGGGCATGTATCTGACCTTCGTGGTCGACAATGTCGACGACATCCACGCCCGTGCCGTGGTGCGCGGTCTGCCATCGTGCAGCCGCCGCGTGACGAATTCTGCGGCCAGCGCCGCTTCCTGACGCGGGATCCGGACGGCACGCTGGTCGACATCAGTTCCCCTGGCGGCAGGGAAGTGCTGCCCGAAGAACACCGCCGGTGGCCATTGCGGCGCCCGAGCGCGAGCCCGTGGCCCGTGTTGCAGTACGCAATGCGCGCGCCGGGCGGTGCAGCGCCGTCACCATCGACCAGGTGCTGCGCGACGCCCGTCTGCCGCTGCTGCCGGCTGCGGGCTGAGGCACGCCCCTTTGCCCCCACGCCTGTCTGGTTGTGCGTGCGGTTTTTCAGTCGCGCCATAATGTGAGACAGGCAGCACGGAAGATGCCGGTGTTGCCATCACGACAGCGTAGCGCTGTTGCGCATGCCTGCTGACGGGATGGCCTGCGTGTGGTTCGGTGCTTCCCCAGGGGCTCCGGACAGCGTGCCGCCGGTATGCGTGCAGGGGTCCTGACGAACAACAGGAGAGGGACTCATGGACGATAGCGTACGCATCAATCTGGAACGCCGCCCGCCCGAAGCAGGCCATGGCGCTGGTGCTGGCAGGGGGCCGCGGAAGCCGGCTCAAGCAGCTGACGGATGTCCGCTGCAAACCGGCCGCATATTTTTGGCGGGCATTTCGCATCATCGATTTCGTGCCGTCCAACTGCATGAACTCGGGTCTGCGCAAGATGGCCGTGCTGACGCAGTACAAGTCGCACAGCCTGCTGCGCCACCTGCAGCGCGGGTGGAACTTCCCTGAAGTCCGAAATGGGCGAGTTCGTGGACCTGATCCCGGCGCAGCAGCGCGTGGACGAAAATGCGTGGTATCGGGGCACGGCCGATGCCGTCTATCAGAGTCTGGACATCATCAAGGCGGTCCGGCCCGAGTACATCGTCATTCTGGCGGGCGACCACATCTACAAGATGGACTACGCCCGTATGCTGGCCGACCATGCGCTGTCGGGTGCCCGGCGTGACAGTGGGCTGCATCGAGGTGGACCGCAAGGAGGCGAAGGCTTTTCGGCGTGATGGCCATCGACGACAGCAAGCGCGTCACCTCCTTCGTGGAAAAACCGGCCGATCCGCCGGCCATGCCCGGCAAGCCGGACCGTTCGCTGGCGTCCATGGGGATCTACATCTTCACGGCCGACTACCTGTACAAGATGCTGGAAGAAGACATCCAGATGCCGGGCTCCGAGCACGACTTCGGCAAGGGACATCATTCGAAGGCGGTGAGCCAGGGCCAGGTGGTGGCGCACTGTCGAGGACAGCTGCGTCTACAACAGCGAGAAGGTGCCGGCCTCACTGGCGCGACGTGGAACGATCGACGCCTACTGAGAGGCCAACATCGACCTCACGGCCACGGTGCGGAACCGAACCTGTACGACCGGACCTGGCCCATCTGGACCTATCTGGAACAGCTGCCGCCAGCCAGTTCGTGCACAACAAGGTGGACCGGCGCGGTGAGGCCATCGAATCGAGCGTGTCGGCCGGCTGCATCATCTCCGGCTCGGTGCACAACTCGCTGTCTCTTCTCAACTGCCGCATCCATTCATACACCGAGATCAAGGGTGCGGTGCTGCTGCCCGGGTGGTGGTGGGCCGCAATGCCGCGCCTCAGCAAGGTGGTGGTCGACCGCGGCTGCGTGATCCCCGAAGGCATGGTGGTCGGCGAGGATCCGGAAGAAGACGCCAAACGCTTCTACGTCAGCGAAGGCGGCGTGACGCTGATCACGCCGAGCATGCTGGCCAGACTGAACGGCTGAGGCCGTTCCCGATCCTTTTTCTCCCTGTTGCCTTACAGAACGCCACTCATACGCCTTCCAGCACATCCGGTTCGACCCAGATGGCCGAGCCGCCACCAGCACGGCTGTGGGACCGGAACGAGCACGCACCGGACGGCCGGCTGCGGGTGCTGCATGTGGCCACCGAGGTATATCCGCTGGTCAAGACGGGCGGGCTGGGTGACATTCTGGCGGCGCTGCCGGTGGCGCAGCAGGCGCAGGGGGTGGATGCGCGCCTGCTGCTGCCGGGCTTTCCGGCCATTCTGGACGGGCTGGACGATGTGGGCCTGGTGGCCGATCTGGGCAGCCTGATGGGTGCGGCCCGGGTGCGGGTGCTGTGGGGGCGGATCCGTGGTTCGGGCATTCCGGCCTACGTGGTGGATGCACCCTGGTACTACCGGCGTGAGGGCAACGCCTATCTGGGGCCGGACAATCGCGACTGGCCCGACAATGCCCGCCGCTTTGCGCTGCTGGGCAAGGTGGCGGCCCATCTGGCCTGGGGCGATGTGGATCCGATCTGGAAGGCCGATGTCCTGCATGCCCACGACTGGCATGCGGGGCTGGCGCCGGTAGTCCTGAGCCAGAACCCGGTGCGCCGGGTGCGTTCGTGTTCAGTGTCTGCACAACCTGGCCTATCAGGGGCTTTTTCGCCGGATGACTGCCCGCTGGCGCTGGAACCCTGGATGCTGCAGTCCGATGTGCGGGCTGGAATATCACGGCTGGGGCAGCTTCACGAAGGGCGGATTGGCGTTTTCCGACTGGCTGAGCACGGTCAGCCCGCGCTACTACGGATCACCACGCCGGAATTCGGCGTCGGGCTGGACGCGCCTGCTGCTGTCGCGCCGCGACCAGCTCACCGGCATTCTGAACGGCATCGACGCGGTCTGGAATCCGCAGATCGACGGGCTGGTGCCGGCCAACTACAGCGCACACGACCTCAACGGCAAGTGGGTAGACAAGGAGCGTGTGCAGCACGAGCTGGGTCTGGCGGTGGACCCGGGCCGGATGCTGGCGGTGATGGTCGGTCGCCTGACCGACCAGAAGGGGGCCGACCCTGCTGCTGGGTGTGCTGCCGAAGATGCGCGAGCTGGGCATCCAGCTGGCGCTGGTGGAGCAGTGGCGATCCGGCCCTGCAGGACGCCTTCCGCAAGGCCGCGCAGGAGGGCGCCGGGGTGGGTGTCGGTCACCATCGGCTACGATGAGCCGCTGTCGCACCGGCTGATTGCCGGCGGCGACCTGATTCTGGTGCCGTCGCGCTTCGAGCCCTGCGGGCTGACGCAGATGTACGGACTGCGCTATGGCACGCTGCCGCTGGTGCGCCGCGTGGGCGGACTGGCCGATACGGTGCACGAATATCACGACGGGCAGCCGAGCAACGGCTTCGTGTTCAACCGGGCCGATGTGCACGACTTTGCACTGGCGCTGGCGCGGGCGGCCGATGTCTGGCAGGACCGCGGTGCCTGGGAGTGGCGGATGCGCACGGCCATGGAAGTCGATCACAGCTGGGGCCCTGCGGCTGCCGATTATCTGGCCATGTATCGGCAGGTGCTCAGTGACCGAAACTGAGCCGGGGTTTTTCCTGTGGTGAATACCCGCGGATGATTTTTGTGGCCGCACGTGCCATGACATGCAGGCGGGGCAGGGTACCGTGGCATGGACACGGGGGCACGTACACCGGGGTATGGATACCGGGAAAGTCCTCTGGACGCCCCTGCAAAAGTGCTGGCTGCTGGAAAACCCCGAATCCCCGTCAAAGGCCGGCGGCGTGCCGGGCCGTATATGCCGCGCGTGCCGGCTGATATGATCCCCAAAGGGGGCGACGTGCGAAACAGGCACCAGGCCGGGAAGGCCAAGCCGGGCTTTCCCGCCGGATCGACCGGAAATCTTCCGAGGGACCAACCAGGAAAATCCCCGAGGTCGCAGCCTTCCGGACGGGTGCAGATGACGACACCGGTCCGGTGTCATTGGAAAGTGGACTTTCAGAACCGATCTAGAACCTGCTGCGGGTTTTTGATGAAGTCATGGCCGAGCGCAACATCTCGCGTGCGGCCCGCAATCTGACGATGACAGCCGGCAGCCAGCAATGCCCTGCGCAGGTTGCGCAGGGCTGACGAACTGCTGATACGGGCCGGCCGCGGCGTCGAGCCCCACTCCTTTCGCGTTGGCCATCTGGCCGGACGTGCGCACGGCGCTCAACGCGCTGCGGGGTGTCATCTGCCCAAGTCCTTCGATCCGCTGCGTGACGAGGACCCTCGTCATTGCCACCGACGCCGCGGCCGCGCTGCTGGTGCCGCCGCTGCTGGACCGTCTGCGGCGCGATGCCCCCAATGCCACACTGCGGTTGCGTCCGCTCACCACGCGCGATCCGCTGCCGCTGCTCGAAAACGACGAGCTGCATCTGGCGGTCGGGCATTTTCCGGGGGCGGTGGCCGACATGATCCTGCGCGAGATGGGAAGACCGGCCCGATACCTTCGACCATCGAAATCTACGAAGGCCAGTGCGTATGCGTGATGCGGAGGGCCATCCGCTGGGCGGGCCCCGGTGAGCCTCGATGACTACTGCGCGGCCCGCCATCTGCTGGTCAGCTATTCGGGCCGGCCGTTCGGTTTCGTGGACGAGGCGCTGGCCACGCGCCAGCGCACGCGGCGCATCGTGCTGACGCTCAACCAGTTCTTCACCGCCGCCAATAGTGGTGGCGCGGTCGATCTGCTCACCATCCTGCCGCTCGATTTCATCCCGGCCACAGGGCTGGCCGAGCGCATGGTCTGGCAGCCGGTGCGGTGGCTCTGCCCGCCATGCGGGTGGACATGGTCTGGCACCGGCGTCAGGGGCAACTGCCGTCACCGCTGGCTGCGCAAGCTGATCGACGACGTGACGCTGCGTCGCGTCTGGGGCACGCAACGTGCCGCTCACCCGCTGGCGGCGAGCCCATGCGCCCTGATTGCCAGCACCCTTGCGCAGCCCGCGGGGCGCATCGCCCAGGACGACTGAGGCCGCCCAGGGCGCGCAAACGACAGGGCCGATCCTGCCGTGCAGGCAGAACCAAGCCCTCATCCAGGAAGGTGGGTCGCGAGACCCAGTTTCAACCAGGCCCCGGAGATCAGCGGATCCTTGTTCGCGGCCTCTTCTTCTTTCGAGCACCCATTCGGGCTTGCTGGCCATGCACCTGGGTGATGGCGCGCGAGGCGGCGCGTCTGCCCTCGTGCAGCTGGTACCAGGCAAGCGCCAGCAGACCGGAGAGCTTCTCCGGGATAGTTCATCCGGCCCTCGGCGCCCAGACCCAGAACGTCCTGCATCTGGTAGATGGCCCAGCCCGACACGGATTGCGAGGCGGCGTGGATCAGCTCAGTGCATTTCCTACACATCGGTCTTCAGATAGACCTGTGCCAGCGCACGCTCCGATCGGAAGCCTGGGCGAACCAGCCAGCGTGGTGTCGTTGTCGTGGGTGCCGGTGTGAACGATCTGGTTGCGACGCAGGTTGTGCGGCAGGAAGACGTTCTCGGAATCGTCCAGGAAGGCCAGCTGCAGCACGGCCATGCCGGGCAGGCCGGTGTCAGCCAGCAGCTTGCGCAGGCTGTCGGTCTGAAGCCCCAGGTCCTCATGCCACCAGCGGCAGCTTGCCAGCGCCTGCAGGGCGTTGAAGGGCGCCATGCCTGGGCGGGCGTCCATTCACCCTCGCGCGTGCCGTGGGGCGGGTGGACGGAATGGCCCAGTAGGCATCGAAGCCGCGGAAGTGGTCGATGCGCACGATGTCGGTCAGGGGCCAGGCAGCGCTGACGCGCGCGATCCGCAGGCGTAGCCTGCTTGGCGTGCTCGGGCCAGCGGTGCAGCGGGTTGCCCCAGCGCTGGCCGTCCACGGCAAGTAGTCCGGGCGGAACGCCGGCCACGTGCGTGGAGCCCGAGATCCTTGCCCAGGTCGAAGGCTTGGGATTGGCCCAGGTGTCGGCGCTGTGCGGTGCCACAGATGGGCACGTCGCCCACGATGCGGACGTTATGGGCATTGGCGTAGAGTGCGAATGGCCTGCCATTGCTTCTCGGCCACCCACTGCACGAAACGCAAGAACGGGTAGTCGTCACGGTATTCCTGGCGGATGCGCTCCAGCGCAGCGGGCTTGCGCTGGGCGTGCTCTGCCAGCCACTCCTGCCAGCCTTGCCCTGGTGAGGCGAGTCCAGCACCATGAACAGGGGCGTAGTCGTCCAGCCAGGCGCCTTCGCGCTCGCGGAAGTCATCGAACTCGGCACGCATCGGTTCATGGGGTTGCCAGGAAAGGTGCGGGCCGCCTGGGTCAGCGCACGCAGGCGAAACGCTCGACGCGCGAAGTCGATCCGGCCGTCACGCAGGGGCCGGGCAGCTCGCCATCGGCGACAGTCTTCGGAAATCGGCCGAGCAGCCAGCCTTGCGAGGCCAGGCCGCAGGTCCCACCAGCATGGGGTTGAAAGCCATGCCGGCCGGGCTCATGTGCGGCGAATAGCCGCTGCCCGGAGAGCACTAGCGGCAGGATCTGCCACAGGTACTGTTCGGCGTGCTCCAGCCAGTCGATGAAGTGATAGGCGCTGGGTCCGAAATCTCCCGAACCGGGGTGCTGGATGGTGAGCGGCTGCTCGGGGCCGACGGGCTCGGTATCCGGTAGCGAGGTGATGTGCAGCAGGATGCCGCTGGCACGGGAGGTGTTTGGACTCATGGTCTTCATCCTTTGCGACGGGCAACGATATGTAGATGGAATGGGGACGCAACGTGCGTGCGGCGGTTCCCTTTCGGCCCAGCGGCGGGAACGTCCATGCTTGTTGCGTCCTGTGTCTTGCATTTGACCACAGGTGCGCGAAGCTTGCTGATTTTTCTTGACGGCCAGCCCCATCCGCATGATCTGCGTCATGGTCTCATCCACCCGGCCCTCGGGGGAGTTGGCCCGCCAGGGCTGTCCGTCGGCCTGGTTGGTGTCCAGCACCATGGTCCAGTCGCCTTCGGGCATGACGGAGGGGCCGTTCTCGCCGTCGGGGTTGAACGATCAGCAGGTCCTGCTCCTGGTTGTTGTGAGCGCCGAGGAACTGCGCAAACACGCCGTCGCCGTTCTGCGACCACTGGTCGGTGCGCATCTGCTGGCCTTCGTCGTTGAGCCACTGCATCAGCATGCGGAGGCCGTGGGAGCGCCAGCAGCGAGACGGGCAGGCGAGCTGCGGGTGCCGGCAGCAGGCTGATCAGGTAGCTGGTGTATTCAGGCAGATCCGGGTCGGCGGCCCCCAGTCAGCCAGCTGATGGCGTTGTCCTGGTTGTGAGCGTTGTTGTTGCCCTGCTGGGTGCAGCCCATCTCGTCGCCGGCCGTCAGCATGGGTGTGCCTGGGCCAGCAGCAGCGAGGCCAGCATCACGCACTTGGGACGGTTGCAGGTACGGTTGATGTCCGGATCGTCGGAGGGCCTTCCACGCCGGCGTTCCAGCAGTGGTTGTCGTTGTGGCCGTCGCGGTTGTCCTCGCCGTTGGCTTCGTTGTGCTTCTGGTTGTAGGTGACCAGGTCGTTCAGCGTGAAGCCGTCGTGCGAGGTGATGAAGTTGATGCTGGCCTGCGGGGTGCGGCCGTCGTGGTGGAACTGCTCGCTGGCGCCGGAGATCTGGCTGGCGAAGGCGCCCCGGTTCTTGTCCGGCTGCAGCCAGAAGCAGCGTACCGTGTCACGGAAGCGGTCGTTCCATTCGCTCCAGCCGGGCAGGTAGCCGCCCAGCTGATAGCCGCCCGCAGCGGCATCCCAGGGTTCGGCGATGAGCTTGATGCCGGCCAGTGCCGGGTCCTGGCGGATGGCCTGGAAGAACGGGGCATAGCGGTCGAAGTGGCCGGGATCGACGGCGCCGGGCAGCGCCATGCGCCCCAGTACCGAGGCCAGGTCGAAACGGAAGCCGTCGACGTGCATCTCCTCCACCCAGTAGCGCAGCGAATCGAGGATCATCTGCAGCGTGGTGTAGTTGCTGGCGTTGAGGCTGTTGCCGGTACCGGTGTAATTGCAGTAGTAGGTCAGGTCCTGCCGCGACAGGTGGTAGTAGGCCTGGTTGTCGAGAAACGCCGCCGCGCTGGCGTGGGGCCGCGCTGGTCACCCTCAGGCGGTGGTTGTAGACCACGTCCAGGATGACCTCGATGCCCGCCCTGTGCAGCGCCTTGACCATGTGCCGGAACTCGTTGACCGGGTCCTGGCGGGCGTAGCGGCGGGACGGCGCAAAGAAGGCCAGCGTGTTGTAGCCCCAGTAGTTGGACAGCCCCATCTCGATCAGGGTGCCCTCGCTGATGGACTCCTGCACCGGCAGCAGCTCCACGGCGGTCACGCCCAGGCGCTTGAGGTGCTCGATGGCGGCCGGCGTGGCCATGCCCTCGTAGGTGCCGCGCAGCTCGGCCGGCACGTGCGGGTTGGTGCAGGTGAGAAGCCCTTGACGTGCACCTCGTAGATGACACTGTCGGCCATCGGAATGTGCAGCGGCCGGTCGCCTTCCCAGTCGAAACAGCGGTCGTCGGTGACCCACGGCCTTCGGCATCCAGGCGGCGTTGTCGTCGAGCTGGGTGTCGGGGCGGTCGAAGTGCGACTCGTGCCAGCGGAACTCGCCGTGCAGGCGCCGCGCATAGGGATCGAGCAGCAGGCGCGACGGGTTGTAGCGCAGCCCGCGTGACGGGTCGCAGGGACCATCGACGGTATCCGTAGATCAGGCCAGGGCCCGGCGTCCGGCAGAAAAGCCGTGCCAGATGTTCTGCGGGCCATTGAGGGGCGTAGCGTGCCTTCTCGTGTCCCCATGGCATCGAAGACGCAGCGTCACGCTCAACGCGCCGCTGCTGAAGACGGCAACAAAGTTGGTACCACCGTCGCACAGGTGGCAGCAGCGACTTAGTACGGCCAGTGCCACGGCATGGTTTCGTTTTCATGGATCTCGTCAAAAATGTGCGCATCCATCCCGCCCGCAACGGCGTGGGCTGGTGGACAGATGCTGGCTCCCAACAGAACCGGACCCGGCGACGGGCGGCCGGCGGGTGACGGATTCGTGACCGGCTGGCGGCGCGATGGCGGGAGGCGGCCTGACGGACGGGTGCCTGACGGGCGTCACCACCGTGAGGCGACGGCCGTCAGACGGCAGGGGCAGGAACAGCCGGCGGCCGCAGGCGGGCGGGCCGTCTGATGCGACGAGGCTGTTGCCGAGATGGCTGGTGCCGAATGTTCCAGGGCGTCTCCCAGAGCAGGGAAGCATCCGGCGGTGCGCGCGCGCGAGTTCTCCGGCAGCTGTCGACGGAGCCGGCAGCGAAGATACCGCAATTGACGGCATTGTCCCAGAAAGGCCCCCAATGGGCGTGGCATGGTACCGGCCGTGTCAAGTGTAGTTTCCGACCCGGCAGACGGGATCGTGTGTCCCGCGCCACCACAGGGGTGGCCGCTGTGTCAGGGTGAGCACCCGGGACGGTCCTGGCGGCAGGACTGGTGCCCGGCCACCAGCGGGCTGCGATCGAGACCTTCAGCGGCTTTCACGTTCCAGATACGGTCCGCATACTCCATGATGGTGCGGTCACTGGAGAAGACGCCCATGCCCGCCACGTTGATGACGGCTTTCTGGTTCCAGGCGTTCTGGTCGCGGTACAGCGCATCGACCTTCTCCTGGGTGGCCACGTGGTCGGCAAAGATCGGCCAGCGGCGGGTGGGTGTCCTGGCTGCAGCCAGCGAGGTCGGCGATGGGGCGGGAAGCGTCCGGCATCGTCCGGCGACCGAAGCCGCGCCGATCTGGTCGATGACCAGGCTGGAGGTCGAGGTTCTCTTCGTAGTAGCGGCCGGATCGTGGCCAGCGGCCTTGATCTTCGCCACTTCCTCGGTGCGGTGACCGAAGATGAAGATATTGTCGTCGCCCACCTGTTCGTGGATCTCGACGTTGGCCCCGTCCATCGTGCCGATGGTGACGCGCACCGTTGATGGCCAGCTTCATGTTGCCGGTGCCCGACTATCGATGCCGGCCGTGGAGATCTGCTCAGCGGACAGTTTAAGCTGCCCGGCATGATCATCTCGGCGGCCAGAGACGCTGTAGTTGGGCACGGGCACCACCTTTCGCCGGTCGCGCGCAGCCTCGGTTCGGCATTGATCCTTGCGGGCCACGTCGTTGATCAGCTTGATGATCAGCTTGGCCGTCCGGTAGGCCGAGGCGGCCTTGCCGGAGAAGAGGAAGATGCGCGGCGTCCAGTCCTTGTCGGGGTTGGCCACCATCTGGTTGTAGCGATGCACGATGTGCAGCACGTTCAGCAGCTGGCGCTTGTGCTCGTGGAAGCAGCTTGAGCCTGCGATCCAGCATGGCGTTGGGGTCGATGTCGACACCGCCGTGGGTCTTGACGACTCGGCGGAGGCGCTGCTTGTTGGTGAGCTTGGCGGCGGCAGACTCCTTCAGGAACGCGACTTCGCGGCGAATTTCTTCAGCTTCGACGAAAACTCGTCCAGGTCCTTGCGCCAGCCGGTGCCGATCGACCTGTCGATCGCCGACAACCGGCCGGTTGGCGTGAGCCAGCCAGCGGCGCGAGCGTGATGCGTTGAGTACGACGTTGATGAAGCGGCGGGAACAGCTTGGCGAAGTCGGCAAGATGGTGTCGACCAGCGGCTGGCTGTGCAGCTTGGACACACCGTTGACCTTGTGGCTGGCCAGCACGCTCGGGTAGGCCATGCGCACGCGGCGCTCGCCCGTCTCGTCGATGAGGAGACGCGCGACGCAGCGGGTCGTGGTCTTCGCCATGGTGCGTGCGTACCAGTCGAGGCAGCCTTGTTGATCTCGAAGATGATTTCCAGATGGCGCGGCGGCACGCTGCGCATCATAGCGCAGCCCGCGTCTCCAGCGCTTCGGGCATCAGCGTGTGGTTGGTGTGAGGAGAACGCACCTTGCAGCACCTGCGCCCAGGCGCTGTTCCACGACATCTTGTGCTCATCGACCGGCAGGGCGCCTCCAGCGGGCACGGCGATGGCCGTGGTGGGTGTCGTTCAGGTGGATGGCCACCTGTGGTGGACAGCTCGTTGAACAGCTCGTGGTTGTGCAGGTGGCGACGGATGATGTCCATGCAGCGGGCGCTGACGGAGAAATACTCCGGCAGCGGGCGCAGCTCGCGCCTGAGTGGCTGGAATCGTCCGGGTAGAGGACGCGCGTGACGTTCTCGGACTGAAAGTTGCTTGCTGGCCACGAGCCTGCATGCTGGTTGCCCTGCGAGAACAGCGTCGGGTCCGGGCTCTCGGCGGCGTGGGCGTGCCACAGCCACGCATGGTGTTTGATGGTCGCCGTGCCGTAGCCCGGGACGATCATGTCGTGAGGCCTGGGCCTCTCGACGCTTCTCGAGCCTCGTGCCAGATGGCGCCCTTCTCGGGGTCATGCTCGACCCAGCCACCCGAACTTGACCGGACAGGTGCACCTGCAGCTGCTCCCACAGGGTTGCCCAGCTTGAGACCAGTCGTCGGGCTGCTCGACCGATAGCCGTCGTGGATCGACTGGGCGGTCAGCCGTACCGTAGTCGTAGCGGATGCCATAGCCAGAAGCTGGGCAGGCCCATCGTGGCCATCGAGTCAGGGAAGCGGGCCGCCAGACGTGCCCAGGCCGCCGTTGCCCAGCCCCGGATCAGGCTCTTCCTCGCGGGTTTCTTCCAGGTCCACCCCGCCTTCGGCCCGCGCGCGGTGGCCAGCTCGTCATGCAGGTCCCAACTCCGACATCAGGCTGTTCGTCAGCGCCCGGCCGATCAGAATTCCATCGACGATGGTGAAAGTAGACCCGCTTGACCTTGCCTTCATGCTGCTGGCGGTGGTGTCCGATCAGTTCTCGATCTCTGCTTGTCGCGGAGCCAGGCGGGCAAGCCTGGTACCAGTCGGTCTTGGTGGCGGTCTTGGGATCGCACCGTGCCGTGAACAGCAAGCAGGCGGTTACGGCCACGTAGCGGCACGCAGTGCTCATGATCGGTCTGGTTGATCGGGGCAGGTTCGAACGCGTCAGCGAGCGGAGTGGGGTTCTGGTCTTTTTGGAATCTTGTCCATCAAACCTTCAGGGAAGGAAGCTCCCGATTTGGGAAGCGGTAGTCTAATTTTACGTATGACGCCGGCTCTGCCAGTTAAACCCCGGCTTTCGATGTAGCCGTTGTTGTGTGTACATTTGGCATCAACCATTTCGCGGGCGTGGGCGCCAGGACGTTTCAGGGCCATTGTTCTGGCAAATTTGCGACGGTACGGGCATTCGAGTGCCCCCGATATGTGCGCAGTCTGCAGGGATGATCGCCGCACAGCATGAGATGAGCCGCTGCACCGCAGCGGACGCTGCGCCTGACGAGCGGTGGTGCCCCATCGAGCTTTCGGGGTTTTCATCGGTGGTGCAGGTGCGATTCCCGCATTATTGATGGTGCGATGCGTTGTGAGCGGGTTTCGGTGGTGCTCGAGGGCTTGATGGGCTGAGGTTTAAGGGCTTTATAGGTGTAGCGTGGCGTGGCTGTCGGTGCCGGCCCCGGTCACCTGCGGAAGAAGGTAGCATTGTGCGGGGTCAGGGTACGCTCTTTCCGCCGGTTCCGGTTGCGTGGACGGGGCTCCGCTGCCGGGCAGCGCTCACGTCACCTGTGCGCATACCTGTTCCCTCTGTCTTTTCTCCGCCTGGGAGGCACGGTGAGGAGGGCACGTTGGGCATGAGCTGACGGGACCATCGCCTGGCGGAGCACCGCCCGCTGGCCCGTCGTTTGACAGGTGCCTGGCTGCCGCGCATAATTGCGCCTCTTCCCGGAGGATCGAGTAGCTAAAGGGGCAGACTGCCGATCCTGTTGGCTTACGCCTACGTTGGTTCGAATCCAGCAACCCTCTCCACCAGTTCAGGACCCTGACCGGCGGTCAGGGTCTTTTCACTAATGGCGTCCGGTGTGCAACGCACCGTCCGTGCAGGTGTAGCTCAATGGTAGAAGCGAAAGCCTTCAAGCTTTGACGAGGGTTCGATTCCCTTCACCGCTCCATCCTCTCGCCTCGCTCCCGTTTTCGCCTTTGCACGTTTGTCTGCCCTGTCCCTGGCGCAAAGGGTTTCCTTGGGACGAAGGGAGCGTAGCTGCGCTCTGATCGTTCTTCCCGTTGTCGGGTCGCCCGTTTCGGCGTGTCGGTTTGGGACGCAGCGGCTCGTGGTCGGGCGGGGTTGGTCGGTGTCGAGCGTCAGGACACGTCCAGCGCCATCCCCGCAAAAAACCCGCTCCGGCGTGTGACCGGGAGCGGGTTCCGGGGCGCGCGAACGAACAGGTCCATGCGCGCTCTGGTACGACCTCGCCGGGTTCAGTCGGCCATGGCGCCTCCATGGCGGGGGCTGCGGCGCTTGCGCCGCGATGACTGCTGCCCGTACCGGCAGGCGACGGTGGCCTGTGTCGGCCTGCTGGACGGCGTTGCTGCGGCGATAGCGGCGCTGGCGGGTGCAGCCCAGGTGCCGCGTGGGGGTGGCGGCGGGCGCTCTCGGGCGATGGAGATCGATGATGAGCGCGGAGATCCGTACGCTGGGCAGCTTGCGGTGACGTACCGAAACCGGCTCGTCGTCGTTCATGCCGGTATCCAGTACCTGCAGCAGGTGATCCAGCCGGGCGCCCACCGGCCCCTGGCGCATGCGCATGGCGTCGACGGCGCGATCCTGCTCCTGCGAGCCGTCATCAGGATCGCTTGCGCACATCCGCTGCATTGTCCGAGCTGGCGTCCACCTGGGTCACGCGGCGGTCGGTCACCGCCACCGGCGCGGAAGGTATGGGGCTGGTGCAGGGCGACTGAGCGCCCAGCAGGTCGCCGGGCGGGGCCAGCCGCGCGAAGCTGGCGCCGTCGGCGTCACGGCTTCCGCGCGCAGCCTGGTCTGGCAGCTGCCAGACGGCGCCCGTTTCTCGCCTGCAGCAGCGCTAGCGCCGATGCAGGGGTGCGGGTGGGCGTGAGCCGTGCGGCGCTCGCCGTGGCGGCGTCGGCCTCGTCCGGCTGGCCACACGGCGGCTCCGGACTGCCGGCTTGTCGAGGGGCGCGCGGCACGGACGGTCTCCGATTCTGCGGGTGAGTGGCTAGCGCTGTGGCGCCCCGGCGTCCCGGCCAGCGCATCGATCGCCTACTGGGTTCGCGAGTGCCGCCAGCCGTCATCAGCAGCTGGGCGGGGGACTGAGGTGGGAAGGACAGTTGGGTGATCGCGGCGGTCTCACTCCGGATGTCTGGTGCCGGGCCCGCAACGCCTGTGTCTGTCGGGCGGATCGGGCAGAAATCTCCTGACGGTCTGTGTGCCTGCAGGGGCTCGGCGTGCGCCGTAGGGGCGAGGCCGGCGGGCGAGGACGGATTGACGCGGCGACGAGCGATCACTGGCCCGGCGTGGCGGCAGGTGTCACCGGAGTTTCCGGGGAGACGGTGCCGGCATCGCGGTGTGCAGCGCAGCGAAACCGTCAGGGATCGTCTGTTCCGGCGGGAAGCCGGTCATCCATCGCCGTGCATGGCGGATGAAAAGCGGTGAACGGGAAGATCCGTGAGGCCGCGGCCGGGCAGGCGCAACGGGGCGCCGCAGGCTGGGTCAGGCGATGCGCGGAGGAGCGCGACCGAGGTGGGGGCGCCACAGCGCCAGGGCAGAGGCGGTGGCGTGCAGCAGCTGGGTGACGCGGCCGGCAGTGACGCACCGGCAGCACGAGCGCAGGCGGCACGCTGGCCACCATGGGCATGTCCTGCTGCAGGCGGCAGTAGGGGCAATGGCCGTCCCCATGCAGCGCGCTGTGATCGAGCGGGCTGGGCGTGGGGGCGTCGGTACCGGCAGGTCACCTGCAGCAGCCGGTGATGGCCCGGGCTGCGGATGGGACGGCGCGTCGTGCAGACTTCCAGCGGATACTGGCCCGTCGGCTGGCCAGCGTGGCGGTGAACGAGGGCGCGCAAGCGTGCCGACCAGGACGGCCAGCATGGCGATCAGGCGATCAACCCGGACGATTGCGACGGGCGTTCATCGTTCAGCGTGGTACGTGGGGTTGAAGGACGGGACGATGCGCCAGGAAGCGTTCGGATGTCTGCGCAAAAGCCTCGCAGACCCTTGCAGACCTTCGGAAGCTGCCATTGTCCGTCAGATTGACCGATTTCCTGCTTTGTGTCCAGAGGTGTCACGGGGTTTTGCGTCGGGAAGGCGTTTCCGTGTGCATTGCAGCATCGCTGTGGTGCCGGCCTGTGTCATGACCGCATCGATGCCGCGCGAGCAGACCCATGCGTCATGAGGCGGGCCTCGCTGACACGTGTTGTCGGGGCGCTACGGGTAGCGAAGCCGATATGCTCACGCTTCGCAACAATCAAGAATCATTCATGCCTGTGGGAGACTCCCCGGCATTCAGGAGCTCTGTCGCTGATCTGCAGCGCACGCAGAGCATCCTTGTCCGCAGGGCCCTGTCGCATGTCTCCCGAGGCCGGACAGCGCACCGTCTGGCGGCGTCACGCGCAGGCCACTCCAGCCTCGGGAATTATCATGCTTTTCGCCATTCGGTTTGCGATTGTTGCTTCTGTGTGTATTCTGGTGGGTGCAGATCGGTGGTATCGGTCTGGGCGTCTTTAGCTGAGTAGGCCTGGCGATTCTGGCCTTCGGCTTTTCACCTGCAGCCCACAGTCCCCATCGACGACGATGCTGCTGATCATGGCGGCGGTGGTTTCGGCCTGCGACACCGCCATGCAGGCGGGCAACGGGTGGCCTCGAACTATCTGGTGCGGCTGGCCGCGGGTCCTGCCTACCGCAACCCCCGCTACATGACCTTCATCGCGCCGGCAGTCACCTACACCTTCACCGTGCTGGCCGGTGCCGGGCACGTGGCCTGCTCGGTGCTGCCGGTGATTGCCGAGGTCTAGCCGGCGCAGCGGCGTCACGTCTGACGCCCCCTGTCGATGACGCGGTGCCTCGCAGTTCGCCGTAAACGCTGGCCAGCCCGCATCGCGGCGGCCGTGGTGTCTGATGGTCCACTATCTGCGGAACCCGCAGCATGTCGCTGGCCGACGCGTGCTGAAGGTGACGGTGCCCTCCACCTGCTGCTGGGCATCTTCATCGCCTGCCTGTTCGTGAACCCGGATGGGCGTGGAGCTGGAGGACGATCCGGGCTACCAGGCGCTCCTGAGAGGATCCCGACTACCTGAAGAGCCTGGAGATTACACTCGTACGCAAGACGCCCCGCTCAAACCCACCGCAGGAGACCTCGGTGTGCCATCTTCGTGAAGGCGCTGCCCTGCTGGTGGTGCTGATGGGCGCCGTCCCGTCGCTGCGTCCGGTGTTCGATGGCGCGAGCCGATGGGCATGGCGCACACCATCGAGATCATCATGCTGTGGCTGCTTCCGCCATCATCATCCTGGATCTGCAAGAGCCCGATGGCAACAGCAAATCACCCGTATGGCGGCGTCTTTCCATGCCGGCATGCGGGCCGTGATCGCCGTCTTCAGGGTGTGGCACTGGCTGGGTGACACGCGCTGAGTGCGGGCCCACATGGAGCGGGCTGAAGGTGGCCGTGTCGTCGCTGAGTTGAAACCGCCCCGATGGACCTTCGCGTTCGCCTTGTTCGTGCGTGCTGTCGGTGCTGAGGTCAGCGGCCAGGGTGCCACGGTGGCCACGCTGTTCGGTGGGCATCGCCCTGGGCGTAGCGGCGCCGATTCTCATCGGCACGCTGGTGGCCGTCAACGGCTATTTCTTCATCCCCAACTACGGCCCGATCATTGCTTCCATCGACTTCGACACCACGGGCACCACACGCATCGGCCGCTTCATCTTCAACCACAGCTTCATGCTGCCGGGGCTGCTCAGCGCCAGCCTTCAGCCTGGCCTTCGGGCCGCTGTTTGCGGAGCTGTTCCTGTAGCGCGCGGCATGGACCGGTCCGTTCCTGCGCTGCGCTCCCGGATTTGCGTGCTTGACGACAAGGTGCCGCGCAGGCGGAAACGCCACGAACCGCGCATTTGGGCTGGTGGAAGGCCACAAGGCGCCGCGCAGGTGGGGAAACGCCGGCAGCACACGGCCGGATCCGGCCCGAAGGAAAATCTCCCCTGGGCGCCCGTGATGTGCCTCTGCCGGTTACAGCAGGTTGTCCAGCTCGTCCTCGGGATACACGTGGATCTGCCGGGCAAAGTGCATGGGCTGGGTAATGAGCAGGCTGGCGACGGCGAGCGCGGACTAGCCTGCCCGTCCGTCGAAAGATGAAGGCGGGCACCCGCAGGCCGAGTGCTGCTGCATCAGCGCGGGCCGTAGTATCGATGCGGCACTGCGGTGGAGCCGCCTGCAGACATCGCGATGAGACGCTGCATGCCCCAGAGCGGCGTCTGCCAGCCCCATCTCTTCCAGCAGCGCAGCGGCCACTACGGCGGGATCGGTGACGTTCTGGCCGCCGGCACTGGCAGGCGATGCTGCGGGCCTACAGGGAGCGTCGAACTCGCGGCAGGGGTGGTGAGCGACACGGCCGTCAGGGGCAGGGTAGACGGCGTGCTGTCGAGAGTCTGCTGGCTGCCCGAGTACCCGGTCACGGTGGCGGGTGCTGAAGGGCAGGCCGGTGAGCTGCTCGATGTGCTGGTCGTTGGTCACGCGCGGCCTGCCAGGGCGGTGCTCATCGGCCGGGCGCCATTGCCGGAAGAACTGGCCGCTCGGCTTAGCAGGGCCAGCGCCACGCCGGTGGATTCCACCAGCCGGGCCAGCGCCTGATTGATGCCATAGCACCAGTCGCTGTGTGGGTCGAAGAGGTAGGTCAGCGTCTTGCTCATGCCGCAGCACCGCGGCTGGCCGGTGAATGTCCGGCTGCAAACCATCGGGAAACAGCCGGAAGAGTTGTGGAACACAATGTGGCAGTAACGCGCTGAAAGGTCCTGTGTTGCCGTGGTGTTGTTGGTGGTGAGGCAGCGGTGTGGCCTTCCGGTCGGAAATTGCCCATCTGGTAGCCCAGCCACGGGCGCTGGGCTATGCAGCCAGCCATGGCGTTGGCCTGGGCGGCCATCCCGCTGGTTGAGGTTGTCCTTCCAGGTTGTCGGCAAAGGGCCAGCCAGCGCTCGAACATCTCGGCGGTGAGATGGGGCGGGGCCCGCGATGCGGCATGGGCTGCCCGCATGAAGCGGCCGGTGCGGCGCAGCAGGCTGGACCAGAGAGTCTTCCAGCTTGACCAGATGCTGGGCCGGCCAGTCGTCGATGTGATCGTTGAAGATCGGCCCCAGCACCTCGTCCTCGCGGACGCGTGCGCAGAAGCTGTGCACCATCTGGTGGATCTCTTCTTCACGGTGCGGATGTCGGCGGGCATGATGATGCGGTCGGGCGCAGAGGGAAAGGGACGGCGGAGGCGCCCCGTGCGAGAGCGCTTCCCGTGCCAGCCTTCGTGTGACACCACGGCCTGCCGGTGTGCGGTGACCTTCGTATGGGCGTGTCATGGAGACTCGTTCGTCCCGCATGGAGCCTCGCTGGGCGTGCGCGCGGACTGCGATGGCGGTGCTGCCAGTGTCGCGAAGCCGTGGAGCTTTCTGTGGTCTCTGCCTTGTCCTGCATGCTCGCATCGGGCCAGCTCGAAATCCGTGCGTGATGTCAGTACAGCTCAGGTGTGCAGCCGCCCCTGGCGCTACGGCAGCTTCCAGCCCCGTATCGTCGGCGGCCAGCTCGCTGCTGCCTTCCATCAGCGTGTTGACGTGCGCCCGGCGGCCTGGTTCCAGATGTGCCTTGTTGCCACACTGGTGGACGTGCGCGCCCCGGTCCAGCAGCGGACGTGGCGTGCCGGCATGATCGGCAATGGCATTCTGCGCGTAGTATTTTTCGGCGCCGTCGCGCGGAGAAAGGCCGCGATCGGCGTGCCAGCACGCCTTCCTGCTGCAGGGCCTTCAGCTCGTCTCGTACAGGAAGTCTTCCGAACGATGCTTTTCACCGAAGATGAGCACCGTTTCGCGACGGATGCCCTGCGCCTGCATCTCGCGCAGCAGGCCGATCAGCGGGGCGATGCCCGTACCCGTGCCCACCAGGATCAGCGGCGTGTCGGCACTGCGGCCAGGTGGAAGCCGGATTGGCGCGGCAGATGCTGGAACAGCCCCTCGATGCGACAGCTCAGCCAGCGGTGGCCGTGCCTCAGTGCGGGCAGCCGTTGTGCTCGTAGCTCACCTCGCGCATGCACAGGTCCAGATGGCCGGCCTCACCGTGCGAGGCAATCGAGTAGGTCCGCACCAGGCAGGCCGACAGCAGTTTGGCCAGCTCGGGCAGCGGCACGCTCTCGGGCGAGGCGAAGTCCTTCAGGATGTCTGTGATGTCCGGCGTGGTACAGGTACTCTTCCAGTGCCTTGCGGTTTTGAACTTCTGCAGCTCCTTCAGCTTCTCGTTGCCAGTCGCTTCGCCAGGGTCGCGCAGCACGCGCGCGCTGATCTGCCGCAGCTCCTTGTGGCGCAGCGCGCGGCGCTCGAACGAGCCATAGTATGGCCAGTCGCGCCCAGCAGCTGGGTCGTTTCTCGGCCATCACGATACACGGTAGTCGCCGGCGCCACAGCATCGCCGCTGCCGGTGGTGTCCGGCGGATGTGCCAGGCCGCCGGATCGCTGGTGTTGAGCTGCCGGCGTTCCAGCAGCGGGGCCTCGAAGGGCTCGCCGGCGCCGTGAGCTTTGACCTGCAGCTGCAGTGCGCCCGGCCTCCAGATCTCCCGTGGGCACCTTCTCACACCACCGGCGTCCACTCGAAGAACTGCCGGTAGTTGCGTCAGCATCCACCGGTTGACCAGCGCCGTGGCGCCCGCGTTCCCGCAGCAGCGCGTCCACCTGCTTCGTGAAGCCGCAGAGTGGGGTAGCTGGTGTCGCCCAGCCGAAAAGTGGCATAGCGCAGGCTGGACGGGAGGGTTGCCTGCAGCAGCGCCAGGAAGGCCTCGGCATTGCCCGGAGGCTCGCCGTCACCGAACGAGGCCGAGATGATGAGCAGCGGATCATCGCCCTGCAACATGCCGGGCGAAGTTCGTCAGCGTCAGAACCTCGGGAGAAAAAGCCTTCAGGCCGGGTCGGCGGCGGCTGCTGGGCCAGTGCCGGGCATTGCCGACTCGAACCCATAGCCGATCACCAGATGCTTGGCGATGGTGTTCATGCGTGAATGGTGCGTACTGCTGAGTGATTTCATGACGCGTTCGGTGGCTCCGATCATAAAACCATTGGCCCCCGCTGCGGTCAGTGCTGCCGGTCGTAGTAGTCGTCGAGATTTCGCTTCGCCTGTTCGACCGCCTCAAGTCTTCCATCAGATCGTTCACCATCCGGCGGATGCTGATGAGACGTGACCCTGCCCGCGTCATCGAACATCGGCTGCGCCGTCGTGTCCACCACGTAGACCAGAGCCATCCTTGCCCACGTTGGGATGATGCCCGTCAGATCGGCCGTCCTGATCGTGTCCCACATGTCTCATACAGCGACTTGGGCATCCGGGTGACCCGCCAGGCTGTGCGCCTGCCCGATCGTCGCTCGGTGGTAGCCGGTCAGCCAGCAGAACAGCTCGTTGGCATAGGTGATGCCTGCAGGTCGGTGGTGGAAATCACGGCCACCTTGTCAGGGCGTCGAGCAGCACCCTGGTTGCTAGGGGCGATGTTTGCGGCGGTACTGGGAGCGATACTCATGAGCTTGCGTCGCCCTTTCAGGGTTGGTTGCTGCCGGCTGATTCCCGGCAGGGGGTGGCAGCAGGACAGAAATAGTTGAGCAATATTATCAGGAATGAGGCACGAAGCGCCACGATTCGCGCACAGTGACGCGGGTGGGGGCGATGGTCCACGACACGCGCTGTGCCGTCTGCGCCGCAGTACGGTGTTGTGCCCCAGGGGCGGGATGTGTGTGAGCGCCCATTCCATTTCTGCGTGCCGCGGGCACCACTCCATCCAGCCGGCGTCCTCTGCCGACACCGGCCATCGATCCGCGCGCCTTCCGGCGGGCACTGGAGCGTAACTTCGCCACCGGTGTCGCATCGCGACAGCCGCGGTGCGGGCGGGCGGCAGGTGGACGTGACCGCCAACAGCTTCAATTCGGTGTCGCTGTTCGCGCTGAATCCTCCTGGAGCATCGTCGAGCGGTCGGGCAGCTATCTTCGGTCGTTTGCCGAAGGCCGCATTTTGACCGTCAGCATCACTGCAGCCCGCCAGATCGACACCAGCCAGCCAGTTCGCCGTCCCGTCCATGATGACCGCTCGCGGCGTACGCGCACCGGGCCGGCGGGAGCCGCCACGTGCCGATCGACGGCACGCAGCCGGCTTCGAGTGCGAAAGCATCAGACGGTGGACGGTGGCGACCACTGGATCCCTGATCGGTACCCGGGTGGTGGCCTTTGTGGTGACTACAGGCGCTCACCGCTGCTCTACCTGGGCACCTACGGCACGGCCATTCCGCACCGCACCGGATCGACGTTCACTGCGAGGTCCTGTCACTACCAGCGGCCTGCACAGCCGCCGCGGAGGACTAACCTCTACTTATCTGTTGGCCCAGGCCGGTGCGGGCCTGCTTGCAGGCGTACGGGCCGAACGCACGCAGTTCCGGCTGGGAGTCGCGTGCGAGACCCGCGTCCTGCTGGTGCTCGACACGGTATTGTCCCTGCGACATGCGCATTCGCTGGTGCCAGCGAGGCTGCCATGCCCGCACGGGAAGTGGGGCCAGTGCTGACCCTGCTGCGCGGGCAGGCTGGTCGAGCGGCTGGAGGAGATCGCTTCCAGCTCACCCGGCTGGCCACGAACAGGCGGTGTGCCGTATGGGCCATGGCCGAGCGCCAGCAGAGCTGGCCTTCACGGCCGTTCTCGGCGCGCGACAAAGACTTTCCGCGACATGCTCAGGAGCACGCTGATTGCGGGCTTTCGCTGAGTCGAGCTCCTTCGGTCTTCGCCACCTTCGGAATTACGCCCCTTCAGGACCGTGTCAGGCCCATCGGGCTGCGCCCTGTCAGTCACGGATCCGGGGAGGGTGACGCGGGGGCGAATGAAGACCATGACACGCTCCGGCAGCCGGGATCAGGGGCCTGATGCGGGGCCGAATCACCTACATTTGCCTGCAACAGGCACGCGCTCTGGTATCCTGCATTGTGCATTCCTGCCATCCCGCGAAACAGACATTCGCCCTCGAGCGCCCTTCAGGATGGATCGACCGCTGCCGGCGAGTGCGCGGCGGGACGCATGATGTCTGCTCAAACCGCCGCTTTCACCCGGGCGGCCGCAGAGACGGTCGAGCGCGCCGGTCGCCCTGGCCGACGTACGCTGCCGCCGCGCCCGCCTGGATGACGACGGCATCCCGCTGGCCGATCCCGGCTTCCTGCTGTCGTCGAGTGCCGGGAGGCGATGCCGGCGCTTCGCCCGTCGGGCTGGTGCCGGGCGCGTCCCCATGGGCGCCCTTCGCTCACGCTGGCGCTTTGCACTGCAAGGCCGGGAGGCAGCCATGCTGTTCTTTCGGCCGCTGCTGCTCCAGCCGGCATGGGCTGACCGAGAACAGCGGTGGCGCGTCATCCGCGTGCTGGCACCGCCGCGCGTGGTCGAGCAAAGCCACTGCCTGGCCGACCTGGTCTGCATCCACGTAAACGCAGCGCGGTAAGCGTGCTGCAGCGCATGGAGCCGCAACGGGATGGTGCGCCGCTACAAGGCGCCATGACCAGCGGCGCGTCTTCGTGGAGCGACCCGAAGCAAGGGCGAACCTGCTTTCTGTGCGCATCGTCCGGCGGTGGAGGCGGCTATGCCCGCCTGCAGGAGAAGTTCAGCGAAGAAGATCCACGCAGCTGCTGATGCTGCTGGATGAACTGCAGGTGCCGTCCTGACTGTCATGAACGCATTTCGTCACCTGCCGCATTCGTTTCCGTGCCGAATGCCGGCAAAAGCCCTGGTTGTCAGGACACGAACATAGCAGTAACGGGGCAGCCAGCCCGCACGTGCCGCTGGCCCGGGCGCCGGAAGCAAACGGCCTCGAGCGAGGAGGCCGACTCCGGAATTACAGGCCCCTGACCGGCATCACGGCCACTGCATCTCGCCCTTGCGCCAGCCAGCTTGGCGCTCATCTCCGGCAGACGCCTTCGCCGCTCAGCTCGGATAGCAGCGGTCTTCCTTGGCCTCGATCCAAGCTCGGCCGAGTTGCGCGCTGGCCGTTTCCTCGTCGAAGGCGCGGATGTAGTCGGCCGTGAGAAGGCGTGCCGCGCTCGTGTCGAGCGCTGCTGCGGAGTGCGTAGTGGCCGCTGACCACGGACGGCTGCGGCTGCTCGATGCGCGCCAGCGTTTCCATGCCAGGCCGCATGCGGGCAGGCGGTCTGCGTGTCAAGCCATCAGACGTGCTCGCCGGCCACGGCCGGAATGCCGCCTGCCACCACGCGGATCGACGGAATCCACACGAGAAGGTACGGTCCGGCGAAGGGCCCATCCAGCCCCACCACCTGCAGCGTCTGTGCCTTCCAGCTTCAGGCGGTCACCGTCCAGGGGCTCAGGGATGGTGATCTGCTTCCGGTGCGTTCTCGCCCAGCTGCGGCCCCAGACCTTGCGCCCGACGGCCTCGGTGGCCCAGATGTTCCGGATGGTCATGCGGCGTGGCCACGATCCGCGCTCGAAGGCCGCGTGCATGCGTGTCCAGCCAGTGGCGCGATCCAGATCGGGTGGCGGTATGGCAGATGGTGGTCAGCTTCTTGCGCTCTTGCGGATCGTCTCCGCTGACCTTGCGGGCATCGGCGGCGGAGGAACTGCGCGTCAGTCGAGCAACCTTTGGCCTCCTTCTTGCCCTGCACGAGGGTGGACGACACGGCGAGACGGCTCTTCACCGGTTTGTGGGTGCCGATGATCAGCGGGGCCTCGGCCATTTCCTTCACGCCCGGCGGTGGCGCGGGAAGTAGTGGGCAGTCGGCAGCGGCCAGCTTGCAACCCGCCGAAGGCAGCAGCGACGGCGAGGGCGGTCAGGGACGGGTTGAATCGTTTCATGTGGTCCTGGAAGAAAAAGGTTGTGAAGCGCTGAAGTGGAGACTGTGCGGCCGCAGGTGTCATGCGCCAGAGGGCTCTGTAAGCCTGCCTGCATTTCCGGCTTTTCATGCCCGAAGTGCGGTCCAGAGTGGCCATTGCCGGCGATGGTGTTCTGGTTCGCCCTCATCATGGAGCCAAGGGCGCCCGCCTGCCTCTGCGAGAGAGCTCCGGTGGCTCATCCGGTCATGGAGAAAGCGCTGGCGAGATTCGTGCAGCGAACCCTGATGTGATGTTGCCGAAAGCGCGCGGCCGATGCCAGCGGGACGGGCTGTTTCTCACGGACCAGTCGATCATGTGCGGAAAGTCGCTGAGATGGCGGGGGTCGTCGCGCGTGCGAGGAGGGGCGGGAGGACTTTTGCATCTTGCGCACGCGAAAGGAAAAGTCAACATAATCCCGTTCTGAGCCACGCAGACAGCAGCTGCGGCACGTGTTATACTGCGCGCTTGCCCCCAAACGTCTGCTCCTTCGACTTGCCAAAAGTACCGGAAAGCGTATCGAGGTCCAATGCCCATGTGGCTCGGTGTTGAGCACCTCGCTTGGTAAGGGGAGAGGTCGCGCGTTCGATCCGCGCCATGGGCACCACATTTTCTGCGCTGATTCTTCTGTCAGCGCATCCCGGTCTGAGGAGCGTCCTGGCGTTTCGCGCCAGCCAGCCACCTCCATCCAGACATCAGGGTCTTCGGTTATGGCAAGGTCGTAGTTTGAACGGGACCGAGCCGCACGTGAACGTAGGCACCATCGGTCGCGTGGTTACCGCGCTGAAGACGACGCTGAGCGGCACTGCGATCGCCACGGTGCTGTCGAAGAAATACGGTGGTGGGCCGGGGGCTACGACCAGATCGACAACGCGCCGGAAGAAGGCGGGGTATCACGGTCAACACCTCGCACGTCGAGTACGAAACGGCCGCGTCACTACGCACACGTGGACTGCCCGGGTCACGCCGACTACCGTGAAGAACATGATCACCACGGCGCCGCCCAGAATGGACGGTGCGATTCTGGTGGTGTCGTCGGCCAGACGGCGCGATGCCTGCAGACGCACGCCGAGCATCCTGCTGGCCCGTCGGGTGGGCGTGCCCTACGTCATCGTGTTCGCGAACAAGGCCGACATGGTCGATGACGCCGAGCTGCACGGCTGGGTGGAGATGGAGTGCGCAGCTGCACGCCGAAAAGTGCGAGTTCCCGGGCGATCTGCTCGATCGTCAAGGGCTCAACCCTGAAGAGCGCTGGAAGGCGAGCCAGAGCGAGATCGGCGAGCCGGCCATCATCAAGCTGCCCGAGGCGCTGTCAGCTACATCCCAGCGAGCCGGAGCGTGCCGTGGACGGTACGTCCTGATGCCGATCGAGGACGGTGTTCTCGATCTCTCGGGCCGTGTAGTACGGTGTTGACTTGCCGTACGTCGAGCGCGGCATCATCCAAGGTGGGCGACGAGATCAAGATCGTCGGTATCCCGATACAGAAAACCACCTGCACGGGCGGGAGATGTTCCGCAACGCTGGACCAGGGTCAGGCAGGCGACAACGCGGGTATCCTGCTGCGCGGCACAAGCGCGAGGACGTCGAGCGTGCAAGGTCTGGCCAAGCCGGGCACGATCAAGCCGCACACACCGAGTTCAAGCCGAGGTGTACATCCCGAGCAAGACGAAGCTGTCCACACGCATTCTTCTCAAACTACCGTCCGCAGTTCACTTCCTTACGACGAAGTGACGGTATCACGCTGCCGAAGAAACCGACGGTGATGCCGGCGACAACGTTCAGAAAGTCAAGCTGATCGCCCCCACCGCACAGAAGGTCTGCGGTCGCCATCCGTGAGGGTGGCCGTACCGTCGAGCGCCGCGTGGTGTGGGTCATCGCCTGATCACAAACACAGCATTGAAGGAAAGTAGGCGCCAACTGGCAGGCGTTGGTCTCCAAAACCAAAGGTTAGGTTCGATTCCCTCTGCCCCTGCCACCTTCCCGAGCGCAGTCGAAACGGGCCTCCCAAGGCCCGCTTTCGTCAGAACAAGAAGTCATCACAAGGCGTTTTCACTGCATATCTCCCGGAGCTGGATACATGGCAGCTCAGCAAAGTCGAAGATGTCACTTCGCGGCGACCGAGTCAATGGTGCTCGCCATCCTGGCCGTGGTGTGCAGGTCTCGCTGAGTCTCTACGTGCCGTCCGGAGCAGGCGCTGATCTTCCGCGTCCTCTCGGTCATCGGTGGCCTGCGGTCGGTGCCGGTATTGCGCTATCTGTCTCGCACCCGGCCGTCGTGCGCTGGCCTTCATGCGTGAGTCGTGGGCCGAGTGTCACGTCAGCGTGGTTCTGGCCCACCACGAGCGAAACCTGGACCATCACCCTGTACGTCTTCCTGTTCGTGGTCGTCATGGCCTTGTTCCTGTGGCTCGTCGATTCCGGGCTGCAGTACGTGCTGTACGATCTCGTGCTGGGCTGGAGCCGTTGATGAGCAAACGCTGGTATGTCGTGCGTGCCTACTCGGGCATGGAAAAGAGCGTTGCCGTGCCATTCGCGAGCGGGTCGAGCGTTCGGGCACGCAAGGATCTGTTCGGTCAGGATTCTCGTCTCACCGAAGAAGTGAATGTCAGGCAGAACGGCATGGCGCACCATCAGTGAGCGCCGCTTCTTCCCGGGCTATGTGCTCGTCGAAATGGAAATGAACGACGACACCTGGCACCTCGTCAGAACACCAGCAAGGTCACTGGTTTTCGTGGGTGGCAGTGGCAACCGTCCTGCCGCCATCTCGCAGGCCGAAGTCGACAAGATCATGAGCCAGATGGCCGAGGGCGTCGAAAAGCCGATGCCCAAGACGCTCTTCGAGGTGGGCGAGATGGTGGCCGGGTCAAGGAAGGCCCGTTTGCCGACTTCAACGGCAACGTCGAAGAGGTCAGCTACGACAAGAACCGCCCTCACCGTGTCGGTCTCCATCTTCGGCCGTGCCACCCCGGTCGAGCTGGAGTTCAGTCAGGTCGAAAAGGGTCTGATCCCTGTTTCTTTCGCTCGGTTGCGACAGGTGTCGAACCGGGCGTTGACAAATCCAGCGACGGTACTGCAGAAGTGCCGTACGTTTGAAATATCCATTCCGCGATTCCTGCCCGATGCCTTCCGGGCATCGGCACGGTTTCAAGGCAGTGCGCGTGCACATGCATCTTTGAGAGAGCCTGGAGAGCCGGCCATGCCCCGCCTGCCCGCTCTTCGGGCGATCGCACTCACTCAGGGCAGCCTTCGTGGCCAAGAAAATCGTCGGCTTCTAGGCTGCCAGGTTCCTGCAGGCAAAGCCCAACCCTCGCCCCCGATCGGCCCCGCACTGGTCAGCGTGGTCTGAACATCATGGAATTCTGAAGCGGTTCAATGCCCAGAGCCAGGGCATGGAACCGGGCCTGCCCATTCCCGTGGTGATCACCGCCTTTGCCGACAAGAGCTTCACCTTCATCATGAAGACGCCTCCGGCGTCCATCCTGATCAAGAAGGCCGCCAAGATCGACAAGGGTTCCAAAACCCCCATACCGACAAGGTGGGTACGCTCACGCGCGAACAGCTGGAGCAGATCGCCAAAAACCAAACAGCCCGACCTCCAGCGCTGCCGATCTGGATGCTGCCGTGCGTACCATCGCCGGCTCTGCCCGCAGCATGGGCGTCAACGTGGAGGGCGTATAAATGGCCAAGCTCAGCAAACGCGCCAAGGCACTTGCCGCCAAGGTCGAATCGAACCGCCTGTACCCCGCCGCTGATGCCCTGTCGCTGGTGAAGGGAATGCGCCAACGCCAAGTTCGACGAGGTCCGTCGACTGCGTGCAACTGGGTATCGACCCGCGCAAATCCGACCAGCTGGTGCGTGGCTCGGTGGTGCTGCCCCGTGGTACCGGCAAAACCGGTGCGCGTGTGCGTGTTCACCAGGGTGCCAAGGCTGGCGAAAGCCAAGGCTGCCGGTACCGACATCGTCGGCATGGAAGACCTGGCCGAACAGGTCGAGGCCGGCAACCTGAACTTCGACGTGGTCATCGCCTCGCCGGACGCCATGCGTGTGGTTGGCTCGCTGGGCCAGATCCTCGGTCCCCGTGGCCTGATGCCGAGCCCGAAGGTCGGTACCGTCACCCCCAACGTGGCCGGGGCCGTCAAGAACGCCAAGTCGGGTCAGGTCCAGTACCGTACCGACAAGGCCGGGATCATTCACAGCACCATCGGCCGTGCCTCGTTCGACGATGGCAGCGCTGCAGGAAAACCTGGCAGCCCTGGTCGATGCGCTGGTTCGTGCCAAGCCGGCCACCTCGAAGGGGCTGTACCTGCGCAAGGTGGCCGTGTCCAGCACGATGGGCGTGGGCGTGAAGGTCGATACCGCGACCGTCAACTCGGCGCCTGATTCACAGAACTTTGGGCCGCACTTCCGGGTGCGGGTTATCAAAGACCGTATGGGGCCAGCCGTGAGGCGGCACGCAGGTGCTGCCAGAGCGGGACACTTTGAATGTCCGGCCGGTCGTTACTACCTGAAGAAGCGAAACGCTTGGCGGGCGGCAGGCCGAAACGCCGGACGCCATACGCAGATGGCGGTCCGCAGCATGAAGGTTTCAATTGCGAGACGGGGTTTGCGGTGCGGGCTTCCCCGCGCATGCCCGGCTGGCTGTGGCAGAAAACTTCACACCTGATCGCCGTGTTGTCAACGATGGGCGTGCTTCGGCACAACCATCTCACTTATGGGAAGAACCGTGGCCTCAATCGTAGAGAAAGCGGCCGTTATCGAGGAAGTCTCTGCCCAGGTGGCAACGGCTGGCTCGATCATCCCGGCCGAGTACCGTGGTCTGACAGTCGAAGATTACCCAGCTGCGCAAGCAGGGCACGGGAATCGGGTGTGTATCTGCGCGTGTTGAAAAAACACGCTGGTACGCTCGCGCCGTTCGGGAACGCCCTACGAGAAGCTTGCCGACCAGATGGCCGGTCCGCTGATGTATGGCATTTCCACTGATCCGGTTGCGCCGGCCAAGCTGATGGCTGCCTTCGCCAAGGCCAACGATCAGCTCGTGCTCAAGGGTGGTGCCATGCCCAATGTGGTCATGGACATTGCCGGGGTTCAGGCCCTGGCCACCATGCCGAGCCGCGACGAGCTGCTGGCCAAGCTGCTGGGCACCATGCAGGCACCGGTTGCCACCTTCGTTCGCACCCTCAACGAGGTGCCGACGGTTCGTTCGCGGCCCTGGCGGCCGTGCGCGACAAGCGGGAAGCTGCCTGAGCAACCCCAAGAACATCGACTGTCGGGCATTCAACCGACAAACCTACGCAATTGAACTGGAGTAATTCCAAATGGCACTGAGCAAAGAAGAGATCCTCGACGCAGTCGCAGGCATGACGGTTCTGGAACTGTCCGAACTGATCAAGATGATGGAAGAGAAATTCGGCGTGTCGGCTGCTGCCGCTGCCGTCGCCGTAGGCCGCTCCGGCCGCTGGTGGCGCTACTGCTGGCGCTGCTGCCGAAGAGCAGACCGAGTTCACCGTCGTTCTGGCCGCCGCCGGCGAAGAAAGTCGAGGTGATCAAGGTCGTGCGTGCCGCCACCGGCCTGGGCCTGAAAGAGCCAGGACCTGGTCGACGGTGCTCGAAGCCTGTGAAGGAAGGCATCTCGAAAGCCGACGCCGACGCCCTGAAGAAACAGCTGGAAGACGCTGGCGCCAAAGTCGAAGTCAAGTAATTGACGGCTTTTTGCCCTAGGGCAAACGGACCGGGGTCTGCAGTTTCGGGGCCTCGGTCATTTGCCGTGTATCACCCGGGTCCGTTCGCGGCCCCGGGTTTTGTAACCACAGGCCACGTGAAACGCTCTGCAAGACCCCGTTCGTCCCGCCCCCGCAGATGGCGGTCACCGAGCCAGGTGTTGCAGCGGGTTTCGTTCCCCCACCCCTCTTTTTCAGCCAGGGCCATGAGGGTCCATGTGTCACTGGCTGCCTGCCAGTCCACGATCAGTACCCCTGCGGCGCACTCGCCCACGTCCCAGTTTCTGTTCGCCTATCGTGACCCCGACGTCTCACGGAGAGTCCATGACTTACTCGTTCACTGAAAAGAAGCGCATCCGCAAGAGCTTTGGCCACCGTCGTGCCCGGGCCGTGCAGGAGGTGCCTTACCTGCTGGCCACGCAGCTTGAATCCTATGCCGAGTTCCTGCAGGGAAGGTGTTCCTCCCCGACCAGCGTAAGGATGTGGGGTTACAGGCAGCGCTGAAATCGATCTTTCCGATTTCTTTTCCGCACAACGACATGGCCCGTCTGGAGTTCGTCGGCTACAACCTGGGAACGCCTGCCTTCGACATGAAGGAATGCCAGCAGCGCGGCATGACCTTCTGTGCGCCGCTGCGTGCCCGCGTGCGTCTGGTCATCATGGACCGCGAGGCCAGCAAGCCCACGGTGAAGGAAGTGAAGGAGCAGGAGGTCTACATGGGCGAGATTCCGCTCATGACCCCCACCGGTTCCTTCGTGGTCAACGGCACCGAGCGTGTCATCGTCTCGCAGCTGCACGCGTTCGCCGGGCGTGTTCTTCGAGCACGACCGTGGCAAGGACGCACAGCTCGGGCAAGCTGTTCTCGGCCCGCATCATTCCGTACCGTGGCTCGTGGCTGGACTTCGAGTTCGACGCCAAGGACATCCTCTACTTCCGTATCGACCGTCGCCGCAAGATGCCGGTCACCATCCTGCTCAAGGCCATCGGCATGACGCCGGAGCAGATCCTCGCCCACTTCTTCGTGTTCGACTCGTTCACGCTGGAGTCCGAAGGGGCGAAGATGGAACTGGTGCCCGAGCGCCTGAAGGGCGAGACGGCCCGCTTCGACATCACCGACCGTGAAGGCAACGTGATCGTCGCCAGGGGACAAGCGCTCAACGCCAAGCACATCCGCGAGATGGAAAAGGCGGGTCTGCGGCTGGTCAGCGTGCCGGACGAGTTCCTGCTGGGCCGATGCCGTGGCCAGGGACATCGTCGACCCGGAAACGGGCGAGATCGTCATGCGCGCCAACGACGAGATCACCGAGGACGCGCTCACCCGGCTGCGTACCGCCAACATCCACGAATTCCAGACGCTCTACACCAACGACCTGGACGCCGGTCCGTTCATCTCGCAGACCCTGCGTCTGGACGATTCCGCCGACCAGATCTCGGCCCCGCATCGCCATCTACCGCATGATGCGTCCGGGCGAGCCGCCGACCGAAGACGCCGTCGAGGCGCTGTTCAATCGCCTGTTCTACAGCGAGGACACCTACGACCCTGTCGCGTGTCGGCCGCATGAAGTTCAACCGCCGCGCGTCGGCCGTGAGGGATCCCACCGGCCCGATGACCCTCGAGAACGAGGACATCGTCGCCGTCATCAAGCTGCTGGTCGACCTGCGCAACGGCAGGGGCGAGATCGACGACATCGACCACCTGGGCAACCGCCGTGTGCGCTGCGTGGGCGAGCTGGCCGAGAACCAGTTCCGCGCCGGTCTGGTGCGCGTCGAGCGTGCCGTGCGCGAGCGTCTGGGCCAGGCCGAGACCGAGAACCTGCTGCCGCACGACCTGATCAGCTCCAAGCCGATCAGCGCCGCCATCCGCGAGTTCTTCGGGTCCAGCCAGCTGTCGCAGTTCATGGACCAGACCAACCCGCTGTCGAAATCCCACAAGCGCCGCGTCTCGGCCCTGGGCCCGGGCGGTCTGACCCGCGAACGTGCCGGCTTCGAGGTGCGCGACGTGCACCCCACCCACTACGGCCGTGTCTGCCCGATCGAAACGCCGGAAGGCCCGAACATCGGCCTGATCAACTCGCTGGCGCTGTACGCACGGCTCAACGAGTTCGGCTTCCTGGAAACCCCCGTACCGCAAGGTCGAGAGCAGAAGCTGACCGACCAGATCGATTTCCTGTCGGCCATCGAGGAAGGCCGCTACGTGATCGCCCAGGCCAACGCCGAGGTCGATGACGAAGGCAAGCTGACCGGCGAGCTGGTGTCGGTGCGCATCAACGGCGAGACCCAGCTGGTCTCTGCCGACCGCGTCGAGTACATCGACGTGGCCCCGTCGCAGATCGTGTCGGTGGCCGCCTCGCTCATTCCGTTCCTCGAGCACGATGACGCCAACCGCGCGCTGATGGGTGCCAACATGCAGCGTCAGGCGGTGCCCTGCCTGCGTCCGCAGAAACCGCTGGTCGGTACCGGCATCGAACGCACCTGTGCGGTCGACTCGGGTACCGTGGTCACGGCCAAGCGGGGTGGGGTGGTCGATTACGTCGATGCCAACCGGGTGATCATCCGCGTCAACGACGAGGAAGCCACCGCCGGTGAAGTCGGCGTGGACATCTACAACATCATCAGTACACGCGCAGCAACCAGAACACCAACATCAACCAGCGTCCCATCGTGGCCAAGGGCGACCGCCTGTGCGCCGGCGACGTGATCGCCGACGGGGCCTCCACCGACCTGGGCGAGCTGGCCCTGGGGCAGAACATGCTGATCGCGTTCATGCCCTGGAACGGCTACAACTTCGAAGACTCGGTGATGATCTCCGAGAAGGTGGTGTCGGACGACCGCTACACCTCGATCCACATCGAGGAACTGACGGTGCTGGCCCGCGACACGAAGCTGGGGCCCGAAGAGATCACCCGCGACATCTCCAACCTGTCCGAGAACCAGCTCTCCCGTCTGGACGAGTCGGGCATCGTCTACATCGGCGCCGAAGTCTCGGCCGGCGACACGCTGGTCGGCAAGGTCACGCCGAAGGGCGAAACCCAGCTCACGCCGGAAGAGAAGCTGCTGCGCGCCATCTTCGGCGAGAAGGCCTCCGACGTGAAGGACACCAGCCTGCGCGTGCCGTCCGGCATGAACGGCACCGTCATCGACGTGCAGGTGTTCACCCGCGAGGGCATCACCCGTGACAAGCGCGCCCAGTCGATCATCGACGACGAGCTGAAACGCTTCCGTCTGGACCTGAACGACCAGCTGCGCGTCATGGAAAACGACGCCTTCAGCCGGCTCGAGCGCTTCCTCGATGGCAAGGAAGCCAACGGCGGGCCGAAAAAACTGGCCAAGGGCACGAAGATCACCCGCGAATACCTGCAGGAGCTGGACCGCTGGCACTGGTTCGAGGTGCGTCTGGCCGACGAGGAAGATGCCCGCTGGCTGGAAGAGACCAAGAACGCCATCGAGCAGAAGCGTCACGAGTTCGACCTGGCCTTCGAGGGAAAAACGCCGCAAGCTCACGCAGGGCGACGAGCTGCCCCCGGGCGTGCTGAAGATGGTCAAGGTGTACCTGGCCGTCAAGCGCCGCCTGCAGCCCGGCGACAAGATGGCCGGCCGCCACGGCAACAAGGGTGTGGTCTCGCGCATCGTGCCGGTCGAGGACATGCCCTACATGGCCGACGGTACCCCGTGCGACATCGTGCTGAACCCGCTGGGCGTGCCTTCGCGGATGAACGTGGGCCAGATTCTGGAAATCCACCTCGGCTGGGCCGCCAAGGGCGTGGGCCTGCGCATCGGCGAGATGCTCGACCGCCACGTCAAGGTGTCCGAGCTGCGCCGCTACCTCGACAAGGTCTACAACGACCATGGCGAGAAGGCCAACCTGAACGAGCTGTCCGACGACGAGCTGATGACCATGGCGCAGAACCTGCGTGATGGCGTGCCGTTCGCCACGCCGGTGTTCGACGGTGCCACCGAGGACGAGATCCGCGCGGCCCTGAACCTGGCCTTCCGTCGGAAGACCCGCGCACCGACAAACTGGGCTTCACGCCCAGCAAGACCCAGCTGATCCTGCGGGACGGCCGTACCGGCGATCCGTTCGACCGGCCGGTGTCGGTGGGCTACATGCACTTCCTGAAGCTGCACCACTTGGTCGACGACAAGATGCACGCCCGCTCCACCGGCCCCACAGCCTGGTGACCCAGCAGCCGCTGGGCGGCAAGGCGCAGTTCGGTGGCCAGCGTTTCGGCGAGATGGAGGTGTGGGCACTGGAAGCCTACGGTGCCTCCTACACGCTGCAGGAAATGCTGACGGTGAAGTCCGACGACGTCACGGGCCGTGCCAAGGTCTACGAAAACATGGTCAAGGGCGAACACGCCATCGATGCCGGCATGCCGGAGTCGTTCAACGTGCTGGTGAAGGAAATTCGCTCGCTCGGTATCGACATCGATCTGGAACGCGCCTGAGCCACGCACTAGGGAATTCAACGGAGAACCCATGAAAGCATTGCTGGATCTCTTCAAACGGGTCGAGGAAAGCGATCACTTCGATGCCATCCGCATCGGTCTGGCCTCGCCTGACAAGATTCGCTCCTGGTCCTACGGCGAAGTCAAGAAACCCGAGACCATCAACTACCGCACGTTCAAGCCCGAGCGTGATGGCCTGTTCTGCGCCAAGATCTTCGGCCCGATCATGACTACGAGTGCCTGTAGCGGCAAGTACAAGCGCCTCAAGCATCGCGGCGTCATCTGCGAGAAATGCGGCGTCGAGGTCACGCTGGCTAAGGTGCGCCGCGAGCGCATGAGCCACATCGAGCTGGCCAGCCCCACCGCGCACATCTGGTTCCTGCAGTCGCTGCCGTCGCGTCTGGGCATGGTGCTCGACATGACGCTGCGCGACATTGAGCGCGTGCTGTATTTCGAGGCCTATGTGGTGGTCGAGCCGGGCATGACCCCGCTCAAGCGCAACCAGCTCCTCACCGAAGACGATTTCTCGCCAAGACGGAAGAGTACGGTGACGAGTTCGAGGCCGCCATGGGTGCCGAGGGGCATCCGCAAGCTGCTGCAGTCCATCGACATCGACCGCGAGGTGGACCGTCTGCGCGAGGAGCTGCAGGTCACCACGTCCGAAGCCAAGGTCAAGAAGATCGCCAAGCGCCTGAAGGTGCTGGAAGGCTTCCAGCGCTCGGGCATCCGTCCCGAGTGGATGGTGATGGAAGTGCTGCCGGTGCTGCCGCCCGAGCTGCGCCCGCTGGTGCCGCTCGATGGGGGCCGCTTTGCCACGTCCGACCTGAACGACCTGTACCGCCGCGTCATCAACCCGGAACAACCGCCTGAAGCGCCTGCTGGAGCTGAAGGCGCCCGAGATCATCGTCCGCAACGAAAAGCGGATGCTGCAGGAGTCGGTCGACTCGCTGCTGGACAACGGCCGCCGTGGCAAAGGCCATGACGGGTGCGAACAAGCGCGCCCCTGAAGTCGCTGGCCGACATGATCAAAGGAAGGGCGGCCGCTTCCGCCAGAACCTGCTGGGCAAGCGGGTGGACTATTCCGGCCGTTCGGTCATCGTGGTGGGTCCGCAGCTCAAGCTGCACCAGTGCGGGTCTGCCCAAGCTGATGGCGCTGGAGCTGTTCAAGCCCTTCATCTTCAACAAGCTGGAGTCGATGTCGGCGGCCACCACCATCAAGCAGGCCAAGAAGATGGTGGAAACCCAGGAACCCATCGTCTGGGATATCCTGGAAGAGGTCATCCGCGAGCATCCGGTCATGCTCAACCGTGCGCCGACGCTGCACCGTCTGGGCATCCAGGCCTTCGAGCCGGTGCTGATCGAGGGCAAGGCCATCCAGCTGCACCCGCTGGTCTGCGCCGCCTTCAACGCCGACTTCGACGGCGACCAGATGGCCGTGCACGTCCCGCTGTCGCTGGAAGCGCAGATGGAAGCCCGCGCGCTCATGCTGGCCTCCAACAACGTGCTGTTCCCGTCCAACGGCGAGCCGTCGATCGTGCCGTCGCAGGACATCGTGCTGGGCCTGTACTACGCCACCCGTGCCAAGGTCAACGGCAAGGGCGAGGGCATGTACCTGGCCGACATCAAGGAAGTGCAGCGCGCCTACGACAACGGCGAGGTCGAGCTGGGCACGAAGATCACCGTGCGCCTGAACGAGTACGAGCGCATCGGTGACGACGAGTTCCGCCCGGTGCTCAAGCGTTTCGAGACCACCGTCGGCCGCGCCCCTGCTGTCCGAGATCCTGCCCAGGGGCCTGCCGTTCGACCTGATGAACCGCGCGCTCAAGAAAAAGGAAATCTCGCGGCTCATCAATGCCTCGTTCCGTCGCTGCGGCCTGCGGGCCACGGTCATCCTGGCCGACCAGCTGATGCAGAACGGCTTCCGCCTCGCCACGCGCGGTGGCATTTCCATCGCCATCGACGACAGTGCTGGTGCCGCCTCAAGCCGCAGATCCTCGCGGCCGCCGAGAAGGAGGTCAAGGAGATCGAGCAGCAGTACACCTCCGGTCTGGTGACACAGGGCGAGCGCTACAACAAGGTGGTGGACATCTGGTCCAAGGTCGGTGACCAGGTGGCCAAGGCCATGATGGACCAGCTCGCCACCGAGAACGTCATCAACCGCGAGGGCCTGTCCGAGAAGCAGGAGTCGTTCAATGCCATCTACATGATGGCCGACTCGGGCGCCCGGGGTTCCGCCACGCAGATCCGCCAGCTGGCGGGCATGCGGGGCCTGATGGCCAAAGCCGGACGGCTCGATCATCGAGACGCCGATCACGGCGAACTTCCGCGAGGGCCTGAACGTTCTGCAGTACTTCATCTCCACCCACGGTGCCCGTAAAGGTCTGGCCGATACCGCGCTGAAAACCGCCAACTCGGGTTATCTGACCCGCCGTCTGGTGGACGTGTCGCAGGATCTGGTCATCACCGAGCACGACTGCGGCACCTCCAATGGCGTGGCCATGCGGGCGCTGGTCGAGGGCGGTGAAGTCATCGAGCCGCTGCGCGACCGCGTGCTGGGCCGTGTGACCGCGGTGGACGTGGTCAACCCCGAGACGCAGGAGACGGTCATCGCGGCCGGCGAACTGCTCAACGAGGATCTGGTCGAGAAGGTCGAGCAGCTGGGCATCGACGAGGTGCGCGTGCGCACCCCGCTGACCTGCGACGTGCGCTACGGCCTGTGCGCCAAGTGCTACGGCCGCGACCCTGGGCCGTGGCGTGCTGGTCAACACCGGCGAGTCGGTGGGCATCATCGCTGCCCAGTCGATCGGCGAGCCGGGTACGCAGCTGACCATGCGGACGTTCCACATCGGTGGTGCGGCCTCGCGGGCAGCCGTGGCCAGCTCGGTCGAAACCAAGTCCAACGGGACGGCGCGCTTCACGGCCACCATGCGCTACATCACCAACGCCAAGGGCGAGCTGATCGTCATCTCGCGTTCCGGTGAGGTGATGATCACCGACGACAGCGGTCGGGAGCGCGAACGTCACAAGATCCCCTACGGCGCCACGCTGCACGTGCACGACGGCTAGGCCCTGACCGCCGGCTCGCAGCTGGCCAGCTGGGATCCGCTGACCCGCCCGATCATCAGCGAGTACGGCGGTGTGGTGAAGTTCGAGAACGTCGAGGAAGGCGTGACCGTGGCTCGGCAGGTGGACGAGGTCACCGGCCTGTCCACCCAGGTGGTCATCGACGCCAAGCGCCGCGGTACGGGTGCCAGGAACGTGCGTCCGACCATGAAGCTGCTCAACGAAGCCGGCGAGGAAGTCAAGATCGCCGGCACCGACCACTCGGTGCAGATCGGCTTCCCGGTTGGCGCGCTGATCACCGTGCGTGACGGCCAGCAGGTGGGTGTGGGTGAAGTGCTGGCCCGCATCCCGCAGGAATCGCAGAAGAACCGCGACATCACCGGGGGTCTGCCGCGGGTGGCGAGCTGTTCGAGGCCCGCTCGCCCAAGGACGCCGGCATGCTGGCGGAAGTCACCGGGACCGTCTCCTTCGGCAAGGACACGAAGGGCAAGCAGCGTCTGGTCATCACCGACCTGGACGGCAATGCCCACGAGTTCCTGATTCCGAAAGAGAAGCACGTGCTGGTGCACGACGGCCAGGTGGTGAACAAGGGCGAGATGATCGTCGACGGCCCGGCCGATCCGCACGACATCCTGCGTCTGCTGGGTATCGAGGCGCTGTCGCGCTACATCGTCGATGAAGTGCAGGACGTCTACCGCCTGCAGGGCGTGAAGATCAACGACAAGCACATCGAGGTGATCGTTCGCCAGATGCTGCGTCGCGTGGTCGTGACCGCCCCGGGCGGTACCAACTTCATCGTCGGCGAGCAGGTCGAGCGCAGCGAGATTCTCGACGCCACCGACAAGATGAACGCCGAAGGCAAGCTCCCGCCGTCGTACGACAACATCCTGCTGGGCATCACGAAGGCTTCGCTGTCCACCGACTCGTTCATCTCGGCGGCTTCCTTCCAGGAAACCACCCGGGTGCTGACCGAGGCGGCCATCATGGGCAAGCGCGACGACCTGCGTGGCCTGAAGGAGAACGTCATCGTCGGCCGTCTGATTCCGGCCGGTACGGGTCTGGCCCTATCACGAGGCCCGTCACGACAGGAGTCGGTGGAGGCCCAGGAAGCCGCTGCCCTGGCCGCGGCCGAGGCTGCCTTTGCCATCCCGTCGGCACCCGAGCCCGAGCTGGTCACGGCCGACGAGGCGGTCTCCGCCCCGTCCGCAGCAGCCACGGCCGCTGCACTGACCTGAACGCGCTGTTCAGTGGCACGGGCGTGGTGCCGGCGCCGGAAGAGCCGACTGCCGAAGGCGGGATGAACACCGAAGAGTGAGCCTCCCTGCGTAAGTGAGTGGCTGCTTTTCAGAAAGGCAGCTCATGGGCCTGCTTGCTGGCGTTGCTGGCAGCAGGCCCGTTTTTTCGGGCGTTTCAGGCAGTTCGGTGAATGCATGGGGATGCAGGAAGCCCCCCCTGTCGTGTACGTTCCACATGGCAGAAATGCCAGTCCGAGCGACACAATTACAAATAATTACTGTTCCGTAGAACGGCGCAACGCCCGCGGCATCGAAGCTCATGTCAAATGGTGCGACGCCGGATCGTCAGGGCTGACCCTGTCAGCGCCGACCATCCGGCTGGGCACCGCAGAACGGAAGGGCGGTTCACTGACTCCCTTTTCACGGCATGTACCAACTGCGTCACCTTTCCGCCCAGCGGTTCCACGGACAATATCCTCTTCCCGTCGTTGCATCTTCCGTCCCCTGGAGAAGCAGAACATGACGACCTACGCCATCGTGATCGAGCAGCGCGGCAGCTGCTTCCGTGCCTACGTCCCTCGATCTTCCCGGCTGCACCGCCACCGGCAACAGCCTGGCCGAAGCCGAAACCGCCGTGCGCGAGGTCATGCGCTCCCTGCCGCCAGCCGGCGCCGCCCTGGCGGCACAGGCCAATCAGACCCTGCGCAGTGGCGGCTATGCGTGGGTGAGCCCGGCGCGCTGAACCATCCCTGTCCGGCGGCGGCTCGGGCGCCTGCATGGGACCCGCCAGGCATTGGTTGCAACCGTGCTGCCGCCCCTGCATGGGTACTGGCAGCGTCCTGTCACCTGTACTCCGTCTGGTCTGTACTGGCACTGAAAACCAGATCTGAGCCGAAGCATGGACCGACGTATGGGCGGGTTGCGCAACCGGGTATCGTATCGGACGCTGCAATCGGGTAGCGCAACCGCATGCTGCAACGGGGACGCTGCCTGTCAGCCACGGGCAACGCGCGCCGTAAAGCCGTAACGTACGTCAGGCCGCAGCGCGCTGACTCGCCTGCATACTCCTTTATACCCCCTGTTCCTGGGCGGCCTCTGCTTGTCGCGCCAGATGCGCTCTTGGGTAGCACCGGCGCTTGCCTTTTGCGGCAGCCCGGCGTCGATCGAAGGGACATCAGGCATCAGGCGGTCCCTTGCTGGTCCGGCTCGTCCGGCCAGATCCATCGAATTCAGGCAGACGCCGTAGCGCGTTGCCATGGATTGATCTCCGATCGACGCAACCCTGGCGGGTTGCTCCCAAGTCACAGCGTCAATAGCCATGCCAACCATCAATCAGCTCGCTACGCAAACCGCGCAAATCTGCGGTCGTCAAGAGCAAGAGCCTGCGCTGGAAGATTGCCCGCAGCGCCGCGGTGTCTGCACCCGCGTATACACCACCACCCCCAAGAAGCCGAACTCCGCGCTGCGTAAAGTGGCCAAGGTTCGTCTCACCAATGGCTTCGAGGTCATCAGCTACATCGGCGGTGAAGGCCACAACCCTGCAGGAGCACTCGGTCGTGCTCATCCGCGGCGGCCGTGTGAAGGACTTGCCGGGTGCTACCACATCGTGCGTGGCTCTGCTCGACCTGCAGGGCGTGAAGGACCGCAAACAGGCCCGTTCCAAGTACGGTGCCAAGCGGTCCAAGGCCGCTGGGCAATCATCGGTTTTGTGTCCGGTACCGTGTTCTCATGGTGCCGGCGCAGGACGGGTGGAAAGGGCAGATGGCCTGCATCGCAGGTAGCCCGCCATCCAGTAAGCGGCCCCGGCTCGCCGCAACCCGGACAGTACTGCTTCCATCGCAACGGTCGTGTCACACACCACGGCCCGCTTCCGGCAACGGAAGCTGCGTTTCGGAGCGGGTTTCAGAAGGCGAAAGCTGCGGGGCCAAGGAACGCACCGGCGTTTTTCCTTCCTGTACCGTTGTCGTTGTCTGGGCGGCCCGGCCCCTGGGCCAGGCCGGACAGAGACCGTAACGGATCGCCCGAAGGCAGCAGGAGTCCCTTTCCGTTCCCTTTTCGCCTGCCTCGCAGCAGGCCCGCAAACGGGGAAGGGGGCCTGAAAAAGTCGCCGGTTGCCACACCAGCTGAAGTCAATCAGAGGTAAACATGCCACGTCGTCGCGAAGTACTGAAGCGCGTGATCCTGCCGGATCCGCTCTATCACAAACGAAGAAGTCGCCAAGTTCATCAACGTGCTGATGCTGTCCGGCAAGAAAGCCGGCCGAGCGCATCCCGTACGGTGCCTTCTGAAATCATCCGCAGCAAGAGCGGCAAGGACCCCATCGAGGTGTTCAACTCCGCCCTGGCCAACTCCCGCCCGATGGTCGAGGTCAAGAGCCGTCGTGTCGGTGGTGCGAACTACCAGGTGCCCGTCGAGGTCCGCCCGGTTCGACGTACCGCACTGGCCATGCGCTGGCTGCGTGAAGCCGCCAAGAAGCGCGCCGAAAATCCATGGGCCAGCGTCTGGCCAACGAACTGATGGAAGCGGCTGAGAACCGTGGTGGCGCCGTCAAGCGTCGCGACGAGGTTCACCGCATGGCCGAGGCCAACCGCGCCTTCTCGCACTTCCGCTTCTGAGCAACGCGCCGTTCTTCACGGCAACAGGACTTCCGTCCTGTCCCTGCACCGGACTGGCTGGCCTCTGCCGAACCTCGGCAGCTGCTGCCGGTCCAGTGCTTTAATGTATTACTCAAGGACTCACCATCATGGCTCGCAAGACCCCCATCGAGCGCTACCGGAATATTGGTATTTCGGCCCACATCGATGCAGGAAAAACCACGACCACCGAGCGCATCCTGTTCTACACCGGCGTGAACCACAAGCTGGGTGAAGTGCATGATGGCGCGGCCACCACGGACTGGATGGAACAGGAGCAGGAGCGTGGCATCACCATCACCTCCGCTGCTGTGACCACCTTCTGAAGGGTATGGACCTTTCCTACCCCGAACATCGCATCAACATCATCGACACCCCGGGACACGTCGACTTCACCATCGAAGTGGAACGTTCCATGCGCGTGCTCGACGGCGCCTGCATGGTGTACTGCGCCGTGGGTGGTGTTCAGCCGCAGTCCGAAACCGTCTGGCGTCAGGCCAACAAGTATCACGTGCCCCGTCTGGCCTTCGTGAACAAGATGGACCGTACCGGCGCGAACTTCTTCAAGGTCTATGACCAGATGAAGACCCGCCTGCGTGCCAACCCTGCTACCCGTGGTCATCCCCTATCGGCGCTGAGGACAAGTTCGAGGGCGTGGTCGACCTGATCAAGATGAAGGCCATCTACTGCGACGACTCCACCCAGGGCATGAAATTCGAGTATCGCGACATTCCGGCCGAGCTGAAGGCTTCGGCGGAAGAGTGGCGCGAAAAAATGCTGGAAGCCGCCGCCGAGTCCGATGAGGACCTGATGAACGAGTACTCGAGAACGGCGATCTGCCCGAGGACAAGATCAAGGCCGGCCTGCGCAAGCGCACCATCGCCAACGAAATCCAGCCGATGCTGCGCGGCACCGCCTTCAAGAACAAGGGCGTGCAGCGCATGCTGGACGCGGTCATCGACTTCCTGCCGTCGCCGGTGGAAATTCCGCCGATCGAGGGCGAAACCGAAGATCACGAGAAAGTCACCCGCAAGGCCGACGACAACGAGAAATTCGCTGCGCTGGCATTCAAGCTGATGACCGACCCGTTCGTGGGCCAGCTGACCTTCGTGCGTGTGTACTCGGGTGTGCTGAACTCCGGCGACACCGTGCTCAACGCCACCCGTGGCAAGAAGGAGCGTATCGGTCGTCTGCTGCAGATGACGCCAACAACCGCGAAGAGATCAAGGAAGTGCGTGCCGGTGACATCGCCGCCGTCGTGGGCCTGAAAGAGGTCACCACCGGCGAGACGCTGACCGACGTGCAGAACCCGATCATTCTCGAGCGCATGGTCTTCCCCGAGCCGGTGATCCGTCAGGCCATCGAGCCGAAGTCCAAGGCCGACCAGGAAAAATGGGTCTGGCGCTGTCGCGTCTGGCCGCCGAGGATCCGTCCTTCCGCGTGCACACCGACGAAGAGTCGGGCAGACCATCATCGGTGGCATGGGCGAGCTGCACCTCGAGATCATCGTCGACCGGATGAAGCGCGAGTTCAACGTGGAAGCCAACGTGGGCAAACCGCAGGTGGCCTACCGCGAAAACCATCCGCAAGACGGTCGACGCTGCCGAAGCCAAGTTCGTCAAGCAGTCCGGTGGTCGCGGCCAGTACGGTCACGTCGTGCTCTGCTGGAACCGCTGGAGCCGGGCGGCCTGAGCTTCGAATTCGTCGACGCCATCAAGGGTGGTGTGGTGCCGCGCGAGTTCATCCCCGCGGTGCAGAAGGGTATCGAAGACACCCTGCCGACCGGTGTGCTGGCTGGCTACCCGGTGGTGGACGTGAAGGTCACGCTGCACTTCGGTTCGTACCACGACGTGGACTCCAACGAAAACGCCTTCAAGCAGGCGGGTTCGATGGCGTTCAAGGAAGGCATGCGCAAGGCCAGCCCGGTTCTGCTGGAGCCGATGATGGCCGTGGAAGTGGAAACGCCGGAAGAGTATGCCGGTACCGTGATGGGCGACCTGTCCCCGCGGCGCGGCATGATCCAGGGCATGGAAGACATGGTGGGCGGTGGCAAGCAGGTGAAAGCCGGGGTGCCGCTGGCCGAGATGTTCGGCTACGCCACCACTGCGTTCGCTGACGCAGGGTCGTGCCACTTACACTATGGAATTCAAACAATACGCCGAAGCGCCGAAGAACGTCGCCGAGGCTGTGATTGCGGCCCGGACCAAGTGATCCGGACCACAGACCAACACTGACTGAACAAGCATCAGGAGTAAATACAAATGGCAAAGGGCAAGTTTGAACGGACCAAGCCGCACGTGAACGTGGGCACCATCGGTCACGTGGACCATGGCAAGACGACGCTGACGGCTGCGATCGCCACGGTGCTGTCGAAGAAATACGGTGGTGAGGCCAAGGGCTACGACCAGATCGACAACGCGCCGGAAGAGAAGGCCCGTGGTATTACGATCAACACCTCGCACGTCGAGTACGAAACGGCCACGCGTCACTACGCACACGTGGACTGCCCGGGTCACGCCGACTACGTGAAGAACATGATCACCGGCGCCGCCCAGATGGACGGTGCGATTCTGGTGGTGTCGTCGGCTGACGGCCCGATGCCGCGACGCGCGAGCACATCCCTGCTGGCCCGTCAGGTGGGCGTGCCCCACATCATCGTGTTCATGAACAAGGCCGACATGGTCGATGACGCCGAGCTGCTGGAGCTGGTGGAGATGGAAGTGCGCGAGCTTCTGTCGAAGTACGAGTTCCCGGGCGACGATCTGCCGATCGTCAAGGGCTCGGCCCTGAAGGCGCTGGAAGGCGACCAGAGCGAGATCGGCGAGCCGGCCATCATCAAGCTGGCCGAGGCGCTGGACAGCTACATCCCCGAGCCGGAGCGTGCCGTGGACGGTACGTTCCTGATGCCGATCGAGGACGTGTTCTCGATCTCGGGTCGTGGTACGGTGGTGACGGGCCGTGTCGAGCGCGGCATCATCAAGGTCGGCGACGAGATCGAGATCGTCGGTATCCGCGACACGCAGAAGACCACCTGCACCGGCGTGGAGATGTTCCGCAAGCTGCTGGATCAGGGTCAGGCGGGCGACAACGTGGGTATTCTGCTGCGTGGTACGAAGCGTGAGGATGTCGAGCGTGGTCAGGTGCTGGCCAAGCCGGGCACGATCAAGCCGCACACCGAGTTCGAGGCCGAGGTGTACATCCTGAGCAAGGACGAAGGTGGCCGTCACACGCCGTTCTTCTCGAACTACCGTCCGCAGTTCTACTTCCGTACGACGGACGTGACGGGATCGGTGACGCTGCCGGAAGGCACCGAGATGGTGATGCCGGGCGACAACGTGCAGATGAAGGTCAAGCTGATCGCGCCGATCGCCATGGAACAGGGTCTGCGGTTCGCCATCCGTGAAGGTGGCTGTACCGTGGGCGCCGGCGTGGTGGCCAAGGTCATCGCCTGATTTTTCACGTTTCATCCCGCAGAATAGGAGCGCGTCTGCCGCGCGCTCCTCGCTCTTTAAGGAATCACCATGGCAAACCAGAAAATCCGTATCCGTCTGAAAGCGTTCGATTACAAGCTGATCGACCAGTCCGCTGCCGAGATCGTTGATACGGCCAAGCGTACCGGTGCAGTGGTGCATGGCCCGGTGCCGTTGCCGACCCGCATCGAGCGTTTCGATGTGCTGCGTTCGCCGCACGTCAACAAGACGTCGCGCGACCAGCTGGAAAATCCGCACGCACCTGCGTCTGATGGACATCGTGGATCCGACCGACAAGACCGTCGATGCGCTGATGAAGCTCGACCTGCCTGCTGGCGTCGACGTGGAAATCAAACTGCAGTGATCATGTCCACGGCAGCGTCTGGTTCACCTGCCGCTGTCCGGATCGCCCTGCCCCAGGCCCGCCGCCTTCCACTTCGGGAGCTGGCGGGTTTTTTGTATCCAGCATTCTGATACTGGCTGCCTGCTGTGGCACGGTGTTGATGACACACATGCCTATCATGTCGTCGTGCAGATGGCCGAATCGTTCTGTTCACCGCAGTGCTGGATGGAAAGAATTCATTATTCAGAATCACAATAACCCACTTCAACAATGAGTTCTCACCCTGCCCGTACCACCGATCCGTCCGACCTCGTCTATCGTCTGGAAGACAGGCCTCCCCTGGCAACGCCCTGCTCAGCGCGATCACCCACCTGCTGGCCATCTTCGTGCCCATGATCACGCCGGCGCTGATCGTCGGACAGGCGCTGAGTCTGCCTGTGGAGATGACGGCCTATCTGGTGTCCATGGCCATGGTGGCGTCCGGCATCGGTACGTGGCTGCAGGGTCAACCGTTTTGGACCGGTGGGTTCCGGCATGCTGTCCATCCAGTCGGTCAACTTTTCGTTCGTGACGGTGATGATTGCGCTGGGCACCGCCATGAAGGCGGACGGTCTCGACGAGCATGCCATGCTGTCCGCGCTGCTGGGCGTGTCCTTCGTGGGGGCGTTCCTGGTCTGTGCGTCGGCCTGGTTGCTGCCGTATCTGAAGCGTGTCATCACGCCAACCGTCAGTGGTGTGGTGGTCATGCTCATCGGACTCAGCCTCGTCCATGTCGGCATCACCGATTTTGGCGGCGGCTTCGGCGCCAAGGCAGACGGCAGCTTCGGTTCCTTCGAGAACCTGGGTCTGGCGGGGACGGTGCTGCTCATCGTGCTCTTCTTCAACTGCATGAGGAACCCGCTGCTGCGCATGAGTGGTATCGCGGTGGGCCTTGTCATCGGCTACCTGATCGCGCTCTTCTGGGGCAAGGTGGATTTCTCATCGCTCGACGGACTGCCGCTGGTCACGATCCCGGTGCCCTTCAAGTATGGCTTTGCGTTCGATAGCCACGCCTTCGTGGTGGCGGGCGCCATCTACCTGCTCAGCGTCTTCGAGGCCGTGGGTGACCTCACTGCTACGGCCATGGTGTCAGGCCAGCCCATCGAAGGCGATGAGTACACGCGGCGCCTGCGTGGCGGCGTCTTGGCGGATGGCCTCGTTCCCGTCATTGCCACCGCACTGGGTTCGCTGCCGCTCACCACGTTCGCACAGAATAATGGCGTCATCCAGATGACGGGTGTGGCTTCTCGCCATGTAGGCAAGTACATCGCCGTCATTCTTGTGCTGCTGGGGCTGTTCCCCGTGGTGGGGCGGATATTCACCGCCATTCCTGCCCCCTGTGCTGGCGGGGCAATGGTGCTGATGTTCGGCCTCATCACCATTGCCGGTGTGCGCATCCTCGCGACCAACGGCATCCGTCGGCGAGAGACCATCATCGCTGCCACGTCGGTCGGCCTGGGGCTGGGCGTTGCGTTTGAGCCCGAAGTCTTCCAGCAGCTTCCGGTGCTTTTCCAGAACTCCATCTCGGCCGGTGGCATCATGGCCGTGGTGCTCAACCTGCTGCTTCCGCTGGACCAGACCGAGAAGCCAGTCTTCCTCAGTAACGATCTCGAGTGATCCATGTCTTCCTCCCGCCAGTACGAATACTTTGACGATGATCCGTCCTTTCCAAGTACGCTGGTCATCGGCACGCTGTTCGTCGGCGCCTTCATCGGGTTCTGAACGAGACCCTGCTCAATCGTGGCACTGCCCACGCTGATGTGGGAGTTCTCGGTAGACAAGACCACCGTGCAATGGATGGCCACGGGCTTTCTGCTGGTGATGGGGGCGCTCGCACCGCTCACGGCCAGCCTGGTGCAGTGGCTCGATACCCGCCGGCTCACGTTCGTCACATTGGGTACCTTTCTCGCGGGTCGCTGATCTGTGCAGCGGCGCCCATCTTCGGGCTGCTGCTGACGGGGCGACTGGTGCAGGCCGTGTCCGCTGCACTCATCATGCCGTTGTTCATGAACGCTACGCTGGCCATCTACCCGCCAGAACGCAGAGGCAAGGTGATGGGGTTGGTAGCGATGATAGTTCGGTGTTGCGCCTGCGCTGGGGCCCACGATCTCGGGCTTCATCATCGACCACTTCGGCTGGCGTTGGCTGTTCCTGCTGACGGTGCCGCTGATGCTGGTGGCTATGCTGCTGGTGCTCCGTTACCTGAAAGTCACGCTGGTCGAGATCACGCGACCACGTATCGATCTGCTGTCGGTCGTGCTGTCGGTGCTGGGCTTCGGTGGGCTGGTCTATGGGGGCAGCACGTTTTCTGAGGCATCGGCCCCTGCAGCTGACCGTGTTGCTGCCGGTATCGCTGCTGATGATCGGTGCTTTTGTGGTCCGTCAGTTCCGTCTGAAGATACCGCTGCTGAACCTGCGGGCTTTCGGGCACGCACAGTTCGGCTACGCAGTCATCGTGCTGGCCAGCAACATCTTCCTGTTCCTAGGCATGGAGCTGCTCACGCCCATGTATGCCCAGCAGGTGCTCATGCTGTCCGCCACCGTCACCGGGCTCATCCTACTGCCGGGCAGTATCGTCCAGGCATTGCTGATGCCGGTGTTCGGGACGCTGCTGGATCGGCGGGGTGGCCGATTCGTAGTCCTGCCGGGCACGGTGTTCATCTTCATCAGCCTGTTGGGCATGTGGCTCAGCTTCGATGCAACATCCAAGGCGTGGTGGCTGGCTACGCTGTTTGGACTCTTCTCGGCGGCTGGGGCGGCGGCCATGGTGTCCGAGACCTACGGTCTCAACGCCTTGCCGCGCAACCTCAACCCCCACGGCGCCGCCATTATGGCAACGCTCAACCCCATCGCCGGTGCGCTGGGAGCAGCCTTCTTCGTGGGCGTCACGCATCTGGGTGAGCGGCTTTCCGCAAGCACACTGGGTGGTGCCGCCGAAACGACCCTTTCGACGGATTCCCTGCACCCGGCCCTGGAACTGGGGCGGGCGGCGGAGCTGGGCGCTACCATCGACGCGCCAGCGCACGCCGCAGCGAGCGCTGGCGGTGCGCTCACCGAGGCTGCCCGGGCTGCCATGCTCGACGGCCTGCATCTAGCTTTCGGACTGGCACTGTTCGTGGCGCTGCTGATGCTCTGGGCGGCCAGCCGTTTCCATCGCAAGGGCCAATAGGTTCGTCTGGATGTGCTGGCTCTGGCACATCCACCTTCCCTTGCTCCTCGACACAGGAGAATCCATGAATACCTATGTCACGCCATCCCTCCGGACGCGTTCGGCACCGCCGCAGCAAGGCCGTCCTTCCTGCGGCACCCGGCTGGCCCTGCTTGTCGGCAGTCTGCTGGTTGGAACGGTCGACGTGTGGCCGCCGGCCAGCACGGGCCCTCGGCCTCAATGAATGGCGTCCGCGCAAACGCCTCCCAACAGGCCCGCCAGGCTGACATGAATACCCTCGATTTCTCTCTTCTCACCCCCACGTCCGGAAGCACGCGCGTCAATGGCAAGGCCGTGGCCTACCGGGCTTACGAGAACGTCGTCTACGTTCCGCAACCCGGTCGATGCCGAGTACCAGAGCCTGAACATCTACGTGCCGGAGGCTACTTCCAGGGTGGCACCATCAATGGCTACACAGCCAGGACGGCCCCGATCTTCCCGCTCAATCAGATTGGTGGCTACTGCCGGCAAGCCCGGGGTGATGGGGCAGGCAGGCTTTGGCCCGCGCGACCCTGACAAGACCGACGCCATGCAGGCGGCGCTGGCACGTGGCCTGGTGGTCGTCTCGCCTGGTGCGCGAGGGCGTACCCAGGCCACCGGCAAGGCGCCGGCCGCCATCGTCGACCTGAAGGCGGCGGTTCGCTACCTGAGGCACAACGATGCTGCATGCCGGGCGATGCCAACCGGATCATCTCCAACGGGACCAGTGCCGGTGGCGCGCTGTCGGTCCTGCTGGGGGCCAGCGCCAACCAGCCCGACTACGAGCCCTACCTGAAGGCATTGGGGGCCGCCGACGCGCCCGACGACATCTTTGCCGTCTCGGCCTACTGCCCGATTTCCATCCTGGAGCAGGCCGATGCCGCCTACGAATGGGAATTCAACGGCGTCGATGACTACGCCAGGATCGACATGCGTCAGATCGACTTCCATGTCGAGCGCAAGCTTAGTGAAGGAGTGCTCACTTCCGAGCAGAAGAAGATTTCAAGCCAGCTCAAGCCGCTGTTCACCGAATATGTGAATGCCCTGCACCTGCTCGGCCCGGATGGCCGCAAGCTCTCTCTGGATGCCCAGGGCAACGGCAGCTTCAAGACGCATGTGACGTCGTACCTGGCCGCCTCGGCCCAGATGGGTATTCCGATGATCGTGACCGCTGATTCCGGCGATCGTGACCGGGCGGTTCCGGGGCCGTGGATTTGATGATTCGGTATCGTGACCAGCGATTCCGGCATCGTGACCGCCGATTCCGGTGATCGTGACCGATGGTGTTCGAGTGTGTCGAGACAGACCTGCTGTTCTCAACCTGCGCTACCGTTGGCGGCTTTGGAAGCCGCCAATGCCAGCGCCATCACTCGACACACAGATGATCAAAGCCATTCTTGAACACCGCCTCGCCAGAGGTAGTCGCTGACTATCGTTGTGCCCAGGCCCTAGGGGTTTCCAAGGGCGTCGTATCCAAGTACGTGACCATGGCCCATGCGCAGGGGCTGGTGGACTGGTCACACATCGAATCGATGAGTGACGCAGAGCTGCGCTCCCGCCTGCTGGCCGGGCAGGACGAACGCTGCCCCTGCGTGCCGCCGGACTTTGCCCTGATGCACCGGGAACTCAGCCGCAAGGGCATGACCCTGATGCTGCTGTGGCAGGAGTACCGGAAGGCCGAATACGTGGGCCAGCGTACGCCGCAGTACAGTCAGTTCTGCGAACGCTACCGGCAATACGTCAGGACGCTCAAGCGCTCGATGCGCCAGATCCATGTCGCCGGCGAGAAGCTGTTCGTGGACTTTGCCGGACCGACGCTGGCGCTGCGTGACGGCAGCAGGGCACACCTGTTCGTCGCGGCGCTGGGCGCCTCCCATTACACCTACGCACAGGCCACGCCCGGCCAGAAGACTGCTGACTGGATCAATGGCATGGTGGGGGCACTGCACTACATGGGTGGTGTCCCCGCCCTGATCGTGCCCGGACAATCCCCGGGCGGTCATTGCCCGTGCCGATCGCTACGAACCCAGGGCAACCGACAGCATTCAGGACTTTGCCCGCCACTACGATTGTGCCGTCTTGCCGGCCCGGCCTCACGATCCGCAGGACAAGGCCGTGGTGGAGTCGGCCGTTCAGGTGGTTGAGCGCTGGATTCTGGCCAGGCTGCGCCACGTACTGCCCAATGATCTGGGCAGCGCCAGCGGGCCATCGAACCGCTGCTGGAACAGCTCAACCACCGCCCCTTCCAGAAACTGCCGGGCAGCCGGGCCAGTGTCTTTGCCAGCCTCGATGCACCGGCCTTTGCGCCCTTTGCCATCGGTTCGCTACGAATACGCTCGCTACAAGACCGTGCGGGTACACGTGGACTACCACGTCGAGATCGACCGGCACCGCCTACAGCGTGCCCCATGTGCTGGTTGGACGGCGGCTCGATGCCCGCATCACCCAGCATGGCATCGAGCTGCTGCACGAGGGCAAACGGGTGGCCGCACACCTGAAGTCATCAGGCAGGCGGCTTTACCACCATCGAGGGAGCACATGCCGGCCAGCCACCGTGCACATCGGCAATGGACACCGGAACGTCTGGTCGCGTGGGGCCGTGGTGTCGGCGAAAGCACGCGCGCTGCTGATCGAGCGCATGCTGGCCCGATACAGGCACCCCGAGCATGGCTATCGCAGTGCGCTGGGTCTGCTGTCGCTGGCCAGACGCCACGGCCATGCCCCTTTGGAAGCGGCCTGCGAGCGCGCCCTGTCGCTGCAGATCCACACCTATCGCGCGGTACGCGACATCCTGCTCAGCGGCAAGGAGAAAGCATTGCCGGCACAACCGGGCGGGACATGGCAAAGCCCGGACCATGAGCACCTGCGCGGTGCACGGGCCTATCACTGACGCCAGGGAGGTGAATCATGACCCACAATCAAACCATCGCCCAGCTGCAGGAACTCCGACTTCAGGGCATGGCACAGGCGCTGCAGCGACAGCTCGAACAGCCCGCAAGCACAGAGCTGGGGTTCGAGCAGCGTCTGGCCCTGCTGGTTCAGCACGAGATCGACAGCCGCCACGACCGGCGCAGCGCCCGCCTGTTGAAACGCAGGCCAGCCTGAAGTATGCCCAGGCCCACATCGAAGACTTCGACGCACGAGCCAGCCGGGGGCTGGAACGTGCCCGCTGGATGGCACTTGCCCTGGTGACTGGGCAACGTCCGGCGCCACCATCATCCTGAGCAGGGGCCACGGGGTGCGGCAAGACGTGGCTTGCCTGCGCTCGGACAGTATGCCTGTCGCCAGGGACACAGTACGCGGTATCTGCGTCTGCCCAGGCTGGGCGAGGAGCTGGGCCTTGTACGGGCCACAGGCACCACACCAGGTGGCGGCAGAGCTGGCAAAGACGCAGGTCCTGATACTGGACGATTGGGGACTGGTGGCGCTGGACGCCCCCTGCCGGGAAGCGCTGATGGAGATCGCCGATGACCGGGCCGGCAACAGGGCCACGCTGATCACCAGCCAGTTGCCCGTCGATCACTGGCATGCCTGGATCGATGAGCCGGCGGTGGCCGACGCGATGCTGGATCGTCTGCTGCCACAGGCGCAGCGGATCGTGCTCAAGGGGAGTCACTGCGCGCTGCACGAACGAAAAAACGCCTTCATCCGCCAACCAGAGCTGACGCTCTCCCGGGGTAATGGGAGGGCTGGAAGGCCCCGGATCGAGGCAATCGTACAATTTGCCTGGCGGGCAATGTCTCTGACCACTCGACATCGGTCACGATGACCGGACTGCGCGGTCACGATGCCGGAATCGTCGGTCACGATCATCGGAATACGCACCAGAAGCAGCTGGATGCCGGCAAGGACCTGTCCGACCGTGGCTGGCTTGCCCTTCAGGACGGCAAGGTGAAGGCCGTGGACTTTGCCGCCTTCGCACGCGCCGCAGGTCGCCAGAAGACGCCGCCCGCCTTTGACGGCCTGGGGCTGGACAGTGGCGAGAATCAGGAATTCGGTACCGAAACGGTGGATGCCCGGCATTTCACCGCGTATTCGGCGGCGCACAGCACGGTGAAGGATGCCGGCGTGGCTGATGCCCAGACCGTTCGGTTGATGAACCCGATGAACTATATCGCCCATCGGCAGGCGGGGCCTCAGCACTGGCGCATCCGGGTGGGTACCGCCGACCGCGACACTTCCCACGCCATCGCCGTGATCCTGGCCACACGACTGCAGAACACGGGCAAGCAGGTGGACCTGTTCATGCCCTGGGACGTGCCGCACAGTGGCGACTACGACCTGGACGAGCTGTTTGGCTGGATTGACCGGACCGTGGCTGCAGGGAAGGGCGAACGCTGAACCTTTCAACAGGGGCCACGGATTCGTGGCCCGTACTACTGTCGGGGGTCTCCAGTCCGCCCGCACGCGTGTGCCCGGCGAGATACCTGACCCATCGGCATAGGGGGCAGCCCTCTGGGCTGCACCCCTGCCACACCACCCGGCATGCGGGTCCGCACCGGGCGGTTCGAGAGGACATTCAGGATGATGCCAGACGGGGCAGGCCAAGACTGTCGAACCATGACAGGGTCAGCACGCTGTTGAGCAGCATCGCACTGTTGTGCCACCAGCGCCGGCTGTTTGCCGCCACTTTCCGGGCCACTTCCGTGCTTGCGCCCATGGCGCACAACTCCCTGAACATGGTCTTGCCCCGCTTCCACTGCCTGAGCTGGATGGCCCGCAGCCGGTGACGTATCCATTCGTCCAGCTCTCGCCAGACGCCTGTCGTTTGCGCCAGCCCGAAATAGGCTCTCCATCCCAGCAGCAATGGGCGAAGCCCATCGACCACCTGCTGCATGCTGCGTCCGCCACTGCGGCGGGTCAGCCAGCGCACACGCTGCCTGAAGGCCATCACAGCTTTCCGGGCCACCCTCCGTTTGACGACCCCTTTCGGAGCCATCCAGAAGCTGAAGCCCAGAAACTTGCGGCCAGTGAAGACGCTGGCCACCGCACTCTTGGATTCGTTGATCCGCAAATGCAGCCTGCCGTACAGCCGGCGCAACAGCTGCATCACCCGTTCGCCTGCCCGACGACTGTGCATGCGTATGTGACAGTCGTCGGCATACCGAGACGAAGCAATGCCCGCGCGCCTCCAGCGCCTTGTCCACCTCATCGAGCAGCAGGTTGGCCAGCAGCGGCGACGGCAGCCCACCTTGCGGTGTCCCCTCGTGCCGCTCTACGACCACGCCGCCATCCGCGATTCCCGCGTTCAGATACGTCCCGGACCAGACGGCATACGCCATCATCTCAATGCGCTTTTCTGACGCGATCCATCAGGATGTCGTGATTGACCAGTCAAGAACTTCTCCAGATCGACATCCACCACGATCTTCCTGCCGGACTGGATGTTACGACTGCGCGCCAACACCGCGTCGTGCGCACGCCGTCCCGGCCGAGCCGTAGCTGTGTTCACTGGAAGCCGGATCAATCATCGGCTGCAGTACCCGGCAGCAGTGCCTGCTGGATCAGTCTGTCCGTTACCGTCGGGATGCCCAGCTCTCGCTGTCCACCTCCGGCTTTCGGAATCATGACCCGTCGTACCGGGCTGGAGCCGGTACGTCCCCTGCAACAGTGCTTCGCGGATTCGCGGCCATTCGGTCTTGAGCTGCCGGGCTGTCTGGTCGATGTCAGACCATCCACACCGGCCGTTCCCCGATTGGCCTTCACCCGCCTCCATGCCCGCTGCATGGTGGCTCTTTCCAGAACTGTCATCGGGCAGCCCTGCTCCTGTGTCTTCGTTGTCATGTCGCGGGCCGCAAACTTCGCCATGACATGCGCCCTCGAGGGCTCACCCCTACTCACTGCATGTCGCCCCACTCGTGCAGGCTTGATGCATAGCCTTTTGACATCGACATGATCCTGTCAACACATCCTCTCGTTCGGTCCTTCGCCTGACCTGTGTCCCATCATGGGCTGGTCCTGCTACTACGACCTCTGCTGACTTCTCGCTCCGCTCAACACCGTCGCCCTCTTCGAGCATAAGGCGAGATCTCCCCAGGTCAGAACGCGCACCTTCTCTGCACGACCGCCGGTTTACGTCACTCGCCTTGGCCACTAGGAGAGCTCGCGGTTACATGCCCGATTCGCCCCTGCCAGCAACGCCTTTGTATCCGGTTCTTGTACATCGGCCCGCAGATTACGCTCCACGCTTCCTATTCCACACTCGGTCGCCCTTGTCGTTGCGCTTCGCTTCCTCACTGTGGCCAGCTTGTGGCGGGACTTGCCCAGGTGTGCGCCCATGCTGGGCGCACATGCGCCGGTCCCCGCAAAGGACCCGCTTTCAACAGGCCAGCAGAGCCGGGCGAACATGTCGCCATTCGCTGGACATGGCCCGCACCCGCAGGAGGCAGCCATGCCCGATGCTGGATCAGGCCTTCTTCGGTGCGATTCTTCATCGGGAAGTTGTCCCGACGTGGCATGTGGTGGCGTCGATACGAACAGCGTGGCGATGCGGGCAATCAGCAGCACGGGCCGGCGCAGGTCATTGCAGCGCCAGGATCATTGCCCAGCACGTGCTTGTAGATCCAGCCAGCTCACCGTCTGGACGGCATGGGATCACGATCATCATGTTGATGATGCCCATGTAGACGCCATAGTGGCCCGACGGATCTCGGACGGCGATCATGTGAGACACGCCCGGTATGCTGGCCCAGCCAATGCCGAAGCCGATCATCGGCAGGAACAGCAGGAACCCATGTTTGCTGATGTGCGAACGAGCACAGCAGGACATCAGGGCCAGGGCAAAGCATGCACCAGCTTGGCCTGGTACTTGCGGGCCAGGTACATCAGCACGAGGCCGACAGGGAAGGTGACGACGTTGTAGAAGCCGTTGACCAGCCCGGTCCAGGCCACTGCCGCTCGTACGGGTGCGCGGCAACTTTCGGATCGGTGGACCTGACCGGGCTCAGAGCCGGTCGGCAATGCTGTGCGACACGAACGCTGCCAGTAGACGAGCATGGCGTACCACTGAAACATGTAGACCGCGCCCAGCTGCCACAGGGATGTCGGGCATTACCAGGATGCTTCTGTAGATCTCCTTGACGGCAGCGACCAGACCGTGGGGCTTGGCTTGGATTTCGGCCAACTCCTCGAGGGTGGGTTCGATTTCCGGGGTGGTCAGCACCGAGATCAGCACCATCGAGCGGTCGAGCAGAACGCACCGACGTAAGAGATCCATACACTGACCAGCATGCCTTCATCGGTCACGGCGGTGAAATAGCGCTGGAAGAAAGCACAGCGACACGTTGGCCAGCGTGATGCGGGCCCGCGAAGAAGCTCTGCATCAGGAAGCCGGTGGCATGTTGCTCATCGGGGTAAACTTGTCGGCGATAAATGCGCGATACGGCTCCATGGCGGTGTTGTTGCTGGCGTCCAGCAGCCACGGCGAGTAGCACGGCCATCCACAGCTCGGTGACGTGCGGATACAGGAACAGGCAGACACTGCAACCGATCGCCCCCATCAGGAAGAACGGGCGCCGACGGCCCAGGCTGGGAATCCAGGTTCGGTCGCTGATGGCGCCGATGAGCGGCTGGATGATCAGGCCGGTCACCGGGCCGGCCAGGTTCAGGATCGGCAGCTGGTCGGGGTTGGCGTGCAGCATACTGAACACCGGGTTGATGGCGGTCTGCTGCAACCCGAAGCTGTTTTGATGCCGAAGAACCCGAAGTTCATCAGCAGTATCTGGCGAAATGTCATCACCACGCGATGGTCAATCTTCATGGGAGCGATCTTCCTCTGAAAGACGGCGCCGGGCCCCGGCGCCGGATGGACGCAACATCAGAACCAGGCTTCCACCTGGGCGCCGTAGGTCACAGCGCTGCGCTTGTTGGCGAACGAGGTCACGGCCGTGTTGCAGTCACGACCGGTGCAGGCCACGGGGCCGGCGTTTGCCGCCGCATCGTTCCACTTCGCGTAGGTGGCAAAGAGCCGCAGCGCAGGCCGCGCCATCACGCCCGGTCCCATCGAGAACTGCGTGCCCAGCGTCACCTTGGACAGCGTGCGGGTCGATTCTGAATCCTGCTTGACGCGCTGGTGGCTCAGCTCGGTGAACAGGCCCAGCACCTCGTTGATGTTGTAGAGCGGACGGGTGCCCACCCACATCTCGCGCATCTTCACGTCGTCTGACCTTGGCGTGGCGATAGCCCGCCGTGGAGGTGGCCGACCATTTGCTGTGCGCCGGCTCGTGCAGCCAGTGGTCGAACAGCATCCATTCGCGGCGCTTGTCGGTGCTGCCACCTACGCCGTAGCCTTTCAGTAGGGCCGCGTCGTGCGCAAACTGCAGTACCAGCGAGTTCGTGCCGCCCAGGCCGAAGGCATTGGCCTGCTCGTGCGACAGCGTGAAGGCCGTGCCATCGTTGCCCGCCTTGTTGTCGATGGTGCGGGTCTCGCGCACCACCACGTCCACGTTCGGCGTGGCCGGGTTGTTGTCCAGATCCACCGACTGCGTGGTGTCCACCGTGTAGGTACTGGTGCCTCCGCGGTTGCTGGCGCGCACCAAGTCCATGCCCACCGTCGGCTTGCCGCCCGGATTGACCCCGATCTCTTCCAGACGGAAGTCATGCACCGTGGCCGAAGGCGAGACCGCCCCGATCCGGGTCAGGGAGTTGTAGCCGTTGAGGCCGTTGTTGACCCCAAAGCCGGTGAAGTCTCTCATCCGGAAGCATCGCATAGGCGAACTTGCCAGCCCCAACGTCACGTTGTCCAGACCGAAACCCGGACCCCGACCTGGCTCCCAGTACGTGTAGTCCATCATGTGGACATCGGGGTTCTGTAGAAGCGCTTGCCCACCCACAGGATCGCTCCGTCCAGGGCTCGCACGTCCAGCGACGAGCCGATGTCGCGTGGCCGTCCGACAGCTCGCGCAGCGCTCGGCGTGCTCTGCTCCCAGTTGAAAGCCATGCCCTGGGTTCCGTGCGACAGCGTGATCTCGGCGTCGAACTTGGTGCCTTGACCTCTCCCAGGTACGACTTCAGTTTCAGATCCACGTGAGGAGTCGCGATTGCGTTGCACCAGACGGAAGAACGTCGCGGCGCCCGGCAGGCGGAAGCAGGCCTGCAGAGCGCCGTCGGAGGTGGTGCCGGCGCCGCTGCGAGGTGAGGCGCCGAAACGAGAAGGTGCGGCTCTCTCTCTCGGCCCGCGGCGGCGATGTACTCAGGCACGACATGGCCGCGTACGATGCCCGTACCGGCAGCGGCCATCATCTGCGTCTTCTTCAAGAGAGCTCCTCTACTTCAGGCAAAGGGGTTGGAGGGAGAGAGGCGGCAGCTGGTCAGGAACAGGACGGATTCTGCTTCAGCCGCCCTGTGACTTGAATGCCGGACTTTGCATGACCGGAGGACCCGGCATCCGGTCAGGGGTCAGGCGTGAGCGGCTGATTCAGCGCGCGGACCTCGAGCCAGAGCACCCGCATGGGTGCCAGCGTCACGCCATCGCGCAGCTGTAGCGAGCGGTCGGTCAGCGGGTCGCGTACCGGGTGATCGGGCATGGCCTGAAGACCTGGGCCGGGCAGTGCTGCTCGAACTCGCTGTAGTTGGCCAGCACCAGCACCGTCTGCTGGGTGCTGCTGCGCGTGTAGCCCAGCACGGCCGGATGGCCTGCCCGGTAGCCGATCAGCTCGCCTCCGGCGAAGGCCGGTGTTGGCGCGGATGATGACCGCTGCGCAGGCCGGTGAAGATCTGGCCGGGCACCGTGTTGGGGTTGTTGCGCTGATCGTAGCGGGTCACGTCGCGGTGCGGGCGGTGGATCCAGCGGCTGTCGTCGGCCTCGTCGGGCGAGTCCAGGTAGCTGGGGTCGTTCAGCGTGCCCACCTCGTCGCGGGTAGATCAGCGGCAGGCACGCCGGTGCTCAGATCGCGCTGAACAGCAGCAGCATCCGCTGCACGGCCATCGGGTCACCTGCTCGCAACGGCCCAGCGAGGCGAAGGTGCCGCTGACCGGGCATCACCCGGTCCGGATTCTCCTGAAGCGGCACGCCGCGCGAAGCTGCCGGGAACGGTTGTTGTAGAAGCGGTTCAGGAACTTTGTGTGGTCGTAGCGCCGATGCCGAACTGGCGGCATCCTCGTCGGCGAAGGTCCAGCCGATATCGTGTGTGGCTGCACGTAGTTCACCCAGGCCGTGTCGCGCGGCGGGTGGTGCCATTTCTCCAGCGCCTGCTACGCAGGTTCACCTCGCGGGCAGCCAGCGAGTTCCACTGCAGCGCCATCTGCAGCGGGTTGTAGCGACAGCTGGCACCTTCGGCGAAACGTAGGACATCACCTCGGCCGGATGCGATGGCTTTCCGGACTTGAAGAGCAGCGACGGTGCGGCGATCCGGCCAGCGCATTTGAAGCGCGGATCAGTTGTGCACTCGGGCAGGTCTCGCACGGCGTGCCCGGGCGCTTCCAGACGAGGCCACTCGCGTCCAGACGCAGGATCTCGGCGCCCAGGTTGGCAATGGGCTGCATCTCGCCTGCCATGGCGTCGCTGAACACCGCCGGGTTGTTGCAGTTCAGGTCCCACTGGAACGTGTGAAGGTCGTCCAGATCCAGCGGCCGTCGGCAGCTGCGAGAAGGCGCCCCGGTGCTCGTCCGGAAGATCTCGCGCCGTGCGCTCATAGATGTCAGGCTGTGCGGTCGGGGAACAGGAAATAGGAAGTCCTTGTAGCTCGGACTCATTCTTCACCGCGGCCTGTGCCCAGGGGTGGTCGTTGGCCGTGTGGTTGAAGATGAAGTCCCAGCACCAGGCTGATGCCTTCCTTGCGCAGGCCTGGCCAGTGCCCGCAGGTCCCGATCGTGCCGATCTCGGGGATTCACGTCGCGGTAGCTGCCGACCGCATAGCCGCCGTCGCTCTGCCCGCGGCACCTTTGAATCGGGGCATCAGGTAGATAGGAAAGCCCCAGCCCCTTGAAGTAGGGGATCTGCTCCTGCAGGTTCTTCAGGTTGCCGGGCGAGCGGTCCAGTAGAGGACGCCGCCCACCACCTTCTCCGACCGGAACCAGGGTGGGGTCTTCTCCCAGGCCTCGTCCAGCGCCTCATCTTCGGGCGCTCGGACCAGCCCGGTCCAGGCCGTGTCGACCGGTGCAATGTTGCTCCAGGAAGTCCGGCGATGCCCGTGAGGCTGGCAGGTTGTCCAGCAGCGCCGGCAGATGGGTTTCTCAGTCGATCCTCGAACTGCTGCCACTGAGCACCGAGGCCTTGCGGCCCAGACGGTGCACCAGCGCATTCGCACATGTTCGAAAGCCAGGGTCTGTTTGTTGGTCGAGTGTCAGCATGGCTCTTCTGTCTGCAGGGGAGGGATGCAGGACGTGATGCGGCGTACACGTCAGCGCCGTGGCACCGGTGTTGTCGTGCCCGCTGCCCGCGGTGCAGCCACCGGGCGTCTGCACGCTCGGAAATCGAGGGCTGACCCGGCAGAGCGGGCAGGGCGATGGCGTGCGATGCGCCGGCTGGGCGCGTCTGCAGTAGGCGGGATGTGCAACTGGAATGACCCGTCACAGCGTACCACCTTGCTGCGCGTGCTTTTGCACTACGTCACATTGCCGGTCAGCACGGACACGGGCGTGAAGCGGTGGGCGAAACCTGGGCCATGGAGGAAACAGGGCCTTTTGCGCGGGAGCATTCGCGTGCGCGGGCTTGATGCCAGATCAGAACCTGTGCGACGCGCCGCACGGTTCCGGCGTAGGATCGAGGTCGTCCACACCGCGCTGGCGGAGCGCCCGGCCACGGCGCTCGCACCCGCGTCCAACCCCGGTTTATACTCGCCTACTTTGCAGGCTTGCGGCCAATCGAAGCCGCAGGTGTCATAACGCTTGAAGGGTCTCCGCATGGGGTCTCAGGGTTGATATTTCCGGCGACGCCGGAGTCAGACTAGTTCCGCCCTTTTGGTCTTCTGGGCCGCAGGTTGCGAATGATGCGAATCTTTTACGGATGAAGGTGAGAGCATTCCTGTCACCGTCATCGACGTTTCGGCAAACGGGTCTCGCAGGTCAAAACCGTCGAAAACGACGGCTACTGGCTGCAGCTGGTCTATGGTGAGCGCCGCGCCTCGCGCGTGAATGCTGCCGGGCCGGCCACTACGCCAAGGGCGGGTGTGCAGGCCGGTACGGGTGCCGCCGAATTCACGTTCTCGCCTCGAGCGCGCCGCCGAAGTGCCGCTGGCACGGTTCTGGGGTGCCGACCACCGTGGTGGGCCAGTACATCGACGTTCAGGGTACCGCGCAAGGGCTTTGCCGGCACCATCAAACGTCACAACTTCGGTTCGCAGCGTGCCTCGCACGGCAACTCGCGGTCCCACAACGTGCCGGGTTCCATCGGCATGGCGCAGGATCCGGGTCGCGTGTTCCCCGGCAAGCGCATGGCTGGTCAAATGGGTAACGTCACCCGCACGGTCCAGAATCTGGTCGTCGAGCGCATCGACACCGATCGTGGCCTGCTGTTGGTCTGGCGCCGTGCTGCTCGGCTGGCGGCCATCTGGTCATCACCCCGTCGGTCAGCGTCGTCTGAAGCCCGTCAAGGCTGGCGCCGCCGAAGGCAGCAAGGCTTGAGAGAATCGTTCGAACATGGAACTCAATATCTTGAACGATCAGGGTCAGAAGGTTGGCGCCGTGCCCGGTGGTTGACACCGTCTTCGGTACCGACTTCAACGAGCCGCTGATTCATCAGATCGTCGTTGCCTACCAGGCCAATGCCCGCAGCGGCAACCGTGCCCAGAAGGACCGCAGAGTCCGTCACCCGCAGAAGAAGCCCTGGCGCCAGAAAGGCACGGGTCGTGCCCGCCGGTATGACGTCCAGCCCGCTGTGGCGTGGAGGCGGTCAGCATCTTCCCGAACAAGCCGGACGAGAACTTCTCAGAAGGTCAACCGCAAGATGTACCGTGCCGGCATGCGTTCCATCCTGTCGCAGCTGGTGCGTGAAGACCGTCTGTCGGTGGTCGAGTCGCCGAAACTGGAAGCGCCCAAGACCAAACTGCTGCAGCAAAGCTGAACGGCATGGGTCTGAAGTCGACGCTGATCCTGGTCGACGACGAAGATAGAAAACCTGTACCTGGCGGCCCGCAACCTGCCGCATCGTGCTGGTGCTCGAAACCCGCCACAGTCGACCCGCTGTCGCTCGTGCACTACGACAGCGTGCTGGTGACTCAAGCCGGCGCTGGCACAGATCGAGAGATGCTGGGATGAGCTGAATCGTCTGACACAAGTAGTGATCGCCCGGTCATTTCCGAAAAGAGCACCCTGGTGGGCGAAAAGCAGAACCAGGTCGTTCTCCGGTCATGCGCAGGACGCCACCAAGGCCGAAGTCAGGCCGCCGTCGAGTCGTTGTCTGGCAGGTGACCGTCGAGGGCCGTCAACATGGTCAAGATCGCGGGCAAGCAGAAGCGCTTCGGCCGTGGTCTGTCGCTGGCGGAGCATCCGCAAAGGCGTATGCAGTCTGGCAGCGGGCCAGGAGATCAATTCGCGGAGACCCAGCAATGCCGGTCGTGAAACTGAAACCCGACGTCGCCTGGTCGTTGGCGATGGTCAAGGTCGTCACCCCGACCTTGCACAAACGCGCCCCGTTGCGTCGCTGATCGATTTGAAAAAGCGGTTCGGGTCGCAACAACCTGGGTCACATCACCACCGCCATCGTGGGAAATACAAGCGCCACTACCGGATCGTCGACTTCCGTCGCAACAAGGACGGCATTCCCCGCGTCGAGCGTCTGGAATACGATCCGAACCGCAGCGCGCACCTGGCCCTGCTGCTGTACGCAGACGGCGAGCGCCGCTACATTCTGGCCCCGCGTGGCGTGGCGGCCGGTGCCGAACTGATGTCCGGTTCCGAAGCGCCGATCCGCGCCGGCAACGCCCTGCCCATCCGCAACATCTCCGGTGGGTTCCAGCATCCACAACATCGAGATGCAACCCGGGCAGCGGCCAGATCGCTCCGCTCGGCCGGCAACTCGGCCCAGCTGCTGGCGCGTGAAGGCACCATGCGCAGGCCGCCCTGCGTTCGGCGAAATCCGCCGCATCCATATCGAGTGCCGTGCAACCCTCGGCGAAGTCGGCAACGGCGAACACAGCCTGCGCCAGATCGGCAAGGCCGGTGCCACCCGCTGGCGCGGTATCCGTCCGACCGTTCGTGGCGTGGCCATGAACCCGATCGACTCACCCGCATGGTGGTGGTGGAAGGTCGCACGGGCGAGGCCGTGCCGGTCAACCGCGGGCAAGCCGACCAGGGGCTATCGCACCCGTCGCAACAAGCGCAGCGATTCGATGATCGTTCAGCGGCGCAAGAAAAGAAATAACCGGTAATACGCGGCACGTTCAATCAAGAAGGGTCCGTTTGTCGACCATCCTTGTTGGCAAAAGCGATGCAGCTGCATCTGGGTAAGGACAAGCGCCCAATCAAAACCTGGTCGCGCGTTCGACGGTTCTGCCTGAGATTCATCGGTCTCGACCATCGCCGTGCACAACGCAGCAGCATCGTTCCGGTGTTCATCAACGAGAACATGTGGGTCGCAGTTGGGCGAATTTCGCGCTGACCCGCACGTCTCAAAGGGGCACGCCGTCGAGCAAGAAGCTGCTGGTTGATGGCAGAGGGCCGCCGCGACCCGTGTCGACGGCTGGCCCGGTCGCAGCTGGCCTGACAAGATCGAGGGAAAGTTGACGATGGAAACTCAAGCAGTCCTGCGCGGGTCCGGATTTCTGCCCAGAAGGGTCGCCCTGGTGGCTGACCAGGTGCGCGGGAAAAGTCGGTGGAAGCCGCGCTCAATATCCTGAATTTCTCGCCTCAAGAAAGCGGCGAAGCGTAAGAAAAGTGCTCTGAATCGGCGACGCCAATGCCGAGCACAACGATGGTGCTGACGTGACGAACCCGGCCGGGATTCACGTCGGTAGCGCCGTGTCGCTGCGTCGTTTTCGGCGCGCGCCAAGGGTCGCGGCGTCCGCATCGAGAAAACAAACCTGCCATATCACCTGACGCCCTGGTACCGACAAAAGGCCTGTGAGGAAGGACCGAGAACATGGGACAGAAAATCCACCGGCCCCGGATTCCTGGCTTTGCCGTCAGCCGCAACCGCTTCGCGTTGGTACGCATGGTAACAAAGACTTTCGCTGGCAAGACCGGCGGAAGACCTGCAGGTGCGCGAGCGTTCCTCAAGAGGGTTCGGAAGAACGCCCTCGAGTCGCTGCGGCAGCGATCGAGCGTCCTGCCAAGACAATCGCACGCATCATCACCACTGGCTCGTCCGGGTGGTCGCATCGGCAAGAAAGGGCGAAGAGATCGAGCGTCTGGAAGGTCGAGCTGACCAATATGCTGGGTGCCCGTGCACGTCAACATCGAGGAGAAACCGCAAAAGCCCGAGTAGTGATGCTCCAGCCGATCGCCGACTCGATCAACCAGCAGCTCTGGAAAGCGCATCGCTGCGCCGCGCCGCTGAAACGCGCCAGCGTAGAACGCCATGCGCGCGCTCCAGGCATCATAGATCGCATGAGCGCCGGCCGTCTGAACGGTGCCGAGATCGCCCGCACCGGAGCGGTGTGTCGCGAAGCGTCGTGTGCCCTCAGCACACCCTGCGCCGCCGACGTCGGACCACGGCACCTCCGAAGCCGACCACGCTACGGCATCATCGGTGTCAGGTGTGGGTCTACAAGGGCGACACCCCGGCGCGGCGAAGCGCCCGAGACCATCGCGAAGCGAAGCCGCCGGCAACGAGCGCGCGTAAGACCGTCGCGCCGCCGCCGCCGTCCCGTAGTTGCCCCCGGCCGTGGCTCGTCGTCGAGCGCCGGTGCCGGCGGCGCGCGGAGCCCGCGCTCCTGCCGTCGCGCGCCCCGGCAGGCAGCCGAGCGTGCGCCGCCACGCGCAGACATGCGCGATCAACTGGATGGTAATCTGCCTGCGCAGTCCGATGAGTGAACCACAGCTAAGGTAGAAGAATCATGTTGCAACCCTTCCTGACGCAAATGCGGAAGTTGAACAGAGAAAGGCCGCAACACTGAGTCGCCACCCGTAGGCGCCACTGTTGCCTTTCGGTGATTCCGGCCTGAAGGCGACTGCCTCGCGGTCGCCTCGACGGCTCCTGTCTCAGGATCGAGTCGGCCCCGTCGCCATGACGCGCCACATTTCCGAAGCGCGTCGGATCTCGATCCGGATCTTCCCGGACAAGCTTCGTGATTTCTGGTGAAACCCTGCGTCCGTGTAGTGGGTGACGGTAAGGCAAAACCGCGTCTGGGTCGCCGAGATCCAGCCCTGCGCAGTGCTTCTTCTTTACGAGATGGACGGCGAACGAAGCGCTGGCCCGTGAAGCCTGCGCCTGGCTGGGTGCCGCCAAGCTGCCGTTGTCCACGGTCTTTCGTCACCTGTCAGACTCGGCGCCTGACGCCGCAACACGGAGTCGAAGATGAAAGCGACAGAACCGAGAACCAAGACGTGGCAGGTCTGCAGCAGGAGTCAGCGAGTGGATCTAACAAAGGCATTTCGCGCTGCGCATGCAGATTGCCACCAGCAGAACAGCAATACCGTTCCACCAGCGCGGTTGCGCTGCGACATTGCCTGCGTGCAGACCGGGTCATCAAAGAGAAGCAGGTGGCAGCCAAATGAGTGATCAAGCAGCGGTGCAACCACCAACACCTCCCGCACCCGCACCCTCACCGGCCGGGTCACCAGCAACAAGATGCAGAAGACCGTGACCGTGCTGACGATATTGCTGGTCAAGCATCCGGTGTACGGCAAGTACGTTGCAGCGTCCAAGAAGCACTGTGCACACACCGACGCGTACAACGAGGGCGACATCGTCGGAGATCCAGGAAGGTCGTCCGGTCTCGAAGACCGCCCGGTAATGCTTCCGTCTGCTTATCCTGCCGCCAAGGGGTTTGATTCAGTCGGATACGGCACGAACACAACGCCCGGTTTCGTGCCAAGCGTTGTGCCCAGCTGGTACCCTGGTCAGGCTTGTAAAAAGTCGGGAATCCCTATACCCGCCCTCTCCTACGCCAAGCGACATCTCGTCATTCAAGGCATGGGACTGCCGGTCAGGGCTCCAGCGGTCGTCACGTTCTTCCGGCAACGCGATCGGCTCTGTCCGCTCAGCCCGGTGGCTTTGCCCCGGCAACTACCGGGCAAGCCAGGGCAGATCGTTTCAATGAATTAACCGGATCGGCTGTCCTGGCGGGCCAATCGGTCAACGGAACCAAGACTGGTCTGCGGCGGTATTGCCAACGCGGGTCCAAGGCAAGAAATCAGGATATTGCAATGATTCAGATGCAGTCGACGCTGAGTGTCGCCGACAACACGGGGCGCAAGTGAGGTCATGTGGTCAAGGCGTGCTCGGTGGCAGCAAGCGCCGCCACGCCGGAATCGGTGACATCATCAAGGTCTCGGTCACGAAGCGCAGCCTCGTGGCCGCGTGAAGAAAGGCGGAGATCTACAACGTGTCGTCGTGCGTACCGCCACAAGCGTGTCGCCCGACTACCGCTGCTGTTATCGGCAACGCCGTGCTGCTCAACAGCAAGTTTGAGCCGATCGGGCACCCGTATTCGGCCTGTCACGCGAGCTGCGTACCGAAAGCGGTTCATGCAATCGTCCGCTGGCACCGGAAGCTTGAGCCCGCCGATCACGCTAATCTGCCGAGGGCTGCTTAACCGCGATGCAAAAGATTCGTGGCGGGTGATGAGGTCGTCAACGTCGCCGGGCGGAAGGGCGCGCGGTACCGTCACCCAGCGCGTGGACGACCGTCACCCTGCTCGTCGACGGTGTCAACATCGTCAAGAAGTTAACGCCGTCGAACCCCATGCGGCACCAGCGGCGGCGTGGTGGGATGTTCGATGCTCACCATCAGTCCAACGTGATGCTGTTCAACCCCATGTCCGGCAAGTGGGCGACCGGGTTGGATTCAAG
>BNJS01001641.1_pt1 | contig 83541 bp, 90 predicted proteins | sample 8540461 | NCBI WGS metagenome assembly BNJS01 (sample SAMD00202454, study PRJDB9452) | human saliva metagenome | isolation source: human saliva | place: Japan
CAAGGGGGGGATTGACAGAAAAAAGAATTCCTCATTTCTATGAAAGAGGATTCCTATAACCAAGAGAGGGACTAGTAATTTTCGAACAACTTTCATAATGAAACTCCTTCTCAGAAAAGATAAAACAAAAAACCGCCTAGATACTATCTAAACGGATGCTTGAAATAATCTAACAAGTTATAACTTTGCTAGTCCATTTAGATATTCATCTATATGGACCACAATCAAAAATCTTAGCACATAGATACAAACAAATTGATTGAACTGTTTGCATCCATGGCGACATGTCTACAAACACTATCTAAAGTAAAAGTTTTAATTCATCGTCACAGCTATTCTTTTATTTATTTCTTTTTGGATGTTTCCCATCTTACCACCTTTTCCATTACCTGCCAAGAATATTTCAGAATTTTTTAAAATTTTTCGAAAATTCTTTCATAATTCTTTCAATTCTTTTAGGATAATTTCAAAAATTTGCCCATTAGACAAAATAGAACAATTTGAAGACTTTTATGGTATTTATTTGTACTAGAGTCTTTTAAAAGTGTTTTGATGGCTTGTATTTCTTCTTTGGTTGATTTCATATCACTATTATATAATGCCTTTTGATTTTAGTATAGTATTAAACTGACTCTTGGCAGTCGGACAAAAAATCGACAGTTATTTTATATTGTTTAAAACCAATAGTCAATACGACAATCTCTTTACTTTTCGGTTATCAACTCTGTAGATTGCTAACATATCCAAAATAAGCCAAGTATCCCGAGGATAGGCAACAGAAATGAATTATTTATACTCTGGATACCACTTCAAATCACGAACTGCTTTGGCCATATCTGTTTCCTTAGCGCGTGCAAGACCTTGCTCTTGTGCTTTTTTAGCGACTGCTTCTGCTACTTTAATAGAAACATCTGCTACATACTTGAATGGTGGCAAGACAGGAGCTCCTGGTTGACCTGGATTGACAATACCACTCAATGAATGCGCCGCTGCTCCAATCATTTCATCAGTCAAAAGACTTGCTTCAGAAGCCAGCATACCTAGACCAAGACCTGGGTAAATCAGGGCATTATTTGCTTGACCAATCACATAGTCTACACCTTTATAAGAAACCGTATCAGCAGGAATTCCTGTTGCGACAAAAGCTTTGCCATCTGACCATTCAATCAAATCTTTGGCACTAGCTTCTGCCAATTTAGTTGGATTTGACAAAGGGAAGATCATTGGACGTTCTGTGTTTTCACACATAGCTTCTACTATTTCTTTAGTGAAGGTATTAGGCTGAGTTGAAGTTCCTACAAGAATGGTTGGCTTCACAGTCTTCACTACTTCAAGCAGGTCAGTCAACTTATCTGCGTTACTAAAGTCAGCACGTTTCTTAGCAAATGGTTTTTGCTCTGGTGTCAAGTCATCCATGTCATCAAAGAGCAGACCTTGTTTATCAACCATAAAGAAACGTTTATAGGCTTCTTCTTCAGAAAGACCTTCACTTACCATTTCACGAAGAACACGAGAGGCAATTCCTGCACCCGCAGTACCACCACCATAGCAGAGATAAACTTGATCTGTTAATTTTTCACCACTAATATCCAGCGAACCAAAGATACCACCCAAGGTAACGATTCCTGTACCTTGAATATCATCATTAAAGGTCGGAATTTGTTTCCGGTATTTTTCAAGAATATTGGCAGCATTCAAGCGGCCGAAGTCTTCCCAGTGAATGTAGAGTTTAGGAAAGAGACGTTCTGCTGTTTGAACAAATTGGTCAATGAAGTCGTAGTAACGATCTCCGCGGACCCGTTCGTGACGATTTCCTAAGTAATTAGGATTGTTACGAAGTTCTTCACGGTTAGTCCCTGCATCAATGACTAAAGGAAGGACCATCGAAGGATCGATTCCAGCAGCACCCGTATAGACCATCAATTTCCCAACAGAAATATCGACACCATTTGTTCCCCAGTCGCCAATTCCAAGGATTCCTTCTGCATCTGTTACAACAATGAGACGAATCTCGCGACCCCCGGCAGCGTTTTTCAAAGTAGCTTCAATATTTTCAGGATGATTAATATCAAGATATCCCGCATATTGGGGATCTACAAAAAGATCACTATAGCCCTCAATCGTATCTGCAATGGTTGGATCATATACAATTGGATTGAATTCTTCCAAATGTTGAGAAAAGAGGTAATAGAAAAGAGTCCTGTTGGTATTAAAAATTTCCATTAGGAAAAGACGTTTTTCCAAGTTATTGGCTTTTGTTTGCATTTGTGCATAAGTTTGCGCTGCTTGTTCTTCAATCGTTTGAACATACGGTGGCAGTAAACCAATAAGGCCTAGTTCCTTTCGCTCCTCTAAGGTAAAAGCAGTACCTTTATTGAGGAAAGGATTGTTTAAAATATCATGTGCAGTCATAGTGCAACCTCCTTTTTACTTATATTATACCACATGAAACGAATTGTTCGTAAAACGTTGTTGTTTAAATAATACAATTGTATACGCATATGTTATAAATTTCTGAACTCATCAAACTCTCGATAATCTCTCTTTACTAAAAGTTTCGAGTAAAATAAACCAATCATACAAATTGACAATCCTAATTAAAATAAATATCATATAGGTACGTTATGTAATACTTTGTATTTTTTTAAGGTGTTTTTTTGTCATATAAAACTTGTATTCTATTTATATGACAACTAAAAAAACTATTTACAACAATATATTTCCCAAAAAAAGTGAAATATTTTTCGAACACAGAATAAAAATGAGCCAGGAAGAACTTTCGGAACAAGCAGGACTCGGGCTTAAGTATATCAATCAACTTGAAAACCAAAATGTGAATCTGACCATTCACAGTCTTGAAAAAGTAATTGACGCCCTAGAAATGACCCCAGAGGAATTTTTCAATTTTGATAGCCTTGAATCAACCTCTGATAAGAGTGACAATCTTTCACTCAAAAGAATCAACATGAAGATTAAACAGCTCCCTATTGATAAACGAGAAAAAATGTTGGTCATTTTTGAGAGTATCTTAGATAATCTTTGAGATCCCTGACTCACTTACATTTTAACTGGTGAATACTCGTATAGTCAAATTGTAGGATACGGATAAAAATTATTTATCTGCTGTTTTCCACTTATTTTCCTTCTCCAACTAATGAAAGTGAACCCATATGAATTTAAAAGATCTACAATATTTTTATGACCTCTGCCAGCTTCAATCCTATACGGAAGTAGCAAAACAACATAAAGTCAGCCAACCATCTATTTCTTATGCTATCAAGCGCTTAGAGGAATCCTTTAACTGCAAATTGATTCACCATGACCCCTCGCATCGTTCCTTCAAGCTAACTCCTCAAGGACAAATCCTTCTAAAGCATACAGAACTGATTTTACCTGAGGTCATTTCTACTCGCAAAGAAATTAATCGCTCCTTGGCACAATACTCTACTGTAGGATTCCCTCCTATTATCATTCAGTATCTCTTTGCTGCCTTAAACGAAAAAGATAAATTCGATTTTTTAAAAAAGATACGCCCTATCCGCGGTGGCTCCGTAGAGTTATTAAACCTTCTCCTTAAGGGAGACCTTAATGCAAGCCTACTCGGTTTAATTGAACCTCTCAATTATCCTTCAATAGAGACACACGAGCTATTTCATAAAGAACTGTATGTCGTTTTATCTAAGAACCATCCTTTTGCCACTGTTTCTTCCCTCGCTTTTGAAGAATTAGTAGATCAATCCTTTATACTCTTAGACGAACACTTTGTTCACCTGAAAGCTTTTGAAATGCTTAATCAAAAGCATCAAAACAAGGCAGAAATATTCTTTAAGACAGATGACATTGTCATTCTTAAAGAACTTTTAAAGAAAGGGATTGGCCTTAGTTTACTGGCTGATATCGCACTTTCTGATGAAGATGATGATTTAATAAAAATCCCTCTTATACCGAAGGATAAGATAACTTTTACAGTTTATTACGCTTACCTTAAATCAGCTACACCGTCATCAGAAATAGAAGCCTTATTTAATCTCCTTAAATCATATGAATAGAAAAAACTCTAACTATCAATGAACTGATAGCTAGAGTTTTTTACATTGTAGATATTAGACTCAATGAAAATCAAAAAGCAAACCAGGAAGCTAGCCTCAGGTTGCTCAAAACACTGTTTTGAGGTGGCAGATAGAGCTGACGTGGTTTGAAGAGATTTTCGAAGAGTATTAGACTATAGTAGATTGAAGCTAGAGTAATACGCCGCGACTTCTATAACTTTTCTAGAAATTAATTTGACTTTCCTAATCGAGTTGTTAAGATTTTATTTCATCTCACTATAATTCAATGATTTTCTAAGAATTCTATTTCTTTCGAAAATTCTTTCAGAACGCTTTCAAACCTTTTTAAAATCTGTCCAACAAAAAAGGTTTATAATTTCCATAAAAATTGACATGGAAATTATAAAACCATTATTAGTTTAGTCCTTGTTGGTAACGTGCCAATTCGGCTTGGTTAGCCCAAACATAGTGACCTGGACGGATTTCTACCATAGATGGCTTATCAGTCTCATAGTCGTGTTGACTTGGGTCGTAAACCTTCAAGACTTTCTTACGTTCCAAGATTGGATCTGGGATTGGTACCGCTGAAAGCAAGGCTTGAGTATATGGGTGAATTGGATTGTTAAACAATTCTTCTGTTTCGGCAACCTCTACAATAACACCCTTATAAATAACTGCGATGCGATCTGAAATAAAGCGAACAACCGACAAATCATGGGCGATAAAGAGATAGGTCAAGCCAAGTTCTTTTTGGAATTTTTTGAGCAAGTTCAAGACTTGGGCACGAACAGAAACGTCCAAGGCTGAAATAGGCTCATCCGCAATAACAAAGTCTGGTTGCATCACCAAGGCACGAGCAATACCGATACGTTGACGTTGACCACCTGAGAATTCATGAGGGTAACGAGTCAAGTGCTCAGCAAGAAGACCTACTTCACGGATAATATTTTGAACTTTCTCTTTACGTTCTTCTTCATCCTTAAATAAATGGTGATTGTAAAGACCTTCAGAAATAATATAATCAACAGTAGCACGTTCATTCAAACTTGCTGCAGGGTCTTGGAAAATCATCTGGATACGACGAATCAATTCCGCAGCTTGTTCACGCGATTTCTTACCATTAATCTTTTGACCATCAAAAATGATATCTCCATTACTTGTATCATTGAGACCGATGATAGCACGACCAATAGTTGTTTTCCCACTACCTGACTCACCAACAAGCGAGAACGTTTCTCCCTTGTTGATAAAAAAGTTAGCATTTTTAACCGCGACAAACTTCTTACTTCCTTCACCGAAGGAAATTTCTAAATCTTTGATTTCTACTAATTTTTCAGACATTTCCTTCCTCCTAGTCAGCCAGATGGGCAAATCCCATTTTTCACGAATCTTATCATGGAGATTTGCAATCACAGCTGGTTTTTCTACTTTTGGAGCATCCTCATGAAGTAGCCAAGTTTTAGCCCAATGTGTCTCTGATACTGAGAATTGAGGAGCTTTTTGTTCGAAGTCAATCTGCATTGCATAGTCAGAGCGCAAGGCAAAGGCATCTCCTTTCAGGTCAGTATAAAGTGACGGAGGTGTTCCTGGGATTGAGTAAAGATCCCCTTTATCATCAGCAAGCTGAGGCAAGCTAGACAAGAGACTCCATGTATAGGGATGGCGAGGGTCATAGAAGACTTCCTCAACAGTTCCATACTCAACGATTTCTCCTGCATACATAACCGCTACCTTATCCGCAATACTTGCCACCACACCAAGGTCGTGAGTGATAAAGATTGTTGTGAAATGGTACTCGTTTTGTAAAGATTTTAGCAAATCAATAATCTGAGCTTGAATAGTTACATCCAAGGCAGTCGTTGGCTCATCACAAATCAAGACATCAGGTCGGCAGGCAAGGGCAATCGCAATAACGATACGTTGACGCATCCCTCCAGAATATTGGAATGGGTATTCATCAAAACGTCTATCTGCATCTGGAATCCCAACCTTATTCATGTAGTCAATGGCCAATTCTTTCGCTTCTTTAGCTGTTTTTCCTTGGTGTTTTACAATAACTTCTGTAATCTGACTACCAATTGTTTTAATTGGGTCCAAACTAGTCATTGGATCTTGGAAGATAGTCGCAATCTTAGCACCACGAATTTCTTCCCAATCCTTGTGAGAAGATAGAACTGTCAATTCCTGACCACGGTAGTCAATGCTACCTTGGGCAATGCGACCATTTTCTTCAAGCATACCTGTGAAGGTCTTTGTCAAAACAGATTTTCCTGATCCTGACTCACCTACCAAGGCTAATACTTCTCCTTCAACTAGTTCAAGGGAAACGCCGCGAATGGCTGTCAATACTTTGTCACGAACGTCAAATTCCACGACAATATCGCGAGCAGTCAAAATTACATTTTTTTCTTTTGTCATTTCTACTCCTATCTATGTGTACGTGGATCACTAGCATCCGCTAAGTTTTGACCAACTACGAAAAGGGACAAGGATACCAAGACAAGAGTTGTCAATGGAATCCAGAACAAGTAAGCATTGGTTGTTACGTTTGTGAATAATCTGAAATCAAACGACCCAAACTTGGCACTGTAATCGGCAATCCAAGACCGAAGAAAGACAAGAAGGCTTCGTATGAGATAAAGCTTGGAAGCATTTGAGTCATGGTTGTCACAATAACAGATACCAACTGTGGCATAATGTTTTTGGCAACAATCTTCAAGGTTGGTGTTCCCAAAGTGCGTGATGCCAAGTTGTATTCCAAATCACGGTAACGTAAGATTTGCACACGGATCATGTAGGCAATCCCAATCCATGTTGTCACACTCATGGCAAAAATCAAATTCCAGAATCCAGCTCCGATTGAGTAAGTCAAGACAATGACAATCAAAAGAGATGGGATGTTTGAGATGACGTTATAAACTTCCATCATCACGCGGTCAACTGATTTTGAAATTCCCCAAATACCACCGACAAAAACACCGATAACCAAGTTAATCACTGTTGCAATCACAGAAATGAGGATAGAGTTACGAGCTCCGAACCAGACACCGTCAAAGAGAGATTTACCGTTACTGTCTGTACCGAACCAATACTCAGCATTTGGCTTGATATAACGAGCACTAAAGTCGTTTACCTTGCTGACATCATTGAAATCAAACTTAGAGAACATTGGGTAGATGAAACTCATCAAAATGATAGCTACCAAGATTCCCAACATGACTACAGTTGACTTTTTCTTCATAAATTGTCTAACCACTGAACCCCAGTATGAATAAGCTGGTGCATCAATAGTTTCAGAGGCAAAATCGTCACGTTTTACGAACTGAAATTTTTCTTTATCGATTGTAGACATTATTTGCCTCCTTTCTCAGTCAATTTAATACGTGGGTCAATAATCGTCATCCAAATATCTCCCAAAAGAAGTGAGAAGATAGAAATACATGTAAAGATGAAGACAAGACCAACGACCATAGAGTTATTAGATGCTTTTACAGAGTCAATCAACATTTTACCCATACCTGGGAAGGCGAAGACTGTTTCAGTAAGGGTTGCACCACCGATAACCCCGATAACGGCACCAGGAATTCCTGAAACCAGTGGAACCATGGCATTTTTAAAGATGTGTTTGTTTGAAATTTCTTTTTCAGACAAACCTTTGGCACGAGCAAAACGAACAAAATCTTGAGATTGCAAGTCAATCATGTAACGACGAATCCAAATAGCTGTACCAGGAGCACCCAATAAACCAAGGATAACTGCTGGCAAAACATACGAACGCCAATCTCCAGCACCCAAGATAGGGAATGAATCTGGCAAGCCGATTGAAGAACCAGCCAAACGAACGATATAAACCAAGGCAATGGTTGGAAGAGCCATCAAGAAGGTCAAAACCCCTGTTGAAAAGCTATCAATCCAAGTATTCTTGAAGCGAGCCATTGCTGAACCAAGTGGCACAGCAATCGCATAAGAAATTACCAAACCAATCAATCCAACGACTGCAGAGCTAGCAATCATAGAAGGATATTGGTAGTTGCTTTCTGTAGCTGTATAAGGATCATCTTTTCCATAATTGGCTACTTCACGTGAATCAGCCTGACTAGGAGACTTGTAGGTTCTTGAGTAAATATTTACAGAAGAAGTTTCTTACCTGTTGGGAACTGAACTTGAGATGTTTTTGTTTGTCCTTGTCCCTGAGTAATAACCTGTAAAACAGGGCTATTAGCATAGGTTGGATAAGAATCACCTAAATTAATGTTCACAAAGTTTTGATGTACAAATGGGAACTGACTGTTGAAGTACAAGAGATATTTGTGTTTTGTTCCTGAACCGACCAATGACCATCCGATAGCTGGATCATTTTCGAAACGAAGGTAACGTTTCAAGTCTGGATTTTCAGGGTCTTGAATTTTATTTGTATGGTCAATATCAATCAAGTTAGCATAGAATTTGAAAACACGTTCAAAAATTGGGATTTCACGAGTAGCGTAGAATTGGCCACTTTCAGTAAATTCTCCCAGGGTCCAACCATGACCGATTTGTTTGATGTATTTTTCATAGATAGCCTTGTTGGTATCATTGGCTTCAACTGTTACAGAAGCATCCATCTGGCTAGCTTTTTCTTGCAACTCTTTGGTATCGTAGTACTCGATATAGCCCATACGCTCATAAACAGTATTCTCATAGTTATCACGTTTATCAGCCGTTGTCGCAATCTTGTTATAGTTGGTATCCTGTTTGAAAATCAATTTTCTAGGAACCATTGTATAGATAATCGTGTAGGTCAAGGTTGTTACTAAGAAGATAGAAACCAAGGACCGCAAAACACGCATAAAAATATATTTTTTCATATCATTTCCTTTAAAAATCCCAAAAGAACCTTCTCCTCATGGAGAGAAAGTTCTATTGAAAATTATTTACTTCACATGACTTGCCAATTCTTTTTGAGCTTTCTCGTTTGACTCAGTCTTTTCTTTCAACCATTTTTCACGAGCTTTTTCATACTCTTCTTTGGTGATTGCTTTTTCACCAACTTCAGTGTACTTCAAGTATCCTGAATTTTCACCTTTAAGGCCTGCTACTGAATATGAAGAGCTAAATGGTAGAACTTTTGAAACATATGAAACGGCTGTTTCTTTAGGAGAAGCCATTACTGGAATTGTCAAAGCATTATCAGTCAACCAAGCTTGTGCTACTGCGTATTTTTCATAACGTTTTTGAACATCTTGGTTTTCGCTGTTTGCGTCATCAAGTAATTTTCCATAGTCAGCTAAACCAAGTTTGCTCACTACTGATGCATCAGTGTTCTGGTCAATACCAAGGTAAAGACGAGTGTTTCCTCCCTTAATGACGAATTGATCCAAGAAAGTAGACGGATCTTGATAATCAGGGTTCCATCCTGACAAGGTATGGATATCCCAGTCTTGCTCTTTAGCTGTCGGAGCAGTGAATGAAATTGGTAAAGCTTCTGCTTGAGTCATTTGTTGCAAGTCTACAACAACATTATCTGAACCCAATACTTTTTCAATTGATTGTTTCAATGATTGAACACGGTTTACAACCGCTGTTGATTCTTGGATAACCAAGGCATCCAAGTGGATTGGGAATTCAACACCTTCAGCTTGTAGGCTTGATTTAGCCTTAGCAAAAGCTTCCTTAGCTTTTTCTTCATTGTAAAGTCCATTTTGAGAATCTGCTAGAGACACGTTTGACCAAGTAGAAGAATTTGTCTTAGCCAAGCTATCTTGTACCAATTCACCAAATGTTTTCTTACCAACTTGAAGAGTATAAGGTGCAAATGTATTACGGATGGCTACTGCAGCACCATCGGTACCATTTGTTTGAGCTGAATAAGAACTGCGATCGACCGCAAAGTTCAAGGCTTGACGGAATTCCTTGTTTAGCAACGCTTTCTGAGTAGATGACTTTTGGGCATCACTTGTTTTGGCAGTGTGGTTATAGGTTGTACGGCCATAGTTCAAGCTGACAGTTGCAACACCCGCACCTGGTTCATTAAAGTAAATGTTATCTTTGAAATCAGCTGCATATTTTTCATATGTAGAACTTGTAGGAAAGATACGAGCCTTGCTATATTGACCGTCGGCAAAACCTTTGGCAATCACATCTTGATCTTTACCATCCCAGAAAGTGAACTTAACATTCTCAATTTTTACATTTTCTTTGTCCCAGTATGCGTCATTTTTAGCCATCTCGATAGATGATTTTGGAGTTACAGATTTTAAGACAAATGGACCGTTATAAAGAATAGAGTTAGCATCTGTTGGAGCACCAAAACCTTCCCCTTTTGAAGTTAAGAATTCTTCATTAACCGGCATCAAAACACCACTAGTTGTCTTGCCATTCCAGAAAGTTTCTGGCTGGTTTAAGGTATATTCTAGCGTTTGATCATCAAGCGCCTTTACTCCAACAGTTGCAAAATCGCTTGTTTCACCCTTGATATAGGCTTCTAATCCCTTAATAGAAGAACTAACGATTGAAAGTCCTTTTGATTTTCCATCTACCGCATGTTTCAAACCAGTAACGAAGTCTTTAGCAGTTACAGGAGCGTATTCTTCACCCTCCGCAGTTACCCATTTAGCATCCTTACGGATTTTATAGGTATAAGTCAAACCATCTTTTGAAACTGTCCATGATTCAGCAATAGAAGGAACCAGGTTACCATATTTATCATTAGCCAACAAACCATCTACTGCATTTGTTGTGACGAAGGATGTTGAATCGATATTGCTGACGATATAATCCAAGGTTTCTGGATCTGTTTGATAAACATATTGGTAATCTTTTGCTAGTTTAGCATTATTTGAACTAGTGTTTGAACACGCAGCTAGAACTCCTGACGCTAATAAGGTAGCTCCCGCTACAGCAAGCACTTGACTTTTTTTCATTTATTTACTCCTCTTATAAATAAAGTATAGGTTATCATCAATTATATCATAGATTTTAAGAAAAGTAAACGAATTTTCAGAATATTTAGGCTTATTGACATAAAAAATCTGAAAAAGCTATTGACTGAAAATCATTTTCAAGGTATAATAATAAACGTTAAGGCGGTATAGCCAAGTGGTAAGGCACGGCTCTGCAAAAGCTTGATCGTCGGTTCAAATCCGTCTACCGCCTTCTATAACTTGATTTATCAGGTTGCAAATGAATAGAAAGCCCAATTTAAAGGGCTTTTTTCTTTTTCTTCAAATAATTAAAGGATAGATTTAAAAAACTTTTGGAGCAAGTTTGGAGCTGAGTTTTTTCGAGGACACAATTCCCTTTCGAAATCAACTGAAAAAAGCTTCGTCACGCATGGTGACAAAAGCCTCTAGTTTACTCTGTTTCTTCTTCTATTTCAAATTCTGTGATCTGGACTTTTACTTTGGTAACACGTCCATTTTTCACTTTATCATTGATTAGGATAAGCTGTTTGTTTTGGCTGACCAATTCATAGCTGAGTTTCTCAGTCGTTGGAATACTCCCAATTCCTGTCAAATAATAACCAGCGATGGTATCAACGTCATCACTTTCCAGCTCAACATCAAAGTAGCTATTAAAATCATTGAGATTCATAGTACCTTGAACAATGTAAGTATCATCGCCAATTTGATGAACATCTATTGCTGCTTTGTCCGTTTCATCATCGATTTCCCCAACGATTTCCTCTAAGAGGTCTTCCAGGGTCACCAAACCAGCCATCCCACCGTATTCATCTAGCAAGATTGCCATTTGTCTTTGGGTATTGCGCAATTCTTTTAACAAGTCATCCACAAATAGTTTCAGGAACAAAGAGTGGATCTTGTAAGATTTTCTTCCAAACAATATTGTCAAAACCGTCCACAAAACCCGCCTTAAGGAGACTCTTGGTGTGAATGATCCCAATCACATTGTCCTTATCCCCATCATAGACAGGTATACGGGAGAAGTTTTGTTTTAAAATACTTTGGATGATGGTTTGACTATCATCTTGAATATCGACCATAAAGGCATCCGTTCGAGGAACCATGACTTCTCTGGCCATCAATTCGTCCAGTGAAAAGATCCCTTGTAACATCTCAATTTCGTCAGCATCTAGTGTTTCTTCACTATTTGTCAACATGTACTCAATTTCATCACGAGTCATTTTTTCGTCAGCATCATCAAATGTCATAGGAGTCAAGCGACTCAAGAGATTGGTAGATGCAGACAAGAGCCAAACAAAGGGACTAACTAGTTTCCCCAGCCCAATGATAACTGGCACCGTACGAATCGCCAAGGCATCCTTTAGATTAAGAGCGATTCGCTTAGGATACAATTCTCCAAAAACGATGGAAATATAAGTCAAAAATGCCAAAGATAAAAAACTTGCAACGGCATAAGCTGTTTCGCCATTTCCAAGCCAAGATGCAATTTCTCGTCCCAGAGTGTCTGCTAAACTCGCCCCTGATAAGATTGTAATCAAGGTAATCCCTACTTGAATGGTTGATAAAAAATGGTTAGGATTTTCTAATACCTTCAACAGACGGATATAGCGTCTATCTCCTTCTTCTGCCTTTTGTTCAACCCGCGCACGGTTAAGTGAAACCATAGCCATTTCTGTGGCTGAGAAAAAAGCATTTAACACTGTCAAGATAAACAATAAAACAAATTGTAGCAACAAATTCTGACTACTTGGGTCTTCCATAGTTCTTCTCCTAAAATAGTATCTTATCCTTTATTATATCACAAAATATAGTCCAGTACATATTATTTTTTCTCATACTCTTCGAAAATCTCTTCAAACCACGTCAGCTTCATCTGCAACCTCAAAGCTGTGCTTGAGTAACCTGCGGCTAGCTTCCTAGTTTGCACTTTGATTTTCTTCGAGTATCAGTGTCTATTGTAGCTCTGCTTAAACTAGTAAAAAAGAACTCCTACATCCACAAGTGACATAGGAGTTTATTTTGTATTTTACTGAGTAACCGTTACTTCTCCAGTTCGGTAATCCAGTTGAATCCCTTTTTGAACATTGGGAACTAGAGCATTGAATTCCAATTCTCCGTCTGAAGACTTGGCTTCAATCTGTGAAGCTGAAGGAACTAAGTCTTCGTTTGAAGCGTAATAAAGGGTTACACGGTAACGGACACGCTTGTTTTTATCCAAGGCTTTGCGTACCATACTTTCATAGTAGTTTTGACCAGTCGAATCCTCGGCCTGTGCCTGATTTGCCCAGGCTGTCTGAACAGCAATGTTTTTAGGATTGCTTGTTGAGGCATCAAAACCATCCAAGCCACCGATTAAGGCATAGCCTAACAAGTGACCTCTATCGACTGCATGGGTATAAGTACCCTTTAGATTCTTAACCTGATGCCAGCCTGGAGGAGTCCAAGAAGTCGAACCATTCCCAGTTTCTTCACGATTCTTGTACTGACGAGTAGCCTTAGACAAGAGGGCATTTGCTACGGTTGGCACTGTTTCCTTGCCCACTGTCTTTGTTTTATTATCAGCGTAGGGCTTACTTGAAACCTTGGCATCTAGATTTGTTTTATTAGCATTGACGATAAAAGCACCTGAGCCATTCCACTCCAGACTCCCTTTTATTTGACTCTTGACTGCGTCTGTTAAGACACTCTCTGCCAATGCTTGACTAGGAGCTTCAGACGCTTGTCTTTTCTGACTAACCTTTATTTTAGGACTATTAGCTGTCGACTGCATCTGCTTGATATAATAGCTTCCCGCAGATAAAAGCAATAACACTAGCAGTCCGATCAGTGTCTGTCTTGTTTTCTTATCCATTTTTCTCCTTATCTCTAGAAAAAGACTGGTTCTCCAGCCTAATTTCCTGTAAATTTATGAATCAATTCCTGCCATTTTGCTGGAGACAGGATAGCCCATGGATCTTGACCCTTGCCCAAGATTCCATAACCTACCATTAAGCCAATTCCTAAGGCTAGAACTCCTAAAAACAGCACCAAAATGACTAGAAGTAAACGCTTGATTACGTAGCTTGATTTCTTATTCATCTTCATCACTTGCCTCAATCCGCTGAATATTAGCACCTAGCTGTGCCAACTTCTCATGAAAACGGTAGTAACCTCTATCCAAGTGAACCAATTTACCAACTACTGTTTCTCCTTGTGCTCTCAGACCTGTCAAAATCAAGGCTGCGCTAGCACGAAGGTCAGTTGAAAGAACTTCCGCTCCCTGCAAAGCCTGTCCACCAACAATACGAGCTGTATCACGGATAATCTCCGAGTGCAAGCCCATGCGACGCATTTCTTCCAAGTGTTGGAAACGATTCTCGAAAACTGTCTCCACCATAGTTGATTCCCCTTTTGCGACGGTCATCAAGGCTGTAAATTGAGCCTGCATATCTGTTGGAAATCCTGGATGGGGCAAGGTTTTCACATGGACAGCTTTTAGATTTTCTAGTTGAGAACGAACACGAATTCCTTCGTCTTCTTCAATTACTTCAACACCCATTTCAAGCAACTTGGCAATTAAGGGGCGGTTGTGCTCCCAAACAGCGTCTCGAATCAAAACATCACCACCAGTCATGGCAGCAGCTACCATAAAGGTTCCTGCTTCGATACGGTCTTGGACTACATTGTGAGTCGTACCATGAAGTTTCTCAACACCGGTAATGGTAATAGTCTCTGTACCAGCACCCTTAACTTTAGCTCCCATTTCATTGAGGAGAATGGCTAGGTCAACAATCTCAGGCTCACGCGCAGCATTTTCAATCACTGTCACTCCATCAGCTAGAGTCGCTGCCATCATCAAGTTCTGCGTAGCACCAACACTTGGGAAGTCCATGTAGATATGAGCACCATGCAAGCGATCAGCCTTGGCTTCGATATAACCAGCTGTCTGACTAATCTTAGCCCCCATAGCTTCTAGACCTTTCAAATGCAGATCAATAGGACGGCTACCAATCGTACAACCACCTGGCATGGATACCTTAGCATGACCTACACGAGCAAGAATTGGTCCCAAGACAACGATAGATGCACGCATCTTGCTAACATACTTGTAGGGGAGCCTCCTCTGTGATATCGCCAGTCGCATCCACCTCGACAAGATGAGCTTCCTCATCAAAATCCACCTTGGCATTCAATCCACGAACCACCTGATTCATCGTGAAAACATCTGACAAGATAGGAACATTCTGCAAGACGGTCTTTCCTTCACTTGCTAGAATAGTCGCTGCCAACAAAGGTAAGACTGCATTCTTTGCTCCTTCAATCGTAACACTTCCTACCAGACGATTATCGCCACCTTGAACCACAATTTTTTCCATACTTATTTCCTTTACATTTGATTTTATAATAATCCTCTAAGCGCTTCTTGCCACAACTGATATAGGCTGATAAAGAAAGAACTCATGATGTAGCCCATTACAATACTGAAAAAGGCTACTAGTAAACGAACTTTTCCTGTATTCTCAGTTGTCACTTTTAAAACCTTTTCCCATCTAACAAGATCCTTTAAGAGGTAAAAACTCACATAAATAAAGAGCATATGACTGCTTAGAGTGAATAATAATTGAACCATTTGACTATTATACCATCTTCTCTGTTTGTGCGCTAGTTTAGAAACTTCACTTAAAAACTAGGGATTGTTTTTCAAGTAATCAATTGCATCTTGTAGGGTTTTAACAGGCACGATTTTCATATCTGTCTTGATTGTTTTGGCTGCTTCTAGGGCTGTTTGGTAGTTGTTTTTCGCATCCGGATGCGCTTTTTGTTCTTCTTCGCTAACAGGGTTATCTGGAGCAAAGAAAATCGCAGCACCTTCTCTAGCCGAAGCTACAACTTTCTTATCAATACCTCCAATGTCCCCCACATTCCCATCACGGTCAATGGTTCCTGTACCGGCAACAATACGGCCATTACGAAGGCCAGGGTCAGCTATTTGGGTATAGATGGCCAGACTAAACATGAGACCTGCACTTGGACCGCCGATACCAGCTGTTGAAAAGCGAATTGGGACATCACTGGCCACTTCCGTACGGTCAATCAAGCCGATTCCAATCCCATTTTTGCCATTTTCCAAGGTGATAATCTTACCTTCTGCAGACTTGGTTTGCCCATCCTCTTCATAGGTGACCTTGACGGAGTCCCCTAGTTTTTGAGAATTGACGTAATCAATCAAGTCTTTGGAACTGTCAAAGGTTTGATCATTGACTGCTGTGACCGTATCAGAGATGTTGAGAATCCCTTTAAAGGTCGAATTATCCGTCACAGTCAAAACATAAACCCCAAGATATTTTAGTTCAATATCCTTACCAGCTGTTTTTAGCCCTTGATATTTTGCCATATTTTGCGATGTTTGCATGTAGAATTGATTAATCCGTATAAATTCCACATCGGAAGAGCCACCTGTAGTCTCTTGGGCACTACGAATATCTGTAAAAGGCGTCAACCACGCATAAATCATATGGACTAAAGTAGCGTGCTGGACACCAACCGTAACAAAATGATAGGCACCAGCTTCCTTATCTTCTGTGTCATTGACTTTAAGGACTTGGCGAATATCTTCCGAACTACCTGGAACTTCTATATAGTAGGGCAAGGGCACTACAAAAGCTAAAAAAGTAGCTATCAAGGCCGCAATGACGTATAAGGGCCATCTAATCTTTTTTTTCATTTCTTATTTCCTCCAAAATACTATCGGGAACATAGCCTGCAATATCCTGACCGAACTTCAAAAGCTCTCTAACACCTGATGAACTGAGATAGAGATGTCCAGGTCTGCTATGTAAATAAATGGTCTCTATACCAGGAGACAGCTGATGATTGTAATAATCAAAACTGGCTTCATATTGCAAATCCGTTGCATTTCTCAATCCCCGCACTAGGAAAGTAGCCCCCAGTCTTTTTGCAATATCAATCACCAATTCATCATGAGAAGACACAACTTCAACATTTTCCAAATATTTCACAGCCTTTTCTAACCCCCGTTTACGATTTTCGATAGGAAGAAATCCTTGTTTGTGAGGATTAAAAAAAATACCGACATAGAGCTTATCAAAGAGTCTGCTCGCCCGTTCAATAATATCCAGATGCCCATTTGTCATAGGATCAAATGAGCCTGTGAATAAACCAATCTTATCTGACATAGACTGTTACCTTACTAATTCCATAAATCTTTTCCTTCCAGATGCCCAGGCAGGCAATTTCTTCTGGAAGTTCCACGGCTTTATCCGTCTCACACACGACCATAACATCTTCAGAAAAAAGCTCTCTCTCAGCCATTTTTTCAATATCTGCTACAATTTTTTCCTTGGCATAAGGAGGGTCTAAGAAAATAAGGTTAAATCCCCCAGATACCTGTTCCAATGCCCTTTCTGCATCCATCTTGAGGAGTTGAAATTTTCCAACTTCCTTGGTCATCTGAATATTTTCAGCCACGATGGTCTGAGCCTTACGATCTCGCTCCACCAAAACAGCACTGGCCATGCCACGCGATACTGCTTCGATAGATAAACCACCACTACCTGCATAAAGGTCCAAGACCCGTCCACCTTCAAAGTAGGGACCAATCATGTTAAAAATAGCTCCCCTAACCTTATCCGAAGTTGGTCTTGTCGTCTTGCCTTCTAGTGTCTTGAGGGGACGTCCCCCATAGATTCCTGATACGATTTTCATACCGTTTATTATACCAAATTATAGGCGAAAAGAGAAAGAAAACCGAACCTTGCAGTTCGATTCTCTACAAAATATTTTCGTAAGTATCGCGGACTTCTTGAGGCCAAACACTTGTTTGCACTTCTCCGATGTGTTTCTTGCGAAGTAGGAACATGGCCATCCGAGATTGTCCAATTCCCCCACCGATTGTCAATGGGAATAGGCCGTTCAACAAAGCCTTGTGCCATTCCAATTCTAAACGGTCTTCATCACCTGTGATGGCAACCTGACGGCGAAGCGTTTCTTCATCTACACGGATTCCCATAGAAGACAACTCAAAGGCTCCCCCCAGCGACTCATTCCAGACAAGAATATCGCCATTTAGACCCTTGTAGCCATTTTCAGACTCACTTGTCCAGTCATCATAGTCTGGTGCACGTCCATCGTGCGGTTTACCGTCTGACAATTCCCCACCGATACCGATTAAGAAGACTGCTCCAAATTCTTTACAAATAGCATTTTCACGCTCTTTCGGTGTCAAGTCTGGGTAGCGTTCTACCAACTCTTCTGTGTGGATAAAAGTGATTTGTTTTGGCAAGATTGATTCGATGTCATAGCGGGCTTCAACAGCTAGCTCAGTAAGACGAATAGCCTTGTAAATCTTCTCGACTGTTTCTTTTAGATAAGCGATATTACGTTTACCATTTGGGATAACCTTCTCCCAGTCCCACTGATCAACATAAACAGAGTGGGTCGCATCCAACGAGTCTTCGTCTGGACGAAGGGCCTTCATGTGGACGAAAAGACCCTCACCTTCACCGAAACCAAAACGGGCCAAAGTATGACGTTTCCATTTAGCAAGTGAGTGCACCACTTCATAAGTAGCATCAGGGATTTGGAGAACCTTGACCGATACGGCATTCTCAACACCTGATAAATTATCCTGCATCCCGTCGCCGACCCTGCTCAAGATAGGACCTTGAACTTCGACAACTTCTAACTTATCTTTCAAATACTGGGTAAAAGTGTTTTTGACAAAGGAAATCTCTTCTTGTTGATGAATAAAACTTTTCTTCATAAACTACTCCTCAAAAATTAGTTAAAAGCATTATACACCTATTTCCAAGAAAAGAAAAGACCAAATATAAAAAATCAGTGCTCCTTGGAACACTGATTTTAGGGACCTTCTAGTCATTACGACCGAAGATACGTAGAATACTTAGGAAGAGATTGATAAAATCAAGATAGATACTGAGAGCCATTGACACAACCCAACCTGTCGCTACACGGCCTTGTGATTGTTCATAAGCGAGACGAATTCTTTGGTTGTCCCAAGCAATCAGCCCAGAGAAGACCAAAACCATGGCTACGCTAATCATATAATCAAAGAAACCGCTAGCCAAGAAAATATTAACTACCATGGCAATCAGCAAACCGATGAGAGCTGCAATCATCGCTCGACCAAGACCACTCAAATCTTTCTTGGTGAACATACCAACTGCCGCCATGACAAAGAAGAGAAGGGCGCTTGATACAAAGGCAGATAAAACTGTACCTGGAGTATAGAAGGCCACCACAAAACTGAGGGTAAAGCCGTTTAATACTGAGTAAAGTAAAAATACTGGAAGAGCAGCTGGACTATTCTTTGAAGCCATGCTACTGGCGACAAAGACCAGAGCTAACTCTGCAAAGGTTGCTATTGTCAACCAGAGACGCCCCTGCATCAAAAAGTAAACCAACTGAGATTGAAAGACTGTCAACATAAGACCTGATACTAAAGCGGATAATCCGATCCCCAGACCAACAAAGGCATAAACCTTAGCGTAAAATTGATTGAGACCTGCGCGGTCATGAATAATTGTGTGATTCATCTTTTCTCCTTTTCTATGAACATCTTTCCTTGATTATAACAAAGAAAGTTAAAATTAGCTTAAATGGAAAATTAAAATACCTGCTGCAACGGCAACATTCAAACTCTCCGCCTGTCCCTTCATGCTAATATGGACCAACTGGTCTGCACTTTCAACCATAAGGGGACTAATTCCTTGACCCTCATTCCCCATGACTAGTACAAAATTTTCTATAGGAGGCAGTTCTCTATAATCAACAGAATCTTTAGATAGGGTTGTTGCCAGCACTGGGATACCTGCCTCTTTGGTTTCCTTAAGAAGCGCTTGACTCGACATCCGGTAAATAGGCAGGTGAAAATGACTGCCTTGCATGGAACGTAGAGTCTTGAGACTGTATATATCTGCCGATTTATCTGAAACAATTACTCCAGTAAAACCTGCTGCATCCGCAGTCCGAATGATGGTTCCCACATTACCAGGATCTTGCACATCTTCCAAAAATAAGAACTTGCCCTGACTAAAATCAACTTGTCCTACTTCTTCTTTTTGAACCACCGCAACAATGCCCTGTGGAGTATGAGAATCTGCCAAATCTAGCAAAATATCCTCTGACACCCAGACAGTTTGCGGAAACGAGGCTAACTGATCTCGGTAATTTTCTAAGGCAAAGATTTTCTCAATCGTCACTCCAGCTTGAACAGCTTCTTCAAACAAGTGCCAGCCTTCAATCAAATAGGAAGACTTGCGGTATTTTTTTTGGTGTAATTTCTTGGCATTTTTTACCACAGAATTGGCTTTTGAGGTTATAATAGTCATAGAAATATTATAACACAATCAAAGGGGTTTGGTATGCAAAAGGTTAGAATGATTGCCCAAGGTAGGGTGCAAGGAGTCGGCTTTCGTTGGGGTGTTTACAGCTTAGCACTTGAAATTGGTGGCATCACAGGTCGAGTATGGAATAACGACGATGGCACAGTGGAAATTTTAGCCCAAGCAAACTCATCTGCTACCATGGCAAAATTTATCCAAGAAATCCGAAAAGGACCCACACCTTTTTCAAAAGTCAGCTACTTAGATGTCCAACTGAGCAACTTTCCTCCCTACCCTGACTTTAAAATCGCAAATTAGGTCTCTAGAACTATTGTATATTTGTAAAAAAACAGTAGAATAGAAAGGTATAATTTTTAAAGAAGGAATAAAAACAGTGAAATCTATTAAACGTTTTGCACTCTCAGCTATGGGAGTGGCTATGTTGCTTGTCTTGACTGGCTGTGTCAATGTCGATAAGGCAACAGGCCAGCCAACAGGATTGGTTTGGAATACTATCGGAGCGCCTATGGCTGAAGCTATCAAGTACTTCGCCAATGACAAGGGACTTGGTTTTGGTGTTGCTATCATCATCGTAACCATTATCGTCCGCTTGATTATCTTGCCACTTGGTATCTACCAATCATGGAAGGCGACGCTTCACTCTGAAAAGATGAATGCCCTCAAGCACGTCCTTGAGCCACACCAAACACGTCTCAAAGAAGCAACAACTCAAGAAGAAAAACTCGAAGCTCAACAAGCTCTCTTTGCCGCTCAAAAAGAGCACGGCATCAGCATGTTTGGTGGTGTAGGATGTTTCCCTATCCTCCTTCAAATGCCTTTCTTCTCAGCTATCTACTTTGCTGCCCAACATACTGAAGGTGTTGCTCAAGCAAGCTACCTAGGAATTCCTCTAGGTTCTCCAAGTATGATTTTGGTTGCCTTCGCTGGTATTCTTTACTATCTTCAATCGCTCCTTTCACTTCATGGAGTAGAAGATGAAATGCAAAGAGAACAAATCAAGAAAATGATTTACATGAGCCCACTCATGATCGTCGTCTTCTCCCTCTTCTCACCAGCTAGTGTTACACTTTACTGGGTTGTTGGTGGTTTCATGATGATTCTCCAACAGTTTATCGTCAACTATATCGTTCGTCCAAAACTTCGTAAAAAAGTCCGTGAAGAACTAGCCAAGAACCCACCAAAAGCACGTGCTTTCTCTACACCAAGTGGAAGAAAAGACGTTACCCCTGAACAACCAACTGCTATAACAAGCAAGAAAAAACACAAATATCGCAACGCTGGAAAACAACGTTCGAGATAAGAAGAAAAAGGCTTAGCTAGTTTGCTAAGTCTTTTTTGCAAGTCATACTCTTCGAAAATCTCTTCAAACCACGTCAGCTTCGCCTTGCCGTACATATGGTTACTGACTTCGTCAGTTTCATCTACAACCTCAAAGCAGGGCTTTGAGCAACCTGCGGCTAGCTTCCTAGTTTGCTCTTTGATTTTCATTGAGTATCAAAAGCCCGATGTTTCCATCAGGCTTCTTTTTTATCCATGTACACGTTTCATATAGTCTTGGTAACTTTCGGTATCCATGAGTTGTTTAGCGTTCTTGACGCGGTCTGCTGTTGGTGGTTTAACTCCTTCGAGGGAATAAGGAATTCCTAGTTCACGCCACTTGAACTCACCCATGGTGTGATAAGGTAGAATTTCAAACTTATCAACATTTTTGAGTGTCTTGACGAACTTACCAAGTTCAATCAAGTCATCATCTCTATCTGTCAAACCTGGAACTAGCACATGGCGAATCCAGACAGGCTTTCCAATATCTGATAGATACTGGGCACAGGCCAGGATGTTTTTATTGGTTTGGCTAGTAACAATTTTGTGCTGTTCTTCGTTAATTTCCTTGATATCCAAGAGGACCAAGTCAGTGACAGCCATGAGTTTGTCAAACTTTTCAAGGTAACGTGGTTTATTACGGAAAGGCAGTGCACAGGTATCCAAGGTACAGTGGATTCCCTGTTCCTTGGCCTTAGTGAAGAGGGCAATCAGGAAATCAATCTGCAAAAGGGCTTCTCCTCCACTGACTGTAATACCACCCTTATTTCCCCAAAAACCGCGGTAGCGCAAGGCCTCTGTCAAGACATCATCTACCGTCCGTTCACGTGATTTATTGGACTCCATAGCCCAAGTGTCCGGGTTGTGGCAATATTGGCAACGCATGTGACAGCCCTGCAAAAAGACAATAAAGCGAATACCAGGGCCATCTACCGCCCCAAAACTTTCTGTCGAATGCACCATTCCTGTCACTTGTCCATAATCAATTGTTTCTTCAGACATATCGGTACCTTCCTTGAAAACGTTTTATAATCTCATTATATCATGACTTAAAGGAAAAACAAGACTTTTTACTATTTTTTAGAAAGTAATCTGTTTTTCAATTTCATTTTCAATTACTTCTCAGATCCTTCTTCAAAATCAAAGCCATACAAGGTTGCAAAATAGTCCTCAGGGCGCTCTGCACGGCGGATTTGACGGGCTTTACCTTCTTCGGTATAGAGGATTTCCGCAGAACGAAGTTTGGCGTTGTACTGGTAACCCATTGAAAAACCGTGAGCACCTGTATCATGAATTACCAGCAAATCATCGATTTCTGTATGAGGTAGTTCGCGATTCACTGCAAATTTATCATTGTTTTCACAGAGTGAACCAACCACATCTACCACTTCAGCTGGTCCATCTGGATGTGTCACGTTAGTAATATGATGGTAGGCTCCATACATAGCTGGACGCATGAGGTTGACTGCTGATGCATCCACACCTAGATAGGTACGGTAGGTTTCCTTTTTATGAGTCACTCTTGTGACCAAAGCACCGTGAGGGGCTAGCATAAAGCGACCCAATTCGGTGAAAATCTTGACCTGACCAAGACCTGCTGGCGTAAGAACTTCTTCATAAACCTTACGAACTCCCTCACCAATCAAGACGATATCATTTGGCTTCTGGTCTGGACGATAATTAACACCAATGCCGCCAGAAAGATTGATAAAGTCTAGCGAAATGCCCAACTTTTCCTTGATTTCAACAGCCAATTCAAAAAGCTGACGAGCCAACTCTGGATAGTAGAGGTGGGTGACGGTATTGGACGCTAGGAAGGAGTGAATCCCAAAAGTCTTGGCTCCTTTTTCCTTTAAGATAGCAAAGGCTTCAAAGAGCTGGTCCTTAGTCATACCAAACTTGGCTTCGCCAGGATTATCCATAATATCTGTTCCTAGCTCAAAAACGCCTCCAGGATTGTAACGACATGAGATGATTTCTGGAATGCCTGCCGCTCGCTCCAGATGTTCAATATCTTCAAAGGCATCCAAGTTAATGGTCGCACCCAATTCACGCGCATAGGCATATTCCTTATCTGACGTGTTGTTTGAAGAGAACATAATCTCAGAACCAGGGAAATCCAGTTTATGACTCATCAAAAGCTCTACATAACTAGAACAGTCCACACCGCAACCTTCCTCTTGGAGAATCTTCAAAATAGCTGGTGTTGGGGTAGCCTTAACTGCAAAATATTCCTTAAAGCCTTTGTTCCACGAAAAAGCTTGGTTGACGGCTCTTGCCTTCTCACGAATCCCCTTCTCATCATACAAGTGAAAAGGAGTCGGAAACTCGGCAACAATCGCTTCTAAGTCTTCTTTATTGATAAATGGTGTTTTCATAAGCTTCCCTCTATTTTATTTGCAAAGAAAGGCTGGGACAATCGTTCCAACCTTTAACTATTTCTCTTATTTATCTTCGTCAAAGATATTTCCAACCTCAACATCAATGGCTTGATTCTTGACATCAATATTGGTTACCTTCAAGAGTGACTTGTAGTCAAACTGCTTTTCACGTTCTTCTTGGGCATTATCCGCAAAGACTGCAACACCTGCCAATTCTGAATCAAACTCGCGCAAGAGACTAATCATCCCGTTGACAGTTCCGCCGCCTTTCAAGAAGTCATCCACAATCAAGACACGACTTCCTGCCTTGAGACTGCGTTTTGAAAGGAACATTTTCTCAATACGATCACCACTTGAACCTGAAACATAGTTGACGCTGACAGTTGAACCTTCGGTAATTTTCAGGTCACGGCGCACAATAACAAAAGGAACATTGAGGACATTGGCAACTGCATTTGCAAGTGGAACACCCTTGGTCGCTACTGTCATAACCGCATCAATCTTTTGGTCCATAAAGCTCTTGGCAATAATGCGACCAATATTTTTCAAGATGGCTGGTGTACTAAGCAAATCAGACAGGTAGATATAGCCACCTGGCAAGATACGGTCACTTTCTGACAACTTAGCACGCAAGTCCTCAACCATTTCCTTGGCATCATGGCTTGAGATTGATGGTGTGAAAATGACACCACCACCAGCACCAGTTACAGTCTGGATGTGGCCGATTTCAATTTCCTCAAAGGCGCGTTTGATAATGACGATATCTTCTGAGATGGATGATTTAGCAGATTCATACTTTTCAGCAAAAGTATTGAGACTAGTTAGTTTATAAGGATTATTAATCAAATAGTTGGAAATGACAACCATCCGATCACTTCTTCTTAATTTCATTTTTATTTCCCATTTCATTTAATTTTGATATTTTATCTATTATACCATATTCGCATAAAAAAACGAACATTCTTATGTAAAAATGCTCGTTTTTCTTAAATTATTAATCTAAATCTGGTTTATAGAAGGAACGATTGTCCATGGCGAAGATTTTATTGGTCATCTCTCCTTTATCCACCAAAGAAAGAGCCGTTGACATCATCATCATACTTGCATCCAGATTGTCAATCATATGGATAATCTCTGCTTCCATAATGCGTGGACGGACTGGGCTTCCATACTCAAGTAAGCCGTGGTGACTAAGGATGACGTGGCGAAGTAAAACGACTTCTTCCTTGGTATCATCGATTCCGAGTTCCATCACTGTCTTAGTAATTTCACTATCGATTAGAGCAATATGCCCAAGGAGATTACCTCTGACCGTGTACTCGGTTTTGTCTGGTCCCGTCAACTCGATGACCTTAGCCAAGTCATGTAACATAATCCCTGCATAGAGCAGGCTCTTATTGAGCTGAGGATAAACTTCGCTAATAGCATCTGCCAAACGCACCATGGTCGCCGTATGATAGGCCAAACCCGTTTCAAAGGCATGGTGGTTGGTCTTGGCAGCTGGATAGGAGTAAAATTCCTTATCATACTTGGTGTAGAGCTTTCGGACAATCCGTTGCCAAACAGGATTTTCAATTTTAAAAATCATTTGCGACATGTAGTCACGGATTTCCTTGACATCAACTGGCGACTTGACCTTGAAATCAGCTGGATCATTGGGTTCACCAGGCTGAGGCAGGCGAAGAGTAATTTGATTGACTTGAGGGGTGTTATTATAAACTTCTCGTCGCCCTTTCATGTGGACAACCTTACCTGCTGTAAAGGCCTCAACGTTATGAGGTTGGGCATCCCAGAGTTTTCCTTCAATCTCGCCACTATCATCTTGGAAGGTAAAAGCTAGGTAATTTTTCCCAGCGCGAGTTTGTCTCAGGTCAGCTGACTTGATTAGGTAAAAGCCTTCAAACAGCTCATCTTTTTTCATGTGACTAATCTTCATATTCTTCCTCATTTTCTTGGAAATGGAGTAGATCAAGCGCAGGCTCACCTTCTGACAACTCAATGTGACGGAGCGTCCGCTCGATAGCTGTAGTGCGACGGTTTAATAATTCATCAATATTACCAGAGGCATGTTGGAGGTGTTTTTGTGCCTTGACCAGAATCCCCCCAAACTTGCCAAACTCAGTCTTGACGCTGGCAAGAGTCTTACTGATATGGTCGGCACTCTTTTGGATATTGAGAGTCTTGAAGCCAACCGATAGGGAGTTGAGCAAAGCTGATAGGGTACTTGGACCTGCGACAATAATCTGCTCTTCCCGCCTCAAATCATCAAAGAAGACCGGATTGCGGACAATTTCTGAGTAGAGACCTTCTGTCGGAACAAACAAAACTCCAAAATTGGTAGTCCGAGGCGGTGCTATATACTTGCTCTTGATATCCTTGGCAAAGCGTTTGACGCTGGCTAGGAGCGACTTACGACAGCGTTCGATCTCGTCCTTGTCACCCGCTTCATAGGCTTCTTCTAAGCGGTAATAATCTGCCAGTGGAAACTTGGAATCAATCGGTAAGTAGACATATTCCAGGTCACCCTGTCCAGGCAACTTGATGGCATACTCCACTCGTTCACTAGAGTTTTCAACCGTTGCATATTCTCTTTCGTACTGGGCAGGTGTCATGATATCTTCGATGATTTGCCCCAGTTGCAATTCTCCCAGAATCCCTCGCGTCTTGGTTCCAGAGAGAACCTTGTTGAGGGCTCCAACATCGCGGGCAACTGTCTGCATCTCTCCAAGACCACGATTGACAGACTCCAGTTGTTTGGAAACTGTCTCAAAGGAAGCCTGCAAGCGTGTCTGCAAGGTCTTTTCTAGTTTTTCTTCGACCGTTTGGCGCATTTGCTCCAAACGTTGCTCATTTGATTCCTGCAGGGCTTGAAGACGTTGGTCAGTCTTATCCCTAGTTTGCAAGAGATTCTCTGTCATTTCTTGACGAACTTGAGTCAAGCCTTGGTGCAATTCCATTCGCATTTCTTGCAAACGGTCACTGACAGCCACTTCCAGGTCTTTTTGATCCAACTGACTGGCTTGTCTGGCTTGTTCAAAGCGGTAATCCAACTGGTCTGACAATTGATCTGCCTGATCCTCCAAGCTCTTGGCTAGATGTTTTTCCTGCTTATCCTGCCTTTGCCAAATCAGAAAGAGGCCAGCTAGATTGGCAATCAATAATAGAACAAGTAAACTTTCCATCCTACCTCCTGTCCTTGCTATGCAGTACGACCACATAACCATCTAGGCAAGTCACCGACACTTCCCTATCTATATATTCGTTAGAAGCGTACACTTTTTTAAAGAAAAAATTTTCCTCTGTCAACTCATACTTGGCACCGAGAATGGTCAGCTGACTATCCCGAACCGGCATAAAGGCTAGATAGTCATAGTCTGAACGAGGCTCTAGCTGACTAATCCCTTCTGGACAATAAGCAATCAAATTTTGCCCGTCCTCAATCTCTATCTGACGCATATAGGGTGCCAACTTAGGATTGCTAGGTAGAAAGACGTTAGCCAGCATGTGATCAATACGGCCACCCAAAGCACCGAAAATAGTAACCTGAGCCTGAGGATTTTTCTCAAAAATAGTCAAGAGAGCCAATTCCAGATCTGTATCATCCTTTTCTGGTCGGGCTTGGACAAAATACTGGGCACGTTTTTGAATCACCTGTCGCTCTTCTTCCGTCACAGAATCAAAATCCCCAACTGCTAGAGCAAGAGGCAAGTCTTCTTCCAAGACCCAGAGCGAGCCTCGATCCACACCGACAAAGCTATCAAAGTCCGTCCGATAATGACCGCGGTCTCCGCCAGCAAAAACAGCAACCCTAGTCCAGTTGTTTTCTGAGAGTTTGTACTCGCTCATTGACATCTCCCTTAAAGACATAGGAACCTGCTACAAAAACTGTCGCACCAGCTTCTTTGGCTTGGGCAATAGTTTGATCATCAATCCCGCCATCCACTTCGATTTCAAAGTTCAAGCCTTTTTCATCACGAAGAGCAACCAACTCATGGACTTTATCCATGGTCTCTGGTAGAAAGGCTTGCCCACCAAAACCTGGATTAACCGTCATGACTAAAACTTGCTCAACTAGATGAAGGACGTGCTTGATGGCTTCAACTGGTGTGCCAGGATTGATAACGACTGAAGGCTTAACTCCGAGTGAACGAATTTTTTGGAGGGCACCGTGGATATGAGGCGTTGCTTCCACATGGATACTGATGATATCTGCTCCCGCACGCGCAAAATCCTCTAAATGATGCTCTGGATTAGCTACCATCAAGTGGCAGTCAAAGACCATCTTGCTATGGGGACGAAGAGATTCGACCACACCTGCACCAAAACTGATTTGCGGGACAAAATGGCCATCCATGATATCGATATGGGCATACTCTGCCCCAGTTGCTTCTAGACGTTTGATTTCACGTTCAAAGTTGGCATAATCTGCTGCCAGAATTGACGGAGCAATCTTGTATTGAGACATAGGTTTCTCCTTATTTTGGAATTTTTTTGCTGACTTTTTTATAGGTTTCTCTGCGATTTTCAATCTCACTGAGGAATTGCAGGTAGTTGTCAAAACGGAAGGGCGCAATGGTACCTTCTTCAACTGCTGGCTTAACCGCACAAGAAGGCTCATGGGTATGGGTACAAGTACGGAATTTGCAGTTTCGGCTGACACTAGCAATCTCTGGAAAGGCCTGATTGAGGTCTTCAGCCGTTGATACTTCATAGTCCAAGGATGAAAATCCCGGTGTGTCTGCGATTTTACCCCCATTGAGGTTGTAAAAACTAACAGCTCGAGTAGTATGGCGCCCGCGACCCAGACTGTCTGAAATTTCTCCTGTTTCAAGATTGAGGTCTGGTGCGATTTTATTGAGAAGAGTTGATTTCCCAACACCTGTCTGCCCCATAAAGACTGTAACCTTGCCTGTTAACAAGGGCAAAAGTTCTTCTTTACTGGTCACAAAGTCATAGCCGATATCACCATAGGTCTGTTGGTAAAAATCCAGTTCCCCTCTATCTTCCAGTAGGTCCATTTTGGAAATATAAACGATGGGATGGATGTCCTTGTGCTCCAAAAGAACCAAGAAACGATCCAGCAAATTGCTGTTAAAATCAGGTTCCTTGACAGACATGATCACCACAGCTTGGTCAATATTAACAATAGGCGGACGGACCAGACTGTTTTTCCGTTCATGAATCTTGAGGATATAGCCTTCTGAATTTTCCTCGGCAGAAAAATCTACCCAGTCCCCAACGTAAGGGGTATGACCTTTTTTACGGAAATTTCCACGCGCTCGTGTTTGATAAACCTTGCCATCACTCTCTACATAGTAGAACCCAGCCAAGGCTTTAATGATTTGTCCCTGCATCTTAGAGTCCTTGCCCTTTAAGTGCATCTGCTAGACTGGCAAATTCTGCCAAGCTGAGAGCTTCCCCACGCACACTTGGTGACAAGCCGGCTTGGTCCAAAGCCTTGGTCAGCTTGTCCTTGACTTCTTCGGTCTTACCAAAGTAACCTGTCAAGTTATTCCATAAGGTCTTGCGACGATGGGTAAAACTAGCCTTGGAAACCTTGAAGAAGAAGTTCTCGTCTTCCACTGCTACAGCCGGCTCTGGACGGCGCACCATTTTCAAGATGGCTGAGTCCACGTTTGGTGCTGGCACAAAGACCGTACGAGGTACGATAAAGGCAACCTTGGCTGTCATGTAGTATTGGACAGCGATTGACAAGCTGCCATATGCCTTAGTGTTAGGCTGGGCTGAAATTCGGTCTGCCACCTCTTTTTGCATCATGACCACAAACTCACTAAAAGGAATTCCGCTCTCGATCAAGTGCATGAGAATAGGCGTCGTGATATAGTAAGGCAAGTTAGCTACTACCTTAATTGGCAGGTCAGGATTTTTAAAATTCTGGATATGCTGCGCCAAATCGACCTTGAGAATGTCCTCATTGACTACGGTCACATTGTCAAAATCACGTAGGGTATCTGCCAAAATCGGTACCAAACGGTGGTCTATCTCAAAGGCCATAACTTCTGCTGCACGCTCAGCCAAAAACTCCGTCAAGGCACCAATCCCTGGCCCGATTTCGATGACATTGACCTGATCATCAATCTCAGCCGTATCCACGATTTTTTGAAGAATATTGGTATCCGTCAAGAAATTTTGCCCGAAGGACTTTTTAAAAGTAAAACCGTGACGCTCCAGCACTGCCTTGGTCACGCTGTAATCTGCAATTCTCATTTATTCTCTTTTCTATTATCTGTTACTACTATTGTAACACATTCCCCTTACATTTGGGGTCTGCTTAGCTGTTCTCATAAGATTTCATAGCTTCTTCCACTTCTGCCAAGGTAACCCCAAACAACTCTAGGCGTTTGAGGAGTTGCTTGCCGTTGGAATAGCCAATTCGGAGAGCCTCTCCTAGATATTCTCGTCGCTTACGGCTGTCTGCCCCTGCTAGAAAACCAAGGCGAATCAAGTCGCTACGACTGATATCAAACTGACTCTCATGTTCAAATTGTTCTGTAATCTGAGCTAGAGCCATTTTCAGGTCTTCATAGCTGGCATGCTCAATTCCCAGAGAACGTCCCTTGGTCTTGGACTTGGGAACAGCTTCATCTCGTTTGAGGAAGGCATGCTGAACTGTTGGAATAGCCGTCATAATCATGCGACGAATCCGCTCCCCATTAAAATCTGGGTCTGTAAAGACAATGACTCCATGAAGCTCATGTAGACGCTGAATACGTGCAATATCTTGCTCATTGATGGCAGAACCTCGTGTCTCATAGGTCTCTACATCGAAATAACGTTTGAGATTGGCCGTATCATCGCGACCTTCAACCACGATAACTTGGGAAATTTTTCTTTCATTACTTGCTGTCCAATCCAAAAATTCGTTCTGCATTTGCAGTTGTTACCGCCGCTAGCTCTTCTGTCGTCATACCACGCAAGTCGGCGATAAAGTCCACTACATAGCGAGTGTAGGCTGTTTTATTTTCACGACCCCGTTTAGGAACAGGAGCCAAGTAGGGAGCATCCGTTTCCACCAAAACCTTGTCCAAAGGAAGTTCTCTAGCGCTTCTTGGATATCAGTTGCCTTCTTGAAAGTCACCACTCCTGAGAAGGAAATGGTCATACCAAGGTCCACAAACTTCTCTGCCCATTCAAGAGTTCCCTGAAAAAGAATGCATGATACCACCTCGAGGACCAACGCCCTCGCTCTTGATAATCTCATAGGTATCTTCCAACGCATCACGGGTATGAACTACAAAAGGCAAATCCAAGTCCTTAGATAACTGAATCTGACGGCGAAAAACCTGCTCCTGCACCTCTTTTGGCGCTGTCATCCAATGGTAGTCTAAACCAATTTCACCTAGAGCCACAACCTTGGAATGTTTTAACTTATCCAACAAGTAAACCCTCGACTCTCCTCCGTATAAGTCCCTGCTTCTGTAGGATGCCAACCAATAGTCGCGTAGAGTTGGTCATACTCATCCACCAACTCCAAAGCACGCTCAATCGTCGGTTTATCAAAACCAACAATATTCATCTGTGTCACACCCATCTCAGCAGCCCAAGGTAATTTCTTCTGCCTCACGACCTGCAAATTCTTCTACATTCAAGTGTGTATGTGTATCAAAAATCATCTCTTCTAACCTCGTTTTCTATCTTCTATTATACCAAAAAACTGCCCTCTCTCCTCATCTGTACAAAATATTCTAAAATCCATCGTCCTCTCTTGACGCTATTTTCCCAAAGCAGTATAATAGCACTTATTGAAATTTTCAGAAAAGGAAAATACAATGTTTACAAAATTAAAACATACTTTTATCGGTCGTCCTCTTAAGTCCTTAACAGAAGGTGAGGGAGGTCTGCTGGGAAAAATGCAGGCCTTGGCCATGTTGTCAAGCGACGCCCTATCTTCCATTGCCTATGGGCCTGAGCAAGTAGTCCTCGTCTTGGCTAGTCTCTCTCCTCTTGCGATATGGTGGAGCCTTCCTATCGGCCTCTTTGTCCTCCTGCTCCTAGCTAGCCTGACCGTCTCCTACCGTCAAATCATCCATGCCTACCCTCAAGGGGGAGGGGCCTATATGGTTACTCGAGAAAATCTATCTCCCGAACTTGGCTTAATCGCTGGAGGTAGTCTGCTAGTTGACTACATGCTGACCGTAGCGGTATCGGTGTCATCTGGAGCCGATGCTATCACAGCAGCTCTCCCTGCTCTCCACCCTTACAACCTCCACATTTCCATTTTTCTAGTTTGTTTGCTTATGCTCTTGAATTTACGGGGCTTAAAAGAATCTGCCAGTTCACTGATGATTCCTGTCTTTCTCTTTATCATCAGTACTGTCTTTCTCTTGCTCTACGGAATCTTTCAACTAATGACAGGGTCTCTCAGCTATCAGGCAACTTCACCTATTGGGCATGCTGTTCCAAGCCTGTCTATCGTTCTCATTCTAAGAGCCTTTACCAGCGGCTCTGCCTCTCTGACAGGAGTTGAAGCTATTTCAAATGCCGTTCCCTTTTTCAAGACTCCGAAAGAAAAGAATGCTGCTCAGACCTTGACCATCATGGCCTTGATTTTAGGTTTTCTTTTTGCAGGCATTACCTTCCTAAACTACTGGATGGGGATTATGCCTCAACACGGAGAAACTATTCTTTCACAGATGGCTCAAGGCATCCTTGGTAATTCCTTCTTAGGTCACCTTGGCTATTATATCTTCCAATTCTCCACAGCCTTGATTTTAGCCTTAGCTGCAAATACTGGCTTTTCAGCCTTCCCTATGCTGGCTTACAATATGGCTAAAAACAAATACATGCCCCATCTCTTTATGGAAAAAGGAGATCGCCTAGGCTACTCTAATGGAATTTTAACTCTCGCTTTTGGGGCTATGATTCTTCTTCTCATTTTTAACGGCAATACCGAACGTTTGATTCCTCTCTATACTATTGGTGTCTTCGTGCCCTTTGCCCTTTCTCAGACTGGGATGATTCGTCATTGGAAAAAAGAAAAGGGAGCAAACTTCTTAAAACCTGCCCTTGCCAATATCCTTGGAGCCATCATTTGCTACGCTATCGTGCTCATCCTGCTCTTTTTCCGTCTCAGTGATATCTGGCCTTTCTTCCCGATTATTCTCGTACTCACCCTACTTTTCTTGGCCATTCACAGTCATTACCAAAAAGTTGCCCAACAACTACGACTCTATGAAGGAATCGAAAAACGTACTTACGACGGCAATCTGGTTCTGGTCCTCGTAGGAAATGTCACCCGAGTCAGCGTTGGAGCCATTAACTACGCCCAAAGTATCGGTGACGAAGTCTTAGCCATGCACATTTCTACTAAGGAAACAGCAGAGAAAGACCAAGAAATTCTCCAAGAATTTGCCGATTACTTCCCAACCATTACTCTGAAAAATATCAAGACCAGCTACCGCGATATCATCACGCCTACTGTCAAGTATGTCAAACGGATATCCGAGGAAGCCCAGAAAAAGAACTATACAGTCACTGTTCTGGTACCCCAGTTTATCCCTAATAAACCTTGTCAAAATATCCTACACAATCAGATGAGTCTCAAACTCAAATATTCCCTTCGTTGGCACCAAGACGTCGTTGTCGCTAGCTACTCTTATCACTTAAAAGAATAAAGAAAAGGCCCTACCAGAACCAAGAAGCTCTGGTAAGGCCTTTTTCTGAATTCAGTCACTATGCTTATACTCAATGAAAATCAAAGAGCAAACTAGGAAGCTAGCCGCAGGCTGCTCAAAGCACTGCTTTGAGGTCGTAGATGAAACTGACGAAGTCAGCTCAAAACACTGTTTTGAGGTTGTGGATAGAACTGACGAAGTCAGTAACATATATACGGTAAGGCAACGCTGACGTGGTTTGAAGAGATTTTCGAAGAGTATTAACTGAAAAGCATAACTAGGAATATCATTGAATGTGGTTAGCTAAATCTTCCTGAGCTTTTTTATTTGACTCAGCTTTTTCTTTCAGCCATTTTTCATAGAGTTCTTGGTACTGTTTAGCGGTTACTGGCTCTTTTTGCAATTCAACATATTTGTAGTTGTCCGCATTTCCTTTATTCCCAACGAATGAGAATGGACCTGTAAACGGTACAGTCTTACGGAAGATTGGGTTGGCTCCGCCACTTTGAACTGGTAGGAAGAGAGCGCTATCTGTCAACCAAGCTTGGGCTTCAGCATATTTTTCATAGCGAGCTTGAGTATCTGTTATTTCTGCATCAGCCTGATCCAAGAGTTTCTTATAGTCAGAAAGACCAATCTTGTCCTTAACTTCCTTGTCTTTTCCTTCAGACAAGCCCATGTTTTTCAACTGAGAACCTGTCTCTGGATCAAGAATAGCTAGGTAAGTCTTAGGATCTGAGTAGTCTCCACCCCATCCTGAGATGTCGATATCGTAGTCTTTTTGTTCTGCTGTATCTGCAAAGTAGGTTGCCTGGTCTTTTTCATCTGGAGAAAGTTGGATAACATCAATAACTACATTCTCCTTGCCAAGGGTTTCTTCCACTGTTTGTTTGAAAGAGCCGGCCTGTTGCACATCTAATTTAGCAGTCTGGTCAACTGGCATATCCAAATGAATTGGGAAGGTTACTCCCTGTGCTTGCAGACTTTCTTTGGCCTTCGCAAACTTCTCTTTGGGCCTTTTCAGGATTCAAGAAGGCTTGCTTACCATCGTTTAGGTTGGTATTTGCCCAATCTTTACCGTAGTTGACAATTTTTTCATTGACAATATCACCGAAGTTCTTATCGCCAACTTGGACAAAGTTACTTGGTGTAATCGTATTACGCAAGATACGGTCTGCCCCATCTTCACCATTTGTCTGCGCTGCATAGGCATGACGGTCAAAGGCAAAGTTGATAGCCTGACGGAAATCCTTATTTTGCATAGCTGCGCGTGAGTCTGTCTTTTCCTTATCAGACTGTTTCATAGTCTGCTTGTAGCTTTGACGATTCACGTTGAAAAGATAATAGAAAGTAACTGAGATTTTGAGGTGTATATGTGATCTTATCCTCGTTCCCCTTCTTAAGCTCAGAAAAGACTGAACTTGTTGGGAAGATACGACCATCAGTATAGTTACCATCCAAGAAACCTCTTGCAATGCTGTCTTGGTCAGAACCGTCAAAGAAAGAGAGCTTCACTTTCTCAATTTGAACCTTGTCCTTATCCCAGTAATTAGGATTTTTATCAAGTTCAATCAAAGATTTGGATGTGAATGATTTAAATAAGTAAGGACCATTTGACAAGATACTTGATGGTGTTACACTTCCAAAGTCATCTCCCTTAGACTTCAAGAAGGCTTCATTTACAGGATTAAGGATACTTGCTGTTGTTTTAGAGTTCCAATAAGTCTCAGGTTGGTTGAGGGTGTATTGTAGCGTGTAATCATCCACTGCCTTAACACCAACAGTTCCAAAATCAGATGATTTCCCTTCAACATAATCTGCTAGACCCTTGATAGAGTCTTGTACCAAGTACAAGTTTTCAGCCTTTTTATCAGCCGCATACTTGAGACCAGTCACAAAGTCATGAGCCGTTACATCTGCATACTCTTCTCCTTCAGAAGTGTACCATTTAGCTCCCTGACGGATCTTATAAGTGTAAGTCAAGCCATCTTTTGACACTGTCCATGACTCAGCCATAGATGGGATGAGATTACCATACTGGTCATTTTCCAACAACCCATCAATCAAGTTGGTTGTGATACTAGATGTAGAGTCTCGTGTAGAGGTAATATAATCCAAGGTATCTGGGTTATTGACAAAGATATAAGAGTAAGTCTTGTCTGCATTACTTGATTGGGAAGACCCACATGCCGCTAGAGCTAGACCTGCTGTCAAAGCCATAGCTCCAAAAAGCATAACTTTTGATTTCTTCATGATTATTCTCCATTTTTTACTATATGTGAAATATTATACACTATTTGAGCAAAAATATAAAGCCTTTTTAACTTTTTTAAAAAAATAAAAATCAGTAGACTCGAGTTCCTACTGATTTTTGTTATGGTTCGTTTGGATTATGCAGCCAAAACTTTGCGTCCTTTACGACGACGAGCTGCCAATACGCGACGACCGTTTTTAGTTGACATACGGTTACGGAATCCGTGTTTGCGCGCACGACGAAGTTTACTTGGTTGATAAGTACGTTTCACGATGAATACCTCCTCATAGATTTTGTATTCGTTTAGCCGGCTATAAAGTGATCAGTTACTAAACATACTTTACTATTCTATCTGATTCTTTCGCTTTTGTCAATAGCTCTAGGCAAATGTTTACAGCTTTTTAGAGCTTTTTTGAATGTAAGCCCTATCTACGATACTGTGTTAAGAAACGGCTCATCTTTTCTTGGATTTGGGCTAGTTCATCGACACGAGGAAGGTAAACGATACGGAAGTGGTCTGGTTCCTGCCAGTTAAAGCCTCGACCATGAACCAATAGAACCTTTTCCTGTTTCAAGAAATCAAGAACAAACTGCTCATCATCATCAATACGGTACATATTGCGGTCGATTTTCGGGAAGATATAGAGCCCCGCCTTGGGTTTAACAGCAGATAATCCTGGTATATCTTGAATGGCCTTGTAGATGAAATTTCTTTGCTCATAGATTCGTCCACCAGGAAGGAGCAATTCATCGACTGACTGGTGACCACCCAAAGATGTTTGTACAACTTGTTGGGCCAAAACGTTAGAGCAAAGGCGCATATTGGACAGCATATTAAGACCTTCAATATATCCCTTTACATGAGTCTTAGGTCCAGACAAGACCATCCAACCCACACGGAAACCAGCGATACGGTGCGATTTTGACAAACCATTCATGCTAACACAGAAAACATCTGGTGCCAAGCTAGCCACAGGAGTATGCACATGTCCATCCATTACCATGCGGTCATAAATTTCATCTGCAAAGATAATCAAGTCATTTTGACGGGCAATCTCAATAATCTCCAACAAGAGTTCCTCAGGATAAAGGGCTCCAGTTGGGTTGTTTGGATTGATAAGGACGATTGCCTTGGTATTTGAAGTAATTTTTGACTTGATATCATCAATATCTGGGTACCATTCTGCAGCTTCATCACAGATATAATGAACAGCATTTCCTCCTGCTAGACTAACAGCTGCTGTCCAAAGAGGATAGTCTGGCATAGGTACCAAAACCTCGTCTCCATTGTTCAAAAGTCCCTGCATAGACATGACAATCAACTCGCTAACCCCATTTCCAAGGTAAATATCATCAATATCAACATTGGGGAATTTCTTCAGCTGGCAATACTGCATGATGGCCTTACGAGCTGAGAAAATCCCTTTGGAGTCAGAATATCCTTCACTATCACGCGCATTCATAATCAAGTCATGAATGACCTCGTCTGGCGCTGTAAAGCCAAATTCTGCTGGATTTCCTGTATTCAGACGTAAAATCTTTTCTCCGTTTGCTCGCATCCGCATGGCTTCTTCCAAAACAGGGCCACGGATATCATAAGCAACATGCTCTAACTTACTGGACTTGTTATATTCTTTCATCTTGTTTCCTCAATTCTTCAGGATAGTAACATTATACCACTAGAAAGAGAATGCGACAAGTTTACTGATATGTGTTACTAAGTTCGTATAGAAGAAAAGCCTCGCTAAAAGCGAAGTCAAGACAGGGGAGATAGCAGGTATTTTGCGAAAGACACATCACATACCAAAAGATAAACCTAGAAAAAGCAAGCCTAAAAAGGAGTCATAAAGAAGATTGAACATGAGGAAAAGTCCCCATATCATCAAGTAATCCCAACGCCCACTTCGTTTTGCAACCAGGAATAATAACAGATGGTAGAGTAGATGAAAGACTAAAAATCCGATAAAACCTGGATAAAGAAGCGGTACCAGACTCTCTAATTACCAGATCATGATAACTTCTAGCAAGACTGAAACTAGAATGATTCCATAATAAAGGAAATTTGATGTTTGAAAAGCGTTTTTCATCATTCTCCCTCCCTTCACTTCTTTCCTGCTGTCTTTTCTTTTATTTTATCATTTATTTATATAGATTTTGAGCGCTAACATTCTTTTGAAAAATACTTTTTTTGCTTTACTTCTATAGTGAAAAGGTTTACAATTATAGTAAGAAAATTTCAGGAGGTTTCATTATGGCACAACGTTACCAAAATATCATGGTCGCAATCGATGGTTCTAAGGAAGCGGACTTGGCTTTTGTCAAGGGAGTTCATTCTGCTCTACGAAACGACGCTAAACTCACCATCGCACATGTCATTGACACACGCGCACTCCAAAGCGTATCCACCTTTGATGCTGAAGTTTACAAAGAACTCCAAGTCGACGCTGAAAGTCTGATGAAAGAGTACGAAAAACGTGCTAAAGATGCTGGTGTGGCAGATGTTCATATCGTCATTGAAATGGGAAATCCAAAAACCCTCTTGGCACGTACTATTCCCGATGCTGAAGAAGTGGATCTCATCCTCGTTGGCGCAACTGGTCTCAACGCCTTTGAACGCCTCTTGGTCGGTTCTTCATCTGAATACATTCTCCGCCATGCTAAGGTCGATTTGCTGGTTGTGAGAGAACAAGAAAAAACCTTATAATCACTAATAAAAGGAGCTCAGCGCTCCTTTTTGTTTACTATTCATACTCTTCGAAAATCTCTTCAAACCACGTCAACGTCGCCTTGCCGTACTCAAGTACAGCCTGCGGCTAGTTTCCTAGTTTGCTCTTTGATTTTCATTGAGTATTATTTCTCTCTTTATGGCGTTCATAAGCCTTGAGCTGACGCTGCAGTTCCTTTTTAATAGCAGGTTCTGGAGCATATTTTTCTTCCCAGTCATCTGGTTTTAAGATTTTATGGGTCACTGGATCAAAATGAGCCTTGCCATCTGGGAAAATTTTCCCCATATTGGCTTGATGGACAATATCAAAAATACGTTCTGGGTCCACCCCCATCAAGACAAAACTACCATAGGTAAAGTAAAGCGTGTCAATCAAGGCATCTACTTGCCCTATCAAATCTTGCTGAGCAGGCGTCTTCTTAACTACTTTATCTGCTGCCTTATCAAGGGCTTGATGAAGTTGCGATAGAGCTTGACCAAAGTTCTCTTCAGAAGGACTGGCAGATCGAATAAACTCCACCAATTCTTCTATTTTAAAGCCAGCCCTATGGGTTGCACCTTCTAAATCCCATGCTCGAGGTTCTTCTTGGGTTCTTTCATCCATCATGTGGTGGAAGGTCTTGACCTTATTGAAATGATAGTCACGGCTGACAAAGACTTTTTCTGAGGCCAGAACACCAAAATGTTCCAAGGCCTTGTGGATTCCGTCTTGCTGATTGCTGGTGGTAATGTGCTTAGCAACTTCCTTGACACTGCTACTACCATTTCCCATAGCGACCGACATACCGACACCCGCCAGCATTTCTAGGTCGTTATCTGAGTCACCAAAGGCCATGACTTGGTTGAGATCAAAACCATATTCTTTCCCGACTCGGCGAATACCTTCCAATTTAGAGTTTCCCTGATTGATCACATCCGCTGCAAAAGGATTGCTACGTGTTAATTTCAAATCTTGAAAATCAGTTGCCGCCTTTTCAGATTCTTCTGGCGTCATTAGCATCAAAACTTGGTAGATAGGCTGATTCATCAGTTGAAAGAGGTCTTCTTCCTTTTGCGTAACCACCTTGCTGACCATACGATTAAAGGAATGACTCACCGTCCGAGTTAAAACAGAGGGGACGAAGCGACTGATTCGTTGGGAAAAAGATCCCAGACCAAAAGACATGATTTTAGAACCCATCATGGCATCCTTGGTCCCTAGAGCAATCTCCTTGCCCTCTTTTTTAGCATAGCTAATTAGCTGGCGCAAATGTAACTTGGAAATTGGGCTCGTAAACAAGACTCTATCTTTAGTAAATATATATTGGCCATTGTAGGTTACCGCAAAGTCCAGATCCAAATCGTCCATCAATTCCTTAACAAAAAAAGGTCCTCGTCCTGTCGCTACACCGACAAGCACCCCTTGTTCTTTGACAATCTTAATCGCGTCCTTAGTGGATTTCAAAACACTCTTGCGATCGTTAACCAAGGTTCCATCGATATCAAAAAAAACAGCTTTGACTTCCATCCTATCCCAATCTCCCCTTTTGTGATACAATGATTATACCACATTTCAGAAAGAGTGAGTAAATCATGCCTAAGAAAATCCTTGTTTTACACACGGGTGGGACTATTTCCATGCAGGCCGATGCTTCTGGCGCTGTTGTGACTAGTGCAGATAATCCCATGAACCATGTGTCCAACCCACTTGAAGGAATCCATGTCCACGCCTTAGACTTTTTTAACCTACCAAGCCCCCATATCAAGCCCAAGCATATGCTATCCCTCTACCAAAAAATCAAAGAGGAAGCTGCTAACTACGATGGAGTGGTGATTACACACGGAACCGATACTTTAGAGGAAACAGCCTATTTCCTTGATACTATGGAAGTTCCCCGTATGCCTATCGTTTTAACAGGTGCCATGCGCAGCTCTAACGAACTCGGCAGTGACGGTGTTTATAATTATCTAAGTGCTTTGCGGGTGGCTAGTGATGACAAGGCTGCTGACAAAGGGGTTTTGGTCGTTATGAACGATGAAATCCACGCTGCCAAGTATGTTACCAAAACACATACGACCAACGTCGGTACCTTCCAGACCCCAACACATGGCCCCCTTGGTCTCATCATGAAACAGGAAATACTCTACTTCAAAACAGCTGAACCTCGTGTTCGCTTTGACCTTGATCACATACAAGGCCTGGTCCCTATCATCTCGGCTTATGCTGGCATGACAGATGAGCTAATTGATATGCTGGATTTGGAACAATTGGACGGTTTGATTATCCAAGCCTTCGGGGCTGGTAATGTTCCCAAAGAAACGGCTCAAAAATTAAAAAGCCTTCTGCAACAAGGAATTCCAGTCGCCTTGGTTTCACGATGCTTTAACGGTATAGCAGAACCTGTTTATGCCTACCAGGGTGGAGGCGTGCAGTTGCAAAAATCTGGTGTCTTCTTTGTTAAAGAACTCAATGCCCAAAAAGCTCGTTTGAAACTCCTCATCGCCCTCAATGCCGGACTAAGAGGACAGGCTTTAAAAGACTATATGGAAGGCTAAGTCTCTTCTCTAAAAACAAATCAGGAAATCTTCACGATTCCCTGATTTTTTCTATTTACGTTTTCGTGTTGAACGACGCTCTGTCAAACCATGAGGTAAGAGAACTTCACGTTCTTCCAACTCTTCCTTGTGCATAATCTTAGTCAACATACGCATACTAATGGCACCAAGGTCATAAAGAGGTTGAGCAATAGTAGTCAAGTTTGGACGGGTAAAGCGTGTGACTTGCGAATCATCACTAGCAATAATTTCAAACTCTTCTGGTACTGACACACCTTTATCAGCAAGGCCGTTCAAGACACCTGCTGCCAACTCATCACCTGTTACAACTGCTGCAGTTGCGTTTGACGAAATCAAGCGTTCTGCCAAGGCATAACCATCTTCATAAGTGTATTTGGATTCAAATATCAATCCTTCGCTATAAGAAATACCTGCTTTTTTCAAGGCTTCCTTGTAGCCAACCAAACGAACCTTACCATTGATATCATCCACTAGTGGACCACTAACGAAAGCAATGCGCTCATTTTCTTTAGCAAGGTAGGTCACTGCATCAATTGTAGCTTGTTTGTAATCAATATTGACACTTGGAAGCTGATGTTCTACATCCACCGTCCCTGCAAGAACAACCGGTGTCCGAGAACGAGAAAATTCTGAACGAATTTTTTCAGTCAAATGATGCCCCATAAAGATGATACCATCCACTTGCTTAGAAAACAGTGTATTAACTACTGAAACTTCCTTATCATCATCCTCATCACTATTGGCAAGGACAATATTGTACTTGTACATTTCAGCTATATCATCAATTCCTTTAGCAAGCGTTGAAAAATAGCCATTGGTAATATTTGGAATCACGACACCGACAGTGGTTGTCTTTTTACTTGCAAGACCACGGGCCACGGCATTTGGACGATAATCCAAACGGTCAATCACCTCGAGCACTTTTTTACGGGTATTTTCTTTTACATTCTTATTGCCATTGACTACACGGCTAACCGTCGCCATTGAAACTCCTGCTTCACGGGCGACATCATAAATCGTTACTGTATCGTCTGTATTCATTCCATTTCCTTTCTATATCATATCTTTCTATATCATATCTTACGAGACTTCAAAATCGAGACAGTATGAAAATTTCGTTTTCATACTTCTACTTATTCCATTTTATCACTATTTGTAAACACTTTCAAGTATTTATTGAAGATTATTTTAAAAAATTGCATAGGAAGCTATTTTGTATGAAGAAAAAATCACCTTTTCTTGATTTTTAATCCTATTTGCTGTATGATAAGGGAAAAGAAAGGGGGAAGAAATATGGCTTTTACCAATACCCATATGCGGTCAGCTAGTTTTGGGATTGTTACCAGCTTGCCTGATGATGTTATTGACTCTTTTTGGTATATCATCGACCACTTCTTAAAAAATGTCTTTGAATTGGAGGAGGAACTCGAGTTTCAATTGCTTAATAACCAAGGAAAAATTACCTTCCACTTTTCAAGTCAACACCTCCCTACAGCCATTGATTTTGACTTTAACCACCCTTTCGACCCTCTTTATCCCCCGAAAGTCTTGGTTTTAGATATGGACGGTAGAGAGACTATCCTCCTCCCAGAAGAAAATGACCTATTTTAATACTCAATGAAAATCAAAGAGCAAACTAGGAAGTTAGCCGCAGGTTGCTCAAAGCCCTGCTTTGAGGTTGTAGATGAAACTGACGAAGTCAGCTCAAAACACTGTTTTGAGGTTGCAGATAGAACTGACGAAGTCAGTAACATATGTACGGTAAGGCGACGCTGACGTGGTTTGAAGAGATTTTCGAAGAGTATAAAAACTCTAGCCTTCAGTTGCAAGTGACTGAAAACTAGAGTTTTTCTATTTTTTCAAAGCGTCATACAAGTTGCGGATAGGTTGCTTTACTGTAGGATGGATAAAATGAGGCGCAATTTCTTGAAGAGATTCAAGTACAAAAAGGCGTTCCGCTATGTAAGGATGAGGTAAGATGAGGTCGTCTGTATAAAGAATCTGATCCTCCACAAAGAGCAAATCCAAATCAATCAAACGAGGCCCCCAATGTACTTCTCTCACCCGTCCCATCTCTGACTCAATGGCTAACAAGGTCTCTAATAGAACTGGGGCCGGCAACCAGGTTTCAACCTCAACCACTTGATTAGCAAAGCTATCCTGCTCCACTCCACCCCAAGGCTCCGTCGTCAAGACACTGGACTCTTTGAGAATATGGATGCCACGAGCTTGCAATTTCTCAATGGCTTGTTTCAAGTTTTCTCGCTTATCTCCCATATTGCTTCCTAGGGCAATAAAGGCTCGTTGCTTGCGGCGATGAATGGTTACCGAGCAAGTATCTAGTGGCAAATGCACTGGCGCCCACGGTTTTTGAGTTCCAACTTCATTTCTTGGACAAGAGGATAGGCCTCAAAGGTACGTTTTACCAGTTTGTAGGCTACCGTTTCAATCAAGTCCTCAGTTGTTTCCTGAAACCAAGTCGTCCACTGCTGACACAGTTCTCCGTAATGGACAGAGGCTGTTAAATCCAAATCTGTAGCCGCCTTGGTCATATCATAGGATAGGATAGCTGAAACGACAAACTTCTGCCCCAATTCTTTCTCACTGGGAAAAAGACCATGATAGGCAAAAATTTCCAAATCCTTAATCTGCAGTTGATCCATAATGATTCCTTTCTAGAAAAATCCGCTTCAAGCGGATTCTTTTTATACTCAATGAAAATCAAAGTGCAAACTAGGAAGCTAGCCGCAGGCTGCTCAAAACACTGTTTTGAGGTTGCAGATGGAAGCTGACATGGTTTGAATTTGATTTTCGAAGAGTATTATAGTCCCATTAAACGATAAGCCTGATCTCGGAGGTCCTTATCTGTTTCAAATAGACCACGAGCTACTGTCGTCAAGGTTGCAGTTCCTGGTTTTCTGACACCACGCATACTCATACACATATGTTCTGCCTCAATGACAACAAAGGCTCCTTTAGCACCTAGATACTCCATCAAGGCATCGGCCACTTCGATATTCAAACGTTCTTGAATTTGTGGTTTTTTCGAATAAACTTCAAGCGTACGGGCTAGCTTAGACAAACCTGCCACACGTCCATCTGGAATGTAGGCAATATGCGCTCTCCCATAAAATGGCAAGAAGTGGTGTTCACACATAGTATGGAAAAAGATATCCTTTTCTACCACCATATTATCATCAATAATCTCAAAAGATTTTGACAAATGTTCCTCCGCTGTTTGACCAAGACCTGAAAAAATCTCTTGGTACATACGAGCCACACGAGCAGGTGTTTCCTGCAAGCCCTCGCGGTTAGCGTCCTCTCCGACAGCCTCGATAATCATTTTTACAGCTGTTTCAATCTTTTGTGTATCCATTTTCGTTCTTCCTCTCCATCAGATAGGCTCTCACTTGGCTCAAGAAATACAAGGAACCTGTGACAATCCTAACTGTTTTTTTCTCTTCTTTTCTATCTGTCAATTTCTGCTCTAGAAAATCCTGCCAACCTTGGTAGTTGAGATTTCTAGACTTAGCTGCCTCTTTCAGCACGCTTTCATCAGTCGCCCGACTATCGTCAAAATGTGTCAGAGTAAGCTCGGTATCTGGCATGGCCCCCAGCAAGTCCAACATATCCTCCAAGGCCTTGGTTTTGATACAAGTAAAGAGGATTTCCTTACGATAATCCGCAAAGCGTTCTTGCAAGGTTGCCAATAAAGCCTTGATAGCATGGGGATTGTGGGCCCCGTCCAAGATCATCAAGGGGTTCCTTGACACGATCTCCAGACGCCCCGGCCATCTTGTTTCTTCCAGAGCTTGAGCAAGCAAGTGATTGCTTGCTAGTTCTCGACCATCTTCTTGACAAAAAGTATCAAGTAAAGCTATGGCCATTCCAGCATTCTCTATCTGGTGCAAACCAAGCAGGCCAGTTTGGAAGCGACCTTGTCTGATAGCACTTGTATAGTCAAAGACTTCACCCGTTACCACACTCTCTTGGTGACTGACATGATAATCTGCCCCGTAGGCAAGTCTCGGCGCATCTTTCCCTTCCGCAATGCGGTCAATCACAGCCAAAGCTTCTGGAGCGATACGACCTGTCACCAAGGGAATACCTTGTTTGATAATACCAGCTTTCTGCTCTGCTATGGCTTCCAAGGTGTCACCAAGTAGGGCTACATGGTCCAATCCAATAGTCGTAATTCCTGTCAAAATAGGCTGACAGACATTGGTACTATCCAAGAGTCCACCCATACCCACTTCCATGATAGCCACATCTACTTGCTCTGAGGCAAAGTAGTCATAGGCTATGGCTGTGATAATCTCAAACTCGGTCGTTCCTTGTAAAGCAAGCCCCTTCTCCCCTTCCAGCAAAGACTGATAGTCCGCCATGAGTGATTCTAATCTCGCTTCTGAGATAGATTCCCCATTGATGCTAATCTGGTCTGTATAATGAATGAGATAGGGCGAGCTAAACACGCCAACTCTCAGCCCTAGCTTTTCTAGCATCTTTTTCAAAAAAGCAATGGTCGAACCCTTGCCATTGGTCCCTCCGATATGGATGACCTTGAGTTTGAGATGGGGATTGCCACGCAAAGCTAATAGTTCCTCCATTCGTTCCAAGCCAAAATGCGGTTGGTCCGTCCGGTAGTTAGCAATCCACTGATTGTTTTGAATTTCTTTCATCTTATTTATATTGTTTTAAATCTAAATCTTCCGCTTCATCAGCCAGACGAATGGCGGAGGCAATTTCAACTGCCATCCTGTGACTAACTACATCATGCACGCGCACCACTTCCACACCCTGTCTCGCAGCGATACTGGTTACATGAGCCGAAGCCGTATCTCGATTGCGGAAACCAAGTTCTGTCTCAGGATTGACTTCAAAACCATTTTCTTCAAGAATATTGATGACAAACCGCTTGCGCGACACTCCGAGAAAGATTGGATAGCCTTTCTGATGTAGTTTATCCAGATCCCGTAAAAGAAGCAGATTTTCTTTCTTGGTCAGACCAAAGCCAATTCCTGAATCCAGCAGGATGTTTTCTTGAGCAATCCCAGCTTCCTCTGCTCTCGCTAGTGCTCGTTCAAAAAAAGTCTCCATCAACTCTTCGATTGGCAATTTTTCAAAGTCAGCTAACTCTTCCTCTGTAAAAGCTTGTCCAAAACCAAAATGAGGAAAGATGAGCGAGCTAGGATGCTGAGGTCGAGCCATGACTGGATTAAACATAATGATTACTTTCGCTCCAGCCTTAGCAACCACATGGGCCATTTTTTCATCACCCATAAGACCAGTGATATCATTGACTAGATTGGCACCAGCAGCCAAAGCAGCCTCTGCCACCTGACTTTTCCAAGTGTCAATAGAAATGAGGACATCACTTTCCTTGCGAATCGCTTTAATCACTGGAACAACTCGCTGGATTTCCTCTTCTATCTCAACATAGCTACTGCCCGGCCGAGGCCGAGTCGATTCTCCGCCGATATCTAGCATACTAGCCCCTTCTGCTATCAATTTACGAGCCTGCTGGAGTGCTTGCTCAAGAGCAAAAAATTGACCACCGTCCGAAAAGGAGTCTGGGGTTACATTGATAATTCCGCAAATAGCTGTCTTTGCATGATTGGCTTTACTTGACATATCGGTCACTCCCTCAAGGCTTTTCATCATATTATTTCTCTATTTTACCATAAAAAGAAAAAGATGGACACTATTGCATTCATCTTTTTCCCAGTAGAAAGAAGTAAGCAATTGTCAAAAATCTTAAACAGAAATCCCTAATGTCCGACTCAAAATTACCACGAGAGCCAACAAACAGAAAACAACCCCATTAACAATCATGTGAAGTAAGATCGACATTTCCAAACGTTGGGTCTTGTAAGCCGTCCAAGACAGAACGATCGACATACCTCCATAAATCAATAAAGAAGGTAAATTACTCGGTTGATGCAATAAAGCAAACACAACCGTACCGACTACAAATCCCAAGTTCTCTTTTCCTCGGAAAATCTTTTTAGGAACAATCCCACGACACAAGATTTCCTCACAAATCGGAGCAAGCAAGGCCAACAAGAAGAAACTGGAAATCAGAGAACTATTCTGAACCATGTCGTTAATCTGAGACTGATTCCCTGTTGTCGTCTCATTTGATAGTTGCAATAAAATGGAACCAAGTATATTTGAACAGATAATGACTAAATAACTTAATCCCAAACGTGCCAAATCCTTCGCTCTAAAAAAAGAAAAATTAAAACTTGCTAACTGCGTTTTACGAGCTCCAATAATAAACAGCACCAGAATCACAATCGAAATACCAGAAACTATCAGTCCTGACTGCAACAGTGGTACTGCATTTAAAGTTAAAATAGCAGTAACCCCTATAGGAATCTGATATAAAATTGTCGCCAGCAAAAAGATTAACAGCCAACCTGCACGATTCAATAATTCTTTCCACATATTTTTCTCTTTCATCACCTATCTCCTTTGTATTAAAAAAGGGGAAAAATCCCCCTGGGTTATCCTATTATAAGGCCATGCTGATGTAGTTAAGGATAAACAAGGCATCCAAAATCCAAATCATGACATGAACATCTTTAGCTTGACCTTTGACAAGCTTAGTCAAAGTGTAAGTCAAGAAACCAACTGCAATCCCTTGAGTGATAGAGTAGCTGAATCCCATAAAGATAGATGTGAAGAAAGCAGGAACCGCTTCAGACATATCATCCCAATGGATATTTTTCAAGCTAGCCAACATCATAATCCCAACGATAATCAAGATTGGAGCTGTAGCGGCTGTTGGTACAATCGCTAGAAGTGGGCTAAAGAAGCTTGAGATCGCAAAACAGATTGCCACGACCAAGGCTGTCAAACCAGTACGTCCACCTGCACCGATACCAGCAGCAGACTCGACATAAGTCGTTACGTTCGAAGTACCAGCGATGGCACCAATTGAAGTACCAATCAAGTCTGAATAAAGAGCCTTGTCCAACTTATCTGATTGGTGATTTTCACCATTTGTCGCTACGATACCAACTTTTTCACCCGTACCGATCAGGGTACCAATTGTGTCAAAAATATCTGTCAACGAGAAGGCAAGAATAGCCATAAGAGTTTCAGGTAAGCGAGCTGTATCTGAAATCAAAGCACCCATCCCTTCTGAACCAAGAGCTGCACCAAAGATTTTCTTCAAATCTTCAAAGGCCGCACCAACATGGTTATTAGCAAAATCAATACTAGACAAATCAACCAAACCAACTGCAATAGCAAGAACAGTTGTTGTTAAGATAGAGAGGATAATTCCTGCTTTAATTCCTTTAATGACAAAAAAGATAGTAATGGCAAGTCCAGCAAGAGCCACCAAAACAGCTGGATTATTAAAATCAACTAATCCTGGAACCGCTGAAGAGTTCGCTACAATCGTTGCTTTAGCTTTGTCAGCCCCTTCTCCTACAACAGTATAGTTACCTGGATCAATCGTAAATTTCAAAAGTCCAGCATTCTTAATCCCTACATAGGCAAGGAAGACACCGATACCGGCTGAAATAGCTGAGCGAAGGGCATTTGGAATCGATTCAATGATCATCTTTACGAACATTTGTCAAGGTAATAATCAATGAAATAATCCCACAGATGAAGACCATAGCTAGGGCTTGTTGCCAAGAATAACCAAGTCCAAATACGACTGTAAAGGTAAAGAAGGCATTTAGTCCCATACCTGGTGCTTGAGCATAAGGTAAGTTAGCGTAAAAAGCCATCATCAAGGTACCTGCTACTGCACCAATAATCGTCGCTAGGAAGACACCCTGAGCAGGCATCCCTGTTTGTGAAAGCATTTGTGGGTTTACAAAGAGAATATAGCTCATTGCAAAGAAAGTTGTTAAACCAGCGAGAACCTCTGTACGAACGTCTGTACCGTTCTCTTTTAGTTTAAATAATTTGTCCATTATCAATCTCCTTTTAATTTTTACGAACAATATTTATATTATATCATTTATCATTCACTTTTTCAATATCTTTTTTTGATTTATTTAAGAATTTGATCCAATTTCATTTTTTGTTTGGAATCTGCTTTTCTGTCTGCTTTTTGTTATAATAGTAGACATCTTATCTGAAAAGACACTAGAAAGGTTCATATGACGAAAAAAATTATTGCAGTTGACCTAGATGGAACCCTACTCAACTCAGACAGTCAAATTTCTGACTTTACCAAAGAAACCATCAAAAAAAGTTGCTGAAAAAGGCCATCAGGTTATTATTACAACGGGTCGCCCTTACCGCATGTCAAAAGATTTCTACCGTGAACTAGGCTTAAACACTCCTATGATTAATTTCAACGGCTCCCTCACTCATTTACCCGACCAAGTTTGGAACTTTGAAAAGTGTTTGACTGTAGACAAAAAATATCTGCTAGATATGGTTCAACGTTCAGAGGACATTCAAGCCGATTTTATAGCTGGAGAATATCGTAAAAAATTCTACATTACAAATCCCAATGAAGAAATTGCCAATCCCAAACTATTTGGCGTAGAAGCTTTCCAGCCTGAAGATCAATTCCAGCCTGAATTGGTGACCAAGGACCCTAACTGTATCCTCTTGCAGACCAGAGCCAGTGACAAATATGCTCTAGCAAAAGAATTGAACGCCTTCTACCAGCATCAACTTTCTATTAATACCTGGGGAGGTCCTCTCAATATCCTCGAGTGTATCCCAAAAGGTGTCAATAAAGCCTTTGCTTTGGACTACTTGCTTAAGGTAATGAACCGTGATAAAAAGGATTTGATTGCCTTTGGAGATGAACACAATGATACCGAGATGCTAGCTTTTGCGGGGAAGAGCTATGCCATGAAAAATGCCAATCCAAATCTACTCCCATATGCGGATGAACAAATTGCCCTGACCAATGACCAAGATGGTGTTGCCAAAACCCTGCAAGACTTATTCTTATAGTCCATACTGACCAGCTTTCGAGCTGGTCTTTGTTCTCTTATCACAGTCTCATCAACCAGTTATTCGATTGTTCTACTTTTCACCAACAAAACCTTGGAATAGGATCTTTTTTCTGGTATGCTTTACATATAAATAAAAGAAAGCTCGTCACACTAGACTCTGTTGACAACAAAAGTCAATCCCATTCCTATTTCTCCTGCTCTCAGGTTAGTATCAAGGAGGATAACTCTGAAAGCTGTTGTTATAAGTCTAGAAAACACTGGTGTTGCTAGCGAAGAAAAAGTACTTCGTCCACTTGAAACTGGGGAAGCACTTGTAGAAATTGAATACTGTGGTATTTGCTACACTGACCTCCACGTTGCCCATGGTGACTTTGGTCAAGTACCAGGACGTGTCCTAGGTCACGAAGGTGTTGGTATCGTTAAAGAGATTGCCCCAGATGTGCAAAAGCCTTAAAGTCGGCGACCGCGTCAGCGTTGCTTGGTTCTTTGAAGGATGTGGTACTTGCGAATACTGTACAACTGGTCGCGAAACCCTTTGCCGTACAGTAAAAAATGCTGGCTACTCAGTAGATGGTGGTATGGCTGAACAATGTATCGTAACTGCAGACTATGCTGTCAAAGTTTCCTGACGGACTTGATCCAGCCCAAGCTTCTTCTATCACATGTGCTGGTGTAACAACCTATAAAGCTATAAAAGAAGCAAAAGTTGAACCAGGTCAATGGGTTGTTCTTTACGGTGCTGGTGGACTTGGTAACCTAGCTGTTCAATATGCTAAAAAAGTATTCAATGCTCATGTCATCGCAGTTGATATCAACAATGACAAACTTGCCCTTGCAAAAGAAGTAGGTGCTGACATTGTGATTAACGGCCTAGAAGTTGAAGATGTACCTGGACTCATCAAGGAAAAAACTGATGGTGGAGCTCATTCAGCTGTCGTAACTGCTGTGTCTAAAGTTGCCTTCAACCAGGCTGTTGACTCAGTTCGTGCTGGTGGTCGCGTCGTCGCTGTTGGTCTTCCTTCTGAAATGATGGAACTCAGCATCGTCAAAACCGTTCTAGATGGAATCCAAGTCATCGGTTCTCTTGTTGGAACTCGTAAAGATTTGGAAGAAGCCTTCCAATTCGGTGCAGAAGGTTTAGTAGTTCCAGTTGTTCAAAAACGTCCAGTAGAAGATGCTGTTGCAATTTTCGACGAAATGGAAAAAGGTCAAATCCAAGGACGCATGGTACTTGACTTCACCCACTAATCTAATAGAAATCTATTTTAAAAGTTGGAATGCGCTTCCAACTTTTTTATATTAAATTTTTAAATATGGATTCAAAAAAACTTCTCGAAAACTTAATATATCAATATTTTCAAATGTAATCTTTTTAATTATTTTATGATAAATAGTTGATTTTTAGATGAAAACGGTTTATACTTAAAAAGTCTTAAAGTTTTCTTAAACGAAAACTAAAACAAAAAAGGAGGAATGACAATAATGAGTATCGGAATCATTATTGCGAGCCACGGCGAATTTGCTGCGGGTATTCATCAGTCAGGATCTATGATCTTTGGTGAACAAGAAAAGGTTCAAGTTGTAACCTTTATGCCAAATGAAGGTCCTGATGATCTATACGCTAAGTTTAATAACGCTGTTGCTGCATTTGACGCAGAAGATGAGGTTCTAGTTTTGGCTGACCTTTGGAGTGGATCTCCATTCAACCAAGCTAGCCGCGTGATGGGAGAAAATCCTGAGCGTAAGTTTGCCATCATCACAGGACTTAATTTACCGATGTTAATTCAAGCCTATACAGAGCGCCTCATGGACGCTGCTGCAGGTGTAGAAAAAGTCGCTGCGAATATCATTAAAGAAGCCAAAGATGGCATCAAAGCTCTTCCAGAAGAGCTAAACCCAGTTGAGGAAGTAGCAAGCGCTGCAGCTGCTCCAGTTGCCCAAGCTGCTATCCCAGAAGGAACTGTCATCGGAGATGGAAAACTCAAAATCAACCTTGCCCGTCTAGACACTCGTCTACTTCACGGTCAGGTTGCAACTGCTTGGACTCCAGATTCAAAAGCAGATCGTATCATCGTTGCTTCAGATAACGTAGCTAAAGACGAATTACGTAAAGAATTGATTAAACAAGCAGCTCCAGGTAAAGTGAAAGCAAACGTTGTTCCTATCCAAAAACTAATCGACGTTGCAAAAGATCCTCGCTTCGGAGAAACACATGCCCTTATCTTGTTTGAAACACCTCAAGATGCTCTTCGTGCTATCGAAGGTGGCGTGCCAATCAAAACTCTTAATGTTGGATCAATGGCTCACTCAACTGGTAAAACAATGGTTAACAACGTTTTGTCTATGGATAAAGAAGACGTTGCTACATTTGAAAAAATGCGTGACCTTGGTGTTGAATTTGATGTACGTAAAGTACCAAACGACACCAAAAAAGATTTGTTTGACTTGATCAACAAAGCAAACGTGCAATAATCGATTTTATGAAAGGATTTTAAAGATGTCTATTATTTCTATGGTTTTAGTAGTCGTTGTAGCCTTCCTAGCAGGTCTTGAAGGTATCCTCGACCAGTTCCAATTCCATCAACCAATCGTAGCTTGTACCCTTATCGGTCTTGTTACTGGTAACCTTGAAGCAGGGATTATCCTTGGTGGTTCTCTTCAAATGATCGCCCTTGGTTGGGCTAACATCGGAGCTGCCGTAGCTCCTGACGCTGCTCTTGCTTCTGTTGCTGCTGCCATTATCATGGTTCTTGGTGGCGACTTTACTAAGACAGGTATCGGTGTTGCCCAAGCGGTTGCTATCCCTCTTGCAGTTGCTGGTCTATTCTTGACTATGATTGTCCGTACACTCTCTGTCGGATTGGTTCACACTGCTGATGCTTCTGCTAAAAAAGGTGACTTCAAAGCAGTTGAACGTGCTCACTTTGTCGCACTTCTTCTTCAAGGTCTTCGTATTGCAGTCCCTGCAGCACTCCTTCTAATGGTACCAACTGAAACCGTACAAAGCATTCTAAATGCTATGCCTGATTGGCTTAAAGATGGTATGGCTATCGGTGGTGGTATGGTCGTTGCCGTTGGTTACGCTATGGTTATCAACATGATGGCAACTCGTGAAGTATGGCCATTCTTCGCTATCGGTTTCGTGCTTGCTGCCGTGTCAGATATTACTCTAATCGGATTTGGTGCTATCGGTGTTGCTATCGCTCTTATCTACCTTCACCTTTCTAAAACTGGTGGAAATGGTGGCGGAGGAGCCGCAACTTCTAACGACCCAATCGGCGATATCCTAGAAGACTACTAAGATAAGAAAGGACTGAAAACATCATGACTGAAAAAAACTTCAATTAACTAAAATCAGATCGTAAAAAAAGTTTGGTGGCGTTCAACTTTCTTACAAGGTTCTTGGAACTATGAACGTATGCAAAACTTGGGTTGGGCTTACTCATTAATTCCAGCTCTTAAAAAAACTCTACACTAAAAAAAAAGAAGATCAAATCGCTGCTCTTGAACGCCATCTTGAGTTCTTCAACACTCACCCATACGTAGCCGCTCCAATCATGGGGAGTTACTCTTGCACTTGAAGAAGAACGTGCTAACGGTGTTGAAATCGATGATGCTGCTATCCAAGGGGTTAAAATCGGTATGATGGGACCTCTTGCTGGTATCGGTGACCCAGTATTCTGGTTTACAGTACGCCCAATCCTTGGATCACTCGGTGCTTCACTTGCCCTTACTGGTAATATCTTAGGTCCAATCCTCTTCTTCGTTCTTTGGAACTTGATTCGTATGTCATTCTTATGGTATACACAAGAGATTGGATACAAGGCTGGATCAGAAATCACTAAAGATATGTCTGGCGGTATCCTTCAAGACATCACTAAAGGGGCCTCTATCCTTGGTATGTTCATTCTTGCTGTCCTTGTTCAACGTTGGGTAAATATTAAATTTGCTTTCGATGTTGCCAAAGTTCAATTAGATGAAAAGGCTTATATCCATTGGGATAAATTGCCAGAAGGATCTAAAGGTATTCAAGAAGCATTCGCACAAGTAGGACAAGGATTGTCTCAAACACCTGAAAAAGTTACTACTTTCCAACAAAACTTGGATATGTTGATCCCTGGACTATCAGGACTACTCCTTACTCTCCTTTGCATGTACTTGCTTAAGAAAAAAGTATCTCCAATCACTATTATCCTTGCACTCTTCGCAGTGGGTATTGTGGCACATGTTCTTCACATCATGTAATCAAGCAACTTAAAAGGAATCAGGTTCTAAAATCTGATTCCTTTTTTCTATACTTTTATTCGGCCAAGGCACCCATTGGATCCCATGGTGCGAGTACAATTGGTTCTGCTTCATAGGCAGCTTGTTCTTCTGCTGTCAGCAATTCCTTACGGACAACGATTTGGTAAGTGTATTCGTCCATCCAAGCGTCTGAGGCAACAAAGTACCCATCGGTACCAACCTTGTCTCCCCATGAGTTTTCAACCTTCCACTTGGTTGACTTCCCATTTTCATCCAAATCAACACCTGTCAAGACCATGGCGTGGGTCATCAAACTTTCGCTGTAATCCAAACGTCCAGCCTTGTCTTGAGTGAGTTTAATGTCCATGCTTGATTCAAAGTCATAAACATCTGTCGCAAGGATTCCAGCCTTACGGTTGCTGAGCTGGCCGACATCAGAACCAAACCAAACAGTCTCACCTGCTTGCATTTGAGCAATTGCCAACTCTTTCAAGCGCTCCATCGGCACGTTGATGTAACGAACCGCACGGCTACCAACCACATTTCCTAACATCTCAACTGTGTAAGATTGGCCGTAAGGCTTGTCAGCAGTTGGAGCATTGATAACAGAAACATAATCTTCTAGAGGAAGATTGACATATTTCTTGTAAAATTCTTGTGGTGTAATGCCCTTTTCGCTTTGGTAGTTGTTATCTTTATCGCGATAAGCAAAGTCAAATTTACGTGGTGGAAGTCCCAATGACATAGCAAGGAAGTTAAAGATTTCTTGCAAGAGGTCTTCTTTCTTAGCTTGAACAGTCGCTTGGTCTGCACCAGAAGCAAGCAAGTCACGCAAGATTTGAGCATCTTGACGAAGCAATTTGTTAAGGATTGCATTTAGCTCACGGCTACTACTAGATGAAACAGACTCAGGGTAAACTGACTTAGGCACGACACCGTATTTCTCAAAGAGAGAAACGACCATATCCCACTGACCACCATCTTGTTGTGGTGTTTGAAGTAGGAATTTAACCTTACGGCTCGTCAAAGTCTTGGTCTGCAGTCGCAATGACTTGCTCCAAGAACCAGTTTGATTTCTCATACTTGTCCCAGAAGAATGTATGGGCCTGTGACAACTCAAAGTTTTCCAATTTGTATTGAGAGATAAGTTTGTGGCGGAAGGTGTTGAGAGCTGCAAACATCCAGCAACGACCAGACGCTTTCTGGTTTGTTACCTTGTCCTTGGTCAAATCCAATGAGAAAACAGGTGTATTGTCTACATGGCTTTGGCGACGTTCTAGGGCTGCAAAAATTCCATTATGGCTAGCAGCATTTTCAATCGCTTGGTATTTTACATTTGCTTCATAGTTGGCAAATAGTTTATCAGTAAATGATTCTTGAATCGCGTTCATAGATTCCTCCTTTTATTCTACAGTCTATTATAACGCTTTTCACAAAGTAAGCAACTGAAAAAAACATTAAAAGGCAAGGATATTCTTCCTCACCTTTTCGAATATAAATCCAAATTAAGCAATACTCGCAAGGAGATCTTTCTAACTCTTCCTTGGTCAAGCGACGCCATTCTCCCTCTTTGTAAATTCTCATCCAAAACTAAAGTTCCCATAGTCAAACGTTGCAAGTCTACTACTTCCTTGCCACAGTAGGCCACCATACGCTTTGACCTGATGGAAACTTCCCTTCTGCAATGGTCACACGGATTTGGCTTTGATTCTTTTCTGTATCTATGGACACAAGCTCCAGTTTAGCAGGCTGACAGGTAAAAGTCTTTGAGAGGAATACCCTTAGCAAATGTCTCCACATCTTCTTGGGTCATGATTCCCTTGACCTGGGCCAGATAGGTCTTTATCCACATGACGCTTTGGTGAAAGAAGAGCATGGGCAAGCTTTGACCGTCATTGGTCAAGAGCAGAAAGACCATGTGTATCAATATCCAAGCGTCCTACTGGGAAAACTTCCTTGCTCCGAGCAATATCATCCAGCAAGTCCAGAACGGTTCTGTGCTTGGGATCCTCAGTCGCTGAGATAACTCCTTTGGGGCTTATTCATCATGTAGTAGACAAACTCTTCATACTCCAACACTTGCCCATCAAAGCGAATCTCATCTCTTTCTTCATCAATCTGCAATTTAGCTGATTTTCTCTTTTTTACCATTTACCGTCACGCGCCCAGCCTTGAGCAAGTTTTTGACCTCAGTCCGACTCCCCACAGCGCAGGCAACTAAAAATTTATCTAATCTCATAGAACTATTATATCATACTCAAAAGGAGGCTGGTACAATGACCAACCTCCTTTTCGTTTCATACTCTTCAAAAATCTCTTCAAACCGCGTCAACGTCGCCTTGCCGTAGGTATATGTTACTGACTTCGTCAGTTCTATCTGCAACCTCAAAACAGTGTTTTGAGCTGACTTCGTCAGTTCTATCTACAACCTCAAAACAGTGCTTTGAGCAGCCTGCGGCTAGTTTCCTAGTTTGCTCTTTGATTTTCATTGAGTATCAGATTTAAGAAATTAACTTCCTCGTCTCCAGAAAATCGCTAAGACAATCATGGAACCTAGTATCGCTGGGAATAATGGCAGTTCCTGCTATTATCGGTCCCCAAGTCCCAAAAAGCAAATGCCCTATAAAGGCACCAATCCAGCCTAGAAACATTTTTCCAAAACATCCCATTCGCTCTCCACGATTGGTGATAACCCCTGCCAAGAATCCCACTAGGAGACCAACAAACATACTTCCTATCATCTTGACTCCTTAATTTGCCCAATCTCCGTTACGGAAGAGTGGTACACGTGTCCCATCCTCACGGATACCATCGATATCCATTTGGTTAGAACCAATCATAAAATCCACGTGAACATCTGAACGGTTAAGCCCCGCAGCTTCAAGCTCTTCTTCGCTCATCTCTGCTCCACCAACGACGCTAGTCGCATAGGCTGCACCGATAGCCAAGTGATTTGACGCATTCTCATCGAAAAGGGTGTTAAAGAAGGTAATGCCTGACTGAGAAATTGGGCTTGGATCTGGTACCAAGGCACATTCACCCAAGGCACGCGCACCCGCATTTTCAAAGACAAGGTCTTTCATGACTTGATCGCCTTTTTCTGCAGTGATATCCACAATTTGTCCATCCTTAAAGGTTACCTTAATACCTTCGATGATATTTCCGTTATAGCTAAGCGGTTTTGTAGAAGTGACATAACCATCTGCACGACGGAAATCAGGCGCTGTGAAGACTTCCTCTGTCGGCATATTTGGCAAGAATCCTTCGCCCTGTGCATTGATAGCACCAGCTGATTCCCAAACGTGGTTCTTTCGGCAAACCAAGTGTCAAATCTGTCCCTGGCGCTGTGTAGTGAAGGGCTGAAAATTGTTCTTTATTAAGCATATCGGCCTTGCTCTTGAGGATAGCTGCATGCTCTTCCCAAGCCTTAACAGGATCTGCTTCGTAGACACGGCAAGTTTTGAAAGATTTGGTCCCAAAGGAGATCGACTGCTTCTTCATCGCTCGCAGCATTTGGAAAGACTTTCTTAGCCCACTCAAGTCCAGCAGCGGCTGCTACAGTCCAACTAACCTTGTTGGATTGAGTTGCGATACGCATTGGCTTCATGGCAAGTCCCATAGCTTTAGCAGAAGCTGAAAGCTTGTCAGCGTCCACACCGTTCAAGGCACCTGGATCAGATGAACGAACCCCAAGACGGCTAGCTTTGTTCTCCAAAAGATAGTTCATCTCAGCAATCTTGTATTCTGGCACATTGTCCAAACGCTCCATCGGCGCATGGAGGAATTTCTCACGGTTAATGACATCATCTGTCCACTGAACGATAACCTCATGCGCACCCAAGGCATAAGCTTCTTTGACGATTAAGTGAGCCAACTCACGTTGCTCCACATCGATAGAGAGAGCCAAAGTGTGACCAGGTTGCACGTTAATTCCGTTCGCAACCAACAATTTCGCATATTTTTCTAGATTTTCTTTAAAATTTGGTAAAACCATGTTGTTTTCTCTTTTCTATTTTTATTTTTCTTTCAAAGCAGAGAATAATCCTGCTAAAGCAATAGCACCTGACAAGAGTGCTGTTGATAGAAGAATTTTCTGATCAGCAAGTTCTAGCTGATAGTCAAAAACTTTTTGAGCTGGTTTGTCTTTTACAAAATCCTTCCCTTACTAGTATATCACATATATTGGTATTTTAAAAAACAAGCTTACTGAAGCTTGTTTTAATTAGCTATTACAAAAATTGTGTACATATCTTTCGACTTCTTTTTCCATAGATTGAATCTCACCAATATCCCATCTATTTTTTTTAGAAGTTATCTCTGCCATCATCTGTAATTTTAAACTTTGACGATGGAATATATCTTCTTTTTCCCATTGTTTTAATTTAGCTTCTGGATAGGAGTTGCCAAACCTAGAGTTCTGACTATCGGTAATAATACAAAGGTTGCCAAAGGAATGTAAAAACTCAGCAGGTAATTGGCTCTCTCCATCATGTCCATTTGGATTCTGAGGATACCAATGCTCTATGGAGCGACGATATGCAAATTTGAAATGATCAAAATTAATATCCTTGTACTCTTTCTCTAATTCGGCACGATTTTTCCATAAAACATAATCTACAAAGTTAAAAGCATAAACAGGAATTGCTCCCATATTTTTTTGATACTTTTATCTTCAGTAAACAATCTTTCCTCAGCATATCTCACTGCCATTTTTTCAAGAAAATCCTTAAAGAGACTAGCAAATTCTGTTTGATTTAACTCTTCAATATGGTTAAACAGGAATTGCAAGATTTCATATAACCAACGACTATCACGATTAGCAGTAAAGGTCACAGCAAACATGGATTGAAGCATTAAAATATCATCATTGAACTTTTCAAAAGAATTTTTATCATAATAATATTGAACATATAAATCTCCTCCAGTTTTTATTATTATAATCATTCCGATAAACTTTCTGCAGAAACCAATCATTTTTGATTTGCCATTCGATTATTATCTCATTGTGACATTTCTTTACGATCAAATTATCAAATATAAATCTTTAATTTCAATAGATTCCTAATAAATAATGTAATATCCTCTATATTTGTATCTAACACTAGTTACATTTTCAAAATGTTTCTAATAATTTCTTATCATCTAGCTGTAGTTTCAGAAGGATATACATTACCAAATGATATATAATGAAACGAAAAATATTTGGAAAAAAATCGATTTCACAGTCTTATAATCGTTCTGAAATATCTGTTCCACTTCATTCGTATCTGATATTACTTTAACTGTTGTGATCTTTATTTTCTATACTAGACAATAGAGATTTCTTATTAGTTGACTGAACTTCTATTTGACTTAAGGACTTATCAATATTTAAAAGAAAGCTATTCTGATAATTATTTCCTTTAATCCAATTCAAAGGAAAGATTTTTTCTCTTTCTCCATCATGGTGCTTTTTCTTTGCTTTTTTTGTAAATGCGTTGATGACCGGCTTATCAAACTCTGCACAGGCATCCCAAATTCTCGCAAATTTTTGTGCCATTTCTTGATCTTCACCAAATTTAGACATCATTTGTGCCTTAAGAATCTCATGAGCCTCTAGTTGTTCTCCTCGAGAATTGAAACGTTCGAAATAAAGATTCAAATCTAAATCTTCAGGAAGTATACTCCGAAAAATGATGACATTCTCAAAAAGATAATCAACGAAAGACTGAGGATTAAGCTGGCGCTCCTCTAGCACTTTTTTCAATGCATCTTTAGCATATTCGTAACCTCTAGTCAGCTCATTTTCATCGCACTCTGAAATTTTTTGCTTGGTAAATAGCTTTTGAATATTCTCATTTGATTTCTTCCGAGCTGGGAAGGTAAGATTGACAGCTTTCAATCTATCAAAACCAAACTCATGCTTCAAAGCTAAGGCAATCAAATTAAGGGCTGTTGTTCGTTGTTGCCCATCTATGATTTTGAAAAGGTCTTTCTCTTTATTAACGACTAATGTTCCAATATAGTAATTGTCTCTATTATAGTAATTGTCTCTATTTTCTTGAAAAGCATCTGCTACATCATTCAATAACTGCTCAATTTCATCATAAGTCCAAGCAAAATTTCTCTGATAAAGAGGAATAGCATAGGTATCTTCATTTAACAAACGATTAACTGATAAGCTTATATGTGTTTCTACCATTTATTTTTTTCCTCTTCTATAATCTTGTCCACAGTATAATTTTCAAATAACTCTCTATCTATCTTGATCATGAAATCATTCGGAGTGACAGCATGAGATAAAAGTTGAAATAGCTTTTGAGCCTCTTTTTGTCTAAAACTTCCACCAGCAGCGTATTTCCCTACCGTTGCATCATATATAGCTTTAGACTTAACTCGAGGGTAATAAGACCAAATAAACAGGGTCTCTACTATCTCCTTTGATAGCTCATCTTTTCCAAATCTATCTGCAAAAAGTGAACAAATATTTAAGAATATATTGTGACACTTGAGGTAGCGTCCTTTTGAGCTATTGTAAATGTTCAACATACCTTCTGGGTAAGCTAGATTTTTTTCTTCCTCCTCTGACTCATTAGAGAATCCTAACTCTTTTCATTTAAAAAATCTTTATGTTCTTTAATAGTTTCATGAGCAGATTCAATATACTCAAAAAATTTACTTCCATCAATGATTGGCATAGTAATGGACATAGGGAGCTTTTTCAATATGACGATACAATTCTAAGTATGGAAAGTTCTGATTCAAATCAACGCCTTTAAAATCGTCAATAAAATCCTCTGTAAAACGGAGATAAGATCCATAACGCTTGTTTGTTAATCCTGTCTCTCCTCGCGACCAACGTCTCATACGAAAAAGATGTTTATCAAACAACTCTTTGAGACTTAAATCTTTATCTTCTACAAATTGCTCCCACTTTTCAACAATCTTTTTCATCTTCTGAATCTTGCTTGCGAAGATGATAGGCTTTGAGCAAATCATGAGGTTCTAAAGATTTTCCACGATTATTCTGAGAATCAAATAACTGAAAGGCTTCAGATAATCGTTTCCTGTGGCATAGTAATCACGGAGACAGAACAATTTTCCAATAAAAAATTGCAAATATCTTTTGCCTGATTTTCGCCAACCAATTGAGTCAAATTTTCCCACTCATTATAATTTTCACTCGCATGATAGCAAGATAGCTCTCCAAATTCAGCAGCACTCAGCAGTTGATTAGCACCCTTATAATTCTCTAAATCATCTAATAAATGAAGAAACAAGGAAATTGAAATTAGCCGTTGCTGTCCATCGACAATATCTAAGTATCCATCATTTTCATGTAAGATAACGGAACCAATCTGATATTCCTTTTTCCCCATAGCATCTCGTAAATCATAAAAAAGATTACGGATATGTTTTCTGTTCCATTTATATGGTCTTTGATAAGAAGGAATCCGCAAATTCTCTTCTTTCAATAGTTCTCCAACCTTTTTAGAAGTAAATTGAATAGTCATTTTATCCTCATCTATATTTATCTATCATTTCTTGAACTGTTTGCTTCATATCCTCTACTAAAATCCGAGGAGACAAAACAGTAACTGCTTCCCCTTGTCCCCAGCAACCAGCGTTTAAGCCCCGGTGTATGCTGACTCTCAAACTTAAAATGAGTCCAGTCGCCATTTTTCCCAACTATGTTTTTGCATTTGGAAATTGATCCATCACAATCGTCGGATCGTACAAATACTCGATTTCAATACTGATTTTCTTCCCGATAAAAGCATCTACTCTCTCGTTACGAATGTCGCCATCTCTAAATTTATCTCGATAAGAAATAGAGGGTTTCTCTATATCACTAAGAGACCATGACTGGATACGGTCTACTCTTAAAAGTAATATAAGTAGCATGTTTCAACTGGTAGACAACTAGATAGAAATAATGACTATCATAATAAAGAGAGACTGGCAAAACAGTCTGCCTCTTAGAAGACTCAGAATAAGGTTTTTTTGATAGATAATGTCTAGAACCTGTTCATGCAAAAATAGCTTCTGATAAATTCCAAATTTTTCTCTATTCTATTTTTGTTGATCCGTTAAGGGAGCATAGTTCAGCTTTTTCACTTCCAATAATCTGCTCGATTTCTTTCCGATCATCACGGGGAACTAAGACCAGTAAATTATGTAGTAAAGCTAGCAATTTCTGGTCTATTCAGTGCTCGATTTTTCCAATAAAATCTTTGAAATAACGAGAATATCCTTTTTTTATTAAAAACTGACTTACTTGCTAAAACAATACTTATTCGTTTTACGGTTATAAAGCAAATCTCCACTATAACTGGTGTGACTAGATAAAAATATCACGGAGTAGCGAAAAAAATCTCTCTGTATCGTCTTTTTCACTAACCTCAAATTCCTGAGCCAGTTGCTTTTTTTCCTAACGGAGTCCCAAACTGTAAACGTAAAAAGATCGTTAGTAATCTCTCTTGATCATTCATTTCCAGTCCTTCTACATATTATTCAAACAATACTATTTCCAGTACATTATTATCACTTCTATAGTCTAACTAGCACTTTATATTCAAAACGATTAAAGCAAAATAAACTAGCCCTTAGATGATTTCAACTGTACCACTATGCCAGATTCGAAGAACTCAACTACGGATTCAGGCATATTTTTTAAGTCTTCGGGTAAGCAGTCTGAATATACAATGAAGAGTTTGTTTCTTTTCTTACTCTCTTTGAATCGCTGCATCCAGTATTCCTGTACCCTTTGATCAGCCTCTCCCAAAAAGTTGAACTCCCATCCAGAAAAATCAAGTCATACTCTGTATACTCCATTTGCAGTTTTATCCATTGACTATGTTTAGAAAAAATCAAATTATCTCTCACTCGATAATATCCAAGTGATGCTATTGGAGTAGCAGGTTTTATTTTGGTTAACGTATAAAATAAATGCCATCTGTCAGTCTCTGAAATACCGCAAATGTAAATACATTAAGAATCTTCTTTTAAGTCTATTTGTGGGAATCCGGTCCAATCACTCCCATCATCTTTCAAGCCTTTTTCAAAATTGTAAATTTGCTCCTCAATTGACACGTTAGAATTTAAAATTCCTTGATCCACCATATTATACTCTCTTTTCTATTATTTTTAAGAGAATTATAACAAATCAAGTGGACATATTTTGTCCACTTGATCAAAATAAGCAATTTTTTAAAACAATTCATCAAACAAACTCAACTGGTTATCCTCTGGCATATTGCCGAGGATGCCCATTTCGTCCATCTTTTCAACCAAGGTTGATGAAAGCCCTCCACGCTTACGCAATTCTGTTTTAGAAAGAAATTCTCCTTCTTCACGTGCTCGTACCAACTGCTTGGCAACGTTCTCTCCCAGACCATCCATAGCAACAAATGGCGGAATGAGGGTATCCCCATCGATGAGGAACTCTGTCGCCTGACTACGGTAGAGATCGAGTTTGCCAAATTTGAACCCACGCTCCCACATTTCATTGACAATCTCAAGAGTTGTATAGAGATCGATTTCCACATTAGAGGCTTCATTGTTCTTCCGTTTTTCAGAGATTTCTTCCATTCTGCGCTTGATGGCATCCAAGCCCGCACCCATGGTCTTGATATCAAAAGCCTTAGCACGGATTGAGAAGTAAGCACAGTAGTAATAAATGGGATGGTGAACCTTGAAGTAAGCTACACGCAAGGCCATCATAACGTAGGCTGCCGCATGGGCTTTAGGGAACATGTACTTAATTTTCCCACAGGACTCGATATACCACTCTGGCACCTTATTGGCCTTCATGGCTTCGATATAGCCATTTCGCTCCTCTTCAGAAATCTTGAGCCACAAGCCCTTACGTACCCGTTCCATGATGGTAAAGGCCATCTTAGGTTCCAGACCAGCATGCATGAGGTAAACCATGATGTCGTCCCGACAACCGATAACAGTCGATAGGTCCGCAATTCCTTGCTTAATCAGATCTTGAGCATTCCCCAACCATACGTCAGTACCGTGGGACAGTCCAGATAGCTGAAAGCAATTCCAGCAAAAGTCGTCGGATGCGTCTCATCTACCATTCCCACGTACGAAAAGTTGGTTCCAAACTCTGGAATCCCCAACATCCCCGTAGGCGTTCCCGATTTGCTCAGGTGTCACCCCTAGCACATCAGTCCCAGAAAAGAGGGCCATCACGCCTTCGTCATCCATAGGAATTTCATTAGGGTCAATACCAGACAAGTCCTGAAGTTTCCGAATCATGGTCGGATCATCATGTCCCAGTACATCAAGTTTGAGGACGTTCTCGTCGATATCATGGAAGTTAAAGTGAGTGGTCTGCCATTCAGCCGTCACATCATCCGCTGGATACTGGACAGGCGTAAAGTCGTAGACATCCATGTAGTTAGGAATAACAACGATTCCCCCCGGGTGTTGACCTGTCGTCCGCTTGACACCAGCTGCACCTTGAGCGAGGCGTTCCACCTCTGCATCACGATAGAACTTGCCATAATCTCGCTCGTAACCCTTGACAAATCCATAAGCGGTCTTGGCAGCCACCGTACCAACCGTTCCTGCACGGAAGGCATATTCCTCACCAAAGATATCACGCACATCCAAGTGGGCGCTAGGCTGATCTTCACCCGAGAAGTTCAAGTCAATATCGGGAACCTTGTCCCCATCAAAACCGAGGAAGGTCTCGAACGGAATATCTTGTCCGTTTTTGCTAAGTTTGTGACCACAGTTTGGACAGTCCTTATTGGGCATATCAAAACCTGAACCGTACGAACCATCGGTGATAAACTCACTATACTGACACTGACCACAGACATAGTGAGGAGAGAGAGGATTAACCTCCGTAATCCCAATCATGGTCGCAACGAAACTAGATCCGACAGACCCACGAGACCCCACCAAGTAGCCCCGTTCATTGGAACGTTGTACCAGCATCTGGGAAGCCAGATAAATCACAGCAAATCCATTCCCCAGAATGGAAGTTAATTCTTTTTCAATCCGCAAATCAACGATATCTGGCAGCGGATTTCCATAAATCTCAAAGCTTTCTTGTAGGTCAGCTCAGCGACCGTTTCTTCAGCCTTATCGATAAAAGGTGTGTACAAATCACCCTTAACAACCTCAACGGGTTCAAAGGTTTCTGCCAAGGCATTGGTGTTTTCAATAACCAATTTACGAGCCAGTTCCTCTCCCAAGAAGGCAAATTCATCCAACATCTCATTAGTCGTTCTAAAATGAGCCTTTGGAAGTGGTGCTGGTTGGGCATGTTCTCCATGACCGATAGTTCGGTTAATCATAGCCCCCTGGCCCAAACTACGGACGATAATTTCGCGGTAAATCTCTTCTTCTGGTTCGATATAGTGGACATTCCCCGTAGCCAAAACGGGCTTGCCAAGGCGGTCTCCAACCTCTATTAAACTCTTGATAATAGTCTGGAGTTCCTCCATATCCTTAACCTGTTCCTTAGCAATCAAGGGAGCATAGATAGCTGGTGGCATAACCTCGATAAAATCATAATACTTAGCCACCTCAACCGCCGCATCCACACCTTGGGAAACGACTGCATCAAAAACTTCACCTTCAGAACAGGCTGAGCCTAAAATCAAACCTTCCCGATGGGCATCTAAAACCGTTCTCGGAATCCGTGGCACCCCTTCAAAGTACTTGGTATTGGATAAAGAAACCAGCTTAAAGATATTTTTTAGACCCACCTGATTCTTGACATAGATGGTCGCATGCTTGATCCGAGCTTTTTTATAAGAATCTGGACTAATCAAATCAATGTTGAGCCTAGCTAGATCGGTCACACCATGTTTTTCTGCCACCTCTCTGATAAAGATAAAAAGCAGGCGACCTGTAGCTTCCGCATCGTAGTTAGCCATGTGGTGATGTTCCAAAGCCACACCAAAACGCTTGGTCAAAGGTCCCAAACCATGACGTTTATACTCAGGATAGAGGTTTCTAGCAAACTCCAGCGTATCAATAACTGGCTGACTAATCCTTGGCAGACCATGACGCTCATAATTGGCATTCATAAAGCCAACGTCAAAGGTCGCATTGTGGGCAACTAAGACTGTATCCTTGCAAAATTCTTGGAATTCTTGCAAAACTTGTTCTAGTGGCTTGGCATTTTTGACATGGTCATCTGTAATTCCAGTCAACTCAGTAGTAAAAGCTGACAAGGGATGCCCAGGATTGATAAATTCATCAAATTCAGCAATAACATTCCCCTTGTACATCTTAGAAGCCGCAACCTGAATCAAATCATTATAGATAGCTGAAAGTCCCCGTCGTTTCCACGTCAAAAAGACCACATAGGGTCGCTTCTGACAAGTCCATCTCCACTTCGTTATAGACGATAGGGACACGGTCCTCCACGATATTGGCTTCCATTCCATAAATCAGCTGGATTCCCGCTTTCTTAGCCGCCTTATAGCCATGTGGGAAGGATTGAACATTCCCGTGGTCGGTGATAGCAACTGCCTTGTGTCCCCACTTAGCAGCTGTCGCAACGATTTCTTCAACCTCTGGTAGAGCATCCATGGTCGACATGTTAGTATGAGCATGAAACTCAACCCGCCGCTCTCCTTCTGGCATCAAATCCTTCCGCTCATAGTGAACAACTTTCCTGCACATCCTGCACGTTCATAGTCAAATCGCGTGTGAAGTTATTCATCTCCACATTCCCACGAACTCGGAGCCAAGAATTCTTCTTGATGAGGTCAAACTTTCTGAGCCTCTTCCTCGTTCTTAACCCACTTTTTGCATAGAAAAAAACTTGAAGTGTAGTCCGTCATTTTAAAAGTTGATCAAAACACGCCCTGTTCTGGTCACTTTTTGCTCTACATCAAAAACAACCCCTTCAAAAGACCAGACGATTTTTCCTCAGTCGTCACTTCGATCATAGGAGTAATCTCTGCCTTATCCAGCTTCGGTTTAGCTGCAGCTTTTTTAGCTTGAAAATCAAAGGATGGTTTCTCTTCCGCTGGAGGAGGTGCCATCTGTTCTAGTTGTTCCATAGCACGGAGCGCTTCCTCATTAGCAGCTTGAACAATCTGCTCATTTTCAGCATGAAAGGCCTCTTCCTGCTCTTGGGTCAGCACATCATTCTTCTCGACTTGACAATTAAAAGTTGGAAAGCCAAATTTTTCAAGTTGTTTAGCTAAATTAGGAAGATGATTTTTCTTAAAGTGTTCTTTATCAATCGACTCAGATCCTTCAATAAATAGCTGATTGCCCTCCGCACGAACTCGCAAATTCTGATAAAGGGACTTAAAACCTTGACTAGCACATGGCCCCTCAGAAAAAGCCTCTCTATAGTAGGACTGCAAGAGTTGATTTGAAAATTCTTGAGACAGAGTCTTGATTTCGAAAACAGCTTTATTGCCTGTCTTAGAAAATTCTTCGCTCAAACCTTTCTTTAATTCTAAAAAGATTTCAATCGGTAAAATATTAGAAAATACGAAATGAAACTCCCATACCTTACTAATTTTATGAACCACAACTCGCTCAATATCGGCCTGTGCTAAAGCAGGAGCCTGTCTCATTTCAGCAGGTATCCCCAATTGATTCATCAAAATTTCAAAACTATTTGACATTCATTTTCCTCACATTATTCTCCTACTATTTTACCATATTTAGAGGTATTTTCTAAAGACAAAAGGAAGCCACTAAGTGACTTCCTTCTAGAGTGAGGACTGATTAGTCTTCACCTTTGTTTTTCTTAATGATTTCTTCTTGTACTGACTTAGGTACATCTTCGTAGTGGTCAAATACCATCATGAATGTACCACGTCCTTGAGATGCAGAACGAAGAACTGTTGCGTAACCGAACATTTCAGCAAGTGGAACGTAAGCACGAACGATTTGGCTGTTACCGTGTGCTTCCATACCATCTACACGTCCACGACGAGCAGTTACGTGACCCATAACATCACCAAGGTTTTCTTCTGGAACAGTGATTGTTACAAGCATCATTGGCTCAAGGATAGCTGGTTGTGCTGATTTAGCAGCTTCTTTAAGAGCAAGTGAAGCCGCGATCTTGAAGGCAGTTTCAGATGAGTCGACATCGTGGTATGAACCATCGTAAAGCTTAGCTTTAACGTCAACCATTGGGTAACCTGCAAGAACACCGTTAGCCATAGATTCTACCAAACCTTTTTCAACCGCTGGGATAAATTCACGAGGAACCACACCACCGACGATTGCGTTTTCGAATTCGAATCCTTTACCTTCTTCGTTTGGAGTAAATTCAATCCATACATCACCGAATTGACCTTTACCACCAGACTGACGTTTGAAGAATCCACGTGCTTGAGTAGAAGCGCGGAATGTTTCACGGTAAGATACTTGAGGAGCACCTACGTTCGCTTCAACTTTGAACTCACGACGCATACGGTCAACAAGGACGTCAAGGTGAAGCTCACCCATACCAGAGATAACTGTTTCACCAGTTTCAACGTTTGTTTCAACGCGGAATGTTGGATCTTCTTCAGCCAATTTTTGAAGGGCAATACCCATCTTGTCTTGGTCAGCTTTAGATTTTGGCTCAACCATCAATTGGATAACTGGTTCTGGAACATTGATTGACTCAAGGATGATTTTTAGCTTTTTTTCATCTGTCAATGAGTCACCAGTTGTAGTATCTTTCAAACCAACGGCAGCAGCGATATCACCTGAGTAAACAGTGTCAATTTCTTGACGGCTGTTGGCGTGCATTTGAAGGATACGTCCGATACGCTCACGTTTACCTTTAGAAGTGTTCAATACGTATGAACCTGATTGAAGAACACCAGAGTAAACACGGAAGAATGTCAAACGACCTACAAATGGGTCAGTCATGATCTTGAAGGCAAGAGCTGCAAATGGCTCTTCGTCAGATGCTGGACGAGTTTCTTCTTCGTCTGTATCTGGGTTAATACCCTTGATTGCTGGGATGTCAAGTGGGCTTGGAAGGTAATCGATAACCGCATCAAGCATCAATTGAACACCTTTGTTCTTGAAGGCAGAACCACACAATACTGGGAAGAATTCAACATTGATAGTCGCTTTACGGATACCAGCTTTCAATTCTTCGTTGGTGATTTCTTCACCTTCGAGGTATTTCATCATCAATTCTTCGTCAGTTTCAGCAACTGCTTCGATCAATTTTTCACGGTATTCTTGAGCTTGGTCAAGGTATTCAGCTGGGATGTCTTCTTCAAGGATATCTGTACCAAGGTCGTTAGTATAGATTTCAGCTTTCATCTTGATCAAGTCGATGATACCACGGAAGTCATCTTCAGAACCGATTGGCAATTGGATTGGGTGGGCATTTGCTTGAAGACGATCGTGAAGTGTGCTTACAGAGTAAAGGAAGTCAGCACCGATTTTGTCCATTTTGTTGGCAAATACGATACGTGGAACTCCATACTCAGTTGCTTGACGCCAAACTGTTTCAGTTTGAGGCTCAACACCTGATTGTGAGTCAAGAACGGTAACCGCCCCATCCAATACACGAAGAGAACGTTGTACTTCGATTGTGAAGTCCACGTGTCCTGGTGTGTCGATGATGTTTACGCGGTGGTTGTTCCATTGAGCTGTTGTTGCAGCAGATGTGATAGTGATACCACGTTCTTGCTCTTGCTCCATCCAGTCCATTTGTGACGCACCTTCGTGAGTTTCACCGATTTTGTGGATTTTACCAGTGTAGTAAAGAATACGCTCAGTAGTTGTTGTTTTACCAGCATCGACGTGAGCCATGATACCGATATTACGAGTTTTTTTCAAGTGAAAATTCGCGTGCCATGAGGTTTGTTTCTCCCTATTTATTTTTTTGATTTCTATTCTATTATAACATGATTTTTAATAAAAAAACGGATGAGGCAGGACCTACCCGTTCTCAATGTTTTCAAGCTATTGTTGGTTTCAACTTGTAGATTTACAAGTTGAATTGAACTCGGGCTAAAGTTAATTAGCCGATTTGAGCCGGAACGGGATACTGTGTGAAAAAGATAAACTTCCTGTATTCGTCGAATACCGTCAGTTTCCTATTTTTCACCCTGCATCCCTACCGTTCTATCATGATTTAGTTGAGCTCAAGCTAAAAGTCTGGAGAAAAAGATGAATCTCATTGGTTGCAATCGCAACCTGCTTTGATTCCCTATTTTTCTCTGGGACTTTCTTAACGCTTTCGCATCCTATATTACCAACGGAAGTGTGCAAATGCACGGTTAGCTTCAGCCATACGGTGAGTGTCTTCACGTTTCTTAACAGCTGCACCAGTGTTGTTAGCAGCATCCAAGATTTCTTTTGCAAGACGGTCTTGCATTGTGTGTTCACCACGAAGACGAGCGATTGTTACCAACCAACGAAGTCCAAGTGTTGTACGACGTTCTGGACGAACTTCAACTGGGACTTGGTAGTTAGAACCACCAACACGACGTGCACGTACTTCAAGTACAGGCATGATGTTTTCCATAGCTGTTTCAAATACTTCAAGTGCATCGTTTCCAGTAGCTTCTTTGATTTGCTCAAAAGCACCGTAAACGATTGAAGCAGCTGTACCACGTTTACCATCAAGCATAACGCGGTTGATAAGACGAGTAACTAGTTGTGAATTGTAAAGCGGATCTGGCAATACGTCACGTTTTGGAGCTCTATTTTTTTACGACTCATTTCTCTTTATCCCCTTTCCTTATGCTTTTGGACGTTTAGTACCGTATTTAGAACGGCCTTGTTTACGATCGTTAACACCTGCAGTATCAAGTGCACCACGGACGATATGGTAACGTACCCCTGGAAGGTCTTTTACACGTCCACCACGAAGAAGCACCACGCTGTGCTCTTGCAAGTTGTGTCCGATACCTGGGATGTAGGCAGTAACTTCGATAAGGTTGCTCAAACGTACACGAGCGAATTTACGAAGGGCTGAGTTAGGTTTTTTAGGTGTCATTGTTCCAACACGAGTTGCAACACCACGTTTTTGTGGTGAAGAAACGTTTGTTTGAACTTTTTTATGACTGTTGTAACCAACGTTCAAAGCTGGTGATTTAGATTTTTCTACTTTTGATTTACGCGGTTTGCGAACCAATTGGTTAATTGTAGGCATCTACATTCTCCTGTGTTTTTTTATTTTTGGTGATGATACACTTGGTGACAGCTATCATCTGTGTGTACTTTTGCAACATTTGTCAGCACGTCCCTGTACACTCTTGAGAGACCAAAAGTAAAAAGTACCGTCTATTATTGTAACAAAATTTTCCATTGGTTGTCAAGATATTTTTCTTTTTTATTGTTAATTTTAGCTCTTTTGTAGTGCCTCCTAAAAAAGAAAAAGGAGGAAACCAAGCCCTCCTCTAGTTACAAAATTATTTGGTTTGATTGAATAATTTCAATTTTAGCACATAATGGTTTTCTAGATATGATAGTATCACAACCAACCAGATTCTTTCGCGATATTAGCTGCCTCTGTTCGATTACCTGCATCTAGTTTTGAAAGAATATTGGTGACATAGTTTCGGACTGTTCCGTTGGATAGATAAAGTTTGTCTGCAATTTCTTGGTTAGAGAAGCCCTGAGCAATTCCCTTTAAAACTGCGATTTCTTGCTCCGTTAATGGATTGGGATGCGTCATCACCACTTCCATCAATTCAGGCGAATACTCCTTGCCTCCTTCGAGGACAGTGTGCAAGGTATGCATGAGGTCTGCAATGCTTCTTTCTTTTTAATACATAAGCATCTACTCCAGCCTTGACTGCACGTTCAAAGTAACCAGGGCGCTTGAAGGTCGTCACCACAACCACCTTTGTTTCTAAGCTTTTTCTGCTCGTATCCACTCCAAAGACTTCAAGACCTGTCTTAACAGGCATTTCTACGTCAAGGATGGCGATATCTACAGACTCCTTTTTCTAAAGAGTTGGATTGCTTCTTGCCCATTCTTGGCTTGTAAGACAGACTCTACATCTGCTTGAAAGCGCAAGCAACTGGCACATGGCATCTCGTAACATACTTTGATCTTCTGCAACAAGTAGTTTCATCTTAGTTTCTCTCCTTATAAGGTAGTCGAACCTGCACTTCTGTCGGTTGTTTCTGACTGATTACCTTTACTTCTCCTGAAAATGGAAGGACACGATCTCGAACTGTATGGAGCTCATCTCCCTTTTATAGAAGCGAAAGCCACAGCCATCATCTCTTACTGTTAGAATGAGTTCTTTCTCTGTCCGTTCTAATTTTAAGTAAGACTTTAGACGCTTTTGGGCATGTTTGATGATATTGGTTACTAACTCAAGCAAAATCATGGAAGCCGTTGACTCCAATTCCTGAGTTAAGCTAGCTGTATCTAGTTGATTAGCTATTTCCACCTCAATTCCAGCAATTTCTAACATCTTTTTCACAGTCTCTAGTTCGGATGTCAAAGTTCTAGACTTAAGATTTTCCACAATGGTTCGCACTTCACGCATTGATTCTTTGCTAATTTGCTGTATTTCTCTTAATTCCTTTTCCACCTGTGGATAAGCCTGTATTTGAAATAACTGCAAGGCTAGATCAGTTTTAACACTAATCATAGCAAAGGTATGCCCCAGACTATCATGCAAATCTTGACCGATACGACTGCGTTCATTTTCAGCAAGCAATAGATTTATCTGGGCATTTTGCTTAGCCTGCGCTTCTTTCAAATCCTCCACAATCCGAATCCGAACCAAGCCAAAAGTCATTAAATCGACAAAAGCAAGAATTACAAGTAGATAGAATAGAAACTCAACTTCGATTCTCTGAAAAATCAACAGTTGGCCCACAACAAGGACTTGAGCAAGAAGAAAAGTCCAGACATGTAAAGACTTTAAACCACCTACGCTGAAATGATAACTTAAGAGATTGGATAGGAAAAAGAAAAACCAGATATAATTAACAGCAACAAAGGCAGTATTCCCAACTACATAAGTCAGCATGAGGCCCCAATATAGCCAAGATAGGCGCTGGCTCTTAGTTGTTAAAACACCCAAATACGCCACTACAAATAGAATATCAATCAATAAATGCCAGGCAGAAAGCCACCCAGTCACTACAGGTAGGATGGGGAAAATCATAAAAATTAAACTGGCCCAAAACATATAATGTATGCTTTTCAGTCTTTCAAGCATTAAGCATTCTCCTTATGACCTTGAAGGTAAATGGTCAAACCAAACAAAACTGCTGAAAAAACAAGTAGATAAACTATGGTTGATAGATCGATGCTACCCTCGTTTAAGAAGGTCTTGAGCAACTCCATCAACTGATAAGTTGGTAGACACTTCCCGATTGCTTGCATCCAGTCTGGAAATAAAGAGATGGGCATCCAGAGTCCGCCTAAAACAGCCAAGCCTAGATAGAGAAGATTGCCCACGACAGACATCAGCTGACTAGAAGGCAAAAGTGTCAAGGTCAAGCCAAGCGCTACAAAAGCTACACTTCCTACTATCAGCAAGAGCGCAGCCCCAATCCAGCTTCCTAAAGGCATATCCACATCTCTGACCAAGTGCCCAACTGAGAAAACAACCAGGATTGAGACCAGATAATCAACCATCATACTTGTTATCTTTGATAGATAATATTCTACCATATTTACCGGAGTATGGCGCAATGTTTTCTGCCAGTTGTTGATTTTATCTGTATGTAAAACAGCTGGGAATGAAAACATAGCTGTCGACATCATGGAAAAGGCTGTCATGGAGATGAGGTAATCACGCATAAAATTAGCTGGTCCACCAGGTGTGTCCTGGTACATGCCTGAAAAGAATAAATAGAAGGCTGTCGGCATCCCTACGGATAATAGATAATAGACTAATTGTCGTTTGGTCAATAGAAATTCTATCTTGTTTAGTGCGATCCATTGTTTCATCTTAGTCATCTCCCTTCTGAGTTTCTTCAAAGATTGTATCCAACAAACTACGATTATTAACTTCAATTTCTTGAATCCTACATCCTGCTTGCACTAACAGTTGCAAAAAGCATCCGCTTCACGTGTAACTACTTGCAAAGCATCTTGTTTTTGTGACCAGTTTTCAACCAAGTTAGACTGCTCAATGACTTCCTTGTATGCTAGAGGAAGGATAAAGTGCTTTTCAATCTCCTCACTGCGCATGGCTAGAGGTGTTGTATCGCGAATCAACTCTCCCTTATTCAAGACCAAGATTCGGTCCGCTGTATGCTCTACCTCTTCGATATAATGGGAGGAATAGAGAATGGTAACTCCCTTAGCTTTTAGTTCCTGAACAATTTCCCAAAAGCGTTGACGAGTTGAAGTATCCATGGCAGCAGTTGGTTCATCTAAAAAGACAAGCTTTGGTCGCCCAATCAAGGTCAAGACAAAAGAGAATAGACGCTTTTGTCCACCTGACAATTTTTCTGCGAATTGCTCTTTTTGTTGCTGGTCAAACTGCAATAGTTGATTGATTTCCTGGTTGCTCAAGGGATTTGGGTAAATGCTTTGAAAGAAAGCAATCAACTCTTTGACCTTTAATTTCTGAACGATGACATTTTCTTGAGGCAGATAACCTCTAATATAGTCTAACTGAGAACTCGTCACTGACAAGCCTTGGATGGATACTTGACCGCTTGTGACCAGTTTATCTCCAAGCAAACAGTCCAAGAGTGTGGTCTTCCCAGCACCATTGGGACCAATCAAGGCGACGCATTCACCTTCAGCTATCTCAAAGGAAATATCCTTCAAAATAGCCTTGCCCTTGATGTTTTTATTTAGGCTTTCTACCTTAATCATGTTCATGATATTCTCCTTTCAGCCATTCCATCCCCATCGGAAAGGCGATAAAAATCATAAATCCTAGTCCCCAGGCACCACGGATGAATTGGTGAAGGAAGGCTTGATCAAACCAACCTGTAAACATTTCTACCAACCATACCACTAGTGATAGTCCAATAAAAAGATAGAGAAACGCTTTTTTCATTTTTCAAACTCCTTTTTCACATCTGAGACTAATTTCAAACCTTCTCGGATAAGCCAGGACATCATTCCAAATCCTGCAAATAGCTCCCAAGGAAAATGATAGAAATCTTCATCCAATCCTGAGAACATGAGATAAGTCATGACTCCTGCTGCTACTAAACTCATTGCGACAATTACTTTATGTTTCATTTTTTCTTCCTCCACTTGATACATCTATTATAATTCTTTGAATCTACTGCCACTAGAAGCTTCTGTCATGAGGAAATATGACAAATGTCATAAAAGATTCTGTTCAAAACAAGCAAGATACACTATACAACAAAACATAAGTAGAAAAATCTAAGGCAGCTTCCTCAAAAGAGATATCAAACCCAATTCACACTATAATGTAAACTAATACTTATCTAAACTTTTAATAGCAGCAATTTTTATAACATTGAAACATATATTATAGGTTCAACAAAAACTCTTCTATTGCTTTATTAAGAATTAATAATAGTTATAAAATCTATTAAATTTTAATGTGTATAATTAACTACAGTATTTATTAAACAGGGTAGGAAACAAAAAAGTATACGCGATCAAAATGAATTACTGAAATTATTCAAAAAAAGAGAAAACAAACTGATTCTCTCTTAATATATATAATATCTAGTTAAAACAAAAAAGATACGCTTACGCATCTCTGTAATGAATCGGGAAGACAGGATTCGAACCTGCGACACCTTGGTCCCAAACCAAGTACTCTACCAAGCTGAGCTACTTCCCGAGTTAAAAAGAAAAATGCACCCTAGAGAGTCGAACCTCTAACCGCCTGATTCGTAGTCAGGTACTCTATCCAGTTGAGCTAAGGGTGCTCATTATATTATGCCGAGGACCGGAATCGAACCGGTACGATCGTTACCAATCGCAGGATTTTAAGTCCTGTGCGTCTGCCAGTTCCGCCACCCCGGCCTCTCTAAGCGAACGACGGGATTCGAACCCGCGACCCCCACCTTGGCAAGGTGGTGTTCTACCACTGAACTACGTTCGCACTGTTTTTCTTCTATCTAAAAAAATGCCGGCTACATGACTTGAACACGCGACCCTCTGATTACAAATCAGATGCTCTACCAACTGAGCTAAGCCGGCTCATTTATTATATCTTAATGCGGGTTAAGGGACTTGAACCCCCACGCCGTTAAGCGCCAGATCCTAAATCTGGTGCGTCTGCCAATCCGCCAAACCCGCAGATATGACCCGTACTGGGCTCGAACCAGTGACCCATTGATTAAAAAGTCAATTGCTCTACCAACTGAGCTAACGAGTCTAAAATAACTTACGTTATCTTAAACGGTCCCGACGGGAATCGAACCCGCGATCTTCGCCGTGACAGGGCGACGTGATAACCGCTACACTACGGGACCTATGGGAGTTAACGGGATCGAACCGCTGACCCTCTGCTTGTAAGGCAGATGCTCTCCCAGCTGAGCTAAACTCCCTAGAGCTAAGCGACTTCCATATCTCACAGGGGGCAACCCCCAACTACTTCCGGCGTTCTAGGGGCTTAACTTCTGTGTTCGGCATGGGTACAGGTGTATCTCCTAGGCTATCGTCACTTAACTCTGAGTAATACCTACTCAAAATTGAATATCTATTCAAATCAAGAAAACCGTTCGCTTTCATATTCTCAGTTACTTTGGATAAGTCCTCGAGCTATTAGTATTAGTCCGCTACATGTGTCGCCACACTTCCACTTCTAACCTATCTACCTGATCATCTCTCAGGGCTCTTACTGATATAAAAATCATGGGAAATCTCATCTTGAGGTGGGTTTCACACTTAGATGCTTTCAGCGTTTATCCCTTCCCTACATAGCTACCCAGCGATGCCTTTGGCAAGACAACTGGTACACCAGCGGTAAGTCCACTCTGGTCCTCTCGTACTAGGAGCAGATCCTCTCAAATTTCCTACGCCCGCGACGGATAGGGGACCGAACTGTCTCACGACGTTCTGAACCCAGCTCGCGTGCCGCTTTAATGGGCGAACAGCCCAACCCTTGGGACCGACTACAGCCCCAGGATGCGACGAGCCGACATCGAGGTGCCAAACCTCCCCGTCGATGTGAACTCTTGGGGGAGATAAGCCTGTTATCCCCAGGGTAGCTTTTATCCGTTGAGCGATGGCCCTTCCATACGGAACCACCGGATCACTAAGCCCGACTTTCGTCCCTGCTCGAGTTGTAGCTCTCGCAGTCAAGCTCCCTTATACCTTTACACTCTGCGAATGATTTCCAACCATTCTGAGGGAACCTTTGGGCGCCTCCGTTACCTTTTTAGGAGGCGACCGCCCCAGTCAAACTGCCCGTCAGACACTGTCTCCGATAGGGATCACCTATCCGGGTTAGAGTGGCCATAACACAAGGGTAGTATCCCAACAACGTCTCCTTCGAAACTGGCGTCCCGATCTCTTAGACTCCTACCTATCCTGTACATGTGGTACAGACACTCAATATCAAACTGCAGTAAAAGCTCCATGGGGTCTTTCCGTCCTGTCGCGGGTAACCTGCATCTTCACAGGTACTAAAAATTTCACCGAGTCTCTCGTTGAGACAGTGCCCAAATCATTACGCCTTTCGTGCGGGTCGGAACTTACCCGACAAGGAATTTCGCTACCTTAGGACCGTTATAGTTACGGCCGCCGTTTACTGGGGCTTCAATTCATACCTTCGCTTACGCTAAGCACTCCTCTTAACCTTCCAGCACCGGGCAGGCGTCACCCCTATACATCATCTTACGATTTAGCAGAGAGCTGTGTTTTTTTGATAAACAGTTGCTTGGGCCTATTCACTGCGGCTGACTTAAAGTCAGCACCCCTTCTCCCGAAGTTACGGGGTCATTTTGCCGAGTTCCTTAACGAGGTTCTCTCGCTCACCTGAGGGCTACTCGCCTCGACTACCTGTGTCGGTTTGCGGTACGGGTAGAGTATGTTTAAACGCTAGAAGCTTTTCTTGGCAGTGTGACGTCACTAACTTCGCTACTAAACTTCGCTCCCCATCACAGCTCAATGTTATAGATATAAGCATTTGACTCATATCACACCTCACTGCTTAGACAGACTCTTCCAATCGTCTGCTTTAGTTAGCCTACTGCGTCCCTCCATCACTACATACTCTAGTACAGGAATATCAACCTGTTGTCCATCGGATACACCTTTCGGTCTCTCCTTAGGTCCCGACTAACCCAGGGCGGACGAGCCTTCCCCTGGAAACCTTAGTCTTACGGTGGACAGGATTCTCACCTGTCTTTCGCTACTCATACCGGCATTCTCACTTCTATGCGTTCCAGCACTCCTCACGGTACACCTTCTTCACACATAGAACGCTCTCCTACCATACCTATAAAAGGTATCCACAGCTTCAGTAAATTGTTTTTAGCCCTCGGTACATTTTTCGGCGCAGGGTCACTCGACTAGTGAGCTATTACGCACTCTTTGAATGAATAGCTGCTTCTAAGCTAACATCCTAGTTGTCTGTGCAACCCCACATCCTTTTCCACTTAACAATTATTTTTGGGACCTTAGCTGGTGGTCTGGGCTGTTTCCCTTTCGACTACGGATCTTAGCACTCGCAGTCTGACTGCCGACCATAATTCATTGGCATTCGGGTTTATCTGAGATTGGTAATCCGGGATGGACCCCTCACCCAAACAGTGCTCTACCTCCAAGAATCTCTAATGTCGACGCTAGCCCTAAAGCTATTTCGGAAGAACCAGCTATCTCCAAGTTCGTTTGGAATTTCTCCGCTACCCACAAGTCATCCAAGCACTTTTCAACGTGCCCTGGTTCGAGTCCTCCAGTGCGTCTTACCGCACCTTCAACCTGCTCATGGGTAGGTCACATGGTTTCGGGTCTACGTCATGATACTAATCCGCCCTATTCAGACTCGGTTTCCCTACGGCTCCGTCTCTTCAACTAACCTCGCATCATAACGTAACTCGCCGGTTCATTCTACAAAAGGCACGCTCTCACCCATTAACGGGCTCGAACTTGTTGTAGGCACACGGTTTCAGGTTCTATTTCACTCCCCTCCCGGGGTGCTTTTCACCTTTCCCTCACGGTACTGGTTCACTATCGGTCACTAGGGAGTATTTAGGGTTGGGAGATGGTCCTCCCAGATTCCGACAGGGATTTCGCGTGTCCCGCCGTACTCAGGATACTGCTAGGTACAAAGACTATTTTTAAATACGAGGCTATTACTCTCTTTGGCTGATCTTCCCAAATCATTCTTCTATAATCTTTGAGTCCACATTGCAGTCCTACAACCCCGAAGGTAAACTCTTCGGTTTGCCCTCCTGCCGTTTCGCTCGCCGCTACTAAGGCAATCGCTTTTTGCTTTCTCTTCCTGCAGCTACTTAGATGTTTCAGTTCACTGCGTCTTCCTCCTCACATCCTTAACAGATGCGGGTAACAGGTAGTACCTGTTGGGTTCCCCCATTCGAAATCCCTGGATCATCGCTTACTTACAGCTACCCAAGGCATATCGTCGTTTGTCACGTCCTTCTTCGGCTCCTAGTGCCAAGGCATCCACCGTGCGCCCTTATTAACTTAACCTTATTTTTTTCTGACCTTTCAGTCATAAACTCTTATTAATACTACAGCGTTTTTCGGTTTATTTTTCTTGTTACTATTTGATATAGATATTCAATTTTTCAATGTGCATTACTTGGTGATCTCTCACCAATGGAGCCTAGCAGGATCGAGACCGCTGACCTCCTGCGTGCAAAAGCAGGCGCTCTCCCAGCTGAGCTAAGGCCCCACAAGACCTCTCAAGACTAAACAAGACCAATGCGCAGTTCCTTTATCCTTAGAAAGGAGGTGATCCAGCCGCACCTTCCGATACGGCTACCTTGTTACGACTTCACCCCAATCATCTATCCCACCTTAGGCGGCTGGCTCCTTACGGTTACCTCACCGACTTCGGGTGTTACAAACTCTCGTGGTGTGACGGGCGGTGTGTACAAGGCCCGGGAACGTATTCACCGCGGCGTGCTGATCCGCGATTACTAGCGATTCCGACTTCATGTAGGCGAGTTGCAGCCTACAATCCGAACTGAGACTGGCTTTAAGAGATTAGCTTGCCGTCACCGGCTTGCGACTCGTTGTACCAGCCATTGTAGCACGTGTGTAGCCCAGGTCATAAGGGGCATGATGATTTGACGTCATCCCCACCTTCCTCCGGTTTATTACCGGCAGTCTCGCTAGAGTGCCCAACTAAATGATGGCAACTAACAATAGGGGTTGCGCTCGTTGCGGGACTTAACCCAACATCTCACGACACGAGCTGACGACAACCATGCACCACCTGTCACCTCTGTCCCGAAGGAAAACTCTATCTCTAGAGCGGTCAGAGGGATGTCAAGACCTGGTAAGGTTCTTCGCGTTGCTTCGAATTAAACCACATGCTCCACCGCTTGTGCGGGCCCCCGTCAATTCCTTTGAGTTTCAACCTTGCGGTCGTACTCCCCAGGCGGAGTGCTTAATGCGTTAGCTGCGGCACTAAACCCCGGAAAGGGTCTAACACCTAGCACTCATCGTTTACGGCGTGGACTACCAGGGTATCTAATCCTGTTTGCTCCCCACGCTTTCGAGCCTCAGCGTCAGTTACAAAGCCAGAGAGCCGCTTTCGCCACCGGTGTTCCTCCATATATCTACGCATTTCACCGCTACACATGGAATTCCACTCTCCCCTCTTGCACTCAAGTTAAACAGTTTCCAAAGCGTACTATGGTTAAGCCACAGCCTTTAACTTCAGACTTATCTAACCGCCTGCGCTCGCTTTACGCCCAATAAATCCGGACAACGCTCGGGACCTACGTATTACCGCGGCTGCTGGCACGTAGTTAGCCGTCCCTTTCTGGTAAGATACCGTCACAGTGTGAACTTTCCACTCTCACACTCGTTCTTCTCTTACAACAGAGCTTTACGATCCGAAAACCTTCTTCACTCACGCGGCGTTGCTCGGTCAGACTTCCGTCCATTGCCGAAGATTCCCTACTGCTGCCTCCCGTAGGAGTCTGGGCCGTGTCTCAGTCCCAGTGTGGCCGATCACCCTCTCAGGTCGGCTATGTATCGTCGCCTTGGTGAGCCGTTACCCCACCAACTAGCTAATACAACGCAGGTCCATCTGGTAGTGATGCAATTGCACCTTTTAAGCAAATGTCATGCAACATCTACTCTTATGCGGTATTAGCTATCGTTTCCAATAGTTATCCCCCGCTACCAGGCAGGTTACCTACGCGTTACTCACCCGTTCGCAACTCATCCAGAGAAGCAAGCTCCTCCTTCAGCGTTCTACTTGCATGTATTAGGCACGCCGCCAGCGTTCGTCCTGAGCCAGGATCAAACTCTCATTAAAAGTTTGAGTTCTCACTCATTTCTGTCACTGACAGATTTATTGTTTTTTCATTGTTCAGTACTACAACCTTAGTTGTAGTGCCCTGCACGATAGTTCGTCTTGTTCAGTTTTTCAAAGGTCTTTGTCACTCGCTTCTCTCAAGTGACAACTATATTAGTATATCACAGTCGCTTTTCGCTTGTCAACACTTTTTTGAAACTTTTTTTAAAACTTTTTTTCATCAAGTGTTTCATCCGCAACATACCATAGTCCGTACGGGATTCGAACCCGTGTTACCGCCGTGAAAAGGCGGTGTCTTAACCCCTTGACCAACGGACCTGAGTTGTTATTTTCAACTCTTACTATTATACAGCCTTTTTAACTTTTGTCAACTACCTTTTTTAAACTTTTTTTATTTTTTTGCATGACTTCCTAATGAGTACGGATGTCAAACTCTTTAAACACAATACGTAAGTCCTTTAATACTCTTTGACGCCCTCGGAAGCGTTCATTTCTTAAGACGCGTTCTAACTCTTCTTGTTGCTCTTTATTTTGTTTGTTTCTATAATCTCTTAGTGTTTCATGAAAGAGATAATAATCATCTAGCCAGAGACCTCCCTCACTTATACGATGACTAATCTCACCTACTTCTTCATAGGGTTCTTTATCATATCTTCGTTTTTGACTTTCTTGCTTACGGATATAGTCTAAAATTCGATTTCGAAACTTGGTTTTGAAATATTTACGTAAGCGAGGGATATCTTCTACTAATCCTTCTTCTTTACTAATCAATTCATGTAAGCAAATCATTCCCTCTTGGTCCCAATCCGATAGCTCCCATAAATGCAAGTAATATTCATTTCTACACTTATATACAATTCCCTGGACTTCTTTATACAATTCTTTAATCATTCTTTTCCCCTTTCTAGATACAGTCTAACAGATTCAGATACACTTTTGGTACATTTCATCCATTCTGTTCCCTTTAGCTCCTCAACTGCACAAAAAAAGAGAGGTCTTGCCTCTCTTTGGGTTATAATTCTGCGATTTGGTTTAGGTTTACTTCTGCAACTGTGTCATTACCAAACATAGAGATAATCATCTTCACTTTATTGTTATCAATCTCTGTAATCTTACCAGTATAGTCTGCAAAAGCACCATCAATAATACGTACAGTTTGACCAACTTCAACATCGATATCAAACTCTTGTACAGTTTGTCCCATAGAAACCAAGATATCACGAATTTCTTGTTCCAATAATGGAGTTGGTTTTGATCTATTTCCGTGAGATCCGACGAATCCTGTAACATTTGGTGTATTTCGAACAACAAACCAAGCTTCATCTGTCATGACCATTTCTACAAGAACATAACCTGGAAAGCGATTTTCTTCTACTTCTTTTCTCTTTCCATTTTTTTCAACTTGCACTGTTTGTGTTGGAATTTCAACGCGTAGAATATTATCCAACATATTGTAGGTTTGTGCACGTTGTAATAGATTTTTCTTTTCACCTTATTTTCATAACCAGAATAAGTTTGTAAAACAAACCACCCTTTATCAAAACTATCCATGATATTTCCTTTCATAAATAGAAGATTTTTAGTGTACTTTCACTACTCTTCTAAAAAAAATGTTAATAAATCGAATCAAACCTGAAACAATCAACTGGTCAAAAAAATGTAAATAATTACTACAAAGAAAGCTGTGTATTCCATGATAGAACGAAAATCTCTCCAGCTTTCCTTGCAGAGTTGGCCATGTTGTGTCTTTAAGAAGTCTAAAAAAATATCTCCAATAAAACGCATCGCTCTCTCCTATCTCGTTTCTCTGTGTGTAGTGTACTTGCCACAATGCTTACAAAAATTTATTTACT